>Ga0310690_10001629_pt1 | contig 39342 bp, 36 predicted proteins | sample AusTroGonzalo_MG_2_FD_207661 | JGI IMG/M metagenome (GOLD analysis project Ga0310690, IMG submission 207661) | Bovine rumen microbial communities from tropical cattle in Woodstock, Queensland, Australia - Gonzalo_04 (v2) (version 2) | ecosystem: Host-associated > Mammals > Digestive system >... | reverse complement strand
GTGGAGCGCCGCCCCTACACCTACCTCTACAAGGAGGGCGACATGCATGTGTTCATGCACACCGAGACCTACGAGCAGATCTATATCCCCGAGACCATCATCAACGCCCCGCAGTTCCTCAAGGACGGCCAGTATGTTGAGATTACCGTCGAGGCCGACACCGAGACCCCGCTGACCTGTGAGCTGCCTCCGTTCATCGAGACCGTCGTGACCTATACCGAGCCCGGCTTTGCCGGCAACACCGCCACCAACGCCATGAAGGACGCCACCGTGGAGCCCGGCGTGCAGGTCCGCGTGCCCCTCTTCATCAAGGAAGGCGAGCGCATCAAGGTCGACACCCGCACCTGCGAGTATGCAGAGCGCCTGAAATAGTTAAGAGTTAAAAGCGATAAGAGTTGAAAAGACTTGCAATCATTGCAGCCTGCTTGCTTGTGCTGGCAGGCTGCAAACATAAACCCACAGAGCGTCCGTCGACGCCGTCGACGGATTACACTCAGGTCGCTGTGCCTGCTTTCTCGACCGACTCGGCCTACAGCTATGCCGCCGCACAGCTTGCTTTCGGCAACCGCATACCGGGCTCCAAAGCCTGGGAGCAGTGCGCCGAATACCTTGCGGCGCAGATGGGTCGCTGGTGCGACACCGTCATCGTGCAGCCTTTCAAGGCTACCCTTTGGAACGGCAGCACGGTGCCGGGCCGCAACATCATAGCGTCGCTCAACCCGCAGGCCGCCAAGCGCGTGGTGCTGGCGGCGCACTGGGACAGCCGCATGTGGGCCGACCACGACCCCGACGAAGGCAACCTTCGCAAGCCTGTGCCCGGCGCCAACGACGGCGCTTCGGGAGCGGCGGTGCTGATGGAGATGGCGCGCACTATGAGCCAGATGCCGCCGAGCGTGGGCGTGGACTTCATCTTCTTCGACGTGGAGGACCAGGGGCAGCCCGAATGGGCCGACAGCTACGAGGACAACACATGGTGCAAGGGCGCACAGCATTGGGCTCAGAACCGCCATGTGCCGGCCTACAGCGCCGTCTACGGCGTGCTGTTCGACATGGTGGGCACCCAGCAGCCGCGCTACACCAAGGAGCAGGTGAGCCGCCACTACGCGCCGGGCTTGACGGACAAGCTTTGGAACGTTGCCGCCGCGCTGGGATACGGCAACATCTTCGTGGCGCAGAACACCGACCCCATACTCGACGACCACATGTATGTGAACCAGATTGCCGGCATACCGATGGTGGACATCGTGCAGAACAGCGGCACCACCAGCTTCTTCACGCATTGGCACACCACCACCGACAACCTCGACAACCTCAGCGCAGAGACCATGCGCATAGTTGCTACGGTGGTTATGAAGACCGTTTACGGCGACTATCCCCACGGGAAGTAAGACATGAAATTCTCAAGGTACATAGTGGTTGCGTTGGCACTGTTGCTGCTTGTGGCATGCAAGCGCAACCGCTGTGATGTGCCGATAGGGGAGACGGGTGCGATATACTTGCCCGAATTCCCGGAGATATACAACAACGTTGGCGGCACGGTGGTGCTCAACAAAGGGCACCGCGGCATATTGGTGCGCTGCTCGGGCTTCGGCGAGTACATGGCTTTCGAGTGTGCCTGTCCGCAGGACCACGACGTGCGCATGCTGCCCGACGACGACCACACTGCTACGACGCTGACCTGCCCCTCGTGTGGTTCGCGCTTCGAGGTGATATCCGCCGGCACGCCACTCGAGGGTTCCTCGACGGTCTGCACCCTGCACCAGTACCGGGCCGAAAAGGACGGGACAACATTGTACATATACTGATTGCGCCTCCTGTGGGAGGGAAATGTTAAATTTTTATTCCTGCACAATAAAAGTGCAACATAGGAGTTATTATTTGTGAATTTAATAATAACCAAAATACGGCGCGTATGATGCAGGAATACGATTTTTCAAGCATTGACACATTTTCGCCTGCAAGCACAGACATACGCCCCTCGGAGCAAGTGGTGCAGAACATCATGAGTTTCGCCCGCAGCTACAGGACTGTGGAAATAGAGGGCATGCCGGTTGACCTCTTCTTAAACTAAGAGGTAGAAAAGAATGCGGGCCGCTCATCGAGCGGCCCGCATTTGTGTTGTCAGAGTTTCTCAACCCAGTGTTTTATCTGTTGCTCGTCGTCGAGACGGCATACCAGCAGCGAGTGGTCGCGCAAGGCCACAAGGCAGTGGTCGAGCCCCTGGACGATGGCCTCGTAGCCATTCTCTATGTTGACGACGCTGTCGCGCGTGTCAACAATGACGGCATGACCGCTGACGGCGTTCTGCGCCTCGTCGTGGGCGGCGTGGGTGTAGAGCGAGCCCCAGGTTCCGATGTCGCTCCAGCCGAAGTCGGCGGCGACGGTGTAGCGGCTCTGACTGCGCTCCATGACACCGTAGTCGATGCTGATGTTTTCGCAGCGCTCGAACTGGGCGTTGATGAAGGCTTGCTCCTGCGGGGTGCCGAACTTGTCCTTACCCTCGTCGAAGAGACGCACGAGGTCGGGCAGGTACTGGCGGAAGGCATTCATGATGGCGTCGGTGCTCCAGAGGAAGATGCCGGAGTTCCAGAAGAAGTTGCCTGCGGCGAGGAATTGCTTGGCGGTTTCGAGGTCGGGCTTCTCCTTGAAGGAGGCTACGGGGACGATGTCGTCACCAGGCTTTGAGGCTACCTCGATGTAGCCGTAGCCGGTCTCGGGACGCGAGGGCTTGATGCCGATGGTCATCAGGGCCTCACGGCGCTGCTCCACGAAGTCGAGGCCGCGGCCTATGATGCGTTGGAACTCCACTTCGTTGGTGACGAGATGGTCGGCGGGCGTGACGGCTATAGAAGCTTCTGGGCACTGGCTCAGGATGTGATAGACGGCGTAGGCGATGCAGGGTGCGGTGTTGCGGCGCATGGGCTCGCAGAGCACGTTCTCCTCCTTGATTTCGGGGAATTGCTGCAGTACGAGCTCTTTGTAGGCGGCGTTGGTGACGACGATGAAGTTCTCGGAAGGCACGAGGGGCAGGAAGCGTTCGTAGGTGGCACGGATAAAACTCTTGCCGGTGCCGAGTATGTCGAGGAACTGTTTTGGGTAGTTGTTCTTGCTGAGGGGCCAGAAACGGCTTCCTATGCCGCCGGCCATGATGACACAGTAGCGGTTCATATCTGTTGGGTTTTGGCTCGGCGCAGCTCGAAGTCGCGGCCGAGGTATTTTTCTCTTACGTCGGGGTCGGCAGCCATCTCTTCCGGCGTGCCGTGGTGTAACACATTGCCCTCATAAAGGAGGTAGGCACGGTCGGTGATGGCGAGGGTCTCGCGTACGTTGTGGTCGGTAATCAGGATGCCGATGTTACGCTCCTTGAGGTGCGCCACGATATCCTGGATGTCTTGCACGGCTATGGGGTCGACGCCGGCGAAGGGCTCGTCAAGCAGCAAGAACATGGGGTCGTTGGCCAGTGCGCGCGCAATCTCTGTACGGCGACGCTCACCGCCGCTGAGCTGTATGCCCTTGCTCTTGCGTATGTGCTGCAGGCGGAACTCGTCGAGGAGCGACTCCAGCTTCTCCTGCTGCTGCTCTTTGTTGAGGTCCTTGCGAAACTCGAGTATGGAGCCTATGTTGTCCTCTACCGACATCTGGCGGAAGACAGAGGCTTCCTGCGCCAGGTAGCCCACACCCATCTGCGAGCGGCGGTACATGGGGAAGTCGGTAATCTCGAGGCGCCACGGTGCAGTGCCTTCGGGGCGTTCAGCGCGCTTGTGCTCAAACAAGGGGTTGCTCTTGTCGGCCTCGCAGGTGCTCTCGAAGAAGACTCGGCCGCTGTTGGCCTTGATGATGCCCACGACCATGTAGAAAGTGGTTGTCTTGCCGGCGCCGTTGGGACCGAGAAGGCCTACAATCTCACCTTGGCTGACGCTCACCGACACCTCTTTGACGACGGTACGCGAGCGGTATATCTTGACGACTTTGTCGGTATACAGTTTCATATTATTCCTTCTCTTAAGATGTCATGTATGTGGATGATGCCGAGGTAGTGGTTGTCGGCATCGACGACAATGAGCTGCGTGATGGAATTGGTGCGCATGAGTTGCAGCGCGTTGACTGCATATTCGCTGTCGAGAATGGTGCGGGGGTTGGGGTGCATGATGTCGGCGGCGCTCTGCGGCGAGTGGAATGTCTGCATCATGCGGCGCAGGTCGCCGTCGGTGATGATGCCGCGGATGGTGTCGCCCTCCATGACCACAGTGCATCCAAGGCGTTTGGAGGTCATCTCGAGGATGGTCTCGTCGATGGTTGCCGTCGGCGGTACTGCCGGGCGTTCGTTCTGTATGTATAGGTCGGCGACGCGCAGGTATAGCTGCTTGCCGAGTGCTCCGCCGGGATGGAAGCGTGCAAAATCGCGTGCGGAGAAGTTACGGCACTCGATGAGGGCTACAGCGAGGGCATCGCCCATGACAAGCTGTGCCGTGGTGCTGCTGGTGGGCGCCAGATTGTTGGGGCAGGCTTCGTGCTCCACGGTAGTGTCGAGCACTATGTCGGCTTCGTGGGCGAGGAATGAGTCGCGGTTGCCGACGATGGCGATAATACGGTTGCCGAAGTTCTTGATGAGTGGCACGAGCACCTTTATCTCAGGGGTATTGCCACTCTTGGAGATGCATATCACCACATCGTCGGGACGTACCATACCGAGGTCGCCGTGGATGGCGTCGGCGGCATGCAGGAACAGCGCCGGTGTACCGGTGGAGTTCATGGTGGAGACAATCTTGGTGGCTATGTTGGCGCTCTTGCCAATACCGGTCACGACGACGCGTCCAGAGGTTGAAAATAGTGTCTCGACAGCTTCGGCAAAGGCATCATCTATGTGGTTGAGCAGGTTTTCTACTGCTTTTTTTTCGTCAGTAATTACCTGAGCGGCAATTTGTTTTATTTCATCACGGCTCTTCACTGCATTTTTTATTTGGTCAGTTCAACGTTTTTTTGTATCTTTGTAAACGCTTAAACACACTGTTCGTTAAATTACTTTGAATAACGCAGACTTGTGTTAAATATTGTTGTAAGAGATGAAAGATTTACATACATATCTGAAAGAAATCTTTGGCTTTGACAAGTTCAAAGGCGACCAGGAGGCTATCATACAAAGTCTGCTGGACGGCAATGATACTTTCGTCATAATGCCCACTGGTGGAGGCAAGAGCCTATGCTATCAGCTGCCAGCCATGATTCTCAAGGGTACCGCCGTGGTTGTGTCGCCGCTGATAGCGCTTATGAAAAACCAGGTAGATGCTGTGCGTTATACGTCTGGCAGCGACTATGTGGCTCATTTCCTCAACTCGTCGCTCTCGCGCCAGCAGGTGAATGAAGTGAAGGAAGACCTGCTGAAGGGTGACACCAAGCTCCTATATGTCGCTCCTGAAACCCTCTCCAAGGAGGATACAATTGAGCTACTTAAACAGATAAAGATTACATTCTTCGCCATCGACGAGGCTCACTGCATATCTGAGTGGGGTCACGACTTCCGTCCAGAATACCGCCGTCTGCGCGAAGCCATCAAGGCCATACAGCCCAATGTGCCTATACTTACTCTCACCGCTTCGGCCACGCCCAAGGTGCAGCAGGATATCATCAAGAACCTCGGCATGGAGAAGGCCAAAACCTTTGTGTCGTCATTCAACCGTCCCAACCTATACTACGAGGTGCGTCCCAAGCCCTCCGATCCCATGCAGCTTCACAAGGAGATTATCCGTTTTATAAAGGAGAATCCCAACAAGAGTGGCATCATATACTGCCTGACACGCAAGAAGGTAGAAGACCTTGCCGAGCTGCTAGTCATCAATGGCATCAAGGCGTTGCCTTACCACGCAGGTCTCGATAACAAGGTGCGTGCTGAGAACCAGGACAAGTTCCTCATGGAAGAGGTGGATGTCATTGTGGCCACCATTGCCTTTGGCATGGGTATCGACAAGCCCGATGTGCGCTTTGTCATCCATTATGATATTCCCAAGAGTATCGAGGGTTATTATCAAGAGACAGGCTGCGCCGGTCGTGACGGCGGTGAAGGCCGCTGCATAGCTTTCTATAGTGAGCAGGACGTTGAGAAGCTCTACAAGTTCTTCACCGAGAAGAATGTCACAGAGCAGGAGATGGCCCGTCAGTTGGTGCAGGAGATGGTCTCCTATGCCGAGAGTTCCGCCTGCCGCCGTCTGAATATTCTGCGCTACTTCGGTGAGGATTACTCCGAGCCCTATTGCGGCAACTGCGACAACTGTCTGCATCCGAAGCCTCAGGAGGAGGCCAAGGAGGAGGTTGCTATGGCAATAGAAACAATAATCGCCATGAAGCAGGCCTTCAAGCCTAAAGAGATTGTGGATGTGCTCATGGGACGCCGTAACGCCAGCACCAAGAATTACCACCTCGACGAGTTGGAACAGTTCGGCGCCGGTACAGACAAGAACGACCTCTTCTGGAAGGCTGTGCTGCGTCAAGCACAGTTCGAGGGTTTGCTGCAGAAAGAGATTGAGCAGTATGGCGTACTGAAAGTTACACCTGCCGGCACCAAGTTCCTCAAGAAGCCGTATAGCATACTCGTTACATGCGACCATGACTATTCCGCTGCCGCCGAAGATGACGAGGAGGAGATGGCAGCCAATGCCGGTGGCGCTTCCGCCGCTGGTGACGAAGCCCTGTATGTGCAGCTCAAGAGCCTGCGACGCAGTATCGCCGCACGTGAGAAGCTGCCTGCCTATGTTATCTTTGAAGACACCTCCCTGAAGGATATGACGCTCCAGTATCCTTGTACTATCGAGGAGCTGGCGCATTGCTCTGGCGTCGGTATCGCCAAAGCCCAGAAACACGGTGCCCCATTCATCGAGCTAATCAAGCAGTACGTCGACGACAATGACATAGAGCGCCCGCAGGACATCGTGGTACGCTCCGCTGTCAACAAATCTGGTCTCAAGGTGTATATCATACAGGCCATCGACCGCCGCAAGAGCCTCGAGGACATTGCTGCAGGCAAGGGCATCAGCATGTCTGAACTGCTCACAGAGATGGAACACATCATTGCCAGTGGCGCCAAACTCAACATAGACTATTATATCAACGACAATATCGAGGAGGACCATCAGGAGGTGCTGCTCGACTACTGGCGTAACTCGGAGAGCGACTCTCTACAGGAGGCCTATGAGGAATTCAGCGACGACCCCGACTATACGGAAGAGGAGATACGCCTCATGCGCATCAAGTTCATGTCCGACTACGGACACTAAACAAAAAAGGTGTTATCCAAACGGGTAACACCTTTTTTCTTTGTCTTTCTTTGTTTACCAGCGGCCGTAGTGTATGCGGCTCTCATCCCATTTGTCCTTGGGAGTGTTCTCCGTCGAGGGATATCCGATGGGCACCACAGCGTAGGGTATCACCGTTTCGGGCAGGCCGAGGGTGGCCTTAACAGGAGCCATAGTGTTGGTGAAGGGATAGCAGGCTGTCCAGCAGGCGCCCAAGCCGTGGGCTTCTACGGCGAGAAGCAGGTTCTCGGTAGCGGCGGCTACGTCATCACGCCACATGGGGTTGGGACGTGTTACGGCCGGACCGTCGGGGTCTTCGCGTGTGGGGCGCGTGACGGTGGTGTCGGCACAAACCACGATGATGGCACCGCTCTCCATGAATTTCTTCATATTGCCGTTACCCTCAAAGATAGTCTCGTATTCGCTCTTGTCGGTGAGCACTACGAAGCTCCACGGACGGATGTCCATACCTGTGGGGGCCGACATGGCGGCGCGGAGCAGGTCTTCCATCACCGCAGCGGGAATGGTGTCACCGTTGTACGAGCGCACGCTCTTGCGGTTGAGGATGTTCTCCATAACCACCCCGGCAGTGTTGGGGGTGTCGCATTGTTTTGTGCAGCAGGCGCCGAACAGCATGGCGGCAGCTGCCATCAGAATAACTACTCTTTTCATATTACTTAATAGATTAAATATTTCTCTCTTGTCTTTTTGAACTCGTCGAGGGAAGGCTGCCATGTGGCGCGTATCTCCTCCTCGCTCATGCCGGCCTCTATCTGCTTGCGGAGCTCGCCGTTGCCGGCCAGCTTCTCGAAGAAATTGCTCTTGAGGAAGAACTTGCCCTTCGGCACACGGCGGTACATCTCCATCAGGTATTTGAGGCTAAAGGCTGAGGGGGCAGGCTCGGCGACCGAAGTGGAGCCAAGGCCCCCACAGATTTTTTGTCGCAGGTCGAGGGTGTCAGTGCCATAGGTGACCCATTCGAAGGGATAGTCGGTACCGCGCCCCACGCCGCAGTTGGTGCCCTCGAAAAGGCAAAGGCTCGGATAGAGGGCTATAGCGTGGGCGGTGCGCAGGTTGGGCGACGGCGGTACGGGCAGCTCGTAGCCTACCGAGTCGCGCTTGTAGCCCTGCATAGGAAATACCCCGAGGTTGCACTTGACGCCTCCTTTCAGCCATCCTTCGCCGTTAATCATCTGAGCATACTCCCCTATCGTCATGCCGTAAACTATGGGCACAGGATGCATGCCTACGAAAGAACGGTACTTGGAGGTATCCAACACGGGGCCGTCGACATAGTGACCGTTGGGGTTGGGCCGGTCGAGGACTGCGAGCGGTATGCCTGCCTCTGCGCAGGCCTCCATCACATAATGCAAGGTGCTGATATAAGTGTAGAAGCGGCAGCCCACATCTTGCAGGTCGAACACCACGCAATCCACGTCCTTCAACTGCTCCTGTGTTGGTTTCTTGTTCTTGCCGTAGAGCGAGATAATGGGGAGTCCGGTCTTGGGGTCAGTACTGTTGTCGACATGGGCACCAGCGGCTGCGGTACCACGGAAACCGTGTTCGGGGCAGAATATCTTGACCACCTGCACGCCTCTTGTCAGCAGAGTGTCTACCAAGTGTGTATTGCCGATGACTGATGTCTGGTTACCCACCACAGCCACGCGTCCCTTCGGCAGCTGCTCCATATACATCTCTGCACCCGTCCGCAGAGTTACCTCTTGTGGCGTTGTCGTTATCTGTGCACGACAGGAAACAAGCAATTGCGATAATATCGCAATACACAGAACTAAACTATGCGCCAGCCGAATTTTCAACTTTCAATTTTCAATTATCAACTCTTCCCCGTGTGTCCGAAACCGCCGGCGCCGCGCTCGGTGTCGGAGAGCTCCTCTACCTGCACCACCTCAGCTTGCTCGCACTTGGCTATCACCATCTGCGCTATGCGCTCGCCGTCGTTGATGACGAAGTCCTCATTGCTGAGATTGATAAGTATCACGCAGATTTCACCGCGGTAGTCGGCGTCTATGGTGCCAGGCGAGTTGAGGACGGTGATGCCTTTCTTCAGTGCCAGTCCGCTACGGGGACGCACCTGCGCCTCATAACCCGCGGGCAGTTCCATAAAGAGGCCGGTCTTCACCAAGCCGCGCTCCATTGGCTTTAGGGTAATCGGTCCTTCTGGCAGGTATGCCCGCAGGTCCATACCCGCCGACTGCGCCGTCTCATACTTCGGCAGCGGATGGTGGGATGTATTAACTATTTTAATCTTCATTTCTTCGTCAGCACTTCGTCAATCATACCATACTTCAGCGCCTCCTCGGCGGTGAACCAGTGGTCGCGGTCGCTGTCTTTCTCCACCTGCTCGAAGGGTTGGCCGCTGTGCTTGGCTATAATCTCGTACAGCTCTTTCTTCAGCTTCAGTATCTCGCGCACGGTAATCTCCATGTCGGTGGCCTGACCGTCGGCACCACCCATAGGCTGGTGGATCATCACGCGGGCATGTGGCAGGGCGCAGCGGCGGCCTTTCTCACCGGCGCAGAGCAGCACGCTGGCCATCGAGGCTGCCAAGCCGGTGCAGATGGTGCTCACCTTCGGCTGTATGTACTGCATGGTGTCGTAGATGCCCAGGCCGGCATACACCGAACCTCCCGGCGAATTGAGGTAAATCTGAATGTCCTTGGTGGGGTCAACGCTCTCGAGGAAGAGCAGCTGGGCCTGTATCACGTTGGCCGTGTAGTCGTCTATGGCGGTGCCGAGGAAGATGATGCGGTCCATCATCAGGCGGCTGAAGACATCCATCTGGGCCACGTTCAGCTGGCGCTCCTCAACGATATAAGGGGTCAGCGAATCATTTATTGCCGACGTGTACTTGGCGTAGGTCGTGCTGCTTATACCACGGTGCTTGGTGGCGTATTTCTCAAATTCTGTCATATCTTGGTGTTTTTTAGTAATTCTGGTCTACGTTCTTTGGTGCGCTGTATTGCCTGTTCCATGCGCCATTGCTCTATCTTGGCGTGGTTGCCGCTGAGGAGGACGTCGGGCACTTTCCATCCGCGGAACTCCGGCGGCCGCGTGTATTCCGGCGGTGCCACAAGGCCGTCCTGGAACGAGTCGCCAAGGGCCGATTGCTCGTCGCCTATCACTCCCGGCACCAGCCGTATCACGGCGTCGCATATCACGGCTGTGGCCAGCTCACCGCCGGTGAGGACATAGTCGCCGATGCTTATCTCCTTGGTGATGAAATGTTCCCTCACCCGCTCATCCACACCCTTGTAGTGCCCACAGAGCACCATCAAATTCTGTGCCAACGACAACTGGTTAGCCATCGGCTGGCTCAGCATCTCGCCGTCTGGAGCCGTGTATATGACCTCGTCGTAGTGACGCTCCTTTTGTAGCCCTTCGATGCAGTTGGCCAAAGGCTCTACGCCCATCACCATGCCCGCGGCACCCCCGTAAGGGTAGTCGTCCACCGAGCCGTAGCGCGTCAGCGAATAGTCGTGCAGGTCATGGAACACAACCTCCACCAGGCCCTTCTTCTGAGCCCGCTTGAGGATGCTCTCCTCGAAGAACATGGTCATCATGTTCGGGAATAGCGTCAGAATGTCAATCCTCATTTCTTGGTTGCTTTGCCGCTGACACGCAGTTTGTCACCCGGGTGCAGTATTTTGTTTTGACTAATGCCGTTGAGTTGGCACAGGCGCTTCACGGTAGTGCCGTTGCGTCGCGCTATCTTCTCCAGCGTGTCGCCGCTGCGCACACGGTACCAGCCGCTCGATGCCGCTGTGCCGCTGCCCGCGGAGCTCTTCTTGCCCGTGCTCTTGCCACCGACACGGCTGTTGCCCACTTTGCGGAACGAGCTGGAGGTGAGCGTCAGCTGGTGGCTTATGAGGTCGTGTGTGCTGCAGTCCAGTACATCTTCGGGATTCATGGCGTTGCCCATGTAGCGTATCTCGAAATGCAGGTGGCTGCCGAACGAACGGCCTGTGTTGCCACAGAGACCTATCTGGTCGCCGCTCTTCACGTGGTCGCCGACCGCAACGTCGCGCTGCGACATGTGGGCGTAGTAGGTCTCAAGTCCGTTGGCATGGTGTATTATGACCAAGTTGCCGTAGCTGCGGTTGCGCTTCGAGATGCGCACCACGCCGTCGAAGGCCGCATAGATGGGCTCGCCTGTGGGCTGTGCCAAATCAAGTCCGTAGTGCCAGCGGCGGCGACGGCGGCCGAAATGGCTCGACACACGCGCTGAGGTAGGCGTGGGCCACGAGAACTTCGGCAGGTCGAGTACTATTGGCTCCGTGATGCTTGCTGGGTTGAGTTTAGGCAGGTGGATGGCCATCGTGTCGAAAGCCTCCCAGATGATATCCTCTTCGCTGTCAACGCCCTCATCGTCGAGGGTAAAGGGCTGCAGCGATCCCTCGTCGTCGTCATCGTCGTCGGGCTTCACCAGATAGGGTGCCTGGTACATGTAGTCGTCAATCTCCTCGTCTTCTTGCTGGTCTATGTGCAGACCCTTGAACTCATCCTCTTCGTAGATGACATCCAGCTTGCCTACCCTGATTTCCGATTTCTTCTGCGGGTCGTCGTTCTGCGCCATCGCTATGGCAGGCACAGCCAACAGCCCAAGTATCACAATGATATGTCTTATATTACGCATTAGGTTGATTCGTGTTTTAGTTAAGAAAAGCGTTGCAAAGATAATAAAAAGAATCGACATGGCAAAGTTATTTTCTGTTAACGGCCGACAATCACTTGTCGCATAGCACTTTGTCTGTTACCTCTCAAAATAATATCTAATTCATAATTTCCAGTTTCCAATTTCTTTGTATCTTTGCGGCGTGAAGAGTTCACAAAGGGGTGCGTTTATGATGCACGTCTACAGCACGGTAGATGCATAAACTGCTGAGAATACACCCTCAAAACTTGATCGGGATAATGCCCGCGTAAGGAAAAAGACTATGGTAAAACACAACATCAATTGTGGCCGCTATCGCTTTTTGAAGGCCACCAGTATCAGCCGCAAGCAGATGATAGCCTGCTGTGCTTTTGCTTTCGCTTTACACCTTTCACCTTTCACCTCCAGCGCTCAGGACACTACTGCCCGCCGTCTGGATGAGGTGATGATTCAGGACGTGCGCGTCAACAACAAGACTCCGCTCACCACCAGCACCCTCGACCAGAAGGAGCTCGACGAGGCTCGCGCCAGCATCGGTATGCCCTACATGCTTGAGACACAGACCTCGGTGGTGGCCAGTGGCGAGAACGGCGGTGTGGGTGCCGCCTACCTCCGCATCCGCGGTGTCGACGCCTCGCGTATCAATGTAAATATAAACGGCATTACGCTGAACGACCCCGAGAGCCAGCAGGTCTACTGGTACAACATACCCAACCTCGGCGGTATGGCGCAGAGCCTGCAGATACAGCGCGGCGTGGGTGCCTCGACGGGCGGCAGTCCCGCCTTCGGCGCAGCCATCAACCTGCAGACCCTCAGCGCACGCGACCGCGCCTACGGTGAGGCCGACCTCGGTTATGGCAGCTGGAACACACGTCAGTACAGCATCACTGCTGGTACGGGAATCATGAAGAGCGGACTCTCGTTCGACTTTGCCTATAGCGGCCTCACCTCCGACGGCTACGTCCGTAGCTGGGGCACCGACCAGCAGAGCTTATTCGGTAGCATGAGCTGGTACGGTAAGAAGACTTTTATAAAGCTCCTCACAATTATCGGCAGCCAGACGACGGGCATCACCTGGGACGGCGCCTACGCCGAGCAGCTCGACAAAGACCCCACCTACAACCCCTCTGGTGAGTACGAGATGGACGGCAACACCATGTATTATCCCAACGAGACCGACAACTACTGGCAGCGCCACTACCAGCTCTATATCTCGCAACTGCTGAGCGAGCGCTGGAGCATCCATGGAGCCATCGACTACACCCACGGCGACGGCTACTACGAGCAGTACAAGGCCGATGCCAGCTATAAGAAGAAGCTTTTCCTCACCGGCATAAGCGGCTCGGGCGACTACACCACCCGCAAGCAGATGGACAACAACGCTCTCACCGGAAACCTCGCCCTCCATTATGACGGCAATAAACTCAACTTCTCTTTGGGCGACCATTTCCTCTACTTCAAAGGCTACCACTTCGGCAATGTGCTGTGGTTCCGTGACACGTCTATACACATGGAAACTCCCTACGAGTGGTATCGCTACTGCGGCATCAAGACGGACAACAGCTTCTACGCCAAGGCCTCTTACGACTTCAGCGATGACCTCAATGTCTATGCCGACCTGCAGCTGCGTACGGTGAATTATAAGCTGAGCGGCAGCACCGACGACCGCGACACCGCCAAGCAGCAGTGCATGCTGAACTTTGACCAGGATTACCTCTTCTTCAATCCTAAGGCCGGAATCAACTACCGCATCAACAAGAATCAGCGCACCTACTTCGTGGCTGGCATAAGCCATCGCGAGCCCACCAAGAGCGACATCAAGGATGCCATCGCCAATGGCGATACCGTGAAGGCTGAGGCTATGCTCGACCTTGAGCTGGGCTACCAGATGGCCTATAACCGCTGGGCTTTCAACGTGAACCTCTACGCCATGATTTACAAGGACCAGCTTACCCCCAACGGCGACCTCAGCAGCAGCGGCTACACGCTGATGGAGAATGTCGAAAAGAGCTACCGTATGGGTATTGAACTCGAGGGTGGTTACAAGTTCGCCGACTGGTTCCGCATGGACGCCAACGTGACGTTGAGCCAGAACAAAGTTCTTGACTACACATACAGCGACTTCAACAACGGTGACGCTACTATGCAATCTTTCACTAAGACCACTGACCTCGCTCTCTCGCCTAATGTAATCGGTTCCGCCATCGCTACCTTCGTCCCTGTCAGCAACGCCAAGCTGCAGCTCATCGGCAAGTACGTTGGCAAGCAGTATGCCGACAACACCAGCCGCGAGTGCTACGCCATCGACCCATACTTCCTGCTCAACATCCGCGCATCCTATACCTGGCATCTGCGTGGCACCAACGAGATCGAGGCCCAGCTGATGGTCAACAACGTGCTCAACCACAAGCACCGCCTGAGCGCTTGGGTTGAAGATTGGGAGGATTGGGACTACGATACAGACTCTTCGCTTGGCTACCATCACCATCAGGCATGGCTCCAGCAGCCCGGCATCAACTTCATGGGCCGCGTGATATATAGATTCTAATGGATATTTTTGAGATAATAGGCGCAACCATCGGTCTGTTCTATATCGTCAGCGAATATAGGGCGGACCGGTGGTTTTGGCCGTTAAGTTTGCTGATGTCGGCCTTCTACGCCGTCATCGACTTCACCGACGGCATCTACGCCAACGGCATCATCTGTGTCTATAACTTCCTGATGTCAATTTATGGCATCATGGTGTGGCGCGGCATCATCCAGAAGCGCAAGGAGGACCACGGCGGCGAACGCCATATCTCCTCGTGCCCACGCAACTATTGGTGGCAGATAGTCACCCTCACGGTGGTGCTCAGCGTGGTGCTGACATGGCTGCTGGGTTACTTCAACCAGAGCACGTACACTCTGCCCAGCGGGCGCATCATCCATCTCTCGGTGCTCGACGGCGTGTCGTCGGCGCTGACAATCGTGGGCATGCTCATGTTGGCCCACAAATGGTGGCAGCAGTGGTTCTGCTGGATGATTGTCGAGCCGATGATGATAGTGATATTCATCCTCACCGGAAACTATGCTTCGGCGGTGCTCTACGCCGTGTTCGAGGTGTTCTGCATACTGGGACTGATCAGATGGAGGAAAGAAAGCATATCGTGATACTGGCGGCGGGCGACTTCCCCACGCACCATGTGCCCTTGCAGGCTCTACGCGAGGCGGACTTTGTCGTGTGCTGCGACAGTGCCTACATGGCAATGAAGAGTGAAGAATTAAGAGTGAAGAATTTTGTCGTGATTGGTGACGGTGACTCGCTGTCTGAAGCCGACAAGGCCGCCCTTGGCGACCGCTGGATACACGTGGCCGAGCAGGACTATAACGACCTCCACAAAGCCATGCAGTGGGCCACCCCAAAATTCTCAATTTTCAATTCACAATTCTCAATTATAGGTGCCACCGGCAAGCGCGAGGATCACACGCTTGGGAATATCAGCTACCTTGCGACTTTCGCTGAGGAATACCCCGGCGCCGACATCGAGATGTTGACGGATTACGGCCGCTTTGTGGCCATGAGCGGAGAACGTAGTTTCGCTTCTTTCCCGCGCCAGCAGGTGAGCATCTTCGCTATGACGCCCGGCGCGTCAATCACCGCCACCGGTCTCCGCTGGCCCCTCGACGCTTTCCGCCCCCGTCTTTGGTGGCAGGCTACATTAAACGAAGCCCTCGGCACCGAGTTTTCACTCAGTACCGAGGGCTGGCTCGTGGTCTTCCAGACCTACGAGGCTAAATCATAAGCTTAAGTAAATCCTGACCGATGTCGCGACGGTTGTATTTGCCGTCCCACTCGATGGTGTGGGCGCGGTTGTAGCTCTTCATGAGCGCTTCGGGGAGTGTTTCCGCAAGGGCTGTGGTGCAGATGACACGACCGCCGTTGGTGAGTAGCTGGCCGTCATCACCGCGTTTGGTGCCGCAGTGGAACACCAGCACGTCGGCGGCATCCTCGCCGAGGGTTATGACCTTGCCTTTCTCATAACTGCCGGGATAGCCTCCGGCGACCATCATGACGCAGGCTGCGGTGCGGCTGTCGACACTGAGCGTGCAGCGGTCGAGTGTGCCGTGGGCAGTGTTCTCGAAGAGCTCCACCACGTCGCTCTTGATGCGGGGGAAGACACTCTCGGTCTCGGGGTCGCCCATGCGCACGTTATACTCTATCACATAGGGATCTCCGTCGACGTTCATAAGACCGACGAAGATGAAGCCGCGGTAGTCTATCTTCTCGTCGCGCAGACCGCGTACGGTGGGCTTGACTATGCGGTCCTCTACTTTCTTCATGAAGGCTTTGTCGGCAAAGGGCACGGGGCTGATGGAGCCCATGCCGCCGGTGTTGAGGCCGGTGTCGCCTTCGCCTATACGCTTATAGTCTTTGGCGGATGGCAGTAGCAGGTAGTGGCTGCCGTCGGTGAGCACGAAGACGCTGAGCTCGATGCCGCTGAGGTACTCTTCTATCACCACGCTGGCGCTGGCGGCGCCGAACTGACCGGCGAGCATGTCGCGCAGATGGGCTTTGGCGGTGGCCAGGTCTTCCTCGATGAGTACGCCCTTGCCTGCTGCCAAGCCGTCGGCTTTGAGGACATAAGGGGCCTTAAGGGTGTCGAGGAATGCCTCTCCCTCTTTCAGTGTGTCGGCGGTGAAGGTGCGGTACTGTGCTGTGGGAATCTTGTGGCGCGTCATGAAAGCTTTGGCGTAGTCCTTGCTGCCTTCGAGCATGGCTCCTTGGCGACTGGGACCAACGACCATGACGTCCTTAAGTGCCGGTGTGTTGGCGAAATGGTCTGCGATACCGGCCACGAGGGGTGCCTCGGGGCCCACGACGAGCATCTCGACATGGTTGTCTATGACGAAACGCTCCACCGCTGCGAAGTCCTCGGGGTTGAGCTTCACGTTCTCCCCAACCTCTGCTGTACCGGCGTTGCCGGGGGCGATAAACAGTTTGCTGCAGCGCTTGCTCTGCGCTATCTTTGCGGCTATGGCATGTTCGCGGCCGCCTCCACCAAGTAGAAGAATGTTCACGGTTAAAAGTGTTTTTGGTTGTGGAGTATACGGGAGTCGAACCCGTTGCCTTCAGATTGCGAACCTGACGCTCTACCAAATGAGCTAATACCCCGTATTTGGTGTTGGTGAGTCACCTGTTAGCCTTTTACTAAAAAAGGGCCGTTGTGTCGACCCTTCTTTGTTTTGTGGAGTATATCGGAGTCGAACCGATGACCTCTTGCATGCCATGCAAGCGCTCTAGCCTACTGAGCTAATACCCCGTTTGTCTCTCTCGAAATCGGGTGCAAAAGTACAACCTTTTTCCAATATGGCAAAATTTTTTTTGTTCCAATAGGGTTTGGTGTAGTATTAACTGTTGTTATACAGAGAATTGGCTATGATAAAATTTTAGCCTTGCACGGCTGTAAGGCTATTATAAAACGCCCTGCGACAGTTTGTGGCAGGGCGTTTTAGGGGGTTGAACGATTTACTGTTTTTTGCGGAAGGTGAAGAAATTGTTTGCCATGAAATTCCACACCATAACAATTGCGGTAGCAATGATTTTTGCAACCCAGAAGTCCCAATCGAGCGTGGTGTCGACGAAACGCGGGACTATGCTTGTGTCTTTCAGCAGTAACACAATGAGTGAGTTGAGCCCTAGCCCTATAAGGGAAACGAAGAAGAACTTGGCATATTCAATACCGACTTCTTTGTTCTTGCTTCCCCACGTCCATGTTCGGTTGAGGAAATAATTGCTTGTGGCGGCAAGAGTAAATCCAATGGCATTGGCCAACAGTTCAGGTATGCCGAGGATGCCTTTGCATAGGGCTGTCACACCAAAGTCTATGACAGCGCCGCTGGCGCCGACAATGCCGAACTTGATGAACTTGGTGATTAGGGGGCGGAGCTCCATTAGTTGAAGATCTTTTCTTCGGGGCTGTGGATGATGCCGGTCTTGCGCACCTTGACTTTCTTGTTGCTCTTCGACTTGCTGATGCGCGGAGCGGGTTTCTTCACGCGCGGCAGGTATTGTATGTCGCCGTCCTCGTTAATCTCGAGGCCATAGACCTTGCGGGTGGCAAGGTTGCATTTCACATGCCAGAAGTGGCCGCAGCCGCCCTTGGTAAGCAGAATATCGTTGGCCAGTTTCTCGTCGGGCAGGTTCTCATCCCAGAGGAAGTTGACCCACACGATATGGTCGCCACGGTCGTTGGTGAAGCCCACATACTGGCGACGGTACATGCGCATGTGCTCGTCAACCACGGGGCACATGCCGCCTTGGTTGTAGTGCTCACGGTTCAGGTAGGCGATACGTTTCTGGATGAGTTTCTCGGTCTCGGCAATCTCTTCGTCGGTGGGTGTGAAACGTCCGTCTTGGTTCTCTACGGTGAAGTCCACCTCCCAGTCCTGATGGTAACTCCAGCCATGATAATTGTTGCCCCAAACCTCGGCATTTTTCCATTTTTCGGTGGGCTCTATGTATTCCTGCGCGCTGACGAAAGTGGCCAGCAACAGCAGTCCAAGCGTCAAAAACAGAGATTTCTTCATGCTTTTTATTCCTTTGTTTTCAGGTGCAAAGATACTCATATTTCGGCATCTGCACAAATTTTTTTTCTAATTTACAAAAAAGTAGTATATTTGCACTTTGAAACAGTAACGAAAAATAGATAAAAAAAGTATACGCTATGAACAAATTTGTCACAGTAAAAGAGGCCGCCGACAAGATTCACGACGGCATGACCGTTATGGTCGGAGGTTTCCTCGGCGTTGGCAACCCCATCGCTCTTATTGACGAGCTTGTGGCCCGCAATGTCAAAGACCTCACCATCATCTGCAACGACACCGCCTATCCCGAGGTGGGCGTCGGCAAGCTCATCACCAACCACCAGGTGAAGGCTCTCATCGCCACCCATATCGGCACCAACAACAACACTATCGACCAGATGAACGCCGGTGAGCTGAAGGTCACCCTCCAGCCCCAGGGCACCCTCGCCGAGCAGATCCGCGCTGCCGGTGCAGGCCTCGGTGGTGTGCTGACCCAGACAGGTCTCGGCACCGTCGTTGAGAATGGCAAGCAGAAGGTCACCGTCGACGGCAAGGAATATCTCCTCGAGAAACCCGTCCATGCCGACGTCGCCATCATCGGCGCCAACATCTCCGATGAGGAAGGCAACCTCGTCTACAAGGGCACCAGCCAGAACTTCAGCCCCATGATGGCTACCGCCGCCGACACCGTTATCGTCGAGCCGCAGGAGATTGTGGCCACCGGCAGCATCGCCCCCGAGAACGTGAAGACTCCGGGCATCTTCGTCGATTACATCATCAAAAAATAAAGAAACATTATGGCAGTTACCTCTATGCTCCGCGTCCGCATGAGCGCCAAGGACGCACACTATGGCGGCAATCTCGTTGACGGCGCACACATGGTCCACCTCTTCGGCGACGTGGCCACCGAGCTTCTCATCAAGCAGGACGGCGACGAAGGTCTCTTCTGTGCCTATGATATGGTGGAGTTCAAGGCTCCCGTCTATGCCGGCGACTATATCGAGGCTTACGGTGAGATTACCCATGTGGGCAACACCAGCCGCAAGATGAAATTCGAGGCCTATAAGGTTATCCGCACCCTTCCGGAAATCAGCGCCAGCGCCGCCGAGGTCCTCGAAGAGCGCATCCTCGTGGCCCGTGCCACCGGCACCTGCGTCACCCCCAAAGAGTGCCAGCGCTACAACAAATAATATTGTTTTTATGACAGGGCGGTTGGCCGGTAACGGTCAACCGCTTTTTTATAGCCTCTATTATCACATGAACATAGCCTTTATCTCCGCAGTGCTTCCGGTCCTCGTACTGCTTTACTTCATCTATAAGAAGGACAAATACCAGCCCGAGCCCATAGGCAAGCTCATCTGGGTATTCATTGTGGGATGCTTCAGCGTTGTCCCTGCCGCCCTCATGGAAGCTGTTATCATGCCCTTCGCGCCCAGCGCGGAGACCCTTCCGGTACTTAATGGCGTGTTCAATGGCTATGCTGTCGCCGGCTTCAGCGAGGAACTCTGCAAGTTGCTCCTCTTGTTGTGGGTCATCTGGCGCAGCCCCCACTTCGACGAATACTTCGACGGTATCGTCTATGCCGCCTACCTCTCGCTGGGTTTCGCCTGTGTGGAGAATATCGGCTATGTGCTTCAAGGCAGTGACCAGATGCTCACCGCCCTCATGCGCGGCGTGCTTGCCGTACCGGCCCACTTCCTCTTCGCCGTCACCATGGGCTACTATGTCTCTCTCGCCAAGTTCGACCCCGAGCACCGCAGCAGCCATCTCTGGAAGGCATTCCTCTTCCCCATGCTGCTCCACGGCACCTACGATGCCCTGCTCATGGTCTCCGGCACTATTGGCGAAGCATACGGCGAGGAGAGCACTGCTGTGATAGCCACCTGCGGTGTGCTTATCATCGTCTTCATCATCTTCGACGTCAAGATGTGGAAATGGGGCCTCAAGCGCATCAAGCGCTTGCAGGAACGTTCAAAGGAACAAGACTTCGACCGCCGGCATCCTTTCGACGGCTTTACCTGGAATTTCTAAACTATTGTAGTTTGGCCTTGAGCGCACGCACCCTCTCCGCCGAGGTGTGTATGCGCTCTGCGCTTATGGTGCCGTCGGCTACCAGTTTCTTTATTATGCGTACCGCCTTGGGTACCATCTCGCTGTCGTAGGTGCCCCCGTTGTTGCTCAGACACAGCATGTCGGCACCGGCCTCTATGGCCATCTTCAGCGTCGTCTCGAACGAGTATTCGTTCACTATGGCGCCCATGGCGAGGTCATCGGTGACTATCACGCCTTGGAACCCCAGCGTGTCGCGCAGATAGGCGGTGATGCGCGGCGAGAGCGACGCCGGCAGGCCGTCGGGGTCGAGCTGGCGGTTGATGACATGCGCCGTCATCACCATCGGCACCTCTTTTACAAGCTTCTCATACGGCGTCAGCTCCAGCTCTTTCCATGTGCCGCTGACGTCCACCAGCCCCTTGTGTGTGTCGCCTGTGGCGCTGCCGTGTCCGGGGAAATGCTTCATGCATGAGACCACACCCATCTTGTTCTGTTCTTCAATCCATATCCGGCAGCAGTCGGTCACATGCTCCGGCGACGGCGAGAAGCTGCGCCCCATCTTGCCTATCACGGGACAGTCGGGGTTGACATCAACGTCGGCCACAGGGGCGAAGTTGAGGTTGATGCCGGCGTCATGCAGCATCCTGGCCGTGATGCTGGCGCAACTGCGCACGCTATCGGAGCCTATCATGGCCGACCGCTGCGGTGTGCCCACTTGCGGGAAGCCGTAGCGTTGGTGCAGGCGGCTCACCATGCCGCCTTCCTGGTCGATACCTATCAGCAGGTCCGGTCTCACCTTCCGCAGCTGGCTGCAGAGATTCTGCACCTGCTGCGGGCCGTTGATATTGCGGCCGCGCTTGCCCGTTGTGGCGTCATAGTCGAAGAGTATCACGCTGCCCACATGGAAGTGCGTCAGGTCGCGCCAGATGTGGTTGGTAGAGTCCACCGTTGTGCCGCGGAAGCCCACCAGCAGCATCTCGCCGATGTCGGCGTCCAGCGAGTTCTCGACTATGGTGTCTCTGTTGTCGTTGGCCGGTGTGGCGGCGTTGCCTGTGCAGGCCGTGAACGCCAGCATCATGAGCAGTGTGGTCAGTATCTTCATCCTTCGAAGGGTATTCTGTGGGCTATGCTGCGCCCGAGGGTTATCTCGTCGGTGTAGTCGAGGCTGTCGCCCACGGCCACGCCGCGCGCCAGCGTCGTCACCTTCACGCCGGTGGGCTGCAACTGGCGGTGTATGTAGTAGCCTGTGGTGTCGCCCTCCATTGTGGTGGGCAGCGCAATGATGACCTCCTCCACGGGAGCCGGGTCGCCGCTCTCCACACGCCGCAGCAGGCTCGCTATCTCTATGTCCTGCACCCCGATGCCGTCAATGGGCGATATGACGCCTCCCAGCACGTGGTACAGGCCGCGGTACTGCTGTGTGTTCTCCAGCGCCATCACGTCCTGAATGTTCTCCACCACGCAGATGATGCCTTTCTGCCGCTTCTCACTGCTGCATATGGGGCACACCTCGGTATCGCTCAAGTTGTGGCAGTAGCGGCAATGATGGAGCTCTGTCTTAAGCTTAACCAGCGCCTCGCTCATATCGCGCACGGCCTGCTCCTCCTGTCCCAGCAGGTGCAGCGCATAGCGTAGCGCCGACCGCTTGCCCACACCGGGCAGGGTGGCAAGCTGGTCGACGGCATTCTGCAGTATGGTTGACGGTAGCTCCACGTGTTAGCAGAGCTTCATGCTCTTCTTGATGGCCTCGATCTTGGCGTCGAGGGCGGCGTTGACGTCGTCGAAGCAGTGGGGGCAAGGCAGCTCACCTTTCACGCCGAAGTAAAACTTGATCTTGGGCTCGGTGCCGCTGGGACGCACGGTGACTTTGTTGCCCTTGTCGGTGAAGAACTGCAGCACGTTGCTTGTGGGCAGGTCGAGCTTTGTGACCTTGCCGGTAAGCAGGTCCTTGCTCTCGTGCGTCTGGTAGTCCTTTATGCAGACTACCTTTTCGCCGTCAATCTCCTGCGGCGGGTTGCTGCGGTAGTCGCGCATCATCTGCTGTATCTCCTCGGCGCCGCTCTTGCCTTTGCGCACCACGCTGAGCAGGCCTTCCTTGTAGAAGCCGTACTCCTTGTAGATGTCCACGAGCACGTCGAAGAAGGTCTTGCCCTGTTCGCGGGCCCAGGCTGCCATCTCGGCAATCATGGAGCAGGCGGCCACGGCGTCCTTGTCGCGCACGAAGTCGCCAATCATGTAGCCGTAGCTCTCCTCGCCGCCGGCTATGAAGGTCTCGATGCCTTCCAGCTCTTTGATCTTGGCGCCGATGAACTTGAATCCCGTCAGCACGTCATACACCTTGACGCCCAGGCGTGCCGCGATGTCGGCCGGCAGCTCGCTGGTGACGATGGTCTTCACGATGAACTCGTTGCCGGTGAGCATCTCTTTCTCCTTCCACTGGCGCAGTATGTAGTAGAGCAGCACGCTCATGGTCTGGTTGCCGTTGAGCAGCATCCACTCGCCGTCGGGACGCTTCACAGCCACACCCACGCGGTCGGCGTCGGGGTCGCTGGCGAATACTATGTCGGCGTCAATCTTGCGCGCCAGCTCCACGGCCATGCTCATGGCGGCCTTCTCTTCGGGGTTGGGGCTCGGCGTGGTGGGGAAGTTGCCGTCGGGCACCGCCTGTGCCTCCACGACGTTGACGTTGGTGAAGCCCAGCTGCTTCAGCATGCGCGGTATCAGTGTGATGCCGGTGCCGTGCAGCGGCGTGTATACTATCTTCACGTCGTGGTGCTTCTTGATGAGCTCGGGGTTGAGGCTGTTCTGCTCAACACGAGCCAGATACACCTTGTCGACATCCTCGCCTATGATAGTGATGTTCTTCTCGCCGCCGGTCATCTTCACGTCGCCGACGCTTTTGATTTTGAGCACCTCCTCGATGACGGCCTCGTCATGCGGTGCTGTCAGCTGGCAGCCGTCGCTCCAGTAGGCCTTGTAGCCGTTGTACTCCTTGGGGTTGTGCGAGGCGGTGACCATCACGCCGGTGTGGCAGTGGAAGTGGCGCACGGCGAAGCTCAGCTCCGGCGTGGGGCGCATGCCGTCGAAGAGGTACACCTTGTAGCCGTTGGCGGCGAGCACCGAGGCGGTAATCTCGGCGAACTCGCGGCTGTGGTTGCGGCTGTCGTGCGAGACGGCAGCGCGCAGCTCCTTTTCGCCAGCATTTACCTTCTTCACGTAGTTGGCCAAGCCTTGGGTGGCCATAGCCACCGTGTATTTGTTCATGCGGTTGGTGCCTACGCCCATGATGCCGCGCAGGCCGCCGGTGCCGAATTCCAGGTGGCGGTAGAAGCTCTCGTTGAGCTCCGTGGGGTTGCTGGCCATATCGCGGATAGCCTGCTTCGTGGCCTCGTCATATTCTCCTTCGAGCCAAGCTTTGACGTTAATCTTGGCGCTCTCGTCGATGTTCAGGGTGTTGATATCCATAGTGTCAAAGTTTTTTGCATAATTATTATTACGATAACACGAAAAGTGCTGTTTTATTGTGCCATCCTGCAAATATATTTTCTGTCCGCCGCCGCTCCGTATCCCCTCCGTCCCCCCCTCCGACAAAAAACCGTTAAACAACCGGTGAACAGTCGGAGCGGGTACGGAGGGGTGGGGAAGACCCTTCCTAAATTCTTTCGAGTGCCTTAGGAAGAACTATGAAAGGGGGCGGAAAAGATGTTACAACACATCTGTCACATCTCACATCGACAGTCGATATGCTGTAGGCGAGAGTCCTGTCTCGCGTTTGAAGAAGCGTGAGAAGGAAGCCTGGTCGGGAAAGCCCATCTGGTCTGCGACGGCTTGGACGGTGAGGTCGCGCCGCAGCTGCAGCAGGGCTTTGGCTTCGGCCACCACATGCGAGTGTATCCACCAGGCGGCCGTGTGGCCCGTCTCCTGCCGGATGACGGTGCTGAAGTGCTTGGGCGACAGGCAGGCTTTCTCGGCATAGAACCCCACGTCGCGGTGCTCGCGGTAATGCTGCGCCAAGTTGTTGCGGAACTGGCTGCTGATACGTTTCTCGTCGGCCGTTTCGCCTAGCTTGATGGAGCGGTAATAGCTGAGCAGCCGCATGAAGAACTCCAACTGGCTCATCATGAAGTGCTGCCGATTGGGAATGTCGATGTTTGCTGTCTCGCGCATCACCCCCACTAGGTGCATGATGACGCTGTATTCGCGATGGTTAAGTTCCACCCAAGGGTGTGGCTCGTAACGGTAGCGCATCTGGCCGATGATGCGCAATAGTGGATCGTCGAGCATCGATGCGTCGACTACCACCAGCGTGGCGAGGTAGTCGTCGCTCTTGCTCACCATGCGGAGCGTGTGGTTGGGGAAGACCACTGCTACGGTCTGCTTCGACGAGTGGTCGGGCATATCGTCGTAGGTCATCTGCATGTTTCCACGATGTCCGATGCAGATGACGTAGTCGGGCGAGGTGAACGGCTCTTTGCCCGAGGGCAACTCCCTGACATCGTCGAGGACGGCGATACCGTTTTCCTTGATTTTCTGTGCATTTACCAGCATTGGATGCTGATAATGTCTGTCGTTTTTCATATTGCAAAAATACGGATTATTTTTGATTATTTAGAATTGTTCCGACTTTTTGCCAAAGAAAACAATCTATATGATATTGTTTGGATACATTTCTCGGTGTACCTTTGCAACTATAAATATTGGAACACAAAAGCGAATATTAACCACTTATACAATAGATTATGAAGAAATTCCTCGTTTCTATTATTGCGTTGTTTTGCGGCGTGGCCGCAATGGCGCAGGGTGACTACGGCGTGAATGTCGTCTACGACGGCGACACCGCCACGGTCAGCGTGGGCGACAGCGCGAGCCAGTACCTGACGGTCAGCCAGCAGGGGGCGCATGTCTCCATCCTGCAGGGCAGCGACTTGGCCACAGAGATTACCTATAACCTCAGCGGCTCGTCGACCGACGGCGGCTTCTACATGGCGGGCTCATACAAGGCCACCGTTGAGCTCAACGGGCTGACGCTGACCAACGTCTCGGCCGTCTACAGCGGCGCGGCGGTGCACATCCAGAACGGCAAGCGCATCAACGTGAAGGTCGTCACCGGCACCGAGAACACCCTCGTTGACGCCGCCAGCGGCTCGCAGAAGGGCTGCCTCTACATCAAGGGCCACGCCGAATTCAAGCAGTATGGCATCCTCAACGTGGTGGGCAATGTGAAGCACGCCATCAAAGCCGGCGAGTATATCACGCTGAAGAACGCCACCCTCAACGTCACCTCCGCTGTGGGCGACGGCATCTCGTGCAACCAGTATTTCATGATGGAGAGCGGCGCCATCAATATCAGCGGCACAGAGGATGACGGCATCCAGTGCGACCTCGACGGCGATACCTCGACGGGTGAGATTGAAGACCACGAGGACGAGGATTCGGGCAACATCTATATCAGCGGCGGCACAATCACCATCAACTGTGCCGGCATTGCCGCCAAGGGCATCAAGAGTGCCGGCGATATATTCATTAATGACGAAGCTGTCATCGATGTGACAACTACCGGCAAGGGCATGTGGGATACCGACGACCTGGAGACCAAGGCTGCCTGCTGCATCAGTGCCGACCGCAACATCACCATCGACGACGGCATCCTCACGCTCACTGCCACCGGCTCTGGCGGCAAGGGAATGAAGTGCGACAGCGTACTCATCATCAGAGGCGGCGACATCACCATCTCCACCAGTGGCGGCCTCTACTACAACAACGGCACCACGGAGAACACCAACTATACCGGCAACACCGACAACGTTAGCAGCGACTACTACTCGTCGCCCAAGGGCATCAAGGCCGGCCTGAAGACCGAGGTGGGCACCAACAGCTACACCTATAGTGGAGGTATTGTCATCCACGGTGGTAAAATCAAGGTCACCACCACCGGCACCAACGGTGAGGGCATTGAAAGCAAGAACACTTTGGATATCTATGGCGGAGAGATATACGTCAACTCCTACGACGACGGCATCAACTCGGCACAAAACATGCTTATATCCGGTGGCTATGTCTATGCGCACTCCACCAACAACGACGGTCTCGATGCCAACGGCAACCTCTACATCAACGGCGGCTTGGTCTATGCCATTGGTGCCCGCTCGCCTGAGCTGGCCATCGACGCCAACAGCGAGGAGGGTAAGAAAGTCTATGTCAATGGCGGCGTTGTTATTGCCGTCGGCGGTATAGAGAATGCCAGAGAAATCAACCAGCCTTATATCCAGTCGTCATCCGTCACCAGTAACAGCTGGTACACCGTCAGCTACGGCGACGATGCTGTGGCCTTCTATACACCCACAATTACATCCGGAGGTCCCGGTGGTGGTCCTGGTGGCGGCGGTCCTGGCGGTGGCGGTCCCGGCGGCAATAACTCGTCGACATTCATCTCTGCCCCCAGCACACCAACGCTCGCCACAGGCAATACTGTCACCGACGGTACCACTTACTTTGAGGGCAACTGCATTGTTGCGGATAACGGAGGCTCCGTAGGCATCGAGGAGATTGAGAATGGAGAATTGAGAATGGAGAATGACCCGAGGGTATTTACCATTGAAGGCCGCTATCTCGGCAACGAGGTGCCCGCTGACTTCCGCGGCATATATATACAGAACGGTAGGAAGTACATTAAAATCCAGTAATTCTTTTTTTCATCATTTTGGGTGGTAGCGGAACCTTTTTTGGTTCCGCTATCTCTTTTTTTCGTATCTTTGCACCCGAATATGAGCAAGCACAATTTTGTCATCAGCATAATAATGACGCTTTTCTGCGTCGTGGGGGCGCAGGCGCAGCCCTACTGGGACAATCTGGAGGTGTACCGGCTGAACAAGGTGCAGCCCCACGACCGTATCGTCCCCGACGGGCCGTGGACCATGAGCCTCAACGGACGGTGGGCGTTCCGTATCTATGACACACCGCAACAGGCCACGCTTAGTCCCACGCGGTGGGACAGCATCACGGTGCCTGGCAACATAGAGCTGCAGGGCTACGGTGTGCCGGTATATGTCAATATGCGCAATGAGTTCCGCAGCGACCCGCCGCGGGCTCCGCGCGACTACAACCCCACGGGGGTCTATATGCGCCACTTCACGCTGCCGGCTGGCTGGCGGAATCGTCGCACGATAGCCAAGTTCGGCGCTGCCGGAGGCGGCATGTATCTCTATGTCAACGGCCGCGAGGTGGGCTACAGCCAGGACTCGAAGACGCCGGCGGAGTGGGACATCACGCGCTACCTTGCAGAGGGGCGCAACACGATGGCCGTGAAGGTGGTGCGCTGGACGGATGGCAGCTACCTCGAGTGCCAGGACATGTGGCGCATGAGCGGCATCACACGTGACGTGGTGCTCTACAGCGTGCCGTGGACATACATCTCGGATATCAAGGTCATCGCCGACGTGGATACCGGCGACTGGCGCACCGGACGCCTCGAGGTGATAGTGGACCTGAGCCGCGAGGTGCAGGGAGGCAGCGTGAAGTGGCGGTTGGAGCGTGACGGGGTTGAGATTAAGGGCAGTAAGGTGTTGGAGTCGCGCGACTGGTTCACCAGCTTTGCATCCACCGTGCCCGATGTGGCGCTGTGGAGCGATAGCACGCCGGTGCTCTACACACTGAGGGTGAGCCTGCACGACGCTTCGGGGCGTGAGACGGAATGTATCACCAAGAAGATAGGCTTCCGGCATGTGGATATACGCGACGGTCAGTTGCGCGTCAACAGTCAGCCGGTGGAAATTCGCGGCGTGAACAGGCACGAGCACAGTATCTACGGCGGTCACTACATCACGCCCGACGAGATGCGCGAGGATGTGCGTCTGATGAAGGAATTAGGCATCAACGCCGTGCGCACCAGCCATTACCCCGATGACGAGCTGTGGTACGACCTCTGTGACTCGGCCGGCATCTACGTGTGGGACGAGGCCAACAACGAGAGTCACGCGCAGGGCTACGGCGAGCATTCGCTGGCCAAGAAAAAAGAATGGCTCAACCCCATACTGGACCGCATATACAACATGTACAAGCGCGACCGCAACCATCCGTCGGTCATCGTGTGGAGCCTCGGCAACGAGTGCGGCAACGGCTACTGCTTCGAGGAGGCTTACCGCTTCCTCAAGGGCAAGGACAACACGCGGCCGGTGGCTTATGAGCGTGCCGAGCAGGCATGGAACACCGACATTGTGGGCATTATGTACTCATCAGTTGACGACCTCTCGCAATATGCCCGCAACCCCAAGAACAAACGCCCCTTTATCATGGTGGAATACTGCCACGCTATGGGCAACAGCATGGGCGGATTGAAAGATTACTGGGATACCATCGACAAATATCCGCTGCTGCAGGGCGGCTTCATCTGGGATTGGGTCGACCAGGCGTTCTTAATTGAAAATGGAAAATTGAAAATTGAAAATTATCCGGATACGGCAGTCAATTCTCAATTCTGGTGGGCAGCTGGTGGCGACCTCGGTGAGCTTCCCGGCATCAAGGACGATGACAACTTCTGCGCCAATGGCATCATGGCCGCCGACCGCACGCCGCATCCCGCCGCCGAAGAGGTGAGGGCCGTCTACACACGTGGGCGCGACAACGTTGTGGTGCCGCTGCGCGAGACTGCCGGCAAGGGTACTCTGCGCAACGGCGAAGTGCGTGTGCATTGTGGCAAGACATACGCCACGCTGGCCGGCAACGGCTTCGAGGCGAAGATAGACCTGCGTGACGGCAGTATAGCCAGCTATCGCTATAACGGCCGCGAACTGCTGGCAAAGCCGCTGCGGTGCAACTTCTGGCGTCCGCCAACGGACAACGATATGGTTGACGTGGCCGGTGCGCGTGCCTGGCAGGGACTTGACCACCTGAGAGCCGAGGTGCTGTCGGTGACGACGGCGCAGGGCGAGGTGAGCGTGCTGATGCGCCTCAGGAGCGATGACGGCGCGGCGATACGTGTGAAGCAGACCGTGGAGGCCGACAACGAGGGCCGTCTGCAGCTGAGCTATATGGTTGTTCCCGGCGGCCAGTACCGCACGCTGCCCAAAGTGGGTGTGCAGTTCGGCCTTGACACAGCATACACCTCATGCCTCTTCCGTGGCAACCTGCACGAGACATACCCTGACCGGCGCGCGGCGCAGAGGCAGGGCACATGGTACATGGATATGGGCGAGATGGCTCAGCCGCAGTATGTGGTGCCACAGGAACAGGGCAACCGCGAGGCCGTGTGGGTGCGTTTCATGGGCGACGGCAGCGGCGACGTGGAGCCGTTGACGCTTATGACTCCCGACACAATGCTCAACTTCAGCGTCCGCCGTTGGTGTGACAGTACGCTCACCGCCGCACGGCGCTGGCGCGGCATGACGCCGGAGGATTGTTACACCGTGAGCGTCGACCATCGGCAGTCCGGTCTTGGTACCGCCACTTGCGGTCCCGGCGTGGCCGAACGCTACCGCATCAGTGGCGACAGCACCTACAGCTACCGCTTCGTGCTGGTGCCCGGCGACGTGGAACGGCTGTGCCCCTTCGCACCGCATCCCGACATTGTGGGCACTATAGGCACTGATGAGGTATCGGCGCTCAAGATAAAGAATATCACCGCTTCGCGAAAGCCCAGCGCTCCCTACAATACTGGATTCCCGCAGCTGCTCGTGGACGGGCGACGTGCTGTGCCGGGCGACTGGCGACACGGCTGGGTGGGCTTTCAGGGTCAGGACACCGTGGAGCTGACGCTCATGCTGGAGGGCTACGAGACCATTGGTACCATTGCCATGGGTGCCTGCCACAGCCCCGCTGACTGGGTGGTGAAGCCGCAGGATGTGCAGGTGCAGTGGAGCATCGACGGCCGAAGCTGGAGCTCGTGGGAGAGCATGACTCTTGCCAATCCGCCCGCCGACCTATACAGCGACAGCCGTCGCGTGCGCTACACGCTGACGCCACATAGGGCCCGGAGCGTTCATTATGTACGCCTGCGCTCCGTTTGCCGCGGGAAGCTGCCTATATGGCATCCCTATGCCGGCGAGCCGGCGTGGCTGATGATTGACGAAGTGGAGATAACAAAATGACAGCTTATGGGCGCGCAACGGGCATTCATAGCCATAGACCTCAAGTCGTTCTACGCCTCGGTGGAGTGCGTGGAGCGCGGGCTTGACCCGTTGCTCACCAACCTGGTGGTTGCCGACCCCACGAGGACGGAGAAGACCATCTGTCTGGCAGTGACGCCGTCACTGAAAGCCTACGGCATCGGTGGCCGTGCCAGGCTGTTCGAGGTGGTGGAGCGTGTTCGTCAAGTGAACATGGAGCGCCTGTGTTTTTCTCCGGAAGGCATCTTCAAGGGACGCTCGACGCACGACCCCGACCTGAAAGCCCATGACGACTGGGAATTGGACTATATTGTGGCGCCGCCGCGCATGAGACTCTACATGCAGTATTCGGCGCGTATCTATGGCATATACCTACGCTTCATAGCTCCTGAGGATATACATGTCTATTCGGTGGACGAGGTGTTTATCGATGCCACCAACTACCTGAAGTCGTACCGTATGACGTCGCGCGAGCTGGCGGCGAAGATGATTAGGGAAGTGCTGCGCGAGACGGGCATCACGGCCACTGCCGGCATAGGCACCAACTTCTACCTGAGCAAGGTGGCTATGGACATCGTGGCCAAGCACATACCCGCCGACAAAGACGGTGTGCGCATAGCCGAGGTGGACGAGATGAGCTACCGTAGGCTGCTGTGGGACCACCGTCCGCTGACCGACTTCTGGCGTGTGGGACGCGGCATCAGCCGCAAGCTGGAGGCCAACGGCATGATGACCATGGGCGACGTGGCGCGGCGTTCGCTGGACAACGAGGCGTCGCTGTTCAAGCTCTTCGGCGTCAACGCCGAGTTGCTGATAGACCATGCCTGGGGTTACGAGCCGGTGCAGATGAAGGACGTCAAAGCCTACAAGCCATCGTCCAAGTCATTCAGCTCCGGCCAGGTGCTGGCCGAGCCGTACACGGCAGGCAAGGCACGAATCGTGGTGCGCGAGATGGCCGACAGCATGGCAATGAAACTGGTGGACAAGGGTTTGGTGACATCGCAGGTGGCATTGGTGGTGAACTATGACACCAAGAGTCTTGACAATGATGACTATGACGGCGAGGTGGCGCTCGACTGGTACGGCCGCCGTGTGCCGCGCTATGCCCACGGCACCACGGCTATGGTGCCTCCCACGTCGTCGTCTAAAGCCATAACCGAGGCCATAGTGGCACTGTATGACGCCAACGTCGACGCCAAGTTGCTGGTACGGCGTTTGACGGTGGTTGTGGGTGGCCTTGTGGATAGTCGCAGCGTCAAGCCCATAGAGGAGCAGCAGCTTGACCTTTTCGCCGACCATGAGGCGGAGGAGCGCCGCAAGGCTGAGCAGCAGGCTGTGAGGGAACGAGAGAAGAGGATGCAGAAGGCCGCATTGACGATACAGAAACGTTTTGGCAAGAACGCCATACTGCGTGGCACCGATTTCGAGGAAGGCGCTACGCTGCGCGACCGCAACAGTCAGGTGGGAGGACACAAAGGATGAAAGACGACTACAAAGACATAATGGATCTGCCGTACAACGGCGTTAAGCATCACCACCGTATGAGCATGCATGAGCGTGCGGCGCAGCTGTCGCCGTTCGCGTCGCTCACTGGCCACAACGACATGCTCGACGACACGGCACGTGAGAAAGAGGCTGCCGACCTTGAGAATGACAGACCCAAAGACTTCGACGAGTGGTATGCCACACTGATGCAAATGGCAGAGCAACAGCAACTATAGAGAATATTTATGTTAATATGGTTGGTGTTTCGGTTTTTTTTCGTACCTTTGGCAGGTCATTAAAAACGGTGACATATTAAGAATGAATTATAAATCAAAAATATAACAGATATGAAGATTTTAGTTTTGAACTGCGGAAGTTCGTCGATTAAGTATCAGTTGGTCGACATGGCAAACAACGCCCAGGTGATGGCCAAAGGTCTGCTGGAGCGCATCGGTCTGGAGATGGGTGAGTTCACCCACAAGTGGAACGGTCAGAAGCACTACGAGCAGGTGCCTATCCCCGACCATACCGCCGGTATCAAGATTGTCCTTAACGCCCTTATCGACCCCCAGATGGGAGTTATCAAGGACTTCAACGAGATTGGCGCTGTCGGCAACCGTGTGGCCCACGGCGGCGAGAGCTTCGACCACAGCGTGCTGGTAACCGACGAAGTTATTGAGAAGATTAAGGCCCTCACGCCGCTGGCACCGCTGCACACCCCCGGCAACCTGGCTGGTATCTATGCTATGCGCGAGGTGCTGCCCAATGTGCCACAGGCCGTGGTCTTCGACACCGCCTTCCACAGCACCCTGCCCCCGAAGAGCTACCTCTACGGTGTTCCCTACGAGTACTACGAGAAGTACGGCGTGCGCCGCTACGGCTTCCACGGCACCAGCCACAAGTTCGTTGCCGAGAAGGCCGCCAAGATGATTGGCAAAGACTGGAAAGACCTTAAGATAGTCTCCTGCCACCTCGGCAGCGGCGCCTCCATCTGCGCCATCGACCACGGCAAGAGCTTCGACACCACCATGGGTATGACCCCCCTCGAGGGCCTGCTGATGGGCTCGCGTCCCGGCGATGTCGACCCTGGCGTCATCGAGTTCATCATCAAGAAAGAGATTGTCGAGAACGGCAAGGACTGGAAAGACATCACCAAGATACTCAACAAGCAGAGCGGCTTGGTGGGCATCAGCGGCGGCAAGCAGGACATGCGCGACATACGCGCCGGTCGCGATGCTGGCGACGTGCGCTGCACCTACGCCTTCGACATGTTCGCCCAGCGCGTGAAACGCTACATCGGCGGCTATATGGCTGAGATGGGCGGCTGCGACCTGCTGCTCTTCACCGGCGGCATCGGCGAGAACGCCTGGTTCATGCGCCGTCCCATCCTCGAGAACATGGAGTGCCTCGGCATCAAGATTGACTTCTCGAAGAACGACAACGTCATGGGCGAGGATATCATCCTCAGCACCCCCGACTCGAAGATGGCCGTCGTCGTCGTCACTACCGACGAGGAATACGTCATCGCCAGCGACACCTACGCGTTGGTGAAATAAATTGACTTAGGTGGATATACTACAGAAACGGATTTCCTTTCGGAAATCCGTTTCTGCGTTTATTATACAAGGGCTATTTCTTGGCTGAGATGTATTTTTTCAATGCCTTTACATAGTCTCTGAAAGCTTCTGTCCCCGCGGGAGTGATACGACAGGTGGTGCGAGGCATCTTACCTTTGAAGCCTTTTTCAACCGTGATATAGCCTGCGGCGGTGAGTTTGTCAAGCTGCACGCTGAGGTTGCCCGAAGTGGCACCCGTCTGTTCCTTGATATAGGTGAAGTCGGCTTCGTAGACACTCATGAGCAAAGAGACGACTGCCAGCCGCAACTCGGAGTGCAGCAATGGGTCTAATGCAGGGAACATCATGGGTTCTGTTTTTTTAGCATCCAACCGGGAATCACGAGGCCGATAAGTGAGAAGAGAAATATTGACAAACAGGGTGTGATTAAATTCAAAACGATTATTGTCTTAACTGAAGCAACACTATAAACAATTATTGCTCGGATGACTCCCGAGTACTCACAAATGGCTACAAGTAGGCCGCCGAGAATACCGAACAATACCAGCCAACGTCTTTTTAGTATATGTCCCGTAACGGCGACTGCCATACCCATCAGCAGAATGATGACAGGTGTGATTGCCACCATTGCTTGGGTTGCAGTTGTAAGGTTGTCGCATAATCTCAACACTAGGATATTCCAAATAAGCGCAAAGAGGTAGAAACCGATGACGATATAACCGAAACTCCACCAAGTCTTGCAAACAAGTGTGCCAACAAGAGAGACGGGCGCCTGTACCTGCTTTTTGTCGTGGATACGCTTAATCCCCCAGATGATGAAGGGAAGGATAAGCCATAGAAGTTGTCCCATAGGCGAAGCTGACAATCCGTTGACGAGAGCCACTATGACGGCTGTCCCCATTGTTGCGAGACCCGACAGGTAGAGCAATTGCCCTGTGTCCTTTGCTACGACATTCCTGCTACGCTCTATTTGTTCGGTGATAATTTCAAGACTGCGTTCTGCAGTTAGGTTTGCATTTTCTTCCATTGTTGTTTACTTTTTTTGTTTCAAATTGACGGTGCAAAAATAAACAAGTTTATGATATAAACCAAATATAATTTGAAAAATATTTATAATGATTTGTTATTTAGCTAAATAAAATTCCATACTCAAAGATATTATGCGTTTTTTTGAGGATAAAGTATGTCGAAAAAAACAAAAATTACACCCAGTGCGAGGTACTTTTTGCGTGCTTGCTTGCGGAACAATAAAAACAATGTTGTTTCGTTATTATTCTATTATGAAACAATATCTGGCAATCCTAATGTTGCTGCTGCTGCCGATGGTGGCGGCGGGACAGACGAAGAAGAGCGAGCCGCTGTTCGAACAGGCGGTGGAGAAGAGCGTCGTGGGGCAGTATGAGGAAGCGATAAAGCTGCTGCACAAGGCTGTCGACATCGACCCGGGATATGCAGAAGCCTGGCTCCTGCTGGGAAACCAGCATCTGGCTTTGCTGCAATATCAGACGGCCCGCGACTGCTACCAGCATTGCTTGGATCTCGATCCCAAAAGTCCTCGTTGGCGGCAGGAGGCGCAGGAAGGCGTCCGCACGGCGGAATGGCGCCAGCACGCTGTGGAGAACCCTGTGCCGTACCACCCCATCAATCTCGGCCCCAATATCAACAGTCCCGATGACGAGTATATGCCGGCACTCACCGCCGACTACCGCACTCTCGTCTTTACACGCCGCAGTCCCCGCAACGTCTATACCCAGCGCGGCCTGCCCCAGGAGGAGGATTTCTACATCTCGTACTACGACACCATGGAGCTCGTCTTCGGCTCCGCCGAGCGCATGCCTGAGCCCCTCAACAGCCACGGCAACGAAGGTGCCCAGACCATCTCGCACGACGGCCGCATCGTCATTTTCACCGGCTGCGGCCGCAACAATGAGCCCACCGGCTGTGACCTCTATATGAGCGTGCGCCACGGCGACCGCTGGGGCAAGCCGCGCAATCTCGGCGCGCCGGTCAACAGTGTCTATTGGGAGTCGTTCCCCTCGCTCAGCATCGACGGCTACACCCTTTACTTCGCCTCCAACCGCAGCGGCGGCTACGGCGGCACCGACATCTGGTACTGCACTCTCGAGGAGGGCCGCTGGAGCAAGCCCAAGAACATGGGGCCAACTGTCAACACCAAAGGCAACGAGACGGCGCCATACATACACTTCGACGACAAGACACTCTACTTTGCCTCCGACGGTCACCTCGGCATGGGCGGCAGCGACCTCTACATGGTCAAGCGTGTGAACGACAGCACTTGGGGCACGCCCAAGAATCTCGGCTACCCCATCAACACTCCCGGCGACGAGAACAACCTCATCGTCGCTCCCGACGGCCGCACGGCCCTCTTCTCCAGCGATCGTCCCGACGGCTACGGCCAGCAGGACATCTACTCGTTCGTCATGCCTGCCCCGTCGCGTCCCGAGCGCATCACATTCATCGACCCCATACGTCAGGCGGAGAACCTGCTCACCCTTGGTGATACCGTCACGCTTAGAAATATCTTCTTCGAGACCGCCAAGGCCACCCTGCTGGAGACCTCGCTGGCCGAGCTCGACCGCCTGGCCGAGGCCCTACAGCGTCATCCGCGCCTGCGCCTTGAGGTGGGTGGCCACACCGACGCCGTGGGAAGCGACGAGGACAACCAGCTGCTCAGTGAGCGCCGTGCCAAGGCTGTTTATGACTATCTCATTGAGCGCGGCGTAAGTGCCGACCGCCTCACCTACCGCGGCTACGGAGAGAGCCGTCCCGTGGCCGACAACGACACCCCCGAGGGCCGCGCCAAGAACCGCCGCACCACCCTCACCCCATTGCGGTAGATTACCATTAACATTATTTAATGATTACGCTACACCCTATGTGTGGCGTTTTTTTTATTTTTGTACCACGATTAAACAAATACTTTTTATGCATTTTACAGACATTCTGTTGATTATCGTCAACTTTGCCGGTGCGCTGGCAGTGTTTCTCTTTGCCATGAAGTTGATGAGTGAGGGCTTGCAAAAGGTTGCAGGCAGCAAGATGCGCGCCATTCTCGGCAAGATTACCAACAAGCCGCTCAGCGGCATAATAACAGGCACGGCGGTGACGGCAGCCATCCAGTCGTCCTCTGCTACCACGGTTATGGTAGTCAGTTTCGTCAACGCCGGCCTCCTCTCTCTTGCGGGGGCCGTCGCTGTTATTATGGGTGCCAACATCGGCACCACGGTGACGGCGTGGATTATCACTCTTCTTGGCCTTGGCGAGGGTTCGGGCTACTTCAGCCTTCCGATGCTTCTGGCCACTGTGAGTCTCTTCTTCTTGTTGGGACGCAAGGATAACCTCAAGTATATGGGCCAGACCATTGTTGGTCTGGCTCTTTTGTTAGTGGGTATGGACTTGCTGAAGGGCGCCATGCCCAACCTCGAAGATTATCCTGGCCTGCTGCAATCTATCGCCTCGCTTGGTGGCTACGGCTTTTGGTCCATCCTAATCTTTGTGGCCATTGGGGCGTTGCTCACCTGCATCGTGCAGGCATCGGCGGCTATGATGGCCATCACCTTGGTGATGTGTTACAATGGCTGGATAGGCTTCGATGTTGCTGTGGCCTTGGTCATGGGTCAAAACATCGGCACCACCATCACGGCTAACATCGCTGCCACTGTGGCCAACACCGCTGGTAAAAAGGCTGCAAGGGCGCACTTGGTGTTCAATGTAGTTGGTGTAGTCATTACCCTTATCCTTTTCCGCCCCCTGATGAACGCCATCGCGGCCCTTACAACCGGTGTTACCGGTTGCTCACCTTACGCGCCAACAGACGCCGCAGGCTATACGCCCGAAGCTATACCGCTTGCCATATCATTCTTCCACACCGCATTTAACGTCGGTAATACCGCTATTCTGGCCTGGTTCATACCCCAGATTCTTTGGATAGTGGATCGCATGGTGCCTGAGAAAGAGCCCGAGGCAGAAGGCGAGACCTACCGCCTCAGCTATATCAGCCGCGGCCCGGTAAGCACTGCCGAGCTCAATCTGCAGAGTGCCAAGAAGGAGATACAGCTCTTCTCCAAACAGGTGCTACGCATGTACGCTTTACTGCCAGAGCTGCGTACCGCCCGCAGCGAGAAGGACTTTGAGGCCGTCATGCAGCGCATCGAGGGCTACGAGCATTTGACCGACCAGATGGAAATGGAGTTGACGAAATTCCTCACCGCAGTGGGAGGCGGTGACCTCAGCAGTCATGCATCCGAGCGCGTCAGCGCCATGCTCCGCATCATCGACAACCTCGAGAGCATAGGCGACAGCATCTTGCAGATAGCCCTCACAAGGCGTAACAAGCGCTCCGATGCCGTCCATTTCAGCGATGGTCTCAATGACAATTTGGCTCACATGAATGCTTTGGTGGAGAACAGCCTAATGGTTATGGACGCCAACCTGGTTGACTATGACCGTGCCGACCTGCAGGCTGCCGAAGAGGCCGAACGCGAAGTGAACACCTACCGCGACCAGTTACGTGCCGAGCACCTCGAAGCCCTCAAACACGGCGTCTACGGCTATCCCATAGGCAACGCCTACAGCACACTATACGCACAGTATGAGAAGCTTGCCGACTACGTCATCAATGTGTCGGAAGCTATCGACCCTGCCTATCGTCACCAGTCTTGACCCCCTCGGGGTGCTCAATTTTCGTATCCTCCACGTCCCCTCTCCGCTGTTTATATTTTGGCGGGGGCACAATAATATATTATATATGGCGTTATAAAATATTATGAAAAAGATAGTGGTATTGACGGGCGCGGGCATAAGCGCCGAGAGCGGCATCTCGACCTTCCGCGACAGTGACGGCCTGTGGGAGCACTACCGAGTGGAGGACGTTGCCACGCACGAGGCTTACGAGCGCAACCCCGAACTGGTGCTGAACTTCTATAACGAACGCCGCCGCCAGCTCTTCAAGGCGCAGCCCAACGAGGCCCACCGCCAGTTGGTGAGACTTGAGGAGAAGTACGATGTGCGCATAGTGACGCAGAACATCGACGACCTGCACGAGCGAGCGGGCAGCAGCAGTGTGCTGCACCTGCACGGCGAGCTGACCAAAGGGCGCAGCGACCGCAACCCGAACCTGATAGTTGACATCGGCGACCGCGACATAAAGCTTGGCGATATGGCCCCCGACGGTACGCAGCTGAGGCCGCACATCGTGTGGTTCGGCGAGGCGGTGCCGAATATAGAGCCCGCCGCTGCGCTGTGCGAGGAGGCCGACATATTCATTGTCGTGGGCACGTCGATGGCGGTGTACCCCGCAGCGGGTCTGATACACTATGTGCAGCCCGGTGTGCCGTGCTATGTGGTGGATCCCAAGGAGGTGCCCGTAAGCCGCAAGGTGGAGTTCATCAAAGAGGTCGCCACGAAGGGGGTGACGGAACTTGTAAACAAACTGATGCAATGAAAACGATAGCGTTTGTATTGATTATTGTCTTCGCTGTGCTGGCTTCGGTGGCCGTGACTGGCTGGATAGTGTACCTGCTGGTGAAGCGTTATTTCGACAACGAGCAGAAGGAGCGCCTGCTGAAAATCAAGATGGACGAGCGC
>Ga0310690_10001627_pt1 | contig 39361 bp, 42 predicted proteins | sample AusTroGonzalo_MG_2_FD_207661 | JGI IMG/M metagenome (GOLD analysis project Ga0310690, IMG submission 207661) | Bovine rumen microbial communities from tropical cattle in Woodstock, Queensland, Australia - Gonzalo_04 (v2) (version 2) | ecosystem: Host-associated > Mammals > Digestive system >... | reverse complement strand
ATCATTCTCAGTGTCTATTGATGCAAAATCTTCATCGTGAGATGTTGCTAATGATTCTGTTTGCATAAGATTTTCATCATTCTCAGTGTCTATTGATGCAAAATTTTCATCGTGAGATGTTGCTAATGATTCTGTTTGCATAAGATTTTCATCGCCAGAATTTGAAGAACTTGCAGAATTTTCTGCTTCGTTTTCGGTATCACTATAAACGACACCGGTATCGATTACTTCAAATGTTTCGTATAACATTGCTTGGTCAGATTGAGCAAAATTTTTATTTCGCATATCTAACAATTCTTGGACAGATGCTAAAGATACCTTGTGTGTTTCGCACTGGTTCGCAAATAATTTATCGCCATAAACAACATTTATGATTAGTTTTAAAACGATTAACACACAAAATATTAAAATCATACTGCGTGCGTTGTGAAAAAGACTGTCGATTTTTACACCATTTTTTATGTACAATACAGCCCAACCAAACAGCATGAACGCAGTTAAAACTACGATAGCAATCCATGCATAATTTAATATTGCATCAAATGCAGGAAATATACACGATGGGTCATCAAAATAAACAAAATTATCATCCATCCGGATGTTAGTTAATCCGGAATTTGTTAATAAATTACTGATGGTTATTTTGTCCATTTTTTATTTCTTAGATGCAACGTTTGTAAAAAATCCAGGAACAGAAAAATCTTCATCATTTGCGGCAATTCCGCCCCATTCAAATAAATCACCGATACCTTGGTCTTTGCGTTTTGATTGTTTAAAAGGCAGTATGTTGCGTAATTTGCCGATTTTACTGCGTGATGATGTTTTGGTTTCTTGAATTTTATCTTGGCTTTCTGCGAATTCTGTGGCCAATTGTTCCAATGTTGCGTCAACAGAAATATCATCTGATTCGGTTTCATCTATAATATCTTGTTCATGAATTTCGTCGGTGACATCCTCTTGTAATGGGGTCATTTCTGATAACAGTTGTTCCAAATCAGGTTCTGAATCTTCTTTGATTTCTGTTGCTTCGGAATCATCGATAGAAACAGATGTGACATCAATATTTTCAGATTTTTCTTCTGTGATTTCATGAATGATATCAGGTTCATCATTGTTTTTTATTTCATCAACCGATTCGTTTTGTAAATTTTCTTTATCTGCAGATAATACAGACAATATAGGAATAGTTTTTTCTTCTTTAACTGGTTGAACATCTTGTGTTTCTTGAATGTCAACAACAGGTGTTACCGGTTCATTAACAATTTCTTCTTTGCGTGGACGACCGCGTTTTTTCGGGGCAGGTGTTTCAATTATTTCATCTGTTGTATCTTGGATAATTTCTTCGTTTTCTTCGACAATTGGGGTTTCAATAAATTCTTCGTCTGTCACGATAATTTCAGGGGTATCATTTACTTCTTCGATTTTTTCAGGGATTTCTTCAACAACTTTTTCGATTGGGGGTACATCTTGCGTTGCATTTTCTGACTTTACATTCATAATACCCGCATCATCTTCATCAACAGGTACACCAAATAAAACAGTTTGATTATCAAGATTTAACGCAGCGCGCACTTCATCAAAAGCAGCGCGAATGTCACGCATATCAAAAACTTCGTTTCCAGAAATATAAATGATTTTGGTTTTCATAAAACAACACCCCCATAATTCAAATCAGGAACATTATATCACATTTTCCGGTTGAACGCATATAAAAAATGTCTTAATATGCAAATATGGCAGATATCAAGGAACAGATTTTTCAAGAACTGGATAATTTGGAATCTTTGGCACGCAATTTGCGTGCAAATGCCGCATGCGCCAGTAAGCAGACTGATTTAGAGGTCGCAATATTAACAAAACAGGTTAAGGCACTGCGTGAAAAAAATGAAAATGTCAAAGAATTAATTGAAAAAACTGTATCAATCTTAGAGAATTTGAAAAAATGAGTGTTGTTTCGATACCTATTGTTAACCGTAATTATCCGATGGGCTGTGAAGATGGCCAGGAAGGTCGCCTGATTGAATTAGGACGTATGGTTGATGCGCGTGCGCGTCAAATATTGGATAAAATCGGTCCTTTGCCCGAAGCATCGCTTTTGGCAACATTGTGTATTGTTTTGGTTGATGAAATTCAAAATAAAAATCAAACCCCGACAATATCTGATGACGATTTGCATGAAATCTTGGCACGCATACGCGAAATAAAACATAAAATGTCTATGTGATAATTAAAATACTGCTAGTCTGTATTTTTTGCTTTGCAAGAACGCGATAATTTCGGCGTTTTTTTTTGTTGTTTTTCTTATGTTATAAACGTCAGTTTTTAGATTATGGTCGAAACGATAAAGCTGAAAACAAAAAATCCCTGAAATCAGGGAAAAATATTTTTTAGAAATAAAAGAAAAACACATTGCTAAAAACTGACGTTTTTGGTATAATTTTTCTTAGGAAAAAACGAAAGGGTAGAGGAGACAACCCATGAAAACCACAGTACTGATATCATTGATGATCGCAGTAATCGCAATGCCAGCAATGGCAACAGAGCCAGACATACCCGCGGGTGTTCCAAATCCATCGTGTGACAATGGTGTGTTAAAAACAACGGATGGTTCTGTGAATCTAAGTGCAAATTGGACCCCAAATAATATTACATTGGAATGGTATGATGGTGATACAAAAATAACCCCAGACAACAGTGCTGCGAATACTTGTGAATATTCTGGTGGTATAACATTGCCAACAACCACACCAACAAAAACAGGATATACATTCGTTGGTTGGCGGGTAAGACCAGCATTTGATATGACAACATTAGAAAACGCAAGTCCAAGGGGTGACAGGATGTTCAAGGGTTTTGTAGACTCAAACAATAATCAATTCTGTGATATAAACCAAGAAGGAGCAACCTGTGACGACCCGCGTCTTGCATTCTTGAACGAAGGAGAATGGGCAGTATCGTTCGGAGATGATGGTACAATCAAGGGTGAAGCGCGATGCAGCAAGACAGCAGGCGAAACCGATGGTTTGTGGACGAACGGTTATTATAACCTCTTATCGGGCAACAGGCGAACAAATGTCGATAATAACTTGAATGAAGAGGGTGCCAGATATTGTTGGTGTCGTGCCAGTGGCTTTGCCGAGGCCGGCAGCGAAACATACCAACCTGTCGCGTCTCCTTCGTGGGTCTTTCGCGACGATGACGGCTCTGCTGCGGATTTTTGTGCGAACCACTGTGCGGAGGTTTGCGCCTACTTCGTTCGGAACAGCGAGGGCTTCCGTCGGGCGATATTTGGAATTTAATTTGTAAGAAAAAGGAATAGATATGTTCAAATTTTATACAACTTTTTTTGCAATGGTGGTGTTTATAATTTCTGGTGCGGTTGCTGATGTAAAAAATCTTACATGGTATGACGGTGACCCCGAAAACGGCGGTACCCAGATTGATGTTGGTAATTCCGGGGCAGGTACCTGTACCGTTGGTTCACCAATCGTTTTCCCAGACGTCCAATCAATACCGGGCTATAATATAAAATGGTTGGTGATTCCTGGCACCGCCGCCCCAGAATGTGATATGTTTTCGTATTATACCAGTGATAACAGGCCTTCGGACTATAGAAGATACAAAGCATTGCAAGATGCTCCAAGTGGTTATTCGTCAAGCAATGTTAATGATTTAAATCCTGGGGAATTTGCCGTAAGTTTTACCAATGGTGAATTAAAAGGTACCGCAATGTGCAGTGGCTTAGCAGGTGATATCGGTAACAGTGATTGGCTTTGGAGTAACGTATCAAGTTGGTCAGGAAAGACAGAAGCTGAGTTGACATCTGCAACCGGTGACAAGACATATTGTTGGTGTGCTGCTTATAGTTTTACACCAAACAATGGTGATGAGCCATGTGTTTTATCTTCGCCGTTATGGGTGTTATCTGCAACAAATAGTACTGTTGATAATTGTTTAAATAGTTGCGCTTCAAGTTGTGCTACGGCTACTGGTTATAGTTCTGGGGGTGGTGCAACACGTTTGCGTTTTCGTACAATGTTGTTTGGTGGACAACCCCCAGAATAAAATTTAGTTTTATTTAAAAACAAAAACACCGCTGTATGAATTGTATCAGCGGTGTTTTTTAGATTGTTAATCAATTACATCATACCCGGCATTGATGGTGTTGGGGTTGATGTTTTTTCTTCTGGAATTTCAGACATTACTGCACCAGTTGTTAACAGTACACCTGCGGTTGATGCTGCCGCCATAATTGCAGTTTTTACAACCTTTGCTGGGTCAATAATACCAGATTTCATCATATCAACATATTCACCGGTCTGTGCATTATAACCGAAATTATAGTCAGTATTTTCCATTAATTTACCGACAATAATTTCACCCGATACACCTGCGTTTTCCGCAATCTGCATACATGGGGTAATGATTGCACGACGAATGATATCAATACCGACATTTTGGTCAGTGTTTGCACCGTGTAAATCTTTTAATGATTCAATTGCACGAACTAATGCGACACCACCTCCTGCAACAATACCTTCAGCCACAGCCGCACGTGTTGCGGCCAATGCATCGTCAACGCGGTCTTTCTTTTCTTTAACCTCGACTTCAGTCATACCACCAACGTGGATAACTGCGACACCACCAACCAATTTAGCCAATCTTTCTTGTAATTTTTCTTTGTCGTATTCGCTGGTTGTTGTAGAGATATTTTGACGAATTTCATCTGCACGTGCTTTGATGGCATCTTCATCACCGTTGCCATTTACCAATAATGTTTTGTCTTTGGTTACGACAACACGTTTTGCAGAACCCAGAACAGCCGGGGTAATATTTTCAAATGTCATACCCATATCGTCAGATATAACTGTGGCACCTGTAACAATTGCAATATCTTTTAACATTTCTTTGCGACGGTCACCAAACCCCGGGGCTTTGACAGCACAAACTTTCAATCCGCCACGCAGACGGTTTAATACTAATGTCGCCAATGCTTCGCTTTCTATGTCTTCAGCGATAATTAATAATGGACGACCAGATTGTGCGATTGGTTCCAATATTGGTAATAATGCCTGCAAGCCAGTGATTTTCTTTTCAGAAACCAATATTTGTGCATTTTCTAATTCTGCCAACATTTTTTCACTGTTTGTGACGAAATAGGGTGACATAAACCCTTGATCAAATTGCATACCTTCAACAACATCGATTTCTGTGTCCAGACCTTTGGCTTCTTGAACGGTGATAACACCTTCTTTGCCAACGCGTTCCATTGCGTCTGCAATTTTTTGACCGATATCGCTGTCGTTATTTGCAGAAATTGTTGCAACTTGAGCGATTTCAGATGAATCTTTGACTGGACGTGCGTGTTTTTCAATTGTGTCAACAACTGCATCAACAGCAATGTCGATACCACGTTTTATATCCATTGGATTCATACCCGCAGCAATAACGCGGCGACCTTCGCGGAAGATGTTTTGTGCCAACACGGTTGCAGTTGTTGTTCCATCACCCGCAGTATCCCCGGCACGTTTTGCAACTTCTTGAATCATTTTCGCACCGATGTTTTCAGCAGGGTCTTTTAATGAAACTTCTTTTGCAACGGTCACACCGTCTTTGGTTGCGATTGGTGCACCATACGCACGTTCAATAACAACTGTGCGACCCTTTGGCCCCATAGTAATTTTTACAGCATTTGCCAATTTATCAACACCAGCGGCCAGTTTATCAGTATTAAATACAATATCTTTTGCCATTATTTTTTCCTTTCGTTATAAAATTCCAAGAATATCTGATTCTTTTATCAGAATGTAATCTTTGCCATCTATTTTAACTTCGTTTGCAGACGATGCCCATTTTGCAAATAATACAACATCGTCTTTCTTGACAGTCATAGGTATTTTTTGTCCGTCATCATACGCACCATCACCCACAGCAATCACACGGCCACGGGATGGTTTTTCTTTTGCGTTATCTGGGATAATAATTCCACCAGCTGTTTTATTTTCTTCATCAATTCTTTCAAGTAATACATAATTATGTAAAGGTTTAAACATTTAAAAACTCCTTCGCTTATTGTTATTTAAGCTATGCCCAAAATATAGTCCAAAAAAATTGCATTTCAAGCCTTGATTTTACATATATTTAAAGTGTATTATTCCTGTATCAACAAAAGGGGACATCATGTACGATAAAAATAATATTTTTGCAAAAATACTGCGTGGTGAAATTCCAAACAAGACTGTATACAGTGATGATAATGTGCTGGCTTTCTATGATGTTGCACCACGCGCACGTGTTCATGTTTTGGTAATTCCACGTGGTGAATATACTGACATTTTTGATTTTACAAAAAATGCACCAGACGAATTACAAAAGGCTTTCTGGCAAGGAGTTCGCAATACTGTTGAAAAACTGGGGTTGCGCGATAATTTTAGAAGTGTTGCAAATACAGGACGTGGCGCAGGCCAATCTGTGATGCATTTTCACTTGCATATTATGAGCGATGAAAGATTTGTCGAAGACTTTTAATGTTCGTGTGACACCACATGCAAAACAAAATAAAGTTGTTGAAAATGATGGTGTTTTACGCGTTTACACAACTGTTGCGCCCGAAAATGGGCGCGCAAACAGTGCAGTTGTTGAATTGCTGGCTGACTATTTTGATGTTGCAAAATCTAGAATCAAAATAATACGTGGGCAAACATCACGCGACAAGGTCGTCACCGTTGACTAGTTTTTTTATCAAATCGTCCGGATTATTTATAACATGCAGATTATAAGCATCTGCGTTTGGCATAAAGCCTTCGCTTTGCATGTGGGTCATAACTTGACCAAATATTTCCCAGTATTTTGCAGTGTTCATCATATATATTGGTTTATGAGATTCACCAACTTGCTGTTTTGTCATGATGTCTGTCATTTCATCCAGTGTTCCAATGCCGCCTGGCAAAATTACAAACGCATCAGATAAATCAAACATTTCTTCTTTGCGTGCAGATAAACCGTCAACGACTTTGACATCAATTCCTGTGTGTGCAGGTTCTTGTAATGATACCACGTGGGTTGTAGATATACCAATGACTTCGCCACCGTTTTCCAATGCTGCGCTGGCTACTGTTCCCATTAAACCAACGTTTCCACCACCGAAAACCAAAGTTATTTTATTTCGGGCCAACAATTCGCCGATTCGACGTGCATCACGTGCATATTCAGGGTTGTTTCCAAACTGATGACCGCAATAAACGGCTACTGATTTTATTTTACTGTTCATATTGATTTTCCTTTATTTTTGGAAATTATACCATAAAATAGTCGTATTATGAATCAAAAGTTTGTAAATTTTATGCATAAATACAATGGAACAACGTTGGCTGTTGGGGTCAGTGGCGGTGTTGATTCTGTATGTTTGTTATATTGGTTGCATGAAATCGGTGCAAATGTTGTTTGTTTACATGTAAATCATTGCTTGCGCCCCCAGGCACAAACAGAAACAGAATACGTAGAAGATATTTGTAAAAAATTTGGAATTCCATGTCATGTTTTTTATTGGGATGCACCTAAACCAGACAAAGGATTAGAAGCAGCTGCAAGAGAAGCGCGGTACAAGATGATGACGGATTTTTGTCATGAAAACAATATTGAATATCTTTTGACTGCACATCAAAGTGATGATCAAATTGAAACATTTTTAATGAATCTTTCGCGGGGCAGTGGTTTATATGGTTTGGCGGCTATGTTGCCGGAATCTGAAAGAGATGGTATTAAGATTTTGCGCCCATTATTAGATGTTTCACGCAATGAAATAAAAAAATATTGTGATGATAATAATATCAAATATTTTGTTGATTCTATGAACAGTGATGAACACTATACACGTGTAAAAATTCGTAATAATCGTCATGTTTTGAATGAAAAGCTTGGAATCAGCGACAGTCGTATTTTATTAGCTGTTCAAAATTTAGCACGTACGCGTGAATGGATGGATAAATATATCGCTATGCGTATAGAATTGGTTATGCGTTCATGGGGTACAATGTTTGCTTGTTCTTTTTTATTTGACGAAGCAGTAGAAATTAGATTAAAATTGCTGGGCACTTTGATTCAAAAGATTGGCAAGAATGATTACCCGGTACGCTTGAATTCTTTGCAAAAGGCACTATCTAATTTACAATCAGATTGTAAATTTACACTGGGGCATTGTACGATTCGAAGATTTAACAACAGGATATTAATCGTTCCAGAAGGAAACAGAACAAGTTTTAGGAAAAGACATGAAAAACGAAAAAAATATATTTAAAAAGAAAGACGGTTCAAGATTTTATTTAATTATTTTTGCTGTGCTGTTTATTTTGCTGATTGCGCGCATATTTTTTGTTGATGGTCCAGCGAATATTGTGAATCCTTTGGTTGCCAAAGATGCAAATCGAAAGGCACCAATAGAATTATCTTTTTCGGATGTGTTGCGTCGTGCAAATGATATAAAAACAATGGAAATACAAAAAGATGATATGGCTGTTGGTTTTTTGAAAGATGGTACCCCATATCGTGCAACGATTACATATAATCCGGAATTATTGGAAAAGATTTCTAAGAACGGTGCGACTGTTTCTATAAATAACAAAGATACTGTGTGGGATGGGATTGCAAAGTGGGTTCCTATTTTGGTAAGTGTATTATTTTTGTTATGGTTATTGAAACTTATGCGTGGCGGAAATGGTGGTGGTGGTATAACACGCAGTTTAATTGGGCAAAATCCGACAAAGATTACAACAGGAAAAACAAAGACCACTTTTAAAGATGTCGCAGGAATTGATGCTGAAAAACAAGAATTAATGGAAGTTGTAGACTTTTTAAAAAATAAAGAAAAATTCAAAGCATTGGGTGCACGTGTTCCACGTGGAATATTGTTGTCTGGGGAACCCGGAACCGGTAAAACATTGTTGGCGCGTGCTGTCGCTGGTGAAGCAAATGTACCTTTCTTTGCCACATCGGGCAGTGATTTTTCTGGGATTATCGTTGGACTTGGCGTTGCAAAAATCAAAGAAATCTTTGAATTGGCAAAACGAAACGCACCATGTATTTTGTTTATTGATGAAATAGATGCTATCGGTCAAAGCAGAAGTAAACATACGATTAATGATAATGATCGCGAACAAACTTTGAATCAATTATTAATAGAAATGGATGGTTTTGCAAACGATACTGGTATTATTGTTATTGCTGCAACTAATCGTCCGGATATGTTAGATGCGGCACTTCTACGTCCAGGACGTTTTGACAGACAGATAAATATAGAATTGCCAAATTTAGAAGGACGTAGTGATATTTTAAATTTGCATGCGAAAAAATTTAAATTGGCTGATAATATTAATTTGATGGATGTTGCACGTGGAACAACTGGTTTTTCTGGTGCAGATTTGGAAAATTTATTAAATGAAGCGGCTTTGCATGCGGTACGTGCCGACCATAAAGTTGTGGAACAAAGTGATATAGAAGAAGCACGTGATAAAATATTAATGGGGCCGGTTAAAAATCGTAAAATGCGACCAGAAGATATTAAATTGACCGCATATCACGAAGCAGGGCATGCGTTTGTTGGACTGCATTATGACGGCATCGTTGATCCAATACACAAGGCAACTATCGTTCCGCGTGGTCGTGCTTTGGGAATGGTTCAGCATTTGCCAATTGATGACAAAGTATCAATGACACTTAACGAAATTCGTGCAAATTTATCTACATTCCTGGCAGGACGTGCATCAGAAGAAATTTTCTTTGGTTCTGACAAAATTACTACGGGTGCCGAAAGTGATATTGCGATGGCTACGCGGATGGCGCGTCGTTCAATTACAATGGCTGGTTTGTCTGACAAGATTGGTTTGATGGCTGTGAACCAAGCGAACACATTTGGACAAAGAATTGCGCTGGAAAACGCGTCCGAAAAGACAGCAGAAGCAGTTGATGCAGAAATTCGTAATTGGCTGGAAACTGCGTATAAAGATGCCAAGAATTTGGTTTCCAAGAACAAGTCTGTTGTCGAAAAGTTGGCCAAGGCTTTGCTGGAAAAAGAAACTTTGTCTGGGGATGAAATTCGTGAAATTGTTTTCGGAAAGAAAACTGTTGCCAAGAAAGCAACAAAGAAAACGACAAAAAAATCTATGACCAAAACAGATGCAAAAAAATAGTGATGTAAAATTTGAAGTTTTGCATTTGCCACCGACAAACACTAATTCGTTGTTGGTGTCGAATGGAACACATGCTGTCATATTTGATGCATGGGGGCGCGCAACTGATTGGGAACGTGTATTGTTGGAACGTGGTTTAAAGTTGCATGCGATATATGCAACACATGGACATCCTGATCATATTTCTGCTGCACCAAGTTTAGCACACGCATTTAATGTCGATTGGTTTATGAATGAAAATGATAATTATTTGGTTGGTTGGGGAAACGAATTGTTAGATATGTTTTCCATTCCGCATATTCACGAAAATTACAAAAGACCCGTTAATATATCCGCTGGGGTGATTGAAATATTACCTGGAATAAATATGGAAATTATGGAAAGTCCTGGACATACACCTGGTGGGCTGATGTTTTATTTCCCAAAATACAAAATTTTAATAACTGGTGACACTTTGTTCGCAGAAAGTTTTGGTCGGTATGATTTTCCAGGTGGAAACGAAAATCAGATACATGAATCAATACATAATTTGTATGAAATGGATTTAGATGACGAAACCTATGTCGTTCATGGACACGGTATGGATACAACAATTGGTTGGTTAAAAAAACATAATGAATTTTTTAAATAGTAAAAACCAATACACGATTTATACCGGACAAATCTTTTTCGACACGTTCAAATTTCCAACCACATAGATTAAATATTTTTATGATTTGATTTGATTGACCAATTCCAATTTCCAAGTATATTTTTCCATTTGGTTTTAATAAATTTAATCCATTTTTTGCAATCTGTTCGTATGCAGCCAATCCATTGTTTTTTGCATAAAGTGCAAGTTTAGGGTCAAAACGCGCCGCATCATTAACGCGTTTGTCATCAATTTTTATATATGGTGGATTTGAAACGATTATATCAAATTTTTCTTTTGATTTAAAATTTGCAAAATCAGCATGTTTAATTTTGATTACATCTTGTAGATTTAGTTTTTTTATATTCTTACGTGCGACATTTAATGCACGTCTTGATTTATCAATAGCAATACCATGTAATCCATGCACGTTTTTACACAGGGCACATATTATGCAACCAGTGCCAGTTCCCATATCTAATATGTTGCGTGGTTTATCTTCAATGCAGTCTTTGATTACAGATTCAACCAAAGTTTCTGTATCTGGTCGCGGGTCAAGTGTGTGCCGATTCGTGTAAAAATCAATCCCATAAAACCATTTAGAATGTATAATTTTTGCCACAGGAACACCGCGATGTAACATGTGTGCGTAATACAAAGTCCGTAATTTAGAAATTTTTTTGTACCGTTCCGTGATGATTCGGGCAGCCCGAATATCGCCAAATTTTTTTAAAATTGTGAACGCTTGATTTATATTCATATTTTTATTATAATGGTCCTTATGAAAAAAGCAAAAGTTATTATAAAAAAGATGAATGCCGGTTTGGTAAAATCTTGTAAAAAGGTCTGCGATGTAAATATTATGTCGCGTGTTATTTTGTGGGTTGCTGCAATTATGATTGTTGTGGCCGTGGGTGTTTTATGTTTTTATAAACCTGTACGTCAGGCAGTGTTTCATCCTGAATCTCATACTGTTGTCGAAGTAAAATCTGGGGACACTTTGTCAAAGATACTGGGTGAACAGGGTTTTTCCATACGGGATATAGATACCATTTCTAAAAATCTAAAAAAAGATGCGGAATTTTCAACTCTGCGTGCTGGACGCGATAAATTTGATTTTATTCGTGAAAACGAAAACGCACCAATTTCAAAGATTGTAATTGAAAACGGTCCGTGGAATAAAATTGAAATTGATTGTGGAACACCTGATACTTGGCAATGCCAAAAAATAGAAATTGCACGTGATACGCGTGTATCATACAAGGAAGGCGAAATTGCCCAGGGAAGCAGTTTCTATCTGTCTGCGATGGATGCTGGTATTCCCGAAGGTATAATCTTGGATGTTTATGATTTATTAGCTTTTGAAATGGACTTTGAACGTGATATTCGCGCAGGACAAAAATTCTATGTTTTGTACGAAGAAAATTTTGCTTCAGATAAAAAGGTAGATAATGGACATGTTTTGGCTGTGTCTTTTGATGCGTTGCGTGGAAATGTTCAAATGTATCGTTATATAAAACCAGACGGACATTCTGGATACTATGATGGCAACGGTAATGGCGCAATTAAATCTTTGAAAAGAACACCAATCAATAATGCGAAAATTACATCTAAGTTTTCAGGCAGCCGTAAACACCCAGTGTTAGGTTATACCCGTGCGCACAAAGGTGTTGATTTCCGTGCGCCAACTGGAACACCAATTCCTGCGGCTGGGTCTGGTCGTGTTATTGCGCGCAGTTTCAATCGCGGACATGGTAATTTTGTAAAAATCAGACACAATGGAACATTTGAGACATTATATGCACATATGTCTAAATTTGCCAAGGGGGTAAATGTTGGGACCGTTGTGCGTCAGGGACAAATTATCGGTTATTCTGGATCAACAGGGTTATCAACAGGACCACACTTACATTATGAAGTTATTAAAAATGGTGTACATGTAAATCCTATGACGGTTAAATTGCCGGCCATAGATAATCTGGATGCAAATAACAAAAAATTATTTATGGAAAAGAAAGCGCAGTTGGATGCAACAATAGATTCTTTGCGTACGAATCCAAAACAAATAATTCGTTTAACGGATGAAGAATCAGAACCAGAAAAAAATAATAAAAAGTAAAAAAAAACCGTCCAAATGGACGGTTTTTTTTGCTAATCTCTTATTTCTTTGCAGAAACGAAAAGGGCAAAAATCCAGCCGATGATGGTCCATCCAAACATCCATGAACCCATGCGTGTTCGCATACAATCATATTTTGAACGATTGTTTGCAGCGGCCAGATATGCAGGCGCAAAGAATATGCACACAAATACACATATTGCGCCTGCGTATTTTAATATCGGTAAAATATCATTCCACGATATCATTATATTCCGTATTTTGCCTTGTTGCCCAATTCTTCTTCAATACGAATTAATTGGTTGTATTTTGCCATGCGGTCTGTGCGTGACATAGAACCTGTTTTGATTTGTCCTGCATTTGTCGCCACAGCCAAATCTGCGATTGTTGTATCTTCGGTTTCCCCACTGCGATGTGAAACGATTACACCATACTTTGCATCTTGTGCCATTTTAATAGCAGTCAATGTTTCAGTCAAAGAACCGATTTGGTTTACTTTGATAAGTATTGCATTTGCAGATTTATTTTCAATACCTTTCTTTAAGCGAATCGGATTTGTCACAAACAAATCATCGCCAACCAGTTGGCATTTATCACCGATTGTTGCAGTTAATTTTTTCCATGCATCCCAATCTTCTTCTGCCAGTGCATCTTCAATAGAAATAACAGGGTATTTAGAAATCAAATCTTCATAGAATGCAATCATTTCATCAGATGTTTTTGTTTGTCCTTCAAAATGATAAATACCATCTTTGTAAAATTCAGATGATGCGACATCTAAACCAATAGATACTTCTTCGCCTGGTTTATATCCTGCCGCTTTGATAGCATCGATTATTGTATCTAATGCTTCATGGCATGTGTTAAAGTTTGGTGCAAAACCACCTTCGTCACCAACATTTGTTGAATGTTTTGATTTTTTCAGAATAGATTTCAAATTGTGGAATATTTCTGAACCCATACGAATCGCTTCGAATTCATTTTTTGCACCGTTTGGAATAATCATGAATTCTTGTGCATCCAAACCATTATCTGCATGTTGTCCACCGTTTATAATGTTCATCATTGGACGTGGTAAAACATCTGGGTTAGAATTCCCAAAAATATTTGCGATATGTTTGTATAATGGAATTTGTTTCGCATTTGCTGCCGCACGAGCAACAGCTAAAGATACAGATAAAATCGCATTTGCACCTAATTTATCTTTGTTAGGTGTGCCGTCCAAATTCAGCATTTTTGTATCAATTTCATTTTGTTTTTCTGCATCCATACCAATCAGAGCAGGGGCGATAATGTCATTTACATTTTTTATTGCTTTGAAAACACTTTTTCCCATATAACTTTTTTCGCCATCACGTAATTCCAGTGCTTCAAAAGAACCTGTGGATGCGCCAGATGGAACGGATGCGCGACCAAAAGCGCCGTTTGACAAAGTCACATCACATTCAACAGTTGGGTTGCCACGAGAATCCATAATTTGACGAGCATGGATTTTTTCTATTGTAAACATATATGTTCTCCTTTTCGTTACAATGTTGGTTTTATAAGAAAGATTTTTACATGGTAAAGTTTTCGCCCAAGTAGACTTTTTTCACCATTTCATCTTGGACAATTTCACGTGATGTTCCGTGTTTTAAAATGCGGCCATCATGTAAAACATAGCTGCGGTCAGTAATGCCAAGTGTTTCACGTACATTATGGTCTGTTATAATTACCCCAAGACCGCGATTTTTTAATTGTGATACCATTTCACGAATTTCGTTTACTGCGATTGGATCAATTCCTGCAAAAGGTTCGTCCAATAATATGAATTTCGGGTCATTAGCCAATGCACGTGCAATTTCAACACGACGTCTTTCGCCACCAGACAAAGCTGTTGCGGGACTTTTTCTTAAAAAATCGATAGAAAATTCTTTAAGCAATGAATCCAATTTTTCTTGACGTTTTTTACGGTTTGGTTCAACTATTTCAAGAACAGCCATGATATTATCTTCGACGGATAAGCCACGAAACACACTGTTTTCTTGGGGCAGATAACCGATGTGTAAACGTGAACGTTGATAGAAAGGCAAATTCGTTATATCTTGGGAATTTAGAAATATTTGACCACTGGATGCAGCTAATTGTCCAGTTATGCAATAAAAAGCCGTTGTTTTTCCAGCACCGTTAGGACCCAACAAGCCAACGGATTCGCCCTGGTTTGCAATGAAAGATATATCGCGTAATACAACGCGTTTGCCATAGTTTTTTGATAAATGTTCAACACGTAATACCGATTTTTTTATCATAGTCTTATCACCATTTCATCTGTTAAAATTTTATCACCGTTGCTGGAATTTATGCGAACGTTTTTATAAAGATTAAGAACCTTTTCTTTATGATTAAAACGTCCAGTGGTCGCAGAAATCCGGTCTGTGATTTTTCCCTTGTTGGTTGTGCGTGTAATAACCCCCGAAGGCCCTTCAAGGAATATTATATCATTTTTTCCATATTCTTGATAGCCTGTTTTTGCACGTATCTTGAACGGGTTTCCATCCTTGTCGGTACCAACAAATTCAGCATTTGTCATTTTAAATTGGTTTGTCGCGATATCATGCATATTAATTGCAGTTATCGGTGTCCATAAAATCTGTTTAGTAAATAAAGATGCAGCAACCAAAACCGCAACCATTACCAATCCCCAACCGGTAAAGAAAAACTGCCAAAGACGGGTAAGCCGCTTATGTTTAGAAACGATTATAAAGTTGCGATGATTTTGTTGCATACAACCAGTTTAATATTTTATAAATAAAAATGCAATTTTTATATTTATATAATGTTTTTTTTGTGATATAATGCATCCAGAGAGAATGAAAAAAGCATTGTTTATCTTTGGAGGGTTTTGCTGTTTGCTGTCTTCAGTGACGGCTATGGCTGCTGTTAATGTTAAAAGTTCCGGTATAAAAAAGGCCGCGCCTGTGGCAACAAAACAAACAGATAAAATGACTTCTGCAACCAGTATGTTGCCTGCGGTTATTGGTTTAGTTGGCAGTATCAGGGCTTTGAATACCCAGCAACAACAATTATCTGCTGAATGTGCACCAACATCTGATGAAATCAGTGTTGTAAATAATCTGGTTAAAGAATGGGCAAGAATTGGTGATAGTACTTCACAAAGTGCTGTTTACGGTTTAGGATCTTTTGAATGTACTAATTCGTATTCATCAAATGTTCAAGATTTTGATGACGGTGAAGCTTGTTATGAAACTTTTTCAGATGCGGCAGATAAAGGTATGGTATGGGAAGGTTTTCCAAAGGCAAGTTCTGCAAAAAAATGCGAAGATGGGAACAGTAAAAAATGTCAAAACGTTTCGAATATTTATGATGTTTTTGCCAAAATCCCATTCAGTGATGAAGATTACACTATTGCAGAAGCTAACAAAATTACCGCATTCAAACAAAAGGCTGAAAAATGTTCGCCGGCCAGAATAAAAGCTGCTAAGCGTGAATTATATGGCAATTTCTTGGTTCAAACATTGAACAGTGTTGGTCAAACAACTGGTGCTGCTGGTACTGCATCTGTGCTGCAAGCTGTGCAATCTATGGGTGGTTCTGGTGATTTGAAATCTATATTGCCCTCACTTGGTCAGATGGCTTTGCAGGGACTGGATAAATAATTTACAAAATATTTTAAATAAAAATGTTTTTTTTGTGCTTTTTCGCTTTACTAAGATATGTAAAATTTGTTATAATTGATATAACTTAATAATTAAGGAAAGGAATCTAACATGATAAATAAACGTTATGTGTCTTTGTTATCTTTGATGGCTGTCGTCGCATTGGTGGGGTGTGCCGGTACAGAACCAGAAGAAATTGTATATGATACACCGACTGTTGATTATATTGAACGTTTGAATGTTGAAGATGCTCCACATCAAGATTCCTTTTTAAATCAGTTGGCGATGAATTATCGTTCGTATGCTATTTACAATGCACGCACAAGTGGTTATCCTGATATTGCAGAATTGTTTGCACAGAAAGCAGTAAGTGCGTTTTCTGGTGAAACACCATTTCCTGAAAATCTGGATTCTTGGCGGATAGATGATGATACGGCCAGATTTGAAATTAACAATGCTTATAATGATTTGGTTGGTGAATTAAAGGGTGATGCTATATATGCACAACCGCAACTTGTTGCAGAAGCCCAGGCAAAATTTGATTGTTGGATATCTGCTGCGGCCAGTGGTCAATATGGAACGGCCCAAGAATGTAAAAACCGTTTTGAAACAACTTTGCAGACATTGAAAGATTGCACTGATGGCAAAGTTGTTGCGCCAACATACGTAAAATCTGAAAATGTTGCAAAAAAACAACAAAAACAGCAAGATGTCGAAGAAAAATATTATCCGGAAACACGCCGTTTGAATGCTATGTCTGGAACTTCCCGTTCTCGCGAAGGTGTGGTTATCGTGAACAATGTGAATATTCCATCTAATTTGATTCAACCTGTTTCTGTCCCACAACAAACAATGGCTGTACAGCAACCACAACCAATGGTATTTAATCAAAATATTTACGGTGGTACAGAAAATGTGTCTGGTGAAGGATTGGACGATGATTATGTATCACGTGATGAATTTATTGATATGATGAACGCAATGCGGGCTGAATTGGCTGCGATTAATGCACGTTTGGATGAATTGGGCAAGGGTGGTTCCGCGGAAAAGACAGTTATCAAGGTTCAACAAATCCCATTGGAACCAAAACAGCATGTTATGGAAGAAGTATTCGAAATCAGATTTGATTTTGATAAGTCTGCAATTAAACCAGAATACGAAGAATTAATCAGAAAGTTGGCTGCAACGACCCAGGCTAACAAAAATGTCAAGGTTTCTGTTGTTGGTCATACTGATACAGCGGGATCCAGTTCTTATAATTATGCATTGGGTGGACGTCGTGCCGAAGCAGTGCAGAAAATGTTGATTGAATATGGTATCCCATCATCACAGATTATCGCGGTTTCTGCGGGTGAAGAAGATTTAAAGGTGCCAACACCTAATAATACACCAAATGCAGAAAATCGTCGTGTTCGTGTCGTTAAAGAGGTTCACTATACCGAAGAACAAAAGGCGGCGCCTATTGTTGTAGAAGAATACAGCGAAGAAGAGTGTGACGAATGTAGCGATGATGGTGAAATGTAAAAATATTGACAAATATACTTGACAAAAAATATTTTTTGGTATATTATGGTCATAAATTGATAGAGAGATAAAGTGTAAAAGGTAAGAAAAAATGACAAAGTCGGAATCTTTTAATGAAGCGATGAAAAGTATGAAAATCAAAGGCGCAACAACAAGAGCGAATGCTATTAATTTTGCTCTTGAATTTAAAAAACGTGGGATTAATGTCGACGAACAGACAAAATTGTAATTTACGCGTTTTTGATAAAACTTTGGTGGCTCGCACGGGCCACTTTTTGTTAAAAACTTGACTTTTTGTCATTTTTTGGATATAATTGGGATGATAAAGCACTGGAATTCTCTGGTTGCTGTTTCCACAAACAAAGGTTTTTTTTATGCATGTAAATGAATTAAAGACAAAGTCGCCTCAACAGTTGTTGAAGATGGCTGAAGATATGGGGATTGAAAATCCTTCTCAATTGAATGTTCAACAATTGCGTTTCGCAGTTATGCGTGTTTATGCTGCTGATGAATCTATCACGTTGATTGGTGATGGGGTTTTGGAACGTATGCCTGATGGTTTTGGTTTTTTGCGCGCGCCGGAAAGTAATTATTTGGCCGGGCCGGATGATTTATATGTATCACCTAATTTGATTAAAAAATACGGATTAAAAACAGGTGATTATGTTGAAGGACAAATTCAGGCACCACAAAATGAATCCGAACGCTATTTCGCATTGGAAACAATTGAACGTGTCAATGGTGAAGATCCCGAAAAATTGCGTCATCGTATTTCTTTTGATGATATGACACCACTTTATCCTGATGAACAATTGAAAATGGAAGTGGCTGACGACAAAGACAAAGGGCGTAATTTGTCTGCGCGCGTAATTGATTTGATTTCTCCAACTGGCAAAGGGCAACGTTCATTGATTGTTGCGCCACCAAGAACAGGTAAGACAGTGATGTTGCAAAATATTGCTCATTCAATTGCTACGAACTATCCGGATGTAAAATTGATCGTTTTGTTGATTGATGAACGTCCAGAAGAAGTGACGGATATGCAGCGCAGCGTCAAAGGCGAAGTTATTTCGTCTACGTTTGATGAACCTGCAACACGTCATATTCAGGTTGCAGAAATGGTGATTGAAAAGGCTAAACGTTTGGTTGAATCTGGGCAAGATGTTGTTATTTTGTTGGATTCTATTACCAGACTTGGTCGTGCATATAATACTGTCGTTCCATCCAGTGGCAAGGTTTTAACCGGCGGTGTTGATGCGTATGCTTTGCAACGTCCAAAACGTTTCTTTGGTGCAGCGCGTAATATCGAAGGTGGTGGTTCGTTGACAATTATTGCTACTGCGTTGATTGATACTGGTTCCAAAATGGACGAAGTTGTTTTCGAAGAATTCAAAGGCACAGGTAACAGTGAAATTATTTTGGACAGAAAATTATCCGACAAACGTGTGTATCCTGCTATTGATATTACAAAATCTGGAACACGCAAAGAAGATTTGTTGGTATCAAAAGATGTATTGTCTAAAATGTATGTTTTGCGTCGTATAATTAATCCGATGGGAACACTGGAAGCAATGGAATTCTTGTTGGATAAATTAAGATTGACGAAAACAAATGATGATTTCTTTAATTCAATGAATCAATAGAATCAATCCCGCCATTTTTGGCGGGTTTTTAACAAAAGGCTTTTTATGATACGGATATATTTTATCGTTGGGGTAAGCGCCATGATTTTTGGCGCTTATTTTTATGGGGTAAATATAACAAACGCAAAATGTGATAAAAAATATTTACAAAATAATTTACAAAATATTGAACAAATGCAACAGAAACAAAGGGTAATACATGACAAAGTTTATAAAACTGGGGTGGGCGATATTCGTCGCATCTTGCGCGATAAATACACAATCGCAGACCAAGGCGATTTGTGATTGCGACATAATATACGGTCGTGCATCAGATTGGAACAATATCAGTGATGATTTGGCGCGTAATATATATGAACATAATCTGAAATGCGAATAATTTTTTTATCTTGATTTTGACGAAATGTCTTGTTTGTGTAATGCAAAAATGATATAATTTCCAAGACAAAACAAGGAAAGAAGATTATGGCATTAAGAAAGATAAAAGAATTAATTCGAGAAATGGTTTTTGAAAACCAAACAGACGAACATGAATATGCTGCTGTTATGGCAAATTTGGTATTAGATTCTGACAAATGGGCTGAATACGACAGATTATTAGAACAAGTAAAAAACATAACGAAAGAAAAAGATGCCACAATACAAAAAATAAATGTGTTTTTGGAAAAAAAGAAACAAGAACTTGATAAAACCAAGGTACAGAAACAAACTTTGTCTCCGGATGAATTCAAAAACTTGATGGCAAAATTAAATAAACACAAGAAAATTCTAGATGATTTGAATGATAAACATAAACGCGAAAAGTTGGACAAAGGTTTCGCCAGTCTGGATTCACGTATAAAAAAATATGCGTGTTTACGTTATTTGTCTGAATTGTGTATTGATAATTCTGATTTTAAAACAGTTGTTGGCAAAGATGGCTTTATATATGCAGATGATCATGAATTTAAAAGTTCTGAGATAGCAGGTCGTTTTCGAGAAATACGTGATTACACAGATTATATTTTTGGGAACAGGGAATCGAAAATAGAAAACGAAAAATCAATAGTTGATATCATCAGGGCAGATGCAAAAAATCTAGGGATAGAATTCAAAGAAATATCCGCAGAAAATATAACACAAGTTTATAACGCATTATTAAACCGCATTGCAAAAGAAAACAAAGCCAAGGTCAAAGAACAAGAAAATATCACAAACAGTAGAATAGGGTTACAAAAGATACGAGATTTTGGGAATGGGTTAAAGATGTATCGTCTGATGCCAGATACAGAATATTACGAAAAGAATGGCGAACATAGAAATCTGGTTTATGAAAGTAATCAAATGGGTATTTGTATTGGTCGAAAAGAACAAGATTATTCTCAAAAAATTTTAAAAGGTGATGAAAACCAATATTATACATTACGTAGCGAAGAAAAAAATGGACAGTTAGTTCCACACTGCACCATAGAAGTTAATGGTGATGTTGTGCATCAGGTCAAAGGCAAGGGAAACGGACCTGTAAGTATTGAATATATTCAAAATGTTCGTGAGTTTTTGCGCAAAGATTTGGATGCGGAGTTTCCAGGGGATAAAGAAAAACACGAACGTCAAGTCTATGATACGCAGAATATAGGGTTTGTTAAAGATATACATGATGAAACGGTAGATTTGTTCAATCTGAAACCAGGGACAATGTTTCAAACATTGCCGTGGGATTCATTAAAAGCGATAAAGAAAGATGCGGACAAAATCAAAAGAATTGCTGAAATTAGAATAGATTTGGAACGTATGACAGAAGATGGTTCAATATTAAAACAATTTTTCGAAGACGATAAAAAGATTATAGCCAAGGCGCATGTTGAAAAAGTCACAATAAAAAACGCAACCATGAAGTGTAAAGATTTGGATTTTGGCACTGTGGCGAAAGAGGTTGTATTAATAGGATGCGATTTTTCGGCAAATAATAATTTGAAAGCGGGTCCAGTTGGATATTTAAGAATTGATTATCCAGAATCGTTACCATCAGATGTCGATTTCAGTCAAATAGAAAAATTAAATATTGCCGAGGCTGATTTTTCAAAAACAAAATCTGTCAAATTTAATCCGAATGCTCAGGAAATTTCTTTGGATTATGTCACGGGCTTAAAGGTGGAAGATTTATCAGGTCTTTCAAATGTTAAAAAATTAATGTTGGGTGTTGGTACTTCTTTGAGCGAGAATTTGGATTTTAGTGGTGTTGAAGATTTGATTTTAGCTGGTGCTGATTTATCAAAGGTTAAATCTATAAAAATTAACCCGAATGCTAAAAAAATAGATTTTGCAAATAGCAAGAATTTATCAGCGTGGAATAAAATTGATTTTTCACATGTAAAAGAGTTAAATTTGTCAAAAACTGATTGGTTACAGGGTGATTTAGATTTCAGTGGTGTTGAATATTTGGATTTATCTAATGCAGATTTATCAAATGTTACATCTATTAAATTTAACCCGAATGCCAAAATGATAGACCTTCGTGGTGTTCGTGGGTTCACCTATGATAATAAAATTGATTTTTCGCATGTCAAACAGTTGTATTTAGGAAATATTTATCCCTTATTACAAGGTGATGTAGATTTCGGTGATTGTGAACGTGTTGATTTACAAGGTACAGATTTATCAAAGGTCAAATCTATCAAAGCAAAAGAAGTATCGTTAGACCGCGTAAAAGTAAAATTACCAGATGTTTTAGATTTAAGCATGGTAGAGCATGTTATTGTTTATGGCACGGTGCCAAATGGAACAAAAATCAAAACCAAAAAATTAGATATTTTTAATGGAAATTTAGAAGGAGATGTTGATTTCAGCGAAATAGAAGAAGTAGATATACGTCCTGATGCAAATTTGTCAAATTTAAAATCTATCAAGGCAAAGCGGCTAAAGCTTTCAAATTGTCGCAGCTTGGATGGTGATATAGATTTCAGTGGTGTTGAAGAATTAGATTTAAGTCGCGCAGATTTTACAAAGGTTAAATCTATAAAATTTAATCCAAATGCAAAAAAAATAAATCTTGAAAACGCACTTTTCTTAAAGTGGGATAAAAATTGGGATTTTTCAAATGTACAAGAAATAATTCTTGATAGTCTTGATGTAGTCGATGGTAAATTCTCGGGGGCAAAGAAAGTGTCTCTGGAAAGTTGTAATATATATGGTACCCTGGATTTATCAAATGCGGGTACTGTATCACTGGCACATGCAAGTATCACAAAGGGGGCACATGTAATATTAGGAACAAAAACAAATGTTGATATAAAGAATGCATATATAACTGATGCCAAATTTACAGGAAATAGTTTATGTCTTGATGATAGTATTTTTTTAAGGGGTAATTTGGATGTTTCAAATGTTGATAATATTGAATTAGAAAAGTGGAATTATAGGTTAGATTCTGTTAAATTAAACGAAAATGCAAAAAGTTTGAAACTTAGCATAGACTTTTTTGATGAATATAGTAGTCGTAATCGTAAGGGATTCAGTTTTAATCATTTTAATGCGGAAAAATTGGTTATATTTGGAAATGGTTTTTTGTATAGCGATTTAGATTTCGGCAATATCAAAAATGTCGTTTTTGAAGATATGATGGTATTTTCTTCTTTTGGAGGGCATTCTGTCAAAGCCAACAGTTTGGAACTAAAAAACTGTACAGAACTACGAGGTGATGTAGATTTCAGTCAGGTAAAACATCTGAATTTAGGCGGAATTGATTTATCAAATGTAAAAAGTTTGAAATTACCAGAAGATGTCACAGGTATATCAGAAAAAGACCTGCGCAAATTCAGAATAAGACAGGGAATACAAAAAGTAAAAGAAACAATGAAAGAAAAAATCAAAGAAGTACTCAAAATAAAAGGTTCTGATAACAACAAAGACAGAAATGATCATTAAAAATAGAAAATAAATAAAAATTAAAATATAATTTTATCTTCTATAACTTTCGATAACGCTTTCGGCAGCTTCTTGAATTTTTTGCAGCCCCTTTTCATAGGTGGCACAATCACGTGCAATTTCAGATTTGTATGAATCACGCAGATTATTAGCCATATAAGAACATGCGTGTAAATATTGAATACAATATTCGTGTCCTGTATTGAAAGCATTTTGACCACGGATGCGACTTTGTGTATCTGGCCATTCTATGTTCAAGGCATTTTCAATATTGACCCATGGATTTGTTTTTGTATAAACACCAACGGTTTGATCCCAGTACTCTTTGATTTCATCACTTGTCACAGATACATCTGTATACTGAATTCGCGCAATTTGTTGTATTAAATCATCAATTTTATTTTGATATTTAGAATCTATTTGTGCCAATTTTGCACTGCAATAGCAACGATTGTATGCGGTATCTTCGCGTTTGCAGTACATTTCCATACACTGTTTGTAATCAGACATACACCGCTGAGAAGAAACACGTTCGTTTGTTGAAGAAGAACCAGTATTTATAACACGTGCGGCGCTTGTGCTTCGTGCGCGTAACGGTTCAGAAGAACGAACAGCAATATTTTGTGAATTGCGATTATTTGCCATACGTGCATTTGATGCACTTGGGCGCGGTACAACATTGCGACGTTGGGTGTTTGTGGTGGGCTGTTGTGCAACAGTGGTTGCGGCACGGGCATTGGTTTTTCTTTTTACAACCGTTCTTTTGCCGTACGGTGCAGCAGATGTTGAATTGCCGGCCCCAGCCGAAGTCGGACTTTTATTAGAATTTACCTTAGTATTGTTTAAAATATAAGGATACACATCATCATGCGAAGTGACCGTATTAAAGCGTTTTGGCATGTAATTAACAGCGGCCATAACATCTGCAATAATGAATAAAGATAAAACAAAAATAAATCCAGTTTTCTTCATATCAATAATTATCAATTTTATTTTCAAATACCTTTTACACTTTTTGATACAGTAAATTTTATTATATTACTGATTTATCTGTTCCCACTCAAAAACTCCTTTGCATAGTGTTATTTTACCATAAATTTATAAGAAACGCAATAGATTATGCGCGGGCTTGTTTTAGTGATATAAAAATGGTATAATCTTCTTCAAAGAGGTAAAAATGGTTATAAAAAATAAATCTGTTAAAACAAAAGTTTTGGCGTTTATCATGGGGATAATGAGCCTTGTTAAGCCCGTATCTGCACAAAAAAATATTGAAAATTCGGATAGAAAAATCGATAAAACAGAAATTGTTGCCAAAAAGAAACCGGTGACGTATCTGGAAAAATTGGCAACAAAAAAAGTTGGTCTGGATGCAGAGACTTTGCGGGTTGTAGACCAAGATGGTATGGGAACATACATCTTGTTTGCGGCAGATAATGGTTTGATTTGGTTTGGGGAAACTGATGCTTATGGTGCAGTTGTTAAACGTGGCAAATTGGAATATGTTTTTTCTAATAATACTGCGGGCGGAAAATTCAAACCATTGACAGATTCTGGTATAATAAGAATGATAAAGTCTTTGATAAAGGTGGTTTCACAACAAGATACCCCGATTTATACAGCGATACTTACACGGCCAAATTCTGTGGATGAAACATACGTCACGAATAAACGAAAAATACGTTAAAAAAACACCCAAACGGGTGTTTTTTTTACGTTAACAATAACAAAGTAAATTATTATTGTGCAACTTTACCACCGAATACAGAATTAACTTCTACACCTTCACGTGTTGCGTCGTTCCATGCACCAAAACTTGATACAGCAGTTGCTTCTTGTACAGTTTCACCATTGGTGTAATAAGAAGTGTCTGTGCCGTTATGATATGGTGTCATACCATCTTTGATTTTGTATGCTTCATTAATTCTAGCAGCTGTTTCATCAGTATCATGAATGGTTATACCGCGTGTAGAGACATTAAGTTCCACATCATACCATGGATTGTCAGCCTTGCTGAAATTCATTGTCAATATTTCCTGACCACCAATTAATTCCAGTTTTGCATCATTTGTTCTGCTTAACATTTCTGAGGATTCTTCGTCATTTGAATTAAAACGGTTAATTGTCGCGATTGCAGCACCAGTAAATGTCATATCTTCACTTGGTCTTGTTTCTAATTTGTTTGGTTCATAACCGCCGACATACGTCGAATAGTATTCTTCGGTAAAATGTTCACCGTCTTCTGAACCGTTTAAATTGTTTTTTATTGAACCAAAATCAGAATAGGCCAATTGTAAATCTTTACCAACAGAATTGATATCCATTACCATAGAATCAACATGACCAGAATGATAATCTAATGCACCCAAGCTTTCATACGCGGCACGTACAACACTTGCATCTACATTAATATTATTCTTTTGGAATAATTCAATGGTCTTAGCAATTAATTGTTCACGTATTTCATTTTCTGTTAATGCAGTATCTGAAACAATCTGTTCTGAAATTGGACCCGACATTCCATGTTCATTCAGATAAACCCAAACAGCATTTTCTTGGTCGTGACGAAGGTTATAGAAATATTTGTTTGAGATTTGGAACTGGTTGCCTGTTGTATGTGCAAATGTTATTTTATTACCATCATACATATCTTCTGTTGTCACAGAAACGACAGCTCCATTTGCATCAACGTTAAATTTCATTGTTTCTTCATCGGATGTATAAAATTCCATTTCATTCAATCCATGTGCCAAACTTGGGTTCAAATTCACAGGAGTTGGTGCAGAACCACCGCCAGAACCACCGCCACATGCAGTTAAAGCCAATAAAGATGTTAAAATTGTAAATTTTTTCATGAGTCTTTCCTTTTGTGTTAGGTTACGCACACGAAATATAAAACAAACGAACGTTTTTAGCAAGATATTTTTTCCTAATTTTTTTTAAAAAATTCCCCCGGATTTCCGGTATTTTTTATTTTTATGCACTTTCGTTTTAACATAATCTAAAAACGTTCCTTTAAATTGAAATAGTTTTTGCCCGGAAAACTGGGAATTTTTTGTTTTTATGCACTTTCGTTTTAACATAATCTAAAAACGTCCTTTTGTTGTAGTTTGCAGGGCAAGAGATATTTTTTTGGGATATTGTTTGGTATACTGTTTTGAAAACGTTCCTTTTGCAAAAAGTATATATTTTCTTATATTTATCTTGACTAATTGCAGGAGAACGATATGAAAAAAATCTTGTTATATTCAACACTTTTATTAACTGGTTGTAATAATTGTTATTCTGATGCGCATTCGGATATTTATTTGACTACTGCATCTGGGGCAGGGCAAAAAATAGGTGAAGTTTCTTTCAAAGATACACCAAATGGATTGTTGGTAAATGTTAACTTGCATAATCTGCCATCTGGTGAACATGGTTTTCATATTCACGAAAACCCAAATTGTGATGCAGGTATTGATGCCCAAGGAAATTTGCAACCCGCACTTAAAGCTGGTGGCCATTATGACCCAGATAAAACGGGTCGACACATGGGACCAAATCAACATGGGGGACACAAAGGTGATTTGCCGGTGCTGAATGTATCTTCGGATGGCACTGTTAATACATCTTTTACTGTTCCAAATTTAAAAGTCCAAGAAATAAAAAACCGGTCAATTATGATTCATGCCGGTGGCGATAATTACAGTGATGAACCAGTTGCATTGGGTGGCGGTGGTGCGCGCATCGCCTGTGGTGTGATTAAGTAAATTGAAATTCGAACTCGGGGCGAAGTTCCCCTTGATAAACAATAATAAAGAAGTAGTGAAAAAGGATTCCCTCGACACTTCGTGTCTGCGGGGCAATCGTGACGATTTCGCTGCGCTGGCGCTTGCAAAATCTACTGCTTGTCGAACCTGATTTCGCCTTTGGCGGATGATGTATCAAATCCAAATTTCGTAACGACAGAAAATTAAAACCGGCCATAAAGGTCGGTTTAAATTTTCTGGTCGTGCTTAATTAGCAATTTGCGAAATATGGATTTTAAAGAGTTGAAAGAAATTGAAAAAGAAATTAATAATGTGAAAATGTTCATTTAGCGAATGGTGTTTTTTTCTTTAATTCATTTATAAGTTGTTTTGTTGTGTGAACAACAGGAACACCTTTTACAATTTCTCTTTCACAAAATTTAGGTATAAACTGTATACAATTTATTCCCAAAGATAATGCTGATTCTATATTTTGTGGTCGGTCATCAATGAAAATAACTTCATTTGGTTTTACGTTTTTATGTCGTGCCAAAGCTATTTTGAAGAATTCAGGATTTTCTTTTTTTACATTTATGTCTCTGGAATAAATACCAGGAACATCCAATTCATTATGAACAGAAACATATTTTTTATATAATGGATGTTTCACAGGTAGCTCTGGTATTAACCCAACATCAGAATTTTCATATTTTTTTTCTTTTGGTCCTCCTAATCCATTATCTGACCAAATTTCAACTAAACTACCAACCTTCTGTAATTGACGAGCTAACTTTATATTATCCACAAAATCAATACTCACAACCTTAGTTAATAACGGTTGAACGCGTTCTAACACATTTGTATGTGTTGGATACGCTTTTTTCATAACAGCAACAATTTGTTTCGCTGTTTTACCTGTCTTTAATTGAAATTTTATCCAATCGCTAGTGCGACCTAAACCTTCACGAACCAGCCAATATTTTTCATCATTTGTAAAATCTGCATTGTTTAAGATATCCCAATTAACGGGCCTGAATAATACCCACCCTTTATCAAAAGCAACAATTTTTATCGAGTTTTTTAGCATAAGTTACCCATCCTGTGTTTTTTACCGTATAATTATACCATAAAAATTCGAAAATATGTAAAAAAATACAACTCTCGAACTCAGCACAAGTATTAAAAATCAAACAAAGATTACAGCTCTCTTCACCTATAACATAAGGCTCCTCGATTAGTATATAACACAAGGGAACTACTTTCTAATCACATTTGGTGGAATTGACCTCGAGTTAAGAAATTATGATATAATATACACTTTTTTTAGATAAAACATTTCTAACAACTACTTTTTGAAAAGTATAGATAAAAATGATAAAATATCTTGGTGTAATACATGGATTAAAACTCAAACCACAAAAAAAGAAGGATTTAGTTTAAAATGACTCATAGCTTGATTGACGATTTTATAGATATAGTTAATATGCGTTATGATAATGCAGCAGTTGATAAAAACATCAAGGATTTGCTTCGCGGTATGCGCTACCGACCGGACTATAAATCTAGGGTTAAGAACTTCTTGGTTGCTGAGCAAGAAAATTTAGCCCAGTCACTTAATCCGAATAAATTTACACATCATTTGGTTTTTTCGGAAGATTTGTGCGATGCTTCCGGTTTAGCTGATTCAAAAAAGATTAATGAATATATTGACGGTAATTTTAATTTTGGCGACACAGAACCAAAAGAAGACCTGCAAGCGACACTAATCGAAGAAGCACCAGCAAACCTTGCTGGTGGATCTGTCTTTATTGAGCATAACGCCGAAAAGCAAGAAATAATTTCATTATGTGGGTTTGCCGAAGATCCTATGTATTCGCTTTATACCGGTATTCATGAATTTGCTCACGTTATGCAACGTCAAATGTTTTATCCGGACTATATGGAAGAATTAGAAACAGCTATGGATGGGAGCTCGCAAAAAGTTCGTGATGTTGTGATGGGTGGTTATTGCGAAATTCATGCTAATACCTTTGCTAGCGCTTATATGATGGCAATGGCAGTCAAAAGTGGCAATTCTGAGATAATTGATAAAGTTGAGAAAATGGTTACTCGAACTTCAGTTTATATGTCAAATGCACTGATATACAGTAAACTCGGTATCGCATATTGTGATTGGGGTGCAACCAAGCGAGTGATTGAAGATATTAAGCAAAATGGTGCAGATAAATTGTTTACTGACAATGGCAGAATTGATTTTACTAAACTTCATGAATTTTCGTTCGATAAAGTTCTGGAGATGGACTATACACCAGAAATGCTTATGAATGCCTATGATAACGAAGGCAACATTGTACGTGATATTAAAGCAAAGACAAAAAACAAAGCCGAAATGATCGCTGAAATAAATAAAATTAAAGGCGATAATCCGATTTTGAACGATTTTGTAGAGGCACAAACCTTGTATAATCCGGATGACGATGGCTTATTACGAGCCTTTTACAGTGGGTTGGCCAATCCAAAAAACAGAGAAAAAAACTTGTTTGACAAGCTATATGATAAAATACCAAACATTACTCAATATCGTGAACTATACACTGCTACACAAAAATAGATGTAGGTTCGGCTTATAAAAAAGTCAAATCTTAACATCGCTTCGGTCACTTGATTTGTAATGTTTTCAAGCGTCCGCTTACCTACTCGTCTTCGCTTGCTCAGAGTCGAACCTGACAACTTCGTTGTGATGTATCAAATCCAAATTTCGCACCAAACAGAAAATTAAAACCGGCCATAAAGGTCGGTTTAAATTTTCTGGTCGGGGCGAAAGGATTCGAACCTTCGACACCTTGGTCCCAAACCAAGTACTCTACCAGACTGAGCTACGCCCCGAAAACGAAAAGTATTATATACTTATTTTTACAAAATGCAAATATTATTTTTTAATAATGTTTTTTGTATTTAGGTGGTTTTTGTGATACAATGTTCCGTAGCCAGAAGGAAAAGAATGAAACAATTAAAATGCACGTTATTTTACAAAGTTATACTGTGTGTGTTGTGTTGTTTTATGCCATTTTTGGTTTTTGCTGTAGAAACTGTTGACTTAGATGTTGCTTTGCAAAATACTTACCGTGCGTGTGTTGGTATAGATGATGATTTAGCAGATTTAAAGAAAATGGCGGGTATAAATACCGCAGTAACTGCCGTTGGAACCGCGACAGGTGCCGCAGCAGTGGCAACAGGAATCGCTAAAGTACAAACAGATAAAGAAATAGAAGAATTTGAAATTTACTTACAAAAAATTGAGAATGCGGCCAGGCAACAGACAGAAGAACCGTCTGTAATAAACGTTAAACAAGAACAGATTGATGCTTTGTTTGCGAAATATTATAAAGAAGAGGTCGTTGACGACAAAATTGAAGAATTAAATAAAAAATCTAAAAAATTGGGAAATTGGCGGACTGGATTGATGGCGGGAACTGTTGCAACTAATGTGACCGGGGCGATTATTGCTGGAAAAAACAAAGTCGATAGTGATTTGCTGACTAAAATAGATGTGTGTAAATCGTCAGTTGCAGTTTTGGATAGTGCGATTAATCAAGCACGTATGAATGGGGAAAACGTTGGAGAAGCACAAGATATTTTAAATACTTGTAAAGAATATAATTATGTGGATTTGACACCAATAAGTAAACATGCAAAAGGGGCGATGATATCTTCTTTGGTAGGAACGGCAACCGGGGTGGCAGGAACTGTTACTTCTGCGGTGGCAAATACAGATAATGTACGTGATGATGATACAGATGCAGGAAAACAAAAAGAAAAGAATTTAAATACATCTTCAAATGTGTTGGCTGGTGCCTCCGCTGCAGCATCGGCGACCGCGGTGTTTTTTAACGCAGCCCAAATAAGTGCAATAAAAAAGGTTTCTTTGGTCGCTCAGAAATGTACGGAGATGTTAAAATGATAAAGAAAAGCTTGTTTTTGTTATTAATAAGTGTTTTTTTTATGGGGTATCCATGCGTAAATTTTGCAGATGAAGTGACCGATGTCGAAACCCCGATAGTTTGGGATTTGCACGCATTAACGGAAACTATGAGAGATTTGTTGTTCCAACATTGTAAAGTTAAACAATATAACTTGGAAATATTATCCGATTTTATATTAAGTAATCCAAAACGTTCAATTGCAGAAATTGCCGAAGCATGCAGTAATCCAAGAGACCAAAGTCGCCTTTTGAGTTCTGCTTTATTTTATTATGATAAAAACGTTAAAAATGTTGAATGTCCGGCCCCAGGAGAGAAAAAAGATCATTATCAACAAGTTTCAGGAACATTTTCTGTTGATATTAATGGTGAAATTAAAGAAATTAATAAACCATCTTGTCAATATTACGTAGAATATCTTAAGAAAAAGCAAAATGAATTTAATGACTACAAACAAAAATACAGCAATTATGATTTCAGTAAACCTGGGCTTTACGTAGAAAGAATCGAAAACAATAAACTGTATCGTGTAGTAAATTATGTAAAAGCGAAAGAGGATAGTAATACGAATGAAAATTCGGTGTATGTTGTAGGTGGTAATACTGTGTTGTCGTACCCGTTGTATTCATCAGATATGTTTACTAATATTACAACAGGTGGACATACTTTTGGTATTTATAATCACAGTTATATTTACAGTAATATGGATGTAACACGGGAAATTTTTAAAATGGCAGAGCAAAAATATGGACCAGTTCAACATTTAATAAATTCATCACAGCTGTTTTTAGAACAGAATTTAGATGTGAAAAATGTCTATTGTAAAGAGAAAAAATTACAACGTTCAGACCAAAGACTTATTGATTGTCATACTAATGGGGTAATTTTTCGTGGTAAAATAGTGACTTTGGAATGGTTGGGGCATTATCTTTTTGGATACAGAAAAGCGATAACTTCTGGAAAAGAGCACGCTGTGTCGGATATGGTGTATGAGGCAGGGGCTGCTTTGACCCAACGGTTCACGAGTGGAAGCACAGATGGGCAAACAAAAGATGATGGGGCACTTATGAAAATACAAGAAATTGGATACAGAGATGGAAAATTGGCAACATATTTTAGTAATACACAAGTATCCAGCCCTGCTGAAGCGATAAAGTTGATTAAAGATTTATTTTTTAAAATATTTGGAACAAACAATATTGATATCAATTGTCCAATCCAGGATGTTGTTGAAAATAATGGAATTATTGGCAGTGCTGATGGACGAGGACAACAAGATTATGTATATTGCTATGTAAGCCAGAATGGTGGTCCAAAGATTTTATATCAATTTGAATTTGATGATGTGACAAATAAAAAGTTTTTTTGATAATCTTTCTGTGTATAAAAGGCTCATAAAAGGTTCAAGTGAAAAAATGTACCTTTTTACAAAAAAAAACTTGACATAACATATTTTTGTACTATATTTTCTATAGAAACATAGGAGGTGTGTTATGAAAAGACATAGTATGAATAATTTATTTGTGCATGGTAACAAAAAAATTGTTTGTGCGGTTGTTTTGGTTAGTTTGGGAGCATTTTCGACATTTGTTGCACCAAAGTGCATAGAAAAGATAAAAGAAGAAAAGCGCGCATATGATTTTTTTGAATATATGATGGACGAAGTGGATAATTATGTAGAAAAAGAAATATCTGTCATAGATTTAGATGAACAGACAAAAGTTTATCAAGAAGATGTTGAAAGTTCAGAAGCGGGTTTACGAGAAACTTCAAAGGTTGTATCAGAATTTAAATGGTCTTTGTTTAAAAGCAGACATATGATAAATAATTTTGATAAAAGTGTTTCTAATAAAGAGGCTCTGGACATAATGAGAAAAGAAGGGTATGCCATATGGCCTAATTTGCAAATATTAAAAGACGAAGAGAAATGTTTAGTTCTTTTAAAAACAGCGAAACAAAGGGCCCAAGCAGAAAAAAGTGCTTTAAGATAAAAAATGTTATTTTTTAGTAATGTTTTTTTTGTTTGAACAGAGAATTTGCTATAATGTTATGAACAAAATGCAATATAGTAAATCTTTGTTTGGGCACTTGGTATGATTCTTTTATTGTTTCGTTTGGGTGTATGTTGAAGGTCCATACGTGACAAATAATATTTTCTGATTTCTTTTTTTTATATTGCTTGTGTTGACAAATAAACAAATGCGTGTAATAATTTCCTTTCCATAAGAACCAAAGGGATTTATTATGAATAGCAAAAAACAGGGCTTTTTAGATAAGTTGTTGTACAAACTGATTGTTGGATCACATTGTGAAGACTATGTATCTGAAGACAAAAACGGTAAAGTAGTCAGAACACCTGCTGGGCTTTGGCAATCGTGTGCATTTAACCAAAAATCTCAGCAACAAAGATAAAAAGATTATTGTTATGAAAAAATACACGTTGCACACACATACTGTTGGTTTTGATGGCCAAGATTCTGTTCGGGCCATGGTTGAGTGTGCGCGTGACAAAGGCTTTAATACCATCGGAATTTCCAATCATTTTATTGTAAATCCGCTGATCAAGAAAACCAGGATGTATCCATATGCGTTGGATGGTGGATATGCAAATATTTATTCTGCATCGTTTGATGAAGCTTTGATGCGTTTTGTTCTGCATTACGAAGAATTAAATCACGTAAAACAAGAATATCCAGATATGCAAATTTTGCGCGGAATGGAAGTGGACTTTTTTCAAGATGCAAAATGGGAAAAAGGCTTTTATCGTACTGTTCAAATTTTAAAGCCGGATTATTTAATTGGTTCTGTACATCTTATAAAACATAATGGGACACTTTTAAATACTCATGATTGGCAAAGTGCGTCTTCAGAAATCAAGGATGAATTATTAAAAAAATATTGGACGAATGTTATGAATGCCGCCAAATCTGGAATGTTTCATTGGTTGGCACATATTGATTTGCCAAAGAAAGTAGGGCTTGGACGTGAAGAAAAATGGTCGGAATATGAAAGCAGGGCGATAGAGTCTGCATCAGAAACCAAGACAGCAATTGAAATAAATACATCGTATTATCGTGATTTCTGCTATGAACCGTATCCATCGAATCGCATTTTGAACATGGTGAAACAAGAAAAAGTACCTGTTTTAATTTGTGATGATGCGCACGAAATAAAAAATATTGGCCGTCATTTTGATGAAGCGCGCCAATTAATAAAAAATTTTAATTTAAAAACGTATCAGTTATAATTTTTTGTTTTTATAGGAACAAAAAAAACACCGCGAACGCGGTGTTTTTGTTAATAATTAATTTTATTTATTTGTTAACTGTAATTCAATACGACGGTTCTTTTGCAAACTTTTTGCATCACGTCCCAATTCCGCAGGATGCATTTCACCAAAACCTGATGGAACCAATCTGCGTTTTGAAACACCATCATGAACCAATTCGTTCACAACTGCAGTTGCACGCAACAACGATAACTGCATATTGTTGTTATATCCAGCTGTGCCACGAACTACTGGTTTATTATCGGTGTGACCGTCAACCCGGATAATCCAGTCAATATCAGATGGGATCTTGCTTTCAAAATCTTTGATTACATTTGCTAGCAATTTTAATTGTTTTTTTCCATCTTCTGATATTTTATAAGAACCACTTGGGAACAGAATATCACTGGATACGATAAATCTGTCGCCGTCTTGTTTAATAGTGGTACGATTGCCCAACGCGTTTTTTACCTGTTTATAAAATTCAGATTGATATTGCCCCAGTGAATTTAATTCCGCCACTTTTTCTGCCAATGCTTTGTTTAAACGATTAGACATTTCAGTGTATTCAACTTCTTTTTGTTTTGCGTTCGCTTCGGCTTTTTTAAGTGCGCTTTCTAATTCGCTGATACGTGCGTTTAATTCACTGATTTCAGTATTAGCTTGGTCAAGAATATCTTGGCGGTCTTCGGCACCTTGCTCGGAAAGGGCTCGCTTTTCTTGAATTGCTGATTGCAATTGTTGTGTTAATATTGTAATTTGTTCGGCCAGTTTTGCCTGGTTAGCCGACAATTGTGCCAATTGTTCTTCGTATGCATTCGCCAGATTTTCTTGTTGAATCTGCTGATTTGCGATTTGAACTTCTTGGTTTTCCAACGCATCACGCGCAGCAATCAACAACTGTTCTGCTTCTTGTTTATCAGCAGTCATTTGTTCAATCTGTTCTGCTTGTTCTTGGGATGTTTGTTCCAGTTCCGCAACCTTTTTTGCGCCTGTGTTTTTGTTAAAGACACTGGTTGTCGTCCATAAAAACACAAACACGATAAGCAAGAATATAAGTATAATCACAAGATTAGAAAACAAATCTACGAATCCTGGCCATGCACTTGTTTTTTCTCTGTATCTGACATTTAACATGTTTTTTCCCTCTCTCTTTTTTTGTTTTAATTGTTTGTTTGGAACAAATAGTTCATTGCTGTACTGATGTATTCGTCATAAGCATCAAAAACTTCTTTTTCTTGTTTTGTTTGTGGGCGAATATTTGGATTTGTTTTTAAATACTTTGTCAATGCGCCCACAGATGCAAAACGTTTAATCTTGCTACCAAAATCTACATTTTTATTGGTCACACAGAATATATTAACGTCTATATTAACACCTTCCAGTGTATCTGCAAAGCATAATTCAATGCGTTTTAACACGTTTTGTAATGTATCAACATCATCATTTAACGTCGCAATAAACAACTTTTCTTGACAGCCAGTTGCAACAACCGCAGGATATTTTTCGTTTATTCTTATCAAATCATAAACATTGTATCCAGCATTTACAAACGCATCACAAATATCAGATATCTTTGTATACACAGATTCATTTACAGGTGCGTTTTCTGCGATTTTAGCTGTTTTTTCATTACCTGGTTTTTGCAAGACATATAATGTCATAAAATCAGTCAATTCAACAAGCATAGTATTTTGTGCAAATTGTACTTGCAGTCCAAGAAATCCAACTAATAAACTGCCTGCCAAGCCAAGCAACGAACTGGTAAAAGCGGTCGCCATTCCAGACAACGGACCTGCCATGCCAATTTGCATTTCTTGTAAAACATATTCATTAGAGAAATCTAAATTCATCAAAAGGTTAGCAAAACCGCCGACTGTTAAAATAAGTCCCCAGAATGTACCTAACAATCCCAAGAAAATCAATGTATTTGTTACATATCGTATCCAATCACGTTCGTCTTCGATTCTGGATGCGACCAAATCAAGCAATTCTGTTAAACTGGTTGTTGTGATATGAACATGTCTGTTGTGCAGTGCCATTGAAACAGGGCGCAAAAGCTTTGGTGCAAAGCCATAATCTGCACGACCTTCAAAATATGCATGCATCCATTTGTATTCTGGCAACAGTTTAAACATATTAACGAAACACAATCCAATTCCGAATATAGTTGTCCCGATAATAATGCCATTAAGCAAGACATTGGTCACCGCAATATTAAAGACAGTGCGCCAAAAAATCAACGCAAGCACCAGCAAACCAGCGGTAACAATGGACATTATATTAAGGTTTCTGTGAAAATGTTTCATACTCTTTTCCCCTTGTCAAACGAATCATAGTAAAAATTTTATATTCATGTCAACACTATTTAACAGGTTTTATGTATAATAGGTATAAAAATACTTGCTTTTTTTGAAAAAATCTTCATAATGGGTGTGTTCCTGCTGACCAGGATGGGCTTGGTCGGCTGTATAAACCAAAGGAAATAAAATGGCTTATTATGAAAGTGTCCTGGTTTTCCGTCAGGACTTGACTGAACCGCAAGTAAAAGAAAAAGCGGATAAGTTTACACAAATAATCAAAGAATTGGGTGGTGATGTTAAATCTACCGAATTTTGGGGTTTGAAAAATTTGGCTTACGTTATTCGTAAAAACCGTAAGGCACACTATGTTATGTTAAACATTGAATTGCCTGGTAAGCAAATTACAGAACTTGAACGTCGTTCTCGTATTGATGAAGATGTTATTCGTTTCTTGAATGTTCGCGTTGAAGAATTGTCAAAAACACCATCAATCATGATGAAGAAAAATTCAGAAGAAGAGGTGGCATAATGGCAGTACGTGCAGCAATTTATCGTAAAAAATCTAACCCATTAAAAGGGAAAGTGATTGATTACAAAGATATAAAATTATTGTCACATTACATCACAGAACGTGGAAAAATTGTTCCATCTCGTATTTCTGGTGTTTCTCAGAAAGACCAACGTGCATTGGCAACAGCTATCAAACGTGCACGTCATTTGGGATTAATGCCATTTGTTAGAAATAATTTGGGTTAATTAATCTCTAACTTTATGAAATAAAGGACAGATAAAATGAAAGTTATTTTAACAGAAAAAATCACAAAATTAGGCAACATCGGCGACACTGTCGAAGTTAAAACTGGTTACGCACGCAATTATTTGTTGCCAAACAACAAGGCAATGCGTTTCACCAAAGAAAATGTTGCATTATTCGAAGCTAAGAAAGCGGAATTGGTTGCAAGACACGAAAACGCTAAAAAGGCTGCTGAATCAAAAGTTGATGCAGTTAAAAATGCAAAATTGCATATGATTCGTCAGGCTGGTGATACTGGTCAATTGTATGGTTCTGTATCTTCACGTGATATCGCACGCGAATTGAAAGAAATTGCCGGTGTTAATATTGAATCTTCCCAGGTTTTATTGGGTGCCCCAATTAAATCTGTTGGTGCATTTGATACAAAAATCGCATTACATCCAGATGTTATTGTTGATGTAAAGATTTATGTTGCGCAATCTCAAGATGAAATAGATGCATTGGTTGCTGGTAAAACTTTGACTTTTGGAACAAAGAAAGCTGAAGAAGTTTCAGAAGAAAAAACAGAAGAAAAATCTGTTGAAGCCGAAGAAAAACCAGCAGAAGAAGCAAAGGCAGAATAATTTATTTGTTTCAAATAAAGGCACCCGTAAAATACGGGTGTTTTTTTGTGCAATTCCCGTCGTGGCCTAAGTTCTCCTCTCCCGGAGGAGTACCCACCGAAGGGGGAAGGTGGTGTATTCCAGAACGTTCGTTTTTATCCGCTTATTCCAGAGATTTGACATGCACAGCAATGACACCTCTCTGGCATAATAAAGACATATCATCGGTTATTGATTACCGCGATAATTACAGTATTTCTGTTAACACGAACCATATTCATCTAATTCATCAAAACCTGAAATAATACATACACCTTTGTCATATTTTACTTTGATATCTTTTGCTCCTTCGTCTGTCATGCCGGATATCATGGTTTCCATTTTTTTACATTCGTCCTTTGATAGTTTTTTACATGCAGATAAAAACCAGCCACTATCTTTTCTTTCATATCTTTTTTCCCATTCGCCTCTAAATCCAGCACAGTACCATTTTATGCGGCATATTTCCTTGTCTAAAGTGAAATTGCCATCGTAATTTAATGCAATACGGCGGTTATCAGAACATTTATAAATAATACGACCCGAGTAGCTTCCGTTTAGTGTATCTTTTACTTTTGTAAAAGTGCCGTCACAATATGCCGTGCCTAATTCTTGCTTCATTTTGTCGTTAAGTACAGTCGCAAAACGTATACAGAATGGTTTCATCAAATCCTTGTCTGTTATTTCTTTGGGGTCGCACGGGTCGTTCGCAAAACATGTACCAATATCATCGTCTGGTTGATACCAATTAGATGACGGTGAACATTGATCTTTTAAATCTGTATTCAGTTCCATTTCATTGGAACTAAGTGTCGCCATGGCTGGCAGGGCAGTCAACAACCCAATTAACAAAGATAATAATGTTTTTTTCATCTTTCTCTCTTTTTTTTATTCTTATTCACAAGCCGGACAATTAAATCTCTTTAAATGTTTTGTTTTCTTGGTTTCGTTCGTTAATTCGCATGCTCTGGCACATTTGTCCCGTTTTGCCGGTATTGGACTCATCCCGTTTTCTGTTGTTCTTG
>Ga0310690_10001626_pt1 | contig 39364 bp, 24 predicted proteins | sample AusTroGonzalo_MG_2_FD_207661 | JGI IMG/M metagenome (GOLD analysis project Ga0310690, IMG submission 207661) | Bovine rumen microbial communities from tropical cattle in Woodstock, Queensland, Australia - Gonzalo_04 (v2) (version 2) | ecosystem: Host-associated > Mammals > Digestive system >... | reverse complement strand
GAATCAAGAATCAAGAATCAAGAATCAAGAATCAAGAATCAAGAATCAAGAATCAAGAATCAAGAATCAAGAATCAAGAATCAAGAATCAAGAATCCGCTTTTAATTATATCTAATTTTACATTAAAGTCAAGTTTTTACCTGAACTTTTTTCAAAAAAATTCAGGGATTTCAATAATTTTTTGAAGGAGAAACATCATGGAAGAGAACATTTTTGATCTGATCAACAACTTCGATTCTTTCGAGGAAGCGTTTGACGAAGCGGCAGATGCTGATTTCGCTGACGGTTTTGAAGAAGCGGCTGAAGCTGATTTCGCTCAAAACACTGAGAACGGCTTTTTCGAAGAAGAAGAAAATTTAATGGGTGATAATGGTGAAAACTCATTTTTCGGGGAGGAACCCTTTGACGGGGACGAAGCTTTGGGGGCATCGCTCGGAGCAACTCCGTGGTCGCAAGTCGGAGGAACAGGGCCATTCGACGATTATGACGGAGACGGAATTCCGAATTTCCGCGATGATTTCTATGGTCCGGGAGCCAGCAATCCGTTTGCTCTCGGAGTTTCCTTACCGACACCGGAACAGATGCAGAACTATGAGGAGATTTCGTTTACAGATCTCTTCAACAATTTTATCCCCGATTTTCTGCCGGATCCGATTTCAAGTCCGCAGGACGGCTCAACAAATTTCGACAGATTTGCCGACAACTTCGCAGAACTTTTTGATCCGACAGAGCACTACCACTGTCAGGAAGCCCCGAATTCATGCGCTGTTGCCGTTCAGACAGATATTCTGAACGATTTCGGAATCAACGTTTCAGAAGCTGAACTCAGGGATTTGGGAGAAGATCTCGGCGTCTTCACTGAAAGCGGCGGAACCCCGCTTGAAGATGTCGGCAAACTGCTTGAACATTTCGGCATTGAAGTTGAACGCGGACAGCACTTCGACCTTGAAGACCTGATGGAAGCCAAAGCAAATGGTGAAAAAGTCATCATCGGTCTTGACGCTGCCGAAATCTGGAACGATCCTGGCATACAGGATCATCCGCTTGAGAGGATGACGGGAGGATTTGTTGATATTGCTTCCGCAGGTCATGCTGTCGAATTTAAAGGTGTTGTCGAGGATGTTGCCGGAAATCACTATGTTGTCCTTGACGATCCAGGACACCCTTACGGCCATAATGTCCGTATTCCGCTTGAGGATTTCGATGATGCATGGGATGATTTCGGTCATTTCGCAGCAATTACAAACACCCACTAAAAGGAGAGAATCATGGTTAAAAAAATAGAAAATACAACAGAGAAAGAAGTTAAAACCGCTGCAAAACCAAAAAAGACCGCAACTACAAAACGGACAACAGCGAAAACTCCGAAAAAACAGACGGAAAAAGCTGAACAACCTAAAGCTAAACAGCCTAAAAAAGTTGAACAGCCGGAACTCCGCGCAGCTAATCCCGATGAAATCCGCGAAGCTGTGAAAAAAATCAGGGAGAAAAAAGCAAAAACTCCTAAAACTTTCTGGGACAGAATCAAAGCACTTCATGCGATAGAGGGTCTTTCGGACTGGCTTACTCTCGAAGCGATGCCGCTTATGCCGTTTGCAGAAAAGAAAGATGATTCTATTGTTTTCCATCTTCTTTTCGTCTCTCCTAACGGAAACAAAACAATAGGAAAACCGTGGGGTTTGGCAACACTTGATCTGCCTGAAGCAAAAGTCCTTGCAACAACAAAATTCGACGCAGCAACGCTTGAAAAAATGCCACTTCCCGAGACAAAAATGCTCTGCAACAAAAAATTTATAGATCTGATACAGAAAGCTTTTGACGAAAACAGCAAAATTCCGCTTCCGCCGAAAGAAATTCTAGATATTTACCAGATTATCGCTGAAGAAGCAGAAAAAAAAGCAGCTGAAACGGTAAAAAACGAGCAAAAACCAGCAACAGAACTTAACTGGTCAGCCGTTTTCAAGTATATGGACAATCTTTCGAAAATGCTTAAGGAAGATGGTCAGAACGAGCTTATGAACGAGCTTATCCGCATCAAAAAAAGACTGGAACAGCCGCTCTTTTCAGTCGCTGTGGTCGGGGAATTCAGCCGCGGCAAATCGACTTTCCTCAATGATTTGATCGGAAAAGAGCTTCTTCCTGTCGGTGACCTGCCGACAACGGCAATGCTCACAAAAATCGTTTACGGTAAAAAGCGGAAATTCTTCAGATTTTACGACGGCAAAAAAGAAGAAATCTCTCTGGAAACCCTTGAAAATCTGGTAGCAGACGACAACGGCAACGATCCGTCGGGTGTTATACTCGCCGAAACCCCTTTCAAATTTATTGATAAAAATGGAATCCAGTTCATCGACACTCCAGGTGCAGGCGACATTTTCGGCACCAGAGCGGCAATCACAACCGAAACAATCGCAAGCTGCGATGCGACAATCGTGACTGTCAGTGCGACGATGCCCCTCAGCCTCACCGAAAAATCGTTCGTCGAAGACAACATCTTCCTCAAAAAAATTCCGAGAGTCGCAGTTGTTGTCACTAGACTTGACCAAGTTCACGAAAAAGAAAGAGAAAAAGTATATGAGCACATAAAAATCGAAGTCGACAAGTGGCAAAAAAATATTCCGGTATGGGTTTCAGGACTTAACATCAAGCGCTGGAGCAAGGAAATCGTTTTCGGAAAAGATGAAATCCTCGCTGAAATCGCAAAATGGTCACAGCATTCCGACAACGACAAAATAAGAATGCGCCAGATTTACGCGCAGACTCAGCTGATTCAGCAGCGTTTCGCACAGATCCTCAACGAACGCAAAATAATGCTTCAGACGGGCAAAGAGGAATATGCCAAACAGCTCAAAAAAGAGGAGCAGACTGTTTTGAATCAGGATGTCGTCTGGGACGAAATTTCTCTCGAAATCGAAAAGCGAGAACTTGCTTTCGGTGAATGGCTACGCGAAATCATCGACGAAAAAGCTCCAGAAATAAAAGAGGACATTCTTTTCCAACTCAAAAGTTACCCCGATCCGCAGAAATGGTGGAATGAAACTTTCCCTTACGTTCTCAAAAAGAAAATCCAGGGACTTTCAAAAGAACTTTCCGCTGTAATAAACCGGAAAGTAGCGGCAGAATCAGAGCAGGCTATAAATTTTATCAGGCAAAAACTGGATCCGAAATTCGCTTTCAACAGACAGAATCTTCCCGCGGAAGACATTGATGCAGAAACCAATCTTAAGAATCCGGACAAAATGAACGGCAAAAATCTCGAAAGAACAAGAACCGTTTCAAGATTCGCTTCAGTTGCAGCATTTATGCTTTCAGTACCGTTGACACCGCTTACAGGCGGATTTCCTGTCGGCATGGCTCTCAGTGCAGTAGCAGGCGTGATTTCCGAAAAAGTAATCAAAGGCAAAATCGACAGGCAGCGTGACCAGGTCGCAAGACATGTCGACAGCGTTATGGATGCCGCTTTCGGACAGATTGTTGAAAGCTCAAAAGCCCAGATAGCAAAAACCTACGCCGCAATAATCAAAGAAATAAAGAATGAAAAGAGAGTATGGCTTGAAAATGCAAAAAAGAACTTTGCAAAAATCGAAGACAGTGACATTGCAAAACAGCTTGACGATTTAGAGAAAAAAATAACCGGTTTATCAAAAATCAACTAATAATGGAGAGAAAAATGGCTAAAGATGCTTCTTACGAGATTTTCAACGCAAAAAAAGAGAAAGTTATCAACATTATCAAGAAATCCAAAGAGTTATACAAAGAACTCGGCAAGGAGGAATATGCCGAATCTTCAGAAAAACTTTTGGAGAAACTTGCTTCCGACAGCTTCAAAGCGATTGTCATCGGAGAATTCAAACGCGGGAAAAGCACTTTCATCAATGCGCTTCTGGGCGACGAAATTCTTCCGGCTTTTGCAACACCGTGTACGGCAGTAATCAATGAAGTCAAATACGCCGACAGCGAAAAAGCTGTCCTTCACTTCAAGGATCCGCTTCCTGACGAAGCCGATTATTCTTTCAAGGAAGAAGTTGAAAATCACATAAACCACAACGGAAAAACAAATATTCCGCCGCTTCCGATCGATGTCAAAGATCTCGAGGATTATGTCGTCATTCCCGATCCTGCAAAAGATCAGAAACTTTCCGTCTCGGAAAGCCCCTATTCAAAAGTCGAACTTTTCTACCCCATCGAAATCTGCAAAAACGGCGTTACAATCATCGACTCCCCCGGACTCAACGAACACGGAACACGCACAAAAGTTACGACGGACTATCTTTCGCAGGTTGACGCGATCCTTTTTGTAATGTCGTGCCAGGCTCTCTGCTCGCAGACCGAAATGGATTTCATCGAAAACAAAATAAGACTTTACGGACACGAGGAAATTTTCTTTGTCTGCAACAGATTTGACGAGGTCAGAGAGCGTGAAAGAGCAAGAGTCGTCTCCTACGCAAAAGCGAAACTCGCTCCGCTCACAACTTTCGGCGAAGCTGGAATATTCTTTGTTTCGGCAGCAGACGCTCTTGACGGAAGACTCGAAGGAAATCAGGAACTGGTCGAAAAATCGGGAATGCTTCCTTTTGAAGAGAATCTCAACAATTTCTTCATCAACGAGCGCGGCAGAATCAAACTTTTCCAGCCGATAAAAGAACTCCTTTCCGAATATAAAGAGTGCATAAACAAAGAAATCCCGATGCAGCAGAAGATGCTTGAATCAAATACCGAGGAAATCCAGAAAAGATACGAAGAAGCTCTTCCGCAACTGGAAAATCTCAAAAAGAAAAAAGAGCATATGATGCAGAGAATTGAACTCAAATGCCAGAAGCTGAAAGACAATGTTCAGGCGAAAAGCAACCTTAAAATCAGAGAAATCGCCGACATGCTGCAAAAAATGGGACAGGAATACAAACCAAAAAATGAAATAAAATTTATTTCGTTAAAAGGAACCAACAAACAGATAGAAATCCTGACGCATGAAATCAGTGAATATTTAAGAGACTCTTTTGAAAAAGAGCAGGACAGATGGACTCAGGAAGAACTTCTCACCCTCATAACAAGCAGCATGAACGAAATCAAAAGCGACCTTGACGATTCAATGAACCAATTTATAGACGATATCGCCGTTGTAAAAGCCGACATTTCCGGAATACAAGTAGAAAATCCGCTGGAACAGAAAAAAATCGGCGGTTTGGAAAGAGTTATTTCCGGAGGAATTGGACTTGTTATCGGCGGAGCCGGTTCTGCAATGATAGGAGCGACTATGGGCAAAAAAGAGATGCTTAAAAGCCTCGGACCGGCACTGGGAATACAGTTGGCAGCTATTTTGATCGGAATAACCAATCCTGTATTTTTGATTGGACTTCTTTTCGGTGGCGGTTTCGTTCAGGGATTACTTAAGAGCAAATCAGCGACCGATGATGTAAAAAATAAAATCATCACTCAGTTTGTCTCAAAAATTAAAGAGGAGTCGATTGAAATGAGCAAAAGCATCGCTGATTCTGTCTATGAGCAGACCAGTGGATTCTCGAAAGCGATAGAAGCATCCTTGAACAACGAACTTAACAGCGTTAAACAGACTGTTGACAAAATTCTCAGTGACAAGAAAAGCGGTGAACAGGAAGTCGCACTCAAAAAACAGAATCTCCAGCAAATATCCGCAGAACTCACGGCAATGCAGAATGAACTGACCGGAATCATTATGGAATCGTAATCCTGGAAAAACTACAAATCTGGAGTCAGCATCATGTCAAACAATTCATGGAACTGTCCCAATTGCGGCACAGCTGAAATCACCAGCAAGTTCTGTCCGGAATGCGGAACCAAAAGACCGGAACCGGAAACTTGGGAGTGCCCCAATTGCGGAACAAAAGAAATAAAAAGTAAGTTCTGCCCTGAATGCGGTACAAAAAGACCGGAAACAGGGACAACTCAAAAAACAGAAGCAGAATCTGCTAAACCTCAGGAAGCCGGGGCAACAGAATCTTTCAACATCGGCCCGAATGTGGAAATTGCCAGAATTATAACACAGATTGAGCAGATTGCTTCCACTCACAAAATAACACTCCCGCCGACATTCCGCAAAATCAAGGCGCGAGCAAACGATCCAATGCTTTATGTGGGCTTAATCGGCGAATTTTCTTCCGGTAAAAGCACTCTCGTGAACGCATGGCTAGGCGACGATCTGCTTAAAACCGACATTCTTCAGGCGACAACAGCCGCTCCGACACTGCTTAAAGACTCTTCCGAATATCAAATCTCGACTTTGATGAAAAACGGAGATGTCATCGATTCTGCAAAGACCGGCGAAACTGAAAAATTCAAAGCGACTTTCCTTGACTATTTGCACAAAGTCTCAGCTGATGAGAATTATTCTAAAGACATCAAACTTGTCTCCCTCTCCTATCCGAATGAAGTTCTGCGCAACAAAGGTTTTGCCCTGATTGACACTCCCGGGGCAAATGCCGACAACGAACGTCACAAAGAAATTTCAGGCTGGGCAGTCGAGGAACTCTGCGATGTCGCGATAGTCATCATTCCGGCAAACATCCCATATTCCGAAAGTCTCAACGAATTTATAAAAACTTATCTCGACAAGAGTTTTAAGAAATGTGTTTTCGTAATAACAAAAGTTGATTCTATCAGGCATGAAAGCGAACTCAAATCGCTTGTCTCTACAGTCAGAACAAGAGTCGAGACTTCTCTTGAAATTGAAGTTCCTGAAATAATAACTTTTTCACCGCGTCTTTATCTCGATGCTCTGACAGGCGAAAATGAGGTTGCCGAGAGAAAACAGCATTTTATCAGTGAATTTGAGGAGAACACAGCTAAACTGTTCGACCTGCTCCACAAAAAACGGGATGAGTACATTTCTTTCACCCTTTCCGAAATCCTGAAAACCCTTATTTCCGAAATTCAGGAAAAATTAAAGGTTAAAGAAACGGAATACGAGAGAAGGCAGAAACTCGTCGCCGCGAATATGCTTCCGGATCTTAACAGATGGTTTTCCGACAGATACGACAAACTGAAAGCATCCATAGAAAAAGAGTATGAAGAAACTCATACCAAAACCGAAAACTGGCTTGCAAACTATAAGTCCGATCTCATGGAAACTATCTTGCAAGATTTCAACTCCATTAATGAGGCCGATCAAGTTGAAGGATTTATGAAAGAAAATTTTTTGGTAGAAACTTATTTCAATAATTCCACCTCTGAAATATCCGATTATTTAGAATCCGCAATCATAACGAATCAGGAATTATCCGAAAAAAAATTTCTGGACCTCAACAAAGAATTTTCAAATGTTTACAGAAATCTGGCAACTATTGATCCGAATCTCCCTGCAAGCATCAGAATACAGAACAAATCTCTCGAGTCATACTCTTTTTCAGACATAAACAAAGCATCAGAAGAGTTGGCAAGCGAAAAGAAAGGTTTTCAGATCGGTGCAGGTGTTATCGGAGCAGGAATCGGAATATTTTTTGGCGGACCGTTAGGAGCAGCTATCGGAGCCAGTGTCGGAAGATGGATCGGCAAATTTCTGGTTTCTGCCGATGATGTAAAAGCAAAATACCTTCCGTCACTGAAACAACTGATAGATTCTTATTTTGCCAACATTTCCAATGTATTCAGTAAAGAACTTTCAAAGACTCTTTCCGCCGACATCAATACGCTCTCCCAGATAATCGATGATTACAAAAACTCTTACAGTCTGCTTATCTCTGAAATCCAGAAAAAAGAAAAAGAGGAAGAGAACGAACTGGCGCGCAATGCGGAAGAGGTCAGCAAAAACACACAGAATCTGTCAGAAATTATAAAATCTCTGGAAAATCCGGCGACCGTTAAAATTACATCGATAGACAAATTCAGCTTTTTGCACGAACTCCCTGAGATTATGCGGACAGAACCTTTGACTTCAGACTCGAATACCGATGAAATAGCCAGTCTCCTAGATGAAGCCGCAAGTATAAAAAAACACATTGAAAAGATTGTTGCAAACACCACCGATGCCGCTGTTTCAGAAATCAAAACGGCCGAAGAACTCTATCTTCAGGGCAATTTTGACGAATCTTTCAAGATATTCAAGCAGCTGGCAGCAGAAGGAAACGAACGGGCAATGCTTTTCCTTTCCTTATGCTTTTATGAATCAGGTATCGGCCATATAGAGGCAGACCAAAATGAATGTGATAAATGGCTTGATAAAGCAGCCGCAAAAAAATATCCTCCGGCTCTTCTAATCGTTTCATACGGCGAAGACGGAAAACCGACATCAGGCACCAGCAATATCTTAAATGAAATCAAACAGTTGGCTGAAAACGGTGATATTTTGGCAGAATTTATTTTTGCTTTATTTTCAGCTATGGAAAATCAGAGCGATGACTTTAAGGATGAGAATCTGACTCTGATTTCCAATGTAGCAAATAAAGGACTGCCGCTTGCTCAAAAACTACTGGCTGAGAAATATTTGGACAAAGAAGATTCCGTAAGTGCTTTCGAATGGTATATGAAAGCAGCTGAAAAAGGAAACGCCGAAGCAGAAAACATGGTCGGTATGGCTTACTTGAACGGCAATGGAATCCAAAAGAATGAGAATGAGGCTTTCAAATGGTTTATGAAAGCAGCCAAACGAAAACTGCCTGCAGCTATGAGCAATGTCGCTTGCTGCTATGAAAACGGTGACGGCATTGAAAAAAATGAACAGCAGGCATTTGAATGGACCATGAAATCAGCCAAATCAGGTGATGCCGACGGACAATACCACGCAGGATTGTACTATCAAAACGGATTTGGTGTTAAACAGAACAATTTCGAAGCATTCAAATGGTTTATGAAAGCAGCTTTTCTAAGACATGCCGAAGCTCAAAACATGGTTGGTATGGCTTATCTCGGCGGCGAAGGAACTCAAAAAGACGATGACGAAGCATTCAAATGGTTTATGAAAGCTGCAAAGCAGGAACTCCCTGTCGCAATGAACAATGTTGCTTTCTGCTATGAAAACGGATACGGAGTTGAAGAAAATTCGCAAACAGCATTTGAATGGTATATGAAATCAGCCGAAACAGGTAATGCAAACGGCCAGTATCAAACAGGAATCTGCTATCAAACCGGATTTGGAACCAAACAGGATTCTTCTGAAGCATTCAAGTGGTTTATGAAAGCGGCGGAACAAGAACATGCCGAGGCTCAGAATATGGTAGGAATGGCTTATTCCAATGGAGAAGGAACCCAACAAAACCTCTCTGAAGCATTCCAATGGTTTATGAAAGCAGCGAAGCAGGAACTCCCTGTCGCAATGAACAATGTTGCTTGCTGTTATGGAAACGGTGAGGGGGTCAAACAAAACTATCAGAAAGCTTTTAACTGGTATCTGAAAGCGGCAGAAGCCGGTTATCCTGACGCTCAATACCAAGTCGGACTCTATTATTATAATGGAGTCGCAACCACTCAAGACAAAAAAACTGCTTTTGAATGGATACACAAAGCCGTTGAACAGGGACACGAAGAAGCTAAAAATTTTTCAGAACAAGAACACCCTTTTGAAAGCGGGTTTTACTCTTAGGATTATCAGGAGGAGTAATTAAAATGGCAAGTATCAACATTGAAAGAATCATCAGCCAGATAGAGCAGATTGCGAAAACGCACTCTATCGAACTGCCGCAAAGTTTTTACAAAATCAAGGCCAGAGCTAAAGATCCGATTCTTTATACCGGACTCATCGGTGAATTTTCTTCCGGCAAAAGCACTCTTGTGAACGCATGGCTCGGCAACAACCTGCTGAAAACAGACATTCTTCAGGCAACGACAGCCGCTCCCACTCTGATCCGTGACGATTCAGGATACAGGATATCGACTTTGATGAACAACGGTGACACCGTGGAATCGGAAACCATACGCGAACAGGAAAAATTCCAGACAAATCTCCTCGATTATCTAGGGAAAGTATCGGCTCAGGAAGAATACTCCTACGACATCAGGCTTGTTTCCCTTTCCTATCCGAACGAAGTCCTTCAAAAAGGGCGTTTCGCAATCATTGACACTCCGGGAGCAAACGCTGAAAACGAGCGTCACAAAGAAATTTCGGGATGGGCTGTCGAAGAAATCTGTGATGTAGCGATTGTCATCATTCCGGCAAACATCCCCTACTCTTCAAGCCTTGACGATTTCATAAGGACTTATCTCGACAAGAACTTGAAAAAGTGCGTTTTCATTATGACAAAAGTTGATTCCGTCAGACGTGAAAGCGAACTACAATCACTTGTTTCTACAGTCAAAATGCGCATCGAGACTTCACTCGGAATCACAGTTCCTGAAATCCTTACTTTCGCACCGCGCATTTATCTTGATGCTCTTGATGGAACCGAGGAAATCGCTGACAGTAAACAGCACTTTGTCGGTGAATTTGAAGAAAACACGAAAAAACTTTTCAAACTCCTCTATGAAAAGAGAGACGAATATTTCTTCTCGACTCTCTCCGAAATGCTGAAATCGCTGAACATCGAGCTTGAAACAATTCTTAGCAACAAAAAGAAAGAGTATCAGGAACATCACGAACTCATCGTCGCCAACACTCTGCCCGATCTGGACAGCTGGCTAACTGCAAATGCAAAAGAATGCAAGGATAAAATCCAGTTGCTTTACTTGCAGAAGGCAAAAACCGAAATCGAAAAATGTCTGCAGACAAAAAAGGACGAACTAGTCCTTTCGGTAAAACGTGGCATCGAATACTGCGAAAAATCCAAAGAACTTTCCGAATACATGAAACAGGACAATCTGGAAATGATTTTTCAGGGAAATGCCTCGAGTATAAGCAAAAGCATCGGTAAAATCCTGCAGAATATCGAGACTGAGGCTCTGGACGAGTTCGGCGAAAAATTTTCCAAGGTTTACCGGAATCTGGCATCGATACAGCTTAGCGAAAACAAAAAATACGGCAGCAACGGAAATGCCGGAGAAATGCTTTCGGTAGACATAAGCCAGAAAATGTCCCAAGCTTTTGAAAAGGCAAACTCATTTAAAGAAGCCGGAACTGCTGCCGCTACAATCATCGGAGGCGCAGCAGGTCTTGTTCTCTTCGCAGGGCTTCCTATCGGAGCTGTAATAGGAGCGGCTGTCGGCAATGTCATTATGGATCTTCTTGTTCCTCTGAATAAGCAGAAAAGTAAATACTGCGACAAACTTCTCAATGAAATCGATACAAAATACTTTCCGGCTGTACAGGATTTCTCGCAGAAACAAACTGCACAAGTACTTGACTTAATTAACAAAAGGGTTGATGAAACCACTCTTAACTACAAAAAGACATATCAGGCATTGATAGAAGAGATCAATCAGGCGGACGAAAACGAAAAAGCAATGCTTCAGGCTTATTCCAGACAGGCAGACAAAGATATTTCTGAATTGACCTCAGCCACACAACGCATCAGCTCGTCAGACAAAATTGAGATTCTTTCAAACGAAAAATTCAGTTATATCGAGCACTTGTCCGACATTATACCCAAGGACGAAGCTTCAAGCAGATCTTCGCTTGAAATTCAAAAACTTCTCGGTTCATCGGCAAGACTTACAAGATATGTCGATATTCTGCTGCAGAGAGCAGTCGCACTAAACGATACTCAGGCCGTTGCAGATGCCGTCAGACAGGGGGCAAACCCGAATCTAAAAGACGAGAATCAGGACCCTGTTTTAATTTCAGCTATCAGAAATAACAACATTGATCTTGTTAAAACATTGATTGAATGCAAGGCAAATCCTGACACACAGGCAGCAAACAGCGATACTGCGCTTATCACGGCCATTAAAAACGGGTCTTTGGAAATAATGAAATTTCTGGTTAAACAAAGGGCGAATGTAAATGCAGTAAACGCAAACATGGAAACACCTCTGATTACAGCCGTTATCGCGGAAAATCCTAAGGCTGTCGAATTTTTGCTGGCTCACGACGCCGATTTGAAGGCGAAAGACAAAAAGGGATGGACTGCGAAAAAATGGGCTGTAAAACACAACCAGAAAGAATCTCTGGCAGTTATCAAAGAATACAGCAAAAGCTACAAGGCGGTTCTTTACATCATTGCAATTATTCTGATAATCGCCGGGGCGGTTGCCTTTTACTTTTTAAAAATGCGTTAATTTCAACAACTTTTATGCTTTAGGAGGAAAAAATGTTTTGTAGTAAATGCGGAAAACAGATTAGTGGCAATTCCAGCTTTTGTCCTCATTGTGGGGCATCAATTGGAGCCGTAACTTTAAACAACAATGACGACTATGATTTGCCGAGTGTTTCACCGAAAAGCCGTTTGGCGGCAGCATTGCTTGCATTGTGTTTCGGTATTCACAGGTTTTATGTCGGCAAAATTTGGACTGGGATTTTATTGATATTGCTTGAGCTTTGCTATGGTGTAGGCTGCGTTTGGTCGCTAATTGATTTTTTTACAATTTTGGCGGGGGAATTCAAGGATAAAGACGGATTGCCGGTTAAGAATTGGTTTTAGTTTTTTTGTAGTTTCAACAACTTTTTTGGAGTTTAAAAATGAAACAATGTATCAAATGTGGAAAAGAATTGGCTGACGATGCTGCATTCTGCAACGCTTGCGGCGCGAAACAGACTCAGGAACCAAAAACATGTTCAAACTGCGGCGCACCGATCGATGAAGGAACTACTTTCTGTTCCAAATGCGGCACAAAGCAGGGTGAAAATACCGTAACAGCTACTAATTCGGAGAAAACTTACGATGAACCGAACTATGAAAGGCCGAATTTTCTTTCTTCATCAAAAATGACATTTTTTGAGGCAGTCAAAACATGTTTTTTGAACTATGCCAATTTCAAGGGCCGTGCGGCCAGAAGCGAGTTCTGGTATTTCTCTCTGTTTAATTCTATTGTAGCGATAATTCTTATGATTATCGGAGGAATGCCAAGTAAATACCACAGCAATACTCTGCTGACTTTATATAATTTAGCTGTATTCTGCCCTGTTTTAGCAGTATCATGGCGCAGACTCCACGATATCGGCAAATCAGGCAAATCTTATCTTATCAACCTGATTCCGATAGTCGGCTTGATAATCTTTATCGTCTGGACAGCCACTGACAGCCAGCCTGGCACAAACATGTATGGCCACAACCCGAAAGGCGAATAAGTTAAAATCCGAAAACCGATATTTTCAAAAATATGACCAATTCAGTCCGTTGTGTGAGGAAATAAAAGGCACTACCCTCTCCGGTATCAATGAGACGTTTCAGGAAACGTCTCTACAACAACAAAGGGAATGGAATGTGCCACAAACAAACAATCGTGGTTGTCTGTCGTGATACGTCAATTCAAACAGTCGGTAACGCGCTTTGCAAAGCAAAATAATACTGAATTTGCATGGCAATCCGGTTTTTATGACCATATAATCAGAAATCAGAAAGAATTAGATCTTGTTTCTGAGTATATCAAAAACAATGTGAAAAAATGGGAAGAAGATTGTTTTTGTAGAGACGTTTCCTGAAACATCTCTCATATGAAACCCGATGTTATTTTGTAGAGACGTTTCCTGAAACGTCTCTTTACCAATTCCCCCCCTTATAACGAAATTTCTGACAGAAGTGACGAGATCTGGTTTGCGAATTTTACCGGATTTTTCGGCGTGATACCTTCGATGAGAAGTGCCTGGTCGTAGAGAACTTCCGCCATATCCTTAAGTCTCGGAGATTCAGGATCTGCGTTGTAGATCTCGGTGAGTTTTTCGAAAATCTTGTGATCCGGATTGATTTCAAGGATCCTCTGCGCTTTGGGTGAAGGCATTGCCGACATCGAGGCTTCTGCCAAAACCTGCTCCATGTTGAGGCTGAGTCCCGCGCCGCTGACAAGGCAGACCGCGCTGTTTTTGAGCCTTGACGAAAGGCGGACTTCGCTCACCTCGTTTCCGAGATATTTTTTGATGGTCTCAAGAAGGGACTTGCTCTCTTCCTCTTTCTCTTTCCGTTTTTCCTCTTTCGCCTTTTTCTCTTCGTCGGTATCCAAATTCAGGTCTTCCGCCGCGATGTTTTTAAGCGGTTTTTCCTGATAATTTACTAGCATAGTTGAAGCGAATTCATCGATTTTATCAGTAAAGTAGAGCACTTCGTAGCCTTTTTCGGCAACAGCTTCCATCTGCGGTATCCCGGCGATGGATTCTTTGTCCTTTCCTGCCGCGTAGTATATTTCCTTCTGCCCTTCCGGCATCCTCTTGACATATTCGCCGAGAGTCGTCATTCCGTCACATTTCGACGATTCGAAAAGAAGGAGATCCTGCAGCTTTTCCTTGTGCGCGCCGAAATCAGAGTAAACGCCTGCTTTCATCGCTCTGCCGAATTCCTTCCAGAATTTCATGTATTTCTCACGGTCGTTCTCAAGCATGTATTTAAGCGACGCGAGCACTTTTTTCTCAAGGTTTTTCGAGATTATCCTGAGCTGGCTGCTGTGCTGGAGCATCTCTCTCGAAATGTTGAGCGAGAAATCGGGGCTGTCAACGACGCCTTTAACGAAACCGAGGTATTCCGGAACGAGGTCTTTGCATTTTTCCATGATGAAGACCTGTTTGCTGTAAAGCGCGAGGCCTCTTTCAAACTGCGATGAGTAGAAGTTGAACGGCGTTTCTGACGGGATAAAAAGAAGCGCGGTGTATTCGACCTGACCTTCCCCTTTCGCCTGAATGACATCCAGCGGCTCGTCGTATGAATGGAACGTGTGGCGGTAGAATTCCTTATATTCGTCCTCTTTGACATCCGATTTTTCCCTTTTCCAGAGCGGTTTCATCGAGTTCAGAGTCTTGTCCTCAAGCACAGTCTCCTTCTCTTTCGTGACGTTTCCGTCAGCATCTTTTTCTTCGGGGACTTCATTTTCTATCATCATTTTTATCGGGTAGCGGATGAAGTCGCTGTATTTCGAAACAAGTTCCTCAAGCTCGTATCTGTCGAGAAGCATCATCTCTTTCACCGCATCGTCCTTGAGGTAAAGGGTGATCTCGGTTCCGCATTTGTCGATTTCAGTCTTGTCGATCGTATAGACTCCGTCGCCTTTCGATTCCCAGACAACGCCTTCCGAAGCAGGAGCGCCCGCAGCTCTTGTTTTGATCCTGACCCTGTCGGCAACCATGAAAGCACTGTAGAAACCGACACCGAACTGACCGATGAATTCGGCCGCATTCTTTTCGCCTTCACCCTTTTCGGCAGCCATTTTTTCGAAAAACTCCTTCGAGCCGCTTTTTGCGATCGTTCCGATATTATCTATGACCTCGTCATAGTTCATGCCGATTCCGTTATCGGAAATAGTCAGTGTTTTCAGCTCTTTATCGGGAGTTATCCTGATTTCGGGTTCCCCGCATTCCTTCAAAAAATCAGGTTCGGTCAACGATTTGAATTTAAGTTTGTCTATCGCGTCGCTCGCGTTTGAAATAAGTTCTCTAAGAAAAATCTCGCGGTTCGTGTAAATCGAATTGATCATAAGGTCAAGCAGTTTTTTGGTCTCGGCCTTGAAACTTTTTTCAGCCATTTTCTCCTCCGAAAAAAAACATAATAAAAAAAACCGTGTGGATATATAGGAACGGATCGACTAAAGTCAATACACAGATTTTCTAAAAATAAGAGAAATTATTTTTCAGACTCACAACCTTATGCGGTCAGCCTTGTGCTTCTCAATGACGGCAAAAACCTTTTTCGTGGTAAGTCCCTGGACCACGATCGTAAAATACATCGTCACGCTCGTTACTATGATCACAACATTGTAGCTTGAGGGTGCAAGAAATTCGGCTGTGCTGAGCGCCAGTGCCAGCGAAAGGCCGCCTTTGAGCGCGCTCCAGGTCATGAGCGAGGTAAATTCCATCGTGTTGTAGCGGTTAGGAATCTTGTGTTTTCCGATGATAAGAGCCGAAGTTCCGACACCGAGAAAACGCGCCGCCATATTTATCAGGACTGCTCCGAAAACAAGTGCCGCAATCATCGGATGGTGCGGCAGACTCAGCACTGCGCAACCTATCAGAATGAAGAGGATGTTATTGAGCAGCGTATCGATCAGATGCCAGAAATCCTCATACCAGTCCTTGGGATCCACAACCTTGCGCCACTCCTCGCACTTGGCCATGTTTTTTGAAAAATAGATTCCGCATACTACGGAAGCGATAACGCCGGAGCAGCCGAGAGTCTCGCAGATTATATATGCCGCAACAACATCGAGAAGGCTTATCAGAATGTGCAGCATAGGATTGTTGCTGGCACGCAGAAGCCTGAACATAAGGAACGAAACAGCAAGTCCTATCGCCACCGCGCCCAGAAGTTCCTTCGCCATAAGCACTGGAAAGCTCAGGTCGGAAACATCATTGACGATATTTTTGACACACACAAAGACGGCAACACCGGTTCCGTCGTTAAAAAGCGACTCTCCCTCGATGACGGTCGATACGTTTTTGGAAAGCCCCGCCTTTTTGAGAATGCTCGTCGCCGCAATCGGGTCGGTAGGCGAAACTATGCAGCCGAGCAGTATGCAGAGCCATATTGAAAAATCGAGGCCTGTAAGATAAGAAAAAAGATAGAATATTCCTCCGTAGACAAATGAGGAAATTACGGTTGAGAGCAGTGCAAGCAGGCTTATCGGCTTGATGTTTTTCACGAAGCGGTTGAAGTTGACTCCGCTAGCTCCGGAAAAGAGCATAAAGCAGAGGATCCCGTTCATCAGGAATTCCTGAAAATTGAAGTCGGCTATTCTCCCCACCATACTCGTCTCGAAATCAATAAATCCCGCGGCTTCAAGTATCTTCACGACGCCGGCGATCAGGAATGAAAAAAGCACAAGGGCTATATCGTTCGATATTTTCAGGGTTTTTTCGTTGAATACCGTGATTGCGACAATCATGAAAAGTATGAAGAGCAGTCCTAACAGCAAGTGTTCCATATTACAACTTCCGCAAATTTTTATCCGACAATATCGGCAAGGCTCAGGATCCTATGCTCCGCCGAAACAACTATAACATGATCACCCGGCAGGATTTTCGAGTTTCCGCCGGCAATTTCTACACTGCCGCCGCGCATGATGACCGCAATCAGGATGCCGGGCTTCAGCTTGAAAGACTCGTCCCTGAAGAGTATCCCCTGCAGCTTGAAATCAGTTCCGACCTCGAATTCCGCAGCCTCTATCGATCCGGAATTAAGGGCATAGAGCCATTTCATCGAACCGCAGGTCTTGTCAGTTTCTTTGTCAACCAGGCGCACATCCTTGATTATATCGATAAGTGCAACATCCTGCGTCGAAAAGACATGGTTGATGCCGCTTTTTTTAAGCATCGTTTCATAATCGATATTTTTGATTACAGCGGCGATCCTGCCAGTTCCGAAGGATTTAGCGAACATCGATATTACAAGGTTTTCCTCATCACGGCTGGTTGCAGCGACACATGCGTCCGCCCCCTTCAGCTCCTTTTCCATAAGCTCCGAATCCGTTCCGTCGCCGTTGACGATATCCGCCTTCGGAAAACACTCGAGCATCTGACGGCAGCGCACTTCGTCATTGTCGATGACCGTAACTTTGATTCCGCGCCTGAGCAGTATTCCCGTCATATAGTAACCGACATTGCTGGCACCGACTATAACGGCCTTTTTCAGCCTTCTCTCGGTGATCCTCAGCTTATTCAGCGTTTTTTCCATATCCGCTTCCACCGCGGCGAAAACAATCTTGTCTCCGGTTTTGATTTCATCCTGACCGGACGGGGTGAACACCCTGCCTCCGCGGTCAATAGCACAGATCAGTATCTTTGCACCCAGTACCTTTTGTACTGACGGGAGCTTTACACCTGACAGTACTCCGTTTTCGCATATCTCGACAGCAGAGAGATGAACTGCTCCGTTTCCGAACATCTCACGCTCGACTGTCTCGGCGTAGCGCAGCATCTTGATTCCGACCTCGGCTGCAGCCCTGTCAGGATTTATGAGGAGATCGACACCGAGTTCATTAGTCAGAAAGCTTATCTCTTTTTCGTATTCAGGACCGCGGACAGCCGCTATCGTGCGCTTTACCCCGAGTTTTTTAGCCGCGCTGCAGCACAGAATGTTCGTTTCGTCGTTTTTCGTTACCGCTACAAACACTGAAGCCGAATCGACCCCGCATTTTCTGAGCATCTCGGAACAGCACCCGTTGCCGACATAGCCGTTGCAGTCAAATGCATCGGTAATAGCGTCAATCTTCTCGGGCGACCTGTCAACAACCACGAGATCGTAACCCTCTTCGGTTATATGCCTGGCAAGCGCGAACCCGACCTTGCTGGCTCCGACAATTATTACTCTCATAATTTCCCTCTCACACCTTGCAAAAATTTACTTCCACTTCTTTTCAGCTTCGGAAAGAATTCGTATAAGCGACTGATTATTTTGAGATTTTGCGATATCAAGCGCCGTTTTTCCGTCGACCTGTCTAAGTGTCGGGTCGGCACCGAGCTCGAGAAGTTTTTTCACAACGGAATAAAGATTCTGCTTTACGGCATACATCAGAGCGGAGTTACCGAAATCGTCGCCGAGATCCACTTCAAACTTCTTCATAAGAAGATAAGTCACAAGTTCCTGCTTTCCCGATTCAATCGCAAGCATGAGAGCTGTTTTTCCGCCCTGGAATTTGTGGTTAAAATCCGCGTTTGCGCCTGATTTCAAAAGGACAAGCGCCGCATCCAGATGATTGTTGTGCACCGCCATGACAAACAGATTGGCCTTCGGATTTTTGAAATATTTTCCGTTCGGGTCGGCACCGTTTTCAAGAATAAGCTTCACAACTTCGGTATACCCTTTTTCGACCGCGATGACTATTGCCGCCTTTCCGTTTTTATCTTTTGTTTTGACATCCGCACCTTCCGAAATCAGAGTTTTCACAGCTTTCGAATCACCTTTTTCCACCGCGTTTATGAAATCCATCGGAAGCGTGTTCTTTTTGCTCAGAATCCTGTATGTTTCCTGCGCCCTTGCATCAATCGCATAGTCGAGAGCCGTTTTCCCCGCTTTGGAATGCTTCTTTTCGTCAAAACCCTTTTTGAGGAGTTTATTCAATAATTCCGCATTGTTGGCTTCAGCGGCATACATCAAAGTGTCCTTTCCGGCTGCATCTTCCGTTTTTATCTCTGCTCCCGCCGCAATGATCATATCAACAAGCTTTTTGTTTTTCAGCGAAATCGCGTGCAGAAGAGCAGTTTTTCCGTCAGGTCCTTTAAGCTCAAGGTTGACGCCGTTTTTGATGAAAAATTCGGTCATCGCAACATCGCCCGAAGTGACAGCCGTCACAAAAAGAGGCCAGTCTTCGTCAACAAAATTAATGTCGGCACCTTTTGCGAACACTTCCGAGGCAGTTTTCACGTTCCCCGCCTGAACCGCAGCCGCAAAAGAGTCGTTCAACTCATCGGCAAAAAGAAAAAACGAAAAAAATATTAAGAAAAGAATGAAATTTTTTTTCATTAAACCTCCTTTTATCGCCGCCGTCCAATCTCGTCGAAATGTCGAAATATCGAAATTCCGAAATATCGACGGCGGCAAATCGCAATATCGACGGCGGCGGCGCCGAAAAAACCATCGGCATTATAACAAAAAATTTTATTGCTTCAAAAATTATGGTAAAGACAAGCGTCTTTTTTGAGGAGAGAAAAATGAATGTAACTTTATCCGGATACAACATCGATTCTTCGATAATCGAGGAACTCAAAAACCGCGCAGGCTGGACTGAAGACAACGTCACACCCGAAACTTTGAGCGCGGCTTATGCCAGGATCTCACGCGATCCTGCGGATATCGGCGAACTGAGAAAAATTTCGCGCACCGAAGTCGCAAAATCGAGAAAATCGAACGAAACGATAATTTTCGGCCTGGGGCACTCGAGTGTCGCGGAACACGCCGTTTTCAATTTCGACATAACCGGAATTTCAAGGCTTGCGACCGAAGAAATTCAGAAGTTCAGACTTGCCTCCTTCACCGAAAAAAGCCAGCGTTACATCACTCTTGACGGCGATTTCATAATGCCGGAAGAGATAAAAAATTCCCCTTTTGCCGAAAGATTTTCGCAAGTCATCAAAATGCAGAACGATGCCTACTTCACACTTTTCGAAGCTCTGAAAGAAGATCTTCTCGCGAAAAACGCCGACAAAATAAAAACCAAAAGAGACCAGATTGACCTTGAAACAAAAGCGAAAGAAGACGCGAGATATATCGTAGCGCTCGCCACGAAATCGCAGTTCGGAATGACTGTCAACGCCCGTTCGCTTGAAAACATGCTGAGGCAGTTCAATTCCTCAAATCTTGCAGAAGTGCGCGAACTTTCGGCAAAACTTTTCGAGAAAGTTAAATCGCTCGCTCCGTCGCTCATCAAATATGTCGAGCCGACAAAACACGAAGCGGCCAAAAAAAGCGCTCTCGTGCAGGCCGGTCTTGCCGTAAAAGACTCAACCAACGGAAACAACTGCGATTTTTCGACAGTTTCATACTCAAAAGAGGCCGACACAGAGCTTGTAGCAGCGCTTCTTTACGCATATTCAAACAAAAATTTCGAAAGCTGCCTGAACCACGCCCGGAATATGAGTTTTGAGGCGAAGGAAACTCTGATAAAACAGGCACTTGCATCGAAAGAGAGCTTTGAGAAAGTGGACCGCGCCTTCGAGACAGTTGACTACACTTTCGAACTCATCGTAAGCGCCACAAACTACGCGCAGCTCAAGCGCCACAGAATGACGACCCAGCTTGTTCAGGATTACGATCCTATGCTCGGCTGCACTCTCCCAGAATCGATAAAGGCAATCGGCAAAGAGGCGTTTTTCAACGAAACTATCAGTAAAATCAACGATTTTTACTACGATTTCGCGAAAACTTTCCCCTGTTCCAGAAATTACATTCTTTCAAACGCTCACAGGCGCAGAGTTCTCCTTAAAATCAACGCACGTGAGCTTTATCACTTCATTTCGCTGCGTGACGACGAACACGCTCAGTGGGATATCCGCAACAGCGCGAAAGAAGCTGAAAACTTCGTTAAATCGGTTCATCCGCTCACTGCGATGCTTCTCTGCGGCAAAAGCAGCTACCGCGAACATTTTTCAAAAATATTTCCCGAAAAATGATTTCGTTTTCAGATTTTGCAGACACTAAAAAAACTATCCTTTTTGACGGTGCGACGGGTTCAAATCTGCTTTCAGAGGATAATTCGGCGATTTTTCCCGACATTCTTTCGCTGAAACGACCCGGCATTGTGCTCTCTCTGCATGAAGAATACCTTGAAGCGGGCTGCGATGTAATTGAAACAAATTCCTTCAACTCGAATCAGCTTGTTTTTGAAAGTTTCGGATCAAAAAAACCGGCCTCTGAATGCGCAAAAATTTCGGCAGTTTTAGCAAAAAAAGCGGCTGAAAAATTTTCGACAGCCGAAAAACCGCGCTTTGTCGCAGGCTCGATTGGACCGGTTTTCAACAAAAACGGTTCATTGCAGCAGAATGAAACACTTCTTTTTGAAGCATATTTCTCTCAGATTTCAGCCCTTCTTGAAGGGGGCACCGATCTGCTGATTTTTGAAACCATGCAGGATATTATTCAATTAAATTCAGCACTTACCGTAGCAGAAAAAATCAATAAAAATATTCCTCTCATCGTTTCTCTTTCCGGGAAAAACGGAAAAACGCACATCGGCACAACTTTTGAAGAAATCCTCCGCGAAATCTCGAAATATGATTTGTTCGCGCTCGGACTTAACTGCGAAGACTTTGAAGAAATAGAAAAAGATGCTGAAATAATTAAGAAAATATCACCGTTTCCGCTCTCACTGATGCCCAATCTGGGACTGCCTGAAAAAATTGACGGAAAATTCGTCTACAAAACAACTCCGGCTGAATTTTCTCAAAAAATGTCAGAACTTATTCAGAAATTTGATCCTAAAATCATCGGCGGATGCTGCGGGGCAACGCCTGAGCACCTGAAAGCACTTGCGGAAAGAATGTGATTAGTGATTTTTCGGATCGAAAGCAAACGGGAAAGTAACTGTTGCTGTACCGTCTGCAGGTTTCGGGAAACGAAGTCTGCCGATAACGCCTTTTACGCATTTTGCCACTTCGGCATCATGAAGCGAATCGTCAACAATTTCAGTACGATCCACTCTTCCTTCCTTGTTGATCACGATTTTTATCGACATTTTTCCTTTAAGCTGAGGATTAGATATCAAAGCCTTGTCGTAACATCTTTTGATGGCTGCACGGCTGACGTTGATGACTTTCGTAACACCTGCTGAATCAATGTTTGCTTCATTCGGAGCACGTTTCACCTCAGGCATCGGTCTATCAAGAACCGCCTTTTCCTCTCTGGCTACCGGTTTCTTTTCAGCCGGAGCAGCCGTTGGAGCCGGTTTTTCCGCAGCAGGTTTTTCCACAGCCGGTTTCGCCTTTCTGCCTTCTTTTTTCGGCTCTTTTGCGGGAGTTGCAGCCGGTTCTTTCTGCTCAGTTTGAGACGTTTCAGGTAACGTCTCTACAGGTTTTTGTTCTTCAGCAGCGGGAGCCGGTGCCGGAGCTGGTGCGGGTTCTGCAGCCGGAGCAGGTGCAGGTTCTGTCTGAGACGTTTCAGCCAGCGTCTCTACATCTTCAGCACCGCGGCTTCTGCTGCATTTATAAGCTGCAAGCAACGCGACTATCACAACGATAATGACAACAACGAGAAGTTTTTTCATTTTTTACCTCTTTAATTTAATAAAAGACCTTAATCAAAAAAACGCGCTATTTTAGGAATATCTTAGGAAATTTCCAGAAAAATCGTCTGTTAAGGAAGAACACCATCCTTTCTTTTCAGTACAAACGTGAACACATGGTTTCCTTCAACTGTTTTGCCGTTCTTCGGAGCAGGAAATTTGATCTCCTTTACTGCTTCTGCAATGCAGTTTTCTATTGTAAGATTGCCCGCCGTACTCATTTGAACTGCCGCATAAACTACTTCGCCTGTCGGAGAAATTGTATAGTCTATTGCGATTCTTCCGTGGAAAAGATCCATGTCTCCCCTGCCGCCTTTAACTACGCATTTGGAAACATCACCCATTTTTTTATCAAAGTATTCATACACTACTTTGTCACTCAGCCCTTGTTCCAATGTGACGACAGCGGTTCCGCCTGTTTTTTCATCCTTTTCCCCCTCAACCTCGATTTTAGATTTAAACGAACGGACGCATCTTGCGTAAAGCTTCGAGTTTTTATCAAGACTTCCGATCATTCCGCTGTAAAAAACTGCTCCCCACGCCTTTCCTGCATCGTTGGAAAGAGTTGAAGAAGACCACAGCCCGATGTAATCCGCATCACCGAACATACTGTAATGACCTCTGTTTTTCGCTTTCCTTTCGCATGTGCAGCTTTCTTTCGGCGCACTGCAGTTTCCGGCAAGGCAGTTTCCTTCCTCACTGACGCGGCAGCTTCCGCCGGCTTCCGTAGCAGGACAGTTTCTAATGATCTGCCTCAGTTCATCGATATTCGGCAAATGCCATGACACAGCCCAAAAATCGAGGTTTTTGCAGTAATTCTGAGCCTCTTCCCAAGTCATTTTATCTAAAGAACGGGCCGAAAACACAAAATTTTCCGTTTCATCGACAACTTCGACTTCGATAGTTTCATTGGATCCGTTCTGCGCCTCGGCTGTTTCTTCAGGCTTTGCTTCCTCTGGTTTTACTTCGGCAGCTTCCTCAGGGTTGGTTTCAGTAGCAGCATCAAGCTGTTGTTCAGCTTTTTCTTCAACTGCAGATCCAGAATTCTGTTTATCACTTTCATCAGCTTTCGTTTCGGATGATCCTTCGGCTTTAACCTCTTCCGCCGGCTTTTCCCCGGTTTGCTCTGCTTCGGCAAAAAGCGAAAAAGCGAAAAAAATTACGGAAACGACGGCAAAAGCACGGATCCTGTCAGAAATTTTCATTATTCACCCCATACAAAGATATCGTCAAACCACACTTTTTTATCGTTTTTATCAGATGTAAGACAGAGATTCGGAATAGAAATGGAATCGAAAGACGCGCTCTGCTTGTCGACTTTGAGTTCATCGTTGACCCAGACTGAAACGGTTTTACTCGTCTTATTAAATTTCAAACGGATTTTATACCACACATTCGCTTCGTAGGAAGGCAGAATATCGTAAGCAGTCCATTCAGGGATCTGATAGCGGAGCTTTCCGTCAGCAAATTCGACTTTCATATCATAGTTGCCCCAGTTTTTGCCGCTCGCCTCGTTCTCGAAAGTACACAGCGAAAAGGAAACATTGTCTCCCTGCGTAATCATCTTCATTTCTACATTGATCACATCGGGAACCTGAGGCAGGACAGCCGTCATGACAGCTGAATTGTTGTAGTTTTTGCTTCCAAGAAGGTGCATGCTGTTTTCAGGCGATATATATTGTTCCGAAGTAACCATCTGATACCACTGACCTTGCCCCGCGTACTTCAACTTCCAGCCGGAACTGTTCGGAGGAAAAGACCCTGCCGTGTAAGAATCAAAATTTTCCTTGAAAAATGCACTCCTGCAAACTTTATAACCGCCGCATCCGTCCGTTGCGACACAGACATCGCCTTCGCAACAGTCGTCTATCGTGTGGCAGTAGGCAGCGCTGCAGTTAGAACCGTTAAAAGCGATACCGCACTCGGGATATTCGATATCGGGGAGTTCAGGCTCGCTGTCCTCCTCCTCATCCGGATTTTCCTGTGTTTCATCGTTTACAGGTACTTCTTCGGCATCCGGAATTTCAGAAGTCTCATTATCCGTTACAGGCATTTCATTGTCTGTTACAGGAGTCTCATCGTCTGTCACAGGCTTTTCCTCGTCCTGAACTTCATCCTGTCTGCCGTTTTCATCCGGAGGAACGACAGCATCGTCAGGAGTTTCATTGTTTCCGTCATTCACCTCTTCATCTGATCCGGAAGGTTCCTCTGCAACAGGCGTCAGCCTTTTCATAGCACCGCCGCTGCACGAAACAAAAACTAAAAAAACCAGCAATAACAAAAACTTGCGCATTTATCTCCTCCATTCGTAAATTAACAAACAAACCTTTTTATTTTATTCATTTTCAAAATAATATCAACAGTGTTTTTTAAAGATGGAAAGGAGTTCGTTTTTGGGAATCGTAACCGTCTATCAGCTACAATCTCTTCCAGCAGCGTTCTTTCAGGAAATTTTTAATAATTTCAATATTTTCGCCCTCGTAAAAAGCAACAAGGAGTTTTTTGAATTCCGGCACTTCCTTTTCCGGAATAACAAGCAGTCCGAGTCCGTGAGAAATGATATAATGGTTTGCAAAAATCACGGATGCGCGCTTGTTGCCGTCGGTGAAAATCTGTGTTTTCATTGAATAAAGGCAAAGCTCAACCGCGATATCGATTTCATCCTGTTTTGAAGCAAGTATTTCAGCAATCCGCTCCTTTACCACTGATTCTACCGGTATCGGCGGAATGTAGGAACTGCCGCCTATACTCACCGGAATCCCGCGGATTCTGCCGGCATCAAAGAAAAAACCTTCATTCACAAGGCGCGCGACATGGCAGAGCAGATAATAATCAGTTTTGCTCCGGATGACATTGCGGTCGAGAATAAACTCCCATGCGTGCTTTAAATTAAGAATTTTCTGCACATCAGTTGCCGTCATTCCGGAAACTTTGCCGTTTTCAATGATTTCTTCCGTCTGCGGAAACGATGTCGCGACTCCTTCCAGAACTGCCTGATCGTAGATGTTCGCTTTCATGTTAACACGGGCAAAATCAAGGTTTTTCTGCACTGAAAGCGGAAGCTCACTGTCTTCGTATCCGAGTTCGGCAAGCTTTTTGTCGATGTGACGCATCTGTTTTTTTAGCTCGCGGGCTTCTTTCGTATTCCGAAGAAGAAGCTGAAAAAGCTCGTCGGAATAAACTCCGACATACGTTGATGTCAGCCTGCTGCCGACACGCTTCCGCACATAGATATACTTTTCGCCTTTCTGTTCCTTGATTTCCGGCGTTCCATCGTAAGGCAGAAGATTCAGACGTGCCTGACATTCGGCTTTTTGCTGAAGCAGGATCCTTATTTCATCAAAAGTTTCACTCATCGCACTCTCCAGTTAGGGAACTTTTTCGCAGTTTTTATAGTAGAAAGTTCCCTAAAAAGCAACTTCTCAATTTAATATGACACTTAACCGGATTTTTTATTTCCTGAAAATCCCTTTTACAACCGCAAGCATTTCGTCTTTCAGAACAGCAGAAATCGTGATGAAAAGCACTCCGAAAACAGCCGCGGAGACTGAAAACGAGCAGAGTTCGCTTATTTTGGCGTTCGTGAAAAGAGAACTGAAAAAGGCATATACATGCCCTTTCAAAAAGAATAAAGGCAAAACCGAAACGAATGAAATTATTGATATTTTTACAAAATAAAGAACAGCTTTTCCGAAAATAGAAGCGCCTTTGAAGAATTTGAGTACTGCGGCAAAAAGTATCACTGCCGCCGCAAGCGATGCAAGTGACGATGCAAGGGCGATGCCGCCTCCGGCAAGGGTGTCAACAAGAAAATATGCAGCGATGAAGTTCACGGCAATCGAGACAAGACCCGCGAAAACCGGAAGTTTCGTCTTTTCAAGCGCGTAGAAAAACGAGTTTAAAATCCTTGAAAGGGCGAGGAAAAAGAGCCCGGCGATCCTGAAATCGAGGGCAAAAGCGGTGAGTCCGACTGATTTTTCGTCAAATTTTCCGAATCCGAAAAGAAGCTGCACCATTTCAGTTGAATTGACGAGCGTGAAAACTACCGCCGGAATCGATACGAACGCGACGAATTTCAAGGCTGAATCAAGGTTTTCCGTAAGTTTTGCGAAGTTCCTGCTTTTCGCGTTTTCCACCAGTTCGGGAAGGATCACGGTGCTCAGAGTCACGACAAAAACGCCGATCACAAGTTCCTCGATCCGCGCCGAAAATCTAAGGCTGCTGACAACGCCTTCCCCAGATCTATTGGCCATGTTTGTCGTGAGAAGAACGTTCAGCTGGTATGCTCCTGTGCCGAAAAGCGCCGCCAAAACCATCTTTCCCGATTTTGCGATATTGGGGTTCACGAACGCTTTTTTAAGGCTCGTAAAAGTGAAGCGGAAAAGAGTTTTCGCCATGAAAGGGAGCTGGAGAGCAAGCTGCAAAAATCCGCCTGCGAAGACTCCGACTGCAAGCGCTCTCGCCGGATTTTCGGTAAGCGGTGCAATCAGAAATGCAAGCGTGATGAAAGCGATGTTGAAAATTATAGGAGAAGCTCCGCTCGGCCTGAAAATACCGGAACTGTTGAGGACGCTCTGCGTAAGTGCTGCAAGCGAAATGAAAAAAACGTAAGGAAACATTATTTTCGCAAGAAGCGCAGCCTCAGCCGCCGCATTTTCTTCCAGTGTCGGAGCTAAAATCACAGTTATGCCGCCCGAAAAAACGAATGCGAGCACTACAAAAACAAACGAAACAAGGCTAACGAGCGTGAAAAGCGCGCTCAGGAATTCAGCCGCCTCACCCCTTTTATTTTCGGCGAGAAGCCCTTTGAAGCGCGGAATGAAAGCCGATGAAATGACTCCGTCGGCAAAAAGCCTCCGCACGACATTTGGGATCGTGAAAGCGACCGCAAAAGCGTCCGCCAGAGGCCCCGTTCCTAAAAAAGCGGCCGTGACAGATTCGCGCACCAAACCTAAAATGCGCGAAATTATTGTCAAAACTGCCAGATCGGAACTTTTTTTGAAGATTGACGGGGATTTTTGATTCATAAGATTATTTTCCGGAATCGCCGCTTATCTGCATTGCTCACACTCTCTTTTTCACGAAATAAAGCATTGCCGAAACTGCGAAAAAGTAGCAGAATGCAGAAAGGACAAACACGAATTTAAAGCCATAAGCCATTGCAATCATTACAGAAACAACTGTCGCAAGGATTGATGCCGCACTGTTTGCACCAATTGCCAGCGGAACAAACGATGATTTTTTCTCTCCGATAAGGAGCAGCGATACCGGGAAAACAGTTCCGATTACAAAACCGAGCGGTGCAATAAAAAGTGCGGTCAGCAGAAGTTTCCAGGTAAACGCAAAACTCATACATGCTGCCGAGAAATGCGGAAGAAGAACCGCATAGCCCAGAATCATAAGCGGGAGCACTATCGCAAGAACACTGAAAAACGGTTTTTCTCCCAGTGAAATCAGTATTTTCTTGCTGAAAAGAGAGCCGGCTGCCGAGAAAATAAGCAGAAGTCCTGCCGCTGACGCCGCCGAGGTCGCCGGATCCCCGAAAAGCAGAGTAAAATTCTGTATAAAAGTCATTTCAATGAACATGAAACCGAAGCCGATTGCTGCAAAAACAAGAATCTGAACCGGCGGCATATACCTTTTTTCCTCTTTTGACATGAAAAAAAGCGGCGAAACAAAGAGCGAAAGCGACAAAAACAGCAGTTGGACAAATGTGAGAACCAAAATCATAAGCTGGAACTGACTTGTATCCTGAAAAACGATCCGAACCTCTTTTGAAAGTTCTTCACCTCCCATCTTGAAATAGTTGAAAAAGAAAGGCGAATCATCACTTACAGGCTTGATATTATAAGGATAATCCTCAATAAACATATCCTGGGTCCCGTTCTCTAGAGATTCGAAAAAATAAACAAAACCGCTCTTGATGAAATTGATTGCCTGGTCTGCCGAAAAATTAACTCCTTTTACAACAGGCTCATAATATTTCGATCCGGCCGAAAATCCAGGAGCATAAATAATCCTCAGATCGGATGTTCCGGCAGCGATTTCCGCTATTTCATTCAGTTCAGTCCATGTGTAGGGGCGTTTTTTTACAAGAACACTCGCAAATGTGCCGTCTCCGATAATTATAATGTGGTTTTCCGGATGCTCGAATCCTGCTTCCTTCAGCACCAATGAGGCTGTCACGGCAACCCGTAAAGTCTCGCGCGGCGGCCAGAACACCCATCTGATAACAGCAAGCGTTCCTTCGTCACTGAGGCGGTTCAAATAAGTTCTGAAAGCTTCTTTCGTGTAAAGATAGCTTTCATTCATTATATACGCTCCGTTTAGAAGTGCAGACACAGTATCTGTGCCTGAAAGCTGAATAAGATCATATTTTTTATCAGTTTTCTCCAAAAACGCGCGTACTTCGCCGTGAAGAACGGAAACCTTTTCATTTTCCAAGATATTATTTTTAAAAGTCGAATATTTACGGTTACTTAAATCAATTACAGAAGAGTTGACCTCGACTGATGTGACAGATTTTGCCTGCCAGAAAAGAGCCGCAGCAATATCTGTCGTTGAAAGTCCGGCGATAAAGACATCAGGAGAAGAAAGCCCGAAATATCCGGCCGAATAGAGCGACATAGCCACACGTTCCGGTTCGTCGGAAAAATCATAAATAAATGAAGCGGCATCACCGTCAATAGTCATGATTCCTTTCCGGAGATCAAACCACTGATGCTGAAGAACAAGCCCGTCCGTTCCGGAAATATCGACTCTCCCGGCACGGTTCCACGCCGTAATTTCAGGATTTACCAGACCTGAACCAAGGATTTTCGAAACAGCCGGTCTGAATATGAAAACGCTGTTTTTCAGAGGAAACAAAACCAGTGCAAAAACAATTAAAAAAGCTGAAAAAAACTTTCCGGAAACCCCTCTTTTGGTTGCAAACGCAATAAAAACCGAAGAAAGCGCGGAAAAAAATACAGCAAGAACAATGGCGCCTTCCATCCCGAGCGCTTCCATAAGAGGCAGTGCAGAAAAACATCCGGCGACAGAACCTAAAACCGAAAAGAAATAACTTATGTTTACATTCTTGCTGTCATTCTGAAAAACTGCAAGAAGGACAAGACCGCCGAAAAAATGCGGAAGGAAAAGAAAAACATAATCAAAACAAATAAAAACTATCATAAAAAGTTTATTCTGCATCATTGGATCAAGCGGAACCACGGAAGTCACAAAAAAAGCGGCCGGTATCGAAAAAACGAACAAAACAGAAACTGTATGGATAAACTTTTCATAATTTTTCAGCACTTTTTTAACGGCAAGAACGGTTCCCGCAGCGGCATATCCCATGAGAGCTACAGCAACAACCATATAAGTCAGATGATGCCACGATGAAAAAGAAAATATCCTTGTCTGCAGTACTTCCAGCGCGAAAAGCACCGCAGAAATCAAAAAAACCGCTGAAAAAATCATGGTTTACCCCTTCGACAAACACAAAAAACGCGGTATTATAGCTATTTTTGAAATTGTCGCAAAAAATGACTTTAACGGAACAATCCGAAAAAACTGCGGTGCATTAATTCATCCAGTTTTTAACGTCGTTTAAGAATTTTTCAGGCTGGTTTACCGAGACGCTGTGGGAACTTTCAGGATAGAACGGGAATGTAACGGTCACCGACTGACCGTCCTTGAAATTAACGGTGAATGACTCCTCTCCTGTTTCGACACTCGAAACGATGCTGAATTTTTTTGCCGCCTCAGGAGTCGCTTTCGCATAAAGAATGATGTCTTCTTCCGCATTGGTGATGAAAGTCCTGACGGTTCTTATGTTTTCCAGGAACATTTCGCCGTTCACATCGCTGTAAGGAGAAGTCGAAGCATTGTAAAACGTTGAATTTATTGTATTATTTGTGTCGACATAGTATTCGTCGTAATCCGGAAGAGTGCCGAAAACGCTTTCTAAATCGCCGCTTGAAAGCGGATGAGCGTTGCGCTGCTCGACACGTGCTTTCATTATGATTTTTACGCTTTCAGGAAGATTCTCTAGTTTATCTAAATCTGCAATATTTCTGGAATATCCGTAACCGCCGTATCTGAATGCGCCTGTTCTGTTTGCCGCATAAAGATTTTCTATTTTTCTCGGATCGTTCATGATGAACTGTCCGAACAGAGAGAACTGAAGCATTTTTGCAATACCGTAATCGGTGTAATCGAAAAGCCAGTTGTACGGTCTGCGGTAAGCATAAATATCACGGCCTGCATTCTGGACGTATTTCAACGCGTTGCTGTGTTTGTCGCAGTTCCACGAATTTCCGCACGTTTTGTACTGTTTGCCCGTTTCTTCCTGAATGGTATAAAGAGGACTGCCGTTTTGTTCGAGAATTTCTCCGACAGCATCGATCTGCTGCTGCCCCATCGCGAGCGGCTGGATCATAATCTGCCCGTTAAACTGCTTTGCAACCTGCTCTTTCGACGGCATTCCGGTTACATCCGGGTCAATTTCGCGGAAGTGCTGCGCGATTTCCTCAAAAAGTGCTTCGTCGTAGAAGGTTCTCTTTTTTTCCGCATAGTCTGCGACATTGAGAAGAATGTTGATTACTGCGGTTGTTCTCGTTCCGCCGTAGCTTTCACCTGCAAGAATTACCTGATTTGATTTGATGAGCGGATGTTTTTCCTGAAAACGCAGAATAACGCGGATGAAGTCCGCTGCATCGACGAAAACATTGAAATTCGCGGTCGAAAAATAATTCGAACGGCTGCGGCTGTTTGACGGATTGTCAACTATGCCGTAGGAAAATCCGGTCTGACGCGCATCGATGTAAAGAAGATTTCCGATCTGGTTCCAGTTGTATGCGTTGCCGGCAGCCCCTTCACCAGCGACACTCTGATCGGCCGTTTTTTTGGAAGTGTTGTAGAGGAAAAGAAGCGACGAGGAAGAACCCGGACCTCCGTTGTAGAAAACGAAAAGCGGTTTATTCTCCGGATTTTTGTCCGCCGGCTGGAAATAATACCACATTTTCCCCCGGCCGCTTGTATTGCTGCGGTTATCGAGAGTATAGCTGTTTTCCTCAAGATCGATAAAACCCGATTCGTAGTCAAGCCCTTCAACAATCACCGGATCATCATCGTTTCCGGTATCGCCGTCATCTGTATCGTTGCCGTCTGTCTGTTCGGAATCGTTGTCTTGTTCGGAAATTTCGCTGTCGTCAGCAGAATCACCGCCGTCAGGCAACAGATGATCATAATCACCGGCAGAATCGGAAGAATCAGCATCGTCATCGGATTGAGAATCACCGGAATCGCCGGCCGTATCAGCCGTGTCGGTATCATCATCAGTTTTATCACTATCTTCATGGCCTGCATCAGGAGTTTTAAGTACCTTCCCGCCTGAATCACAGGAAACAGCCATGAGCACAGCGCAAAACAGCGCGAAAACAACAAAAATCTTTTTCATTTCACTCCTCCAAAACAAAACGGCAGATTATAACAATGCCGGAATTTTTGGCAAGATGCCGTTTTTCGACGCCACTGGTTTTGTGTCTAATTTCGACAATTTTTTTGCTTTCCAGAATCTTTTCTTTATAACCCCGAAACCGGAGAAAGTTTTTTGTTTTGGAGACAATCATGAAAAAATTTCAACTGCTTTTCATTCTGGTTTTATCGGCTCTTTTTGTTTTTTCCTGCTCGTCGAAAGATGACGGAAAAGAGGAACTGACGGACACCGACAGCAGCGCTGTGCAGGACGATGACAACAGCGGCGACACACAGCCTGATGAAACCGCAAACAACGATGACACAACAGACACTTCACAGGAAAATGACGATTCCGACACTTCGGATAGCGGTATAACTGATAACGATATACCGGAAAATGCCGATGATTCCGACACAACGCCTGAACAACCTGACGACACCGACCCGACCGATGATTCCGGTGATTCTGAGCCAGATGACGATGATGACACCGGCACCAACGACGACGATCAGGAAATCATAATTTCCGATATTCCGGTTGTTTTCGGCAACATCTGTACCGGCGAGACCAAATGCTACGACGAAACAGCCGAAATCACCTGCCCCGATGAAGGCGAACCGTTCTTCGGACAGGATGCGCAGTATGCAAAACTCGGGAAATGCATTCCGCAGAAATTTACGGTTAAAGGCACTGGGGAAGAAAAAATCGTTTTTGACGAAAACCTAAAACTTGAATGGCAGCAGAAGATTCCTGAAGGCGAATTTGACTGGCAGAGTGCCGCAAATTACTGCGGACAGAAATACGCCGGAGGCTACGGCTGGCGTCTGCCCACGCCGAAGGAACTCCTTTCGATCGTTGACAACGGCAGATATGATCCCGCGATAAATACGGATTATTTCCCCGGCACGCCTGATGAATGGTTCTGGACCTCGGCCGATTTCGCTTCAACTGCCGATTCCGACCAGAACAAAGCATGGTTCGTCCGCTTCGACAAAGGCTTTTTGAGCCATAAAAGCAAAACCGAAAGCGAAAAGATGCATGTCCGCTGCGTCCGCGGCACAACTCTGCCTGACGGAGAATTTGAAACTCAGACAATCGGCGGAGACGAAGTCGTAAAAGATTCAGTCACAGGACTCATGTGGCAGAAAACCTACAAAGACGGCGTGAAAAAATTCGCCGACGCACTTTCAATCTGCGAAAAACTTGACTACGCCGGCTTTACAGACTGGAGACTTCCCAACAAAAATGAACTTGCCTCAATAGCAAACTACGCCAAATACCGCCCCGCTTCAGACTTTCCCGGAATGCCGAACTGGACATTCCGCACTTCCACTACCGACACAAAAACCAACAGTTCCGCATGGTATGTCATATTCAGCGAAAGCATTGTAAATCCTTACGCAAAAACAAATTCAGACAGCGTCCGCTGCGTCCGCAGAGGCGAATAAACTGATCTATTTCCAGATTTTTTCAGAAACTATCGCGCCTGTTCCATGACATTATGAAAAAAGTGCAGTTTTTTGAGCGGCAGACTTTGATTATTTGCAGTCTGTGGAATAAGTTATTTCTGTAGCCGTGCCGTTAAGACCGTTTGGAGAGGAATCGTCTGCGTTGCCGCTGAAATCCCAGAAAGCGATCGTATCATTGTCTGCACTGAGCAGACCCGGAGTAAAATCAGCCGTATATTTCGCGGTATTCGAAATCTTTATTGCATCGATAAGACCTTTGAAATAAAGATCAGTGCCGCTAATAAGGGGTTGGTCATAATAATAACCGATTTTAAGTGCGCTGGAGACTGTTCTCGGAGTGCGCTCACTGCTGCTGGTCTTTTCGCCTGCCAGTTTTCCGTTTATATAAAGACGAAGCAGGGATGTTCCGTTATCTACATGATAAGAAAGTGCAATATGATTCCAGTCTTCTTTGATCGGTGAATCAGCATCTGTATTCTGGTATTTGATTTCAGCACTAAGATCTGCGGAGCTGCTGTAATAAAAACCGCCGTACATATTGTAATAAGTATTTGAATCAGACGTTGTCTTGTAGAAACCGGTCAGAAAATATCCGTCACCCTTCCTTAGAATCGGAGTTTTTTTGTAAGTTGATGTCGGGAGATTACTCATATCCTGCTTTACCCAGGCTTCAATCGTCCAAGCCTGTCCGAGATTCAGGATATCATTGTGAGCAACTTCGATTTTGGATTTCTCTCCGTCAAAAACTGCCGAACAGAGAAGTTTGCACTCGTCACCTTCCGGGCCGTCCGGACGGGCGTTTGAAGCACATTTGTACTGGCATGGCTCAGATTCTCCGTCTCCGTAATGTGTTGTATATGCAGGTCCCTGCATCCATGCTCCTGCTTCAAGATCGTAATATACGTCGTAGCTCGAATCACCGTTCCATTCGGAATTCGCAGGTTTTGCATCACATTTCTTCGTTTTATAGCAGTTCTGTGCTGAAGAATCCCACGTTCCGCCTGCGCCGGCACATTTTTCCTCGTCAGAGAGCGGCGTCTGATCTTCGTCATTTGTCGGGTTTTCAGAATCTGCATCATCAATGATATCGGTGTCCGTTGCATCTTCATCGGGAATCGGCTCGGTCGGTTCAGTCGGTTCCGTTGGATCTGTCGGCTCAGTCGGATCTGTCTGGTTCGTCGAACCGTTGACAAGCGTCGTTACGAAATCCTTGCCTGCCTGCTGCATTCTTGCGAAATCGCTGCCGAGAGATGTCGTGCAGTCAAGAACGAGCATTATCAGCGCACTGTTCTTATCCTCCGTGATAGTGCTCGAACTTTCAGGATTGAACTCAGACTCTTTGTCCCAGCCGCCGGTGCTGGTCTCTTTCCACAACATTATTCTGCTGATGTCGGCATCCGATACCGGAGTGTTACCGTCATCGTATTTAAGGTCTTCGAATACGAAATGGTAGTATGCTCCGTCCGCAGAACCGGTCGATACCGTAGTCCGGCTTGTTAAACCGTGGTATGCGATATCCTCAAGTATTCTTCCGTCAGAGCGGCGGAAAGTGGCTTCAATGTAGAGTTTTGAATCTGTAGCCGTATCTGAATTGTCGAATGTGAAGCGCAGATGCTGGCCGTCATCGTAACCGCCGGGCACCTTGATATCCAGATTTACCGTTTTGGAGACTGAATAAAGGGCTTCGGCTATTGCCTTGAAATGCTCCATGGCTTCTTCCATGTCGGAAACCTGAAAGACATTATCGTCGCTGCTTGCCAGCTTTTTCAGTGTTTCGCCGAATGCGGTTTCATCGGTGACATCCTTGCCTTTAAGGCCGATGGTGTAGGCTGCTACGTTCAGTTCATGTATTTTATCGTTAACGATCATTTCATGAAGTGCGTCTCTGTATGCGGCTGTGCTGCCGTAGTTCCCGGGGTTGTAATCGTCGTTGGCAAGCGAAATGTTGTCGAGTCCGTCTGTAAATGTGACCAGAGCTACATTTTTCAGCTTTTCGGGAACAGGATAGCTGCGCATCATTTCAAGCGCGGTGTAGTCGGCAAAGTAGAGAGCGGTGCCGTCGCCGGATGTGAGGTCGTCGATAAAACTTTTGTAAGTATTTTCAGTCGAATTGTCCAGCAGACCGATTTCCTTGGTGTATTGAGCTTCGTTGAATCCGATGATCCCGAAGTAGATTCCTTCCGCTGATGTATCAACGGTGTCTGTAGGTTCGGTGTCTTCGTCATTTACTGTCTCGCCGGATTCAGTGCCGTTGTCAACTTTTTTCGAACCTCCGCAGCTGACGATGAAGATCAGTGCTGCGAAAATTGCGCAAACCTCAAAAAATCTCTTCATTTTTGCCTCCTCCAAAAAAACGTAGCATTTTAGGTATTGTCGTCAAAAGTGCAAGTTTTCATAAGATGTTTTGCTTACATTTAATATGATGTGGAATTTGCACGCGGGCCGCGTGCGCTCCGACAATCATAAACCGATGTGGGCGGCTTTATTTCCAAATTTTTTCAGAAACTATCGCCCCTGTTCCGAGAAGAAGCATGATAAATCCGGCAATGAAATAAGCAGAAAGTTTTTCACCGAGGAAAATGACGGCGAAAACCGATGCCACCGCAGGTTTCAGCATGAAAATAAGCGACGAACTGACTGGCGAATACTTTTTGATCGTCGCGAGAAATGTGACGTAGCCCAGGCCTGTAACGATGAAACCGAGATAAACAAAGGCGATCAGTTTTGCGTAATCTTTAAAGAAAACCGGATTCAGAGCGAAACTTTTTCCGGTGAGCGCCATAAAAATTGAAAGCGAGACTATTCCGAAGAAAAATGAGACCAGATTTACCGAAAAGGGCTTGATTTTAGAGACCGTTTTCTTGCTTAAAACGGTGAAACCTGCAAAAATCACAGCCGCAGAAACCGCGTAAATAGCGCCGTAGTTCAGCTTGAAGCCTTTTTCCCACATGATTACAAAAATAGCTGCTACACCGATCAGAAGTCCTATGACTTTTCTCGCGCTGATCTTCTCAAAACCCGCAATCGAAGAAATTATCATGACGAAAAGCGGGTTCGAGCAGAAAATCGCAGCCGCTGTCGCCGGAGTGCTTTCCTTCACTGCGAACTGCAAGAGACTCATCGCAAGAAATGCATTCAGAAAACCGAGCAGAAACAGGAAAAACCAGTCGCGTTTCGAAAATTTTCCGATCTCGGCGAAGCGTTTTTTCATGCCGGGATAAAACAGGAAAAATACAAATCCCATTGAAAAGCGCCAGAAAGTCAGGGCAAACGGATCAATGTAGGGCATTAGCGGTTTCGAGACAACTTCAAGTGACGCGAAAATGAGAAGTGTGAGAATAAAGAAAATCATGGTTTTAAAAGATTATAAGTTTTTAAGATCACTGATTATTTTGAGAGTTCTGCGAGTGTTTTCATTGCGTCGGAAAGACCTTTGTACATCTTTTTGTATTCCTCTTTTCCCCAATCTTTCGGGTCTTTGCGGATGAAAGTCGTGAGATCTTCGCGGTTGTCGAATCTTGCGACGGGAATATTCCAGGTTTTGGTTGCAAAAACCTCTTTTCCTTTCTTTTTGACGGTAACGGTGCGCTCGACTTTGACGGTATTGGGTTTGTCACTTGTCTCGATGAGGTAAGCCATGTCGTCGCAGCCGTATTCGCCGAGCATAACTTCAAGCGGAACGCCGTGGTTGAGGATCGAGCTTTCGCCGTTCGGTTTAGCGCGTTCGTAGTTCTTTCTTCTGCTCTCTTCCGGCGTTACCCAGACATAAAGTATCGAAGCTCTGTTGAGGATGTGCTCGGAGAACATCTCAAATGCAGCAGCGTATCCCTGCGGAGGGGTGAGAGGCATCGTCGCGCCGTTTGCTCCGCCGCGTGCAAGCTCGATGACTATCGTTTTATTCTTTTTGTCAGCTGCAGCAGTTGCGTTCTTTTCTTTAAGAAATTCAGCGACTTCGGCTTCGATCGCTTTACCTGCAGCGATCCTGATATCCCACGGGATCTTTCCGAATTCGCGGCCGAGATCGAGTTTTTCGCGGATGTTGTCCATTCTGTCGAAAAGCCACTGAGCGGCAGACGGAACATTGATGATGTTGGAGTTTACAAGGTCTTCGTAATCTTCGTTGAGAAGCTCTATCAGAGTTGACCATTCCATCGGATCTTTGAAAGGACGTGTCGCACCTTTGTAGAAAATATAGTGCCAGCCGAGTTTACTGAGCTCGTCGTCGATTCTGTGCATGAAATGAACATAGGGATAATCGTCAAGCTGCAATGTTTCGCCCATGTGCATATCGTTTTCGCACTGTTTTTTGGTGAGATGTTCCATAAATCTGCGGACTTCTGACTTTCCCGAAGCCGGAAGGGCAAGCAATAAAACGGTGTCAAGCAGTTTTGCCATTTTTTCTCTCCTCTGTCAAAAAATTAAAACCGTTATTTATAAACTCTCAGGTAAAAATGTCAAAAAAGAACGCTTTGACGGGACGGATATAATTTTTTTCGCGACACCGCACCTGTTAAGACAAAGATCCGGCTGACAAGCAAAAAAACACTTGTTTTTTTCTTATTTTTCACTAAAATTGCTTGTTTTTTGCTAATTTATTTTGAGGTATCGCCATGAAGAAACTTGTTTTTATTACTATCTTTTTTGCACTTTTCGCATTTGCAGGCTGCGGCAGTTCAAATGAAATAACCGATGAGCCTACCAATCAGACTGATGACCCGACAAACCCCGATGATCAGACAAACCCCGATGATCAGACGAATCCGGACGATCAGACAAATCCGACTGACGATCAGACAAATCCTACCGACGAGCCGACAAATCCTACCGACGAGCCGACAAATCCTACCGACGAGCCGACAAATCCTACCGACGAGCCGACTGATCCTACCGACGAGCCGACAAATCCTACCGACGAGCCGACAAATCCTACCGACGAGCCGACGAATCCTACCGACGAGCCGACTGATCCTACCGAGCCGACTGAGCCGGAGATCGAATGCACCGGTATTTCACTCGATGCATCGACTTTCATTCCTTACTATGAAAATGTCTATATCGGATTCGTTGAGAACGGCATCCTCGGTGATGCGTCTTCTGACGATCTTATACAGATTGAGTTCGATGAAGTAGCTGTAAATTCCTATACTTCCACCAATTATAACTGCACCGCATGTACGATTGTCGCTCAGGACAACAACACTGAGGACGAGAAAATATACTTCCAGAAAAACGGAACAATCGTTGTAAGCGAATACGATCCTGAAACCATGGAAATGTCTGCTGAAATTTCAGCTACACTCGTTGCCGTAACGATCAACAACAATTATTTTACACCAGATGAGACCGACTGCATCACGATTGAAACCGGCGTTGTCAGAGCTGAAGAATCTTCAGACCATGCAATCAAAACATGCGCAGGCATTACGGAATGCAAGAAAGGATGTGACAAAGATGAAGATTGCATAGAAAACTGCTTCAACGACATCTCGGCAGTAGCAAGAACGCAGTACCTCAACCTTTTCTCGACATGCAACAATGCTAACAACTGCGAAGGCAACTTCTACTGCCTGTGGGAAAACTGCGCCGAAGAGGAAGAAATCTGCGGAATGAGGGGCGACACTGAAAATTACAACATTCCTTACGGCGAAGTAACCATCAACGGAACATTCACCTATCTCCATGCAGAAGGTGAGACCGAAATACTTTATTCTCATGCACTTGAAGCCGCTTTTGTTGAGGGAAC
>Ga0310690_10001625_pt1 | contig 39386 bp, 34 predicted proteins | sample AusTroGonzalo_MG_2_FD_207661 | JGI IMG/M metagenome (GOLD analysis project Ga0310690, IMG submission 207661) | Bovine rumen microbial communities from tropical cattle in Woodstock, Queensland, Australia - Gonzalo_04 (v2) (version 2) | ecosystem: Host-associated > Mammals > Digestive system >... | reverse complement strand
AATTGGTAGAGTCGTGCTCGTCCTCAATATCACCGAATATTTCCTCCACAATATCCTCGAGGGCAATGAGTCCGCTGGTGCCGCCAAACTCGTCGACAACAACACCAAGTGATTTCTTCTGCGCCAAAAAAGTCTGCATCATCTTGCTGGCAGCCATCGTCTCAGGAACAAATGTCATAGTCTGAAGATGTAGAGTCCAATCCTGCGGATTACGGAACATCTCAGAAGAGTGAATATAGCCCACAATATGGTCGATGTCTTCATGAAATACAACAATCTTGGAATGGCCGCTCTCAATGAATTTCTGTTTCAATTGATCAATACTACATGTATCCTCAATAGCATCAATCTCTGTGCGAGGTACCATACAATCGCGAACCTTGGTATCCGAGAAATCAAGGGCATTCTGAAAGATACGAACCTCTTCTTCAATATCGTCATCGCACTTAGCATTGTCTATACTGCTCTGAACCAAATAGTCAAGATCAATCTTTGAAAATTCTTTATCGTCAGCCGTCTTATTCATCTTGATTCCCACAAGACGCAACAACCCTTTTGATAGAAGCGTGGCAAAACGTGAAACTGGATAAAGAACCACATAGCATAACAGTGCCGGCAGAGAAAAGACAGTAAGCATGGTATTGGGATTGCTCTTGAATATTGTCTTGGGAAGAAACTCTCCAGTGAAAAGTACAACAGCGGTAGACAAGAGCGTATCGGCCGTTACACGTGCGGCGTCGTTCAAGAGTTCATCGAAAAACAATTTGTCGAAAATCTGCGCAAAAAGAATGCCGTAGATGACCAACGCAATGTTATTGCCCACCAACATAGTGGAAACAAAATTATTGGGATGGCGATAGAACAGGGCAATGATGCGCTGGGGAAGATGATTCTTTTCGCGGGACATCTCTGCCAGCATGCGATTGCTGGAAACAAAAGCGATCTCCATGCCAGAGAAAAAGGCAGAGAAGATCATAGAAATAATCAAACCTATAATAAGTGTAGTCATCATGGTGTAATGGTGGTAGTATCGGTGGACGAAACATCATCGTCAAAGTCCTCTGCCAAGAACGAACCTTGCGAGTTGCTCACACGATAGTGGGTCATCATCTCATCGCTCCGGAAGCAGGTACCTTCTATAGTACGCTCAGGGGTAACAAGTTTGGAGTAACAGTTCGAATAGAACTCATGCTTCATGCCGTCCCAATAGAGTTCTTGGCTAGTAAAGATGAGTCCATCGACATTCTTTAGACTCACCCTTCCTCTCAACTTCCACAGACGTTCCTGGTCAAAATACCAAGCAGTGTCGGCTTGAATATAGGCCTGTACATGAAACTGCTCGTCAAACTGCTCAAAAAAGATGCCTTTCATGAACTCCCAACGAGAAGGCTGCCGAACGGTGTTTACGTCCCACTGCTCGGTAACAATGCGATATTTAATGACCCCAGAATCGCTAATTAGTGTATTGACACCATAGGTGGTCATCATCGACACCGAATCCTCCGGGTTCACGGCAGGCGCCGTATGTTCATGGGCTTCGCTACAGGCCCATGACAACAGCAGCAGGGTGAACGCAACGCCCACCCCCGTCTGTCTCATAATATGATGATAATTAAATCTCAAACCTCAATCCTCAAACCTCAAATCACATTAGTCTACCTTCAACTTAGCAAACCAACGCTCATTAAACGTCAGTCCTACGTTGATACGGAAAGTATTATCAGTAATCAAGTCTTTGGCAGCCATACGTGACCACTGCACACCGATGTTAAGAACGGGACGCATATGACCCTGACGGTTCCAGTAAACGCTACCCAGAGGTACGCCCAAACCTGCACTGACACTCATTTCCTTGGGGCCTTCCTTACCATTTATATTATAATAAGGTGTGGCATAGCCAACACCAACACGATAGTGTACACGCTGGTAGAGGCGGCGCCCATTCGGCAAGAAATCTGCACCGACATTCACTTGATAGCGATCCTTTAGCATTCCACTACGCAAAGCATAGTTCATCTCTCCATTGACGCCCTGATAATAATCGGGGAAATCTATGTTCCCCCACTGTTGCAATTGAAAATCAGCTCCTACAAACAGCGTGGTACCATGATTCCATCCCAGTCCCACGCTATAGATCATGGGAAGCTTAAGTCCGTTAGTAATAGTCAATGAGGTCGTGTCGCTGGTAGATGTAAGCGAATTATAATTAACTATTTGGCAACTGGGGTCAGCCTGCAGATCGTGCCCCAACCCCACAGTAGCACCGAGAGTCAGGAAGTCTGTCCGTGACAAAGATTGCTGCCACTGTGCACCAAAAGTGATATTATAGGAATTGATGGTACTGGTGTAGGACTTTGACAATGTGTTCAAATAAGAGCTAGCACTATTAGATGATACTGAACGATCATAAGTACCCCAAATATAAGCAGCGTTAACACCAACAGACAACGGCTTGACAATATTCCATCCCAAGCCCACAAATGCTTGGTGCAAACCACCCGAGCCCTTATAGGTCTCGGTGACGGTACCATAATCCTCATTGAGTTTGGTCGACGAAGAATAGTTATAACCTATGGTTGAGAAAGGCAACAAGCCAAAAGCAGCACCTAACTTCGGCAACATACGGAAACAGCCCACCGCATAGTCAAAATCAGCGTTCTTGGCATTCAGACGGGTATCACCTTCCTTTAAACTAGTAATCTGACCTGTCAGACCGACATCGAACACCATCGTCAAAGAGTCAATAGCTGAATATGAGGCTGGATTCAGGGTGTTAACCGCATCACCCTTACGATAGGCAAGGCCTACGCCATTCATGCCGCTATTAAAACCATGAGCCTGGTTGGAAAGAATACCCAAACCATACTGACTATAGGGAGAGTTTGTGCCACTCTGGGCATAACCCGAAATGGAAAAGGCGACTGCCAATGCAGCGCTTATAAGTTGTTTGTTCATACGTTCGTTTTCTATCAGGGTGCAAAATTATTAAAAAAAATCGAACTAAATGCACTGAAAGTGGAAAATATAGATTAATTTTGCATCGTGAAACAATTTAAAAACATTTTTAGGACTATTTCTGTTGCTTTTTCTATTCTTTTAACGAGCAACAACGCCATAGCACAGGATCAAACCTTGGGCGAAATGGATAGCGTGGAGATAGGTCTCATCACTTGCGATCCACACGAAGAGATTTACAGTCTCTATGGACATACTGCTCTGAGATATCACGATTTAAAGCGCAACATCGACGCGGTCTATAACTGGGGCGTATTCGATTATGCAAAACCCAACTTTGCTCTTCGTTTTGTTTTCGGGCTGACTGATTATGAATTGGGCGTTGCTCCCATATTGCCTTTCTGCGAGTATTACCAACACTGGGGCAGCGGCGTGACTGAGCACGTACTGAACTTGACGAACAAGGAGAAACAGAACATCAAGAATGCTCTAATAGAGAACTGCAAACCCGAAAACAGGGTGTATCGCTACAATTTCTTCTACGACAACTGTTCGACGCGTCCGCGCGACATTATTGAGCGTAATGTTTGCGGAAAGATCATCTATCAGCCACGTGAAAACTACGAGCCTACTTACAGGGAGATGCTGCATAACCACAACGACCATCACCCCTGGACAGCATTTGGCATCGACCTACTGTTGGGCGTAAATGCCGACAGGAAAACTACCATGCGGGAGCAAGACTTTCTGCCTTTTAACTTGCGCTATGATTTTGACTGCGCCTATATCATGCGCGACGGCAAGCGTGTACCACTTGTTCTGGAGCGCAGGCAGTTGGTGCCGCCAGGTGTTCAATTAAGAGAGTCCGACTTCCCATTGAGTCCAGATACGCTCTTTGCCATACTGCTCTTCATCACACTAGCAATAACAATCTACGAGAAACGCTTGCATAAGAATATGCGTTGGTTCGACACATTGCTGATGACTATGACCGGCCTACCCGGCTTGGTTTTGTTCATGATGATATTTTCAGAACACCCCACTACGAGTCTTAATCTTCAGATTCTCGTCCTCAATCCATTGGCATTGTTTTTCATTTGGCCTGTATGGAAGGGGCGTAAGACAAGATGGTTTAAAATCAATGCTGCATGCCTAGTGGTGTTCCTAATTGGTGGTTTCTGGCAGGACTATGCTGAGGGAATGAACTTTTTGGCACTATCTTTGCTATGTAGAAGTATAGAACATTACAATGACAAATAGATACATTTATATCACACTATTGGCAGTGTTGGGGTTCAACCCTGAAATCCTGGCACAGGAAGAGCCTAACGGAGCTCCGCGACTGGTGGTCAGCATCACTATCGACCAGTTGAGGAGTGACTATCTGGAAGCATTTATTCCACTATATGCTGATAAAGGATTCTTGCGCTTAATGAACGAGGGCAAGGTCTATACCAATGTATCCTATCCATTCACCCCCATCGACAGAGCGTCAGCAACAGCTGCCATAACATCGGGGGTCACACCTTATTATAATAATATTGCCGGACAGCGTTGGCTTAACCGTGAGACATTGCGTCCCGTTGGCTGCGTAGACGATGCTAAGCACACAGGACTGAACACCACGGAAACGGCTTCGCCAAACAAATTGAGCACATCTACTATAGGCGATGAGCTAAAGATGTGTACTGGTGGCAAAGCGATTGTCTATGCCATCGCACCGTTCCGTGATGCGGCCGTGTTGTCAGCTGGTCATGCTGCCAATGGAGCCCTATGGATTGACGACGTCAACGGACAGTGGTGTTCGTCGCGCTATTTCTATAGTTCACTCCCCTCATGGGCACACGCAATGAACAGGCTGAATGCGCCTGCTAACAAGATTGGAAATTCATGGGAGCCCAGCTCCATACTAGCCAGCAATTTCAGTTATTTCATGCAAACGGGTGAGCAAAAACCGTTTAAGCATCAATTTGAGGGCACGCAGCGTTACCAAAAATACAAGACAAGTGCTCTGATCAACACTGATATCACGGATATGGCGCTACAGTGTGTCGCCAGCACGGGCATGGGTAATGACAAAATTACCGACCTGCTCTGCCTGACATACTATGCCGGCACGTATGAACACAAGGCTGTGACAGATTGTCAGTTGGAGGTACAAGACACCTACATCCGTCTGGACAAGGAAATAAGTCGGTTGATTGATGGCCTGACAGAGAAATTGGGACAAAAGGGCTTACTCATCGTCGTAACAAGTACTGGTTATAGCGACGAGGAGATGGTTGACTATCAGACATATAAAGTTCCATCAGGTACATTCTACATGAATAGGTCGACAAACCTTATGAACATGTACCTGGGAGCCACCTGGGGACAAGGCAACTACGTGGAAACCGTCTACAAAAACCAGATATTCCTGAACAGGCAACTGCTGGAATCGAAGAAAATCAGCATGACTGATGCCCTGAACCGTAGCCAAGAGTTCTTAGCTATGATGTCGGGTGTAAGAAATGTCTATACGTCACTTCAACTACTCACCAGCCAGAACGAAATGATTCAGAAGGTGCGCAACGGTTTCAGCCCTGACAACTGCGGCGACATCTTCATAGAGACGGCTCCAGGGTGGCGTATCCTACACGAGGACACACAGGAAAGTGAATTCTCGAAGGCTTCGTATACACAATTTCCTATCATATTCTTTGGTGCTGGAATGGGTGCAGAACGTATTCAGCAGCCAGTCACCATTGATCAAATAGCGCCTACCCTGGCGCGATGCATCCGCATCAGAGCTCCGAATGCGTGCTCAGCAAAACCATTATTCTAACCGGATTGGTAAATAGTGGACATTTTTTGCTGTTTATTGGCAAAAAATCACTAACTTTGCACACAATTTTTGAAAACAAGAACCCAAACTAAAAAAATCATATGAATTTCAATAGTATATTGAAGACTCTCTTCGGCGATAAATCGTCGCGCGACATGAAGAAGATTCAGCCTTTCGTGGAGATGGTGAAAGCTGTTTCACCAAAGATTGAAGTACTGGACAATGACACTCTGCGTGCTCGTACGCAGGAGATTCGCATGCAAGTGCAATCGGCTGCAAAAGAACAAAAAGAGGAGATTGAAAAGCTGAAAGCAACCATCGAACAAACACCTCTAGACGAACGTGCAGACATCTTTGCAAAAATCGATAAGAAAGAGAAAGAAGCGCTCGAGGTCTATGAGAAAGCTCTTGACGAGGTAATGCCTGAGGTATATGCCATCGTTAAGGAAACAGCTCGCCGCTTCGCCCAGAACGAAGAGACCATTGTCACAGCCAACGACTTCGACCGTGAATTGGCAGCAGATCCCAAAAATGATTTTGTAACTATTGATGGTGACAAAGCCATCTATCATAACCATTGGACGGCTGGTGGTAATGACCTGAAATGGGAAATGGTACACTATGATGTACAACTCTTCGGCGGTGTAGTTCTACATCAAGGTAAGATTGCTGAGATGGCAACTGGTGAAGGTAAGACTCTGGTGGCCACCCTGCCTGTATTCCTGAACGCACTGACCGGCAACGGTGTGCACGTAGTAACAGTGAATGACTACTTGGCTAAGCGTGACTCGGAGTGGATGGGCCCACTCTATATGTTCCACGGACTGAGCGTAGACTGTATCGACAAGCATCAACCAAACTCAGCAGAGCGCCGCAAGGCTTATCAGGCTGATATCACCTTTGGTACGAACAACGAATTCGGTTTCGACTACCTGCGTGATAACATGGCTATCTCGCCAGCTGACCTAGTGCAGCGCGCTCATAACTACGCCATCGTCGACGAGGTTGACTCGGTGTTGATTGACGATGCCCGTACCCCTCTGATCATCAGTGGTCCTGTGCCTAAGGGTGAAGTACAGATGTTCGAGGAATATCAGCCGCTGGTTGAAAAGCTCTTCGGTGTGCAGAAGCAGTTAGCCACACAGTATCTGGCTGACGCCAAGCAGAAGATTACCGAAGGACAGAGCAAGAATGACAAAGAAATGATTGAGGAGGGATTCCTCTCATTATTCCGCTCACACAAGGCTCTCCCAAAGAACAAGCCACTCATCAAATATCTCTCGGAAGAGGGTATCAAGGCTGGCATGCTGAAAACGGAGGAGAAATACATGGAGAACAACAACCGCAAAATGCCTGAGGCTGTTGAGCCCCTTTACTTTGTGGTTGATGAAAAATTAAACTCTTGTGATCTAACAGATAAGGGTACGGCTTGGTTGGCTAAACAGGTTAACGATGCTGCATTATTCGTATTGCCCGACATCGCTGGTCAACTGTCGGCATTGGAGGCAGAGACAGGTCTTACAGATGAGGAACGTCTGAACAAGAAAGACGAACTCATGAACTACTACGCCGTACAGAGCGAGCGCGTTCACACACTACAGCAGCTACTCAAGGCATACACCATGTTCAACAAGGACGATGAGTATGTGGTCATCGACGGCGAAGTGAAGATTGTTGACGAACAGACTGGTCGTATCATGGAGGGAAGACGCTGGAGTGACGGTCTGCACCAGGCTGTAGAGGCGAAGGAGCACGTGAAGGTAGAAGCTGCTACACAAACATTTGCTACCATCACCCTGCAGAACTACTTCCGTATGTATCACAAGTTAGCCGGCATGACAGGTACAGCTTCCACAGAGGCTGGCGAGTTCTGGGACATCTACAAGTTGGACGTTGTGGAGATTCCAACCAACCGCCCCATCGCACGTAATGATATGGAAGATCGTGTGTACAAGACTGCGCGCGAGAAATATAAGGCTGTCATAGAGGAAATCGTCAAGATGCGTAAAGCAGGACGTCCAACACTGATTGGTACTACAAGCGTCGAGATTTCTGAGTTGCTAAGCCGCATGTTGGACATGTATGTGGATCCTGAGACAGGCAAACGTGAGGGTATCCCCCATCAAGTGCTGAATGCCAAGTTGCACCAAAAGGAGGCTGACATCGTAGCCTTGGCCGGTCAGCAAGATAAGAATGGCATGGGAGCTGTAACCATCGCAACCAACATGGCTGGTCGTGGTACGGATATCAAGCTATCGCCCGAAGTGAAGGCTGCCGGTGGTTTAGCCATCATTGGTACCGAACGTCATGAGAGCCGTCGTGTGGACCGCCAGTTGCGTGGTCGTGCCGGACGTCAGGGCGACCCAGGTTCTTCTGTATTCTATGTATCACTTGAAGATAAACTGATGCGCTTGTTTGCTTCTGAGCGAATTGCTTCTGTAATGGACCGTCTAGGTTTTAAGGAGGGAGAAATGATTGAAAGTCCAATGATTTCTCGAAGCATCGAGCGTGCACAGAAGAAAGTTGAGGAAAACAACTTTGGTATCCGTAAGCGATTGTTGGAATACGATGACGTGATGAATAAACAGCGTACGGTAATATACGAGAAGCGCCGTCATGCCTTGATGGGAGAACGCATTGGTATGGATATCGCCAACATCATTTGGGACCGCGTAAGCACTATCATTGAGCGTAATGACTATGTGGGATGTAAAGAGGAATTCCTGCATCTCTTCGCTATGGAAGTACCCTTCTCTGAACAGGAGTTCACTACGGAGAAGCCGGACGACTTAGCAGAGAAAGCTTTCCAGGCTGCTCTAACGAATTTCAACCGCAAAACAGAACATATCCAAGAAGTGGCTTGGCCTGTTATCAAACGCGTCTACGAGGAACAGGGACAAATGTATGAACGTATCATGGTACCCATCACTGATGGCCGTCGTGTATACAATATTGCATGTAACCTAAAAGAAGCCTACGATACAGAATGTAAGGCTGTCGTTAAGGAGTTTGAAAAGCAGATATTGCTTCATATCATAGACGAATCATGGAAAGAGAACCTGCGCGAACTCGATGAACTGCGCCACTCTGTACAGAACGCTAGTTACGAGCAGAAAGACCCATTGCTTATTTTCAAGTTGGAGAGTGCCAAAGTGTGGGACAACATGATCAACGAAATGAACAACCGCACAATGACAGTGCTTAATCGCGGTGCTATTCCCGAAATGCAACAGGAGGTGCGCGAGGCTGCTCCAGAAGAGCACACTAACCGCCAGCAGTATACAGAGAACAAGCAAAACCTTCAGGAGGAGCAACTCATTGATAATGGTCAACGTGCTGCTGCACAGAACGACACTCGAGCTCAGCAACCTCGTGTGCCAATCATGAAGGACAAGATGCCAGGTCGCAACGACATGTGCCCCTGCGGAAGTGGCAAAAAATTCAAGAACTGTCACGGCAAGGGTCTTGTGTAATATGACACAGAATAACTAAGAATTGGTCATTATGATTAGAATAAGTAATCTTAAAAAACAATTCGGAGAAACTACAGCCAGCAATATCCCGTCGTTCACAATCAACGACGGTGATATTCTTGGGCTTGTAGGTAATAATGGAGCTGGTAAAACCACTCTATTTCGAATGATGCTCGACTTACTGAAACCTGATGAAGGGATCGTAGAGATTAATGGTGTCAACCCTGCTCTCTCAGAAGAATGGAAACACATAACAGGTGCCTATATCGACGAGGGATTCCTAATTGACTATTTAACACCTGAGGAGTATTTCTCATTCATCGGAAAGATTAGCGGTATGCCTCAAAAGGAGATGGAAGAAAAATTCCAACTGTATGAGGCTCTAGCTGGCGGCGAGGTATTCGGACAGAAGAAACTGATTCGCAACCTCTCTGCAGGAAATAAGCAGAAGGTAGGAATTATCTCGGCTCTCATCCGTGAACCAAAACTGGTTATTCTAGATGAACCTTTCAACTTCTTGGACCCAACAAGCCAGAATGTATTAAAGCGCACGTTGACACAATATGCAGAAAGGACACATGCAACCATTCTTATAAGTAGCCATAATCTGCAACACACTGTAGATATCTCATCGCGTATTGCACTACTTGAAAAAGGAGTTATCATCAGAGATCTCACCAACAATAATGGTAGCGCAGGACAAGAACTAACTGACTATTTTGGCGAATAAGATTGGTATTTTTTGCAGTTTTTGCTAAAAAACAGCAAAAAAATTTTCTTATCTGACTGAAAATGAGTATCTTTGCAGTCCAAAAATAAGCATATCAATTAAATTACAAAGAAAAACAACATGACCAAGGCAGAAATAGTCAAGTCTATAGCCATTCAGACTGGCATGAATCCAAAGGAAGTAGCCATCGTGGTTGAGGCCTTCATGGAGGAAGTCCGCATGAGTCTGGCAAACAATAAGGAAAACGTTTATTTGCGCGGTTTTGGTAGTTTCATCGTTAAGCATCGCGCGCAGAAAACAGCCCGTAACATTTCAAAAAATACCACATTGGTAATCGAGGAACACGATCTCCCAGCATTCAAGCCCTGTAAGAGCTTCATTGACCGCATGGCCGAAAATTCCTCACCTGCTGCCTCAGAGATTATTGAAGAGGCATAATATAACATCCAAAGAATCATTGATTTAAATATTTAAATAAACATTTAACAACTATGCCAAACGGAAAGAAAAAGAAGGGTCACAAGATGGCCACACACAAGCGTAAGAAGAGACTGCGCAAGAATCGTCATAAGAGCAAGTAAATAACTGACGAATGAAAGATGAAAGGAGTGTACCAAACAAATATTATTGATGCGTTTGGTGCACCCTTTTAGTAAAAAGAAAAATCAAGTCTACAACATCTTAGAAAAAATGACAAGCGAAGTTATCATTGATGCCCAACCGAAAGAGATATCCATCGCACTCCTTGAAGACAAGAGTTTGGTGGAATATCAGAATGAACCCCGTGAGGCTTCTTTCGCTGTGGGCAACATTTATGTGGGCAAAGTACGCAAACTTATGCCCGGACTGAACGCTTGCTTCGTGGATGTTGGCTCGGAGAAAGATGCGTTTCTGCATTATCTAGACTTAGGACTTCAATTTAGCTCTTTTGAGAAATATCTCAAACAAGTAGCAAGCGATCGCAAGAAACTCTACCCGATTCAGAAAGCTACGAACCAGCCTGCACTCCCCAAAGAAGGAAGTATTCAAAACATCCTGAAGGTAGGACAGGAAATCATGGTACAAGTCGTTAAAGAACCTATCAACACTAAAGGTCCTCGCCTAACCTGCGAGCTTAGCTTTGCTGGCCGTTTTATGGTGTTGATTCCCTTTGGCGACAAGGTTTCTGTATCAAGCAAAATTAAAAGAGGTGAAGAACGTAGCCGCCTGAAACAATTAGTTCAAAGCATGAAGCCAAAGAATTTTGGCGTCATTGTACGTACTGTAGCAGAAGGCAAGAAAGCAGCAGAACTTGATCAAGAATTGAAAGTTCTACTTAAACGGTGGGAAGATACCATTACCAAAGTACAAAAGACTACAGAACGTCCACAACTCATCTATGAAGAACAGACGCGTGCAGTAGCACTTCTTCGCGATCTTTTCAATCCCACTTATGACGGCATCCATGTTAATGATGCTGATATTTACAACCAGATACGCGACTACGTCTCACTCATTGCACCCGAAAAGGCCAACATTGTCAAGTTGTACAATGGAACAGTGCCCATTTTCGATAATTTCGACGTAACAAAGCAAATAAAGTCTGGTTTTGGACGAACGGTAAATTACAAACGCGGAGCTTATCTCATCATTGAGCACACTGAGGCGATGCATGTGGTCGACGTTAATAGTGGGACACGAATCAAGAAAGAAAACGGCCAGGAAGCCAATGCCCTTGAAACGAACCTTGGCGCTGCTGATGAGTTAGCACGCCAGTTGCGTCTCAGGGATATGGGTGGTATTATTGTCGTTGACTTCATCGACATGAACCTGGCAGAGGATCGTCAACTACTGTACGAGAGGATGTGCGAGAACATGAAGAAAGATCGTGCTCGCCACAACATCTTACCCTTGTCGAAATTCGGACTCATGCAAATCACTCGCCAGCGCGTACGACCAGCCATGGACGTAGCCGTTGAGGAAAGCTGTCCCACTTGTCACGGAACGGGTAAGATTAAGTCAAGCATCCTTTTCACCGATCAGCTAGAGAGCAAAATTGACCGCCTAGTCAATAAAATAGGCATTAAACGTTTCTCACTCCATGTCCATCCCTATGTCGCTGCCTTTATTTGTCAAGGCGTCTTCTCTTTAAAACGTCGATGGCAGATGAAATACGGTTTAGGCATTCGAATTATTCCTAGCCAGAAAATGGCTTTCTTGCAGTATGAGTTCTATGACTCAAAACGCCAGTTCATAGACATGCAAGAAGAAAACGAAGTGAGTAAATAACTACTGATAATTGCACAGAATACGAAAAACCAAGGTGTTCTGTGCAATTTTTATCAACATTCCTTTGCTATCTCAAAAAAAAAAAGTATTTTTGCAAAAAACAACAAAGATTGGGATATATGAATAAACTACTAAAGAACAAGATTACAACTACTCTATTATTTACACTAGTTTCTATCTCTACTCTGGCCCAGGAGCCAAAAGTAGTCACAGACACGCGATTCGCCCGTGGTGCCACAATGGCATTCGGACGCATAAAATCAGCTGTAGTTAACGGTGGACCTTCTATCAAGAAACGCGGATTATGCATCGCGGAGAACCCTAACCCAACGATTGACGACAGCATCAGTACCAAGCAAATATCAAATAATGGCACCATCTATTATTTCGAGAACTTGAAGCCTGCAACGAAATACTATATGCGTGCTTATGCAACTAACAACAACAACGTAACGGGCTATGGTGAGGTAATTAAGTTCTATACTCTACCCAAGGGAGCTATAACTTACTCATACAACAATGGCGGAAGCGCTGACGAGAACACACGCATCAACAACGCTCTAACTCAGGCCTGCGATATTTTTTGCAACCTAACGAGTATCAGGAAGCACTTCAGCGTAGGATACGGATCAGGTACCGCTACTGCAGACTGCAACTACACAGACAGTCCCTGGATGAATGTGGGTCCCAATACTAGTTATCAACGCACAGGCACCATCATGCACGAGATGCAGCATGGTCTAGGCGTCATCAGCTATTCCACTCAATGGTCAGGTAATATTCTCCGCTCGGGTAATGGCACGGGTCAATGGCTAGGTGATCGAGTATCGGCCTTCCTGGATTTTTGGGACAACACCACAGGTTCTCGTCTGAATGGCGACACCCAGCACATGTGGCCTTACGGTGTGAATGGAGCTCATGAAGACGATGGTTCTCTAAAAACCTATTACGCCAATGCTATGATTGGTCAGGCCTTGGGTGAAGATGGATTAGAACATCGATCTGCAACGTTTGCTGACCCTTGCTATGTATTCAATCAAGAAGACACCATCAAGTACTATCTGAAAAACGAATCTACGGATCGTGGATTCTATGACTCCTACCTAATCCCCACGAACAATGGCACCCTCAAATGGCGTGCCATGACCACAGAAGAGGTGACAGCCAACGATAGTGCTGCATGGTATATTACTTTCACTCCCGAGAACCAATATTATCAGTTAAGGAATGCTGCAACAGGTCAGTATATGACCTATTCCGGCAGCATCAAGACCATGACACGCACCGCCCTCACGACCAACGATAATTTCCACCTGATGATGGGAAGAGAGGATGTAGGTTCTGGCGACAATGCGAAGAGAGGTTACTGGATTATCCACCCCACTAACAACTGGACGCCAACTTGTCTGCAAGCCAATGTGAATGGAAATACGGGAAGCGTGACTCTCAACAGAGCGAACTCTGCCACAACCCAACGCTGGCTGATTCTCACGGTAGAAGAGCTGAAGCAGGTGGAGGCCGCATCAATGAACCTCATCAAGGAACAGCTAAATGTTTCACTTGCCAATATAAAGACGCTGGTTAGTGTACCTCATATCGAGGAAGTGGAAGGAGCGGACAATACCATTAACACATTCCTCAATACGATAGAGCAACGCATGGAGCAGGCCTCCAACACCAACGAGCTTATCAGTCTTAACGCCGAAGCCAAAGAGATTGCCTTCCAATTCCTATGCCAGGTATCTGCTACTGACATCGAACAGCCTTTCGACCTGACCTACATGGTTCAGAATGCAGGCATCGATGCTAACGACGGATGGTCAACAGCAGCTGCCATCAGCTATTCGTGCGGCGAATTCTATGAGAAGACCTTCGACTATAATCAAACTATCAAGTCACTGCCTGCCGGCAACTACATAGTTCGTGCACAAGGCTTCCAACGTCCAGGAACATCATCAGCAGCCTACACCAATTGGACTTCATCGGGCGACGCCAAGGTAACTGCCTTTCTCTATGCAGGCTCTACCAGTAACAACACCAAGTTGAAGCACATCTGCGCTGATGCACAGACCAAGAAACTAGGCGGTACAGAAGTGGCTGTGGCAACCAATCTCTATATTCCCAACAACATGCAGGCTGCTAGCAAATACTTCGCAAAAGGCCTCTATGAGAACGAGGTAAACGCTAAAATTGCCTCTGACGGCGGTTCACTTAAGATAGGTATTCGCAGCACTTCGATGCCCACCAACTACTGGGCCATCTTCGATAACTTCCGTCTACATTTCTATGGAAATCTCGATTTGACAGGTGTTCGTGACATCAGAAACCAGCATGTTGCCAAGCAGCATATCTACAGTATTGACGGACGTGTCATTAGCGCTGATTCCAACTCAACCGAGAATTTGAAACCCGGTCTCTATATCATTGGAAACAAGAAAATTATTGTGAAGTAAAAAAACAAAATGGAAACACTAAAGATAGTTTTTTGGACCTGTTTTGTACTTGTCATCTATACCTATCTGGGGTATGGAGGCATACTCTATCTGATTCTCAAGATTAAAGGGTTGTTCATACGTAAGGAACTGACTCCCATCCTTCCCATTGATGAACAACTATTGCCTGAGGTCACACTGATGATCTGCGCTTATAACGAGCAATATATCATCCGAGAGAAGATGAAAAACATTCATTCCCTAAACTATCCCAAGAATAAGCTCTGCGTGATGTGGGTCACCGATGGCAGCAGCGACAATTCAAACGAGATCCTAAAAGAATATCCCGATATTAAGCTCGTCTATAGCCCCGAGCGCAAGGGCAAAGCCGCAGCTATTAAACACGGCCTAAGCGAAATTAAGACAGAATTCGTTATTTTCACCGATGCAAACACAATGCTCAATGATGACGCTATCCGCGAGATTGTACGCCAATTCATGAAGAATAATGTTAGTTGTGTATCGGGCGAAAAACGTGTGATGGCACGCCATGACGGACAGACAGCCGCTCAGAGTGAAGGTATCTATTGGAAGTATGAAAGTATCTTGAAACAGTGGGACAGCGATCTCTACTCTGCTATGGGAGCTGCCGGCGAATTGTTTGCCATTCGAATGAGTCATTATCACGAAGCGCCAAGTAATGCTCTACTCGACGACTTTATGATGTCTATGCTCATCCTTAAGGATGGTCACCGTATTGCCTATACTAGCCAAGCCTACGCTATGGAATACGGCTCAGCCAATCTCAAAGAAGAATCCAAGCGCAAGAGACGAATTGCTGCCGGTGGTCTACAGAGCATCTGGTGGCTTCGAAGCCTAATGAATCCTATAGTTTACCCCAAGGTAGCATTTCAATTCGTATCACACCGTGTACTTCGATGGAGCATTACGCCCTTAGCTCTTATTGCTCTTGTACCCCTCAATATCTTACTAATCATTTTTTGTGAGCATTGGGGATATACTCTCGCAGGTATTCTACAATTACTATTTTACGGCGCAGCTATTATTGGCTACTTGTTGGAACGAACTGGACACAGAAGAATTATCCTCTATGTCCCTTACTATTTTTTATTCATGAACCTAAATGTTTTTATAGGAATTCACTATCTAATGACCCATCACAGCAGCGGAACATGGGAAAAAGTACAACGAGGGTAATTTTTCCGTAAGATTTTTGAGAATTTATTCGCCTGTAACATTTTTTTTTATTACTTTTGCAAACAAAATGTGAACATAACCAAGGATGAGTTTAGACGATAAGGAAAAACTAGAGCGAAAGTATTCTGAAGCAATTCAAAAGTTGGACATAGCCAATGCCCAATTAAAACAAGCAAATCAGAAGCTTAAAGAATACGAAGAGAAGGCTGCCAAAGCTGAAAAGGCAAGCCAAATGAAATCATTGTTCTTGGCCAACATGTCGCACGAGATTCGTACTCCACTGAATGCCATCGAAGGCTTCTCGCGTGTGATGGCTGAGACTGATTCTCAGGAGGAACGCTTGAATTATATGGAAATCATTGAGAGCAACAATAGCCGATTGCTTAGTCTTGTGAACGAGATTCTTGATTTATCAAGAGTAGAGTCTGGAGAAATTGTCATCAAAAAGAACCCCACAGACCTAAACACTCTGATGAACAGCATCAAGCAATTGTTCAAGTTTCGCTGTCCTGAGACTGTTATATTGAACTGGAAAAAGCCTGAGTTACCTGCAGTGATGAATACCGATGAAAATCGACTTACACAGGTTTTCTCAAATCTGATATCTAATGCACTGAAGCACACGCCAAAAGGTACCATCTCTTATGGCTACAAGCTAATCAATAACACCGAGGAGATTGAGTTCTATGTTGCTGATACTGGCTCAGGTATTGACCCACAATTCATTGAACATATATTTGACACCTATGCTTCGAAAGATGCAGAACAGCAGCGTGGTTTCGGTCTTGGCTTAGCTCTCTGCCGCATCATAGTTGAAAAGATGGGGGGACATATTGAAGTAAAGTCAACCGTTGGCGAAGGCTCTGTATTCACTTTCACCCTTCCCTTCACAGGGAATGTTGGCGGCATGTCTATCAGCAATCGTTCTGTAAACAATATGCGTACACTTCGTGTAAGCAGCCATCCCGATCAAAAAGCGATGAAAACCATCTTGGTGGCCGAAGACGAAGAAAGCAATTTCGAGTTAGTGCGTATTGTTCTCCAAAAGCGTTATAACTTATTACGTGCACATAACGGCATTGAGGCTGTGACAATGTATGAGGAAGACAAACCCGACCTAATTCTCATGGACATCCGTATGCCCGAAATGGACGGCTTAGATGCCACCCGCATTATCAAAGAGGTAAACCAGGATGTACCCATTATTGCTCTTAGTGCCTTTGCATTTCCCGAAAACATCCGCGAAGCTAAGGCTGCGGGATGTAACGATTTCCTAGCTAAACCATTTAAGGTTGAGGATTTGATAGAAATCATAAAGCATTATATTGGTTCTTAATATTACCAACACACACCTATTAATAAATGGCAAAAAAAGGCGTACTTAAGTACATCTCCTTCATGCTTCTGCTCATCACGACACTGATAGCAGTATTTACTCTTTTTGGACTTTGCGGCGGAATGATTGACCCCGCTAGAGGCACAGCAATGGCTATGTTAGTCTATGCGCTTCCTTTCCTGCTTGGTGGCAACATTATCATGGCACTCTATTGGATTGTCCGACGTCGCTGGCATTGGCTGGCAATATCGGTTGTCCCACTTTTGTGTAGCATCCCTTTCATTGGAACTGTATATCAGCCTACATTTATTCAAAGTGGTGAAACCGATCATTCTGGCTTAAAAATAGCCACCTACAACGTAGCCCTCTTTGGCCGGGAAACTTCTGGTTTTAAGGCCCTCGACATCTTGGCCGAAATGAAACGCGAAGGTGTAGATATCCTATGTATGCAAGAATACCTTGACACAAGTGGCGACAAAATCAATTCAAATAATTATAAGGATTATTTCCCACACTTCTGTTTTGGTCGTAGTGATATGATTATATATAGCCGATACCCTATCGAGCGTCACGACATCATCGACTTTGGTCCGACTAACAATAGTGGAATGTGGGCAGACATCAATGTTAACGGGCACATTGTTCGAGTGTTTAATGTTCATCTTGAGACCACTGGTTTCAACGGAACTATGCACCGCATAGCCAAAATGGAAATTAAAGGACAATCTGTCGAGGACAATACCATCATTAATGCTATATATGGCAGTTATACTAGAGGCATGGCCGTTCGAGCCCGTCAAGCCGATCTTATGGCTAATGAAATCCAAGCATCAGAATATCCCGCTATTGTCTGTGGAGACTTTAACGACATTCCCTATTCCTATGTCTACAACACTATGCTTGGAGACCTTGTTGATGGTTTCAAGGAATGTGGCAACGGACTTATGTACACATTTACAGGAAAGAAAATTGTACGCATCGACTATATTTTTCATGACGAAAGATTGAAGGGAGAAACTTACTACAAAATTAACCTAACCTATTCAGACCATTATCCAGTTTTTATGAAACTCATCTTCTAGAAAGATAATATATACCAATAAATAAAAGGCGACACTTAAGATTCCTTGTGTGTCGCCTTTTATTTATTGCACAATTTTAAATCTAACCCGAAACGAACGTTCTATTTCATCCCAATTAGTTCCTAACATTTCGAAGTGGCCTATCTGACTAGTAGATCGAACATGTTTACCAATACAAGGACATACGTCATAGTCACCAATACGCACCAAACGAATTGTCTCACTAACACCATCAGGTAACCTATCAAGCATTACACCATCAGGCAAGTTATCACGCGTTACGAACTCGAACGTTACAGGCAAATCATCCGTAATCAGTTCGTTCATCCGACGTTCAATTTCTTTTTCTTCCTGTCGAGAAGGTTTATGATCCAGATGAAAACTCATTTTACTCTTTTTTCTTTCCACATGTGCATTATAACTACGGCCACAACCAAACAATCGAATCATAGTTTGATTCAATAGATGTTCCGCAGTATGTGCTGGTGGGAATTCCTCCTTATTATGCTCGTTAAGTTCGTAATTCATTCGTAATGTCGTATTTTAACATCAATCCCCATTCCTTCTAGTTTTCTTGAAATAGAAGTCACATCAGTCCTACCATAATGATATGGGAAGAGTACCTTTGGCTTGATAATCATTGCTGCCCTAACCAGTTGTTCTATTGTCATTGTATAAGGTTGATTGCATGGAAGAAAAGCAATATCTATATCCTTCAACTCTGACATCTCTGGAATATCCTCAGTGTCACCTGCAATATAAATTCTCAGTCCGTCAATGGTTAGGACGTAGCCATTATCACGACCTTGAGGATGGAATTGCGTATGTCCTTCTGAATAATTATATGCTGGAACAGCTTCAAGCAGTAAATTGTCAGCCAATTGAATCTTATCACCATTATTTAGTACACTCCCAGTACCATAAAGTTCAGAGCAACGCTTATTCATGACAAGTTGTGTTTGCGCCTTTGAAAGTTTCTTAATTGCCTCTTTGTCGAAATGATCACCATGCTCATGTGTAACGATAATATAATCTGCCTTAGATAATCCTGAGTAATCAATTATCTTATCACCAAGTTTTGTAACAGGATCTATCATTATTTCCTTTCCATCATATTCCAAACGAATACTAGCATGAACTAATGCATAGAACTTTACAACCTTGCCTCTTTGCGTCAGAAACTCATCCATCTCATAAAGACCAGATGTCACAGGTTTACCAGCATCTTTCCAAGCATTAATTCCTCCATTTAAATTCACACAACGATAACCTTCTATGGCCAGTTTTTCCGCTGCATTAGCCGAACGACGACCACTTCTACAATAAACGGCGATTGTTTTGTCAATTGACAAAGCAGCCTTACTTTTCTCTATGAAATCATCCTGAGCCTGATCTAAGTTGAGAGCGTTCTCTAGATGTCCTTCATTATATTCACTATCAGTCCTTACATCAATCAAAACGACATTAGTATCCGATATCATTTCTGCAAATTGATTAACATCAACGTTCTCATAACTCTGCTGACCACAGGCAGATGTTAGTCCTAATAGAGTTAATATAAAAGTAAAAAACGTCTTCATTTAAAAGTAATTCCAATGTCAGTCTAATATTCTTTTGTTTATTTCATCTTGAGAACTACAGCCCCACGCATTTCCAATGAAACAGATACAAATTGGTCACGCATAAGAACCAACGATGATTGATGTCCTGTCATAAGGTCGGTGACTTGATAAACTCGTTCCTGCATCTCCAAATAGTTAAAAGCATGATCTGGAATAACAAGATTCATAGTCAAGGGCTCATCGTCAAAGTTAACTGCCACTAAAAGAATATCTTTCCCTGCCTTACGAAGGAAAGCATATTGACGGTGATACGGATGGTTAGCATACATCACATCAAAAGTCATACCTTCAGATACAGCTTTCTCCGTACGAGCTATCTCCAACACCTTATTATATATAAAGGTTAGAGACGAGAAATGCTTCTCGAATGACCAATAATCAAAGATAGAAGTGCGACCATCACAACCACTAAATCCTTCCTCATCCATGCCACGTTCTCCCCATTCCTGTCCAGCATAAAGCATAAAAGGATTCTTCTGAAGCAGAGTACTAACCACAAGTGCTGGAATAGCTTTCTCACCAGAACCAGCAAAGTAATCGCTGGCAATACGCTGTTCATCATGATTCTCGAGAAAATATAACATATGTTCCTTAATATCATCAGTCTGTTGCCATGCCCAAGTGATAGCCTCAGATCCACGACGATGACAGATAACGTCGCGCAATGTATCATACATCCCAACCTTGTCGTAAAGATAATCAAAACCTGACGCAATGTAATGACGATATTCATTAGGATTATAGACTTCGCCAATAAAACGAATAGCAGGGTAACGTTCACGTACTCGCGCGGTAGCCCACATCCAAAATTCAGCTGGAACCATCTCAGCCATATCGCAACGGAAAGCATCAACACCTTTTTCTGCCCAATATAGCAAAATATGAAGCATCTTTGACCACGTATCAGGAATAGGATCAAAATAGCCTATACCACCAGCATAATAATCAACGCCATAATTTAGTTTTACCGTTTCGTACCAATCGTTAAAACCAGGGGCATTATTAAAGCAGTCATTACCTGTGGCTTTTGCAGGAACCTCAGTATAAGGTTCAGTTTCCCCATGATAGAGATCAAAATAGGGAGTGAATTGCTGTCCTGGGCAATAATAGAAATTATTATGCTGAGGATCAAAACCAATATCATGATTATCGTTCTCACCAAGATCTCGAACACCAGCAGGTTTACAGATACTTTTATACTGACGGGCCACATGGTTGGGCACGAAGTCGATAATAACTTTCAAGCCTGCGCGATGGGTTCGACTAACGAGTTTTTCAAATTCCTCCATTCGTTTTTCAACATTGACAGCCAAATCTGGGTCAACGTCGTAATAGTCAGTGATGGCATAAGGTGATCCTGCCTTACCCTTTATAACTGCTGGATGCTGACGAGGTATGCCATATTGACTATAGTCGGTCATTGTGGCATGACGAATCACGCCCGTATACCAGACATGCGAGATACCCATCTCGCGAAATTGCTTGAGGACTGAAGGAGTGAAATCATTAAACTTTCCACAACCGTTTTCCTCAATGGTACCAAAAGGTTTACGCGCCTGACAGCCATTGCTGTACAGACGCGTAAATATTTGGTAAATTATCATCTTATTCGATGCCATGAGCATTTACTTCTTTATTAATCTTGGCAATCATGCCCTGCAGTGCCTTACCAGGACCACACTCTGTGAAGTCGTCAGCACCATCGGCAATCATATTCTGAACACACTGTGTCCAGCGTACTGAAGAGGTCAGCTGAGCTATGAGGTTTTGCTTAATCTCAGCGGGCTCGGTATGGGGCTTGCCGTCAACATTCTGATAAACGGGGCACTTAGGTGTCTGGAACTCGGTCTTCTCGATAGCAGCCTGCAGTTCATCCTTAGCAGGTTGCATCAGGGGGCTGTGAAAAGCACCACCTACCTTCAGGGGCAGAGCACGCTTAGCACCTGCTGCCTTCAACTGCTCGCAGGCCTCGTTGATGGCATCAACATTACCAGAGATAACCAACTGACCTGGGTTGTTGTAGTTAGCACAAACCACTACATTGCCCTCGCGGTTGATTCCAGCGCAAATCTCTTCAACCTTCTCATCGGGCAGACCGATGATAGCAGCCATTGTAGAGGGAGCGGCCTCACAAGCCTTCTGCATAGCCATTGCACGAGCATAAACCAACTTCAAACCATCCTCGAAAGAGAGAGCGCCAGCAGCAACCAAAGCAGAGAACTCACCCAAAGAGTGACCTGCAGTCATTGCGGGCTGGAAAGCATCACCCATGCAGATAGCACTAATTACTGAGTGAAGGAATACAGCAGGCTGTGTAACCTTTGTCTGCTTCAGGTCATCATCTGTTCCTGCGAACATAATATCAGTGATTCTGTAACCCAAAATCTCATTTGCTTTCTCAAATAGTTCTTTAGCTGTTGCGTTGTTGTCGTAGAGGTCCTTACCCATTCCTACGAACTGTGCTCCCTGTCCAGGGAATACGAATGCTTTCATTTCTTTCTACTTAATTTGTTGATGAATAAATGTTTGCGCGTGCAAAGGTATAAAAAAATGGGCGAAGAACCAAATTTCTCCACCCATTTCTTGTTTTATCACTATTTTCCATCAAACATAAACACAAAATCACGCAGTGTACAAAGCGATTTATCTTTTGTATCCGACTTAAACTTAAAGTAAATGGCATGACGACCTGCCAAGTTATTCTCTTTTGCATCGTTCGAAATACCTATCGCCAAATCCGTGACTTCCTTGTTCATATCAGCTTTCAACTCAATCTGGCCAATCTTTTTTCCGCCTTGCGACTCCCAAGGACGATCCATCATCACCTCGATGATACCGTCAACGCCTTCAGGAATGGTACGCAGTACAAGAATCAGATTACTTGTATTCTTCAGACGCTCAGCATCAAAGTAAAAATACTTATAACCTACAATGGAGCCGTCGGTATTATTAACCACATCATTTGTATTGTTCATCGGGTCGTAAGGAGCATCGAACTTGGTATCCGTACCATAGCCTGCTGCCACATATGAACCAAAGAATGTGTTATTAGGCCATTCGTGGGTGGCAGGCTTCGGGCCAGTATACCAACAACATATACCGGCCGAGTGACGTTCAAAAGGATTAAGACCATTGATAGCAAATCCTTGAGAGGAATATTCTGCCTCACGAATTGTTACCTTACCACCAGGTCCCTCCTCTACGTTCACATCAATTGGCTCAACCATAGCCTGACGGGCATACTCGTTGGTACCCGTCTGACGATGATAGAATACATACCATCGGCCATTGATCTCACAGATAGAACCATGGGTATTGCCATCAGGCGTGGCAGAAGCAATCACGTTTCCATGCTCGTCCTTCTCGCGACCACGCCCGTCAATAATGGTGCCGCCATAGGTCCAAGGCCCTAGGGGATGATCGCTATAGGCATAGGCCAACGTATAGTTAGACATAGGCAGACCAAACTCGCCTTCCTCGGTAAAGCGGCTATATATAAAAACATACTTATCCTTGATCTTTCGGATGCTGGAAGCTTCGAAGAAGCGGAACTTTCCGTCCTGATAACGACCGGAAATCATGTCCTCGACTATCTTGGTGCCAGGCTTAACAGTAGCCATCGTCGTGGGATCGAACTCGGCAGCATAGGAGCGTTCAAATCCCCAATAGCCATACACGCGTCCATCATCATCGACAAACACGGCTGGATCGAACTGCAGCACACCATCGACCAAATTTGGATTATCTTGACTCCAGTTGCACACTTCAAAAGGACCATCAGGACGGTCGCTCTTGGCAATAAGCCCATTACGTCCGCCGACCTGATCGTTAGGGAAAAGATAATAGGTCTTTTTACCCATGCTATCGGTGACCAGCGTCACATCAGGTGCATATAGCACATCGGCAGTGTCTGCAGAGTCAAATTTCTCACCATCACGATTCTTGTTGACCACAAGGATCAAACCATCATAGCGCCACTGGGTCAGGTCATCAACAGAAGCTGACCACACCACCTGATCACGACCGCAATAGGCGTCAATCAGATTATCGTGAGAGCCATAGATATAAACACGCTGTTTATCGGGATTGTCCGGATCATCAAACACATAAGGTTCACCATCGGGAATATGCTCCCACAATGGCAGATATGGATTTCCAACGGTGGTCAGACTTCCAGAATAAGCTTCAAGCGATTTTGTCACGCACGATGTTGTCAGCGACACGCCTATCACAACTGCCGCAGAAACACTCAGAATTGTTCTCTTTTTCATTTGTATATTTCTTTAGGTCTATCTTGCTTTGACAATTTTTGTGCAAAGTAACAAAAAAATTTATATTTATCCAACTGTTTTCAATTTTATTTCGTACTTTTGCAGGTGAATTACACAAAACCTCTTATGGATAAACATAATTTCGTAACCATTGCCAACCTCACTCGCGAGAAGATTCTCTATATGATTGAGATGGCACAGGAATTTGAAAAGCATCCTAACCGCGAATTGCTCAAAGGCAAGGTGGTTGCCACTCTTTTCTTTGAGCCTAGTACAAGAACCCGCCTTTCTTTTGAGACAGCAGCCAACCGTCTTGGCGCACGTGTCATAGGCTTTGCCGACCCCAAAGTGACAAGCGGCACAAAGGGTGAGACACTGAAGGATACCATATTAATGGTATCAAACTATGCTGATGTCATTGTAATGCGCCACTTTATAGAAGGTGCTGCCCAGTATGCTTCTGAGATAGCGCCAATCCCTATCGTAAATGCCGGTGACGGTGCACATCAGCATCCTTCACAATGCATGCTGGACCTCTACTCTATCTACAAAACACAAGGTACGCTGGACAACTTAAATATATATATGGTAGGCGACCTGAAATACGGACGCACTGTTCACTCTTTGCTGATGGCCATGCGCCACTTCAATCCTACATTCCACTTCGTGGCACCCAAAGAATTGGCAATGCCTAAGGAATATAAGCTATATTGCGATGAGCATGGCATCAAATATCAGGAGCACACAGCATTCAATGAGAAAATCATTGCCGATGCAGACATTCTTTATATGACACGTGTACAAAAAGAACGTTTCTCGGACCTAATGGAATATGAGCGAGTGAAGAATGTTTATGTGCTCAACAACGAGCTACTGAAAAACGCTAAACCCAATATGAAAATTCTGCACCCACTGCCTCGTGTAAATGAGATCGCATATGAGGTGGATGATAATCCTCATGCTTATTATATCCAACAAGCTGGCAATGGTCTCTTTGCCCGCGAAGCCATCTTCTGCGATGTTCTGGGTATTACTCTAGATGAAGTCAAGAATGACAAGACTATTATCTAATCGCTCGTCTCAAAGAAATAATTGTAATAACGATAAAAATGAATAAGAAAGAACGTCTGGTTGCCGCCATTGAGCATGGCACCGTCATTGACCACATACCCACAGACAAAACCTATCAGGTGGCATCAATCTTGGGACTATTCACACTAAAGACACCTGTAACCATTGGTTTCAACTATCCATCAAAGAAGGTCGGATGCAAGGGCATAATCAAGGTAAGCGACAAATTTTTTACAGATGACGAGATATCTCGTCTATCAGTGGTGGCTCCCAACGTCATACTCAGCATCATTCGCGACTACGAAGTCGTAGAAAAAAAGACAGTCGTCACGCCCGACGAGATTCGTGGTATCGTGAAGTGCAATAATCCAAAATGCATCACCAACAACGAACCTATGGCCACTCATTTCCACGTGTCCAATGGCATACTGACTTGTCACTACTGTGAGAAGGAACAGGACATCAACAAGGTTGAACTCGTTTAATTCAATTTACATACCTAAAAGGATGCATACAAGAGAAGAACAAATGAAAGCCTTCGGGCGTCTGCTTGATGTACTGGATCAATTGAGGGAGAAGTGTCCCTGGGACAAAAAGCAAACCAATGAAAGTCTAAGGCCAAATACCATCGAAGAAACCTTTGAACTCTGCGATGCATTAAGTCGCAACGATCAGAACGAAGTAATGAAGGAACTTGGTGATGTATTGATGCACGTATGTTTCTATGCAAAGATTGGTTCAGAGAAAAAGCAGTTCGACATTGCCGACGTTCTGAACCATCAAACCGACAAGCTCATATTCAGGCATCCACATATCTATCATCCGTCACAGGTTGGTGCACAAGAGCCTAAACCACTGCCCTATGGCGAGGACAACAGCAAACGCGAATTTGCTAACGCCCAAACATCGGAACAGGTTCTTCAGAATTGGGAACAAATAAAGTTAAAAGAGAAAGATGGCAACAAGACTGTTCTCTCTGGTGTTCCAACAGCTCTTCCGTCACTTATCAAGGCATACCGTATTCAAGACAAAGCTCGTAATGTTGGTTTCGACTGGCAGAAACGAGAAGACGTGTGGAAAAAAGTACGAGAAGAACTAGCAGAACTTGAGACTGAACTTGCCAAGGAAGACAAAGAAAAATCAACCGACGAATTGGGCGATTTCCTCTTCTCGGTCATCAACGCAGCCCGTCTCTATCACCTGAATCCAGACAATGCTTTGGAACGCACAAACCGTAAGTTCATCAGTCGCTTTAACTATATAGAGGAGCACTCCATCAAAGTTGGCAAGCCCCTCACTAGTATGACACTCGAAGAAATGGACACGCTATGGAATGAGGCAAAAGAAGCAGAAAAGAAGCATTACGAACTATAAACAGTACAACTAAGAACAATAAAACAATGAAGAAACTATTATTCCCAGTTATTGTTCTATCACTGATGATTAGTTGCAAAGAAGCACCTAAGCAACAGGCATCACAAGAGAACAACGAACTTGAAGTTGAGTATGCTTTTCGCGATTCTACCATATACGGATTTTGCGGAGAGGGTTCGGCCATGAACACTTTACAACTCATCACCGACACAGGCGACACAATAACTGTGAGTGTCACAAAAGCTCGAGATAGAAACAAGGTCTTGGGAGGTTATGCTGTAGGTGATGAAATTGCGATTCTAGTTAATAAAGACACAACAGAGGCGACTTTAGTCATCAACAAATCTGTTCTACATGGCGACTGGATTATGCCAAACCCTATAGACGGTAGTTCTGAAACAGGAATACGAATTCTCAGAGGTGGACTGGCAGAAAGTATTGATCAAAGTAGTATCATCTACAAGTCATGGCGCATCTTCAATGGACAGTTGCAAGTGCAAGCTACACGTGAAGACGGCATTGACATGGAAGAGTTTATGGTATATGATATCGTTAAGTTAACTAATGACTCACTAGTAATCTCTGACGATGATGACACTTTCGAGTATACGCATCCTATCTATGAAGAGCAACTTGAAGATGGTGTGAACTACGACCCAGGCGACGAGAGCGATTACAAAATCTAATTCGGATGGAACCATTTCGCGTACACATTTTAGGCTGTGGAAGTGCATTACCCACCACACGTCACCTACCCTCCATGCAGGTAGTCGAGTGCCGTGGAAAATTGTTTATGGTTGACTGTGGAGAGGGAGCCCAATTGCAACTTAGGCGTTCGGGACTTTCTTTCGATAAGTTAGGACATATTTTTATAAGTCACCTACACGGAGATCACTGCTTCGGCCTCATAGGATTATTGTCCACCTTTGGCCTTCTTGGTCGAACGGCTACAGTTCATGTGTACGCACCAGGAGAATTAGAATCAATGCTGAAAGCTCAACTAGACCTATTCTTCAACTATGACATCGGCTACAAAATAGACTTTCACCCTGTGGATACGACAAAGCATCAAGTCGTATACGAAGACCGTTCTGTTAGTGTAGAATCAATTCCATTGAACCACCGTATGCCTTGTGCAGGCTATCTCTTTCGAGAACAACCAACTCTGCCCCATATCCGTCGTGACATGATAGATATGTATGGCATTCCCATCTCACAAATTAACAACATCAAAAATGGTCAGGGATATACATTGCCTGATGGCACAAAGATTCCACATGAGAGATTGGTGACGCCTGCCGACAAGCCTCGATCTTATGCTTATTGTTCAGACACGGCCTACATACCTCAATTACACAAATTACTTGATGGCATTGATACGCTTTATCATGAAAGCACTTATGCCAACGACAAGGAAGACAGTGCAAAGAAATACCATCACTCAACTGCCCAACAGGCGGCAACAGTAGCGCGCGACGCTCATGTAAAAAAGTTGTTGATAGGACATTTCAGCGCCCGATATGGAGACGAAAGTATCCTTTTAAATGAGGCAAAAAAGGTATTCGATAATACGTTCCTGACTGCTGAGATGAAGGTTTTTGATGTTTAAAATAAACAAATTAAAAAAATTATTTGGAAGTTAGACAATTTTTCTATATCTTTGCCACCAAATATAACTAAATAAACGCTTATGCATAAAAAACTACTCATAATCGCCAGTGTCATGCTTTTCACGATGACTAATCCAGCCTCCGCTGAGAATATGGTCTATGAAATGGGAATTGCTGAGCAAGTTGAAGAAAACACTCCGACTATCAAAATTCAAAATAATAGTGTAACTATACAAGATGCCCAGGGGCTGGTCTTTGAGGTCATGTCACTGACGGGTAAGGCTATTGCTGCCTACAAAATTGAAGGACCTTCACAGCGTATAGAACTTAATCTGCCTAAAGGATGTTATATTCTGAAAGTAGGAAAGACTGTTCGCAAGGTTACTTTGCGCTAACACTCATCTTTGGAATCCTTATGCTAGGCACAGTTTTTTCGTGCCAACGGCATAATGTCTCACCTGAGTTCGAGATTCTATCTAATCATCGACAACAATTACTATCTGACAGTTTGCCTGAAGCCAAGAAATGGCTTCAACAGAAGGTCATATTTATCAACGAATCCGTTAACACAGACAAGAAAGTCAATCAATATTATAAGGAAAATGGTTCTTGGTTTTGGTTGGACGAAGATACAATCTTCCTAACCAAGGCAGATAAAATCACCAACTTTCTTGAGAAAGAAGCGTTAGCAATGGGGTTCTCGCCACAATCTTTCTTTATAGATGAAATCAGAGAAAAAGTCAATCATTTACGACTCATGGACTTTGATTCCACCAGCACTAGTGCTATAGAGACAATGGCATTACTTGAATGGCAAATGAGTAAAGCTTATCTACGCTATGCACAAGGACAACGTTATGGATTCGTTAATCCCCACCGATTGCTGAATCACGTAGAAACACGCAAAGAAGGCGGATATCGCACCATCTTCGACATCGATTTAGAAAAGGCTCATGAAAATTTCATGGAAGAAGCACTAAAGCATGCTGTTGACGATGACCCAACAGAGTATCTTCAAAGCCTTGTCACACATAACCCCATATATGAAAGACTCAAACTAGAACTTGCTAAGGACACAACTGGTGAAAACCATCATCGTATACTCTGCAACATGGAGCGCCTACGTTGGCGCCATACTCAAAGTTCCGACACAGATAATAAAAAACGTATCTTCGTTAATATACCAGCCCAACAATTATGGGCTATCTGCCCTGATAGTGTTCTTTCTATGCGCATCTGCTGCGGGGCATGGAAAACGAAGACACCACTTTTAGAGAGCAAGATTAGCTACATACAATTCAATCCAGAATGGAATATCCCCTCCTCTATCTTACGAGATGAAGTAAGTAGTCACGCTGGCGACTCAGCATACTTTGCCCGTAACGACTATTTTATCGTTCATCGAAATAGTGGAGACACCATCAACCCTCGATTCATTACCTCTGCTCAATTGCGTAGTGGAGCCTATCGTGTGGCTCAGCATAGTGGGCACAGGAACTCACTTGGAAGGATTATCTTTAGGTTCAAGAATCAGTTTGACGTTTATCTGCACGACACTAATAATCATGGGGCCTTCAATAGTGACCGACGTACCATATCACATGGATGCGTACGCGTACAACGTCCTTTTGACTTATTATTATTTGTGCTTAACAAACCTGACGAATGGATGCTCGACAAAATCAGATTGTCCATTGACATGAAGCCCGAAACGACAAAAGGCAAGAATTATCTCAAAGAACACAATGAAGAACATCGCGGGGAGCCCATACGACTGACTAATATAGCATATGTGACTCCTAATATACCGCTTTCTATAGATTATTATACATATTACCCTAATCCGGAAACAGGAGAGTTTGAAGCCTGGCCTGATCGCTATGAATACGACGTCCAGATTATCAAAGCAATTAAACCATTCCTGCCGTAAAACGTCCATCTAAAAAGATGCAACAGCATGACGACGAGCAATTAAAAGCGCTCATCAAGGATCAGAATACAAGAAGACGAGGATTCGAGATGATGGTCAGACAATACAGCGAACAGCTATATTGGCAGGTACGTCGCATAGTATTAACCCACGAAGACAGTAATGACGTCCTGCAAAATGCATTCATGAAAGCATGGACTTCACTAGACACCTTCCATGGTGACTCGAAGATATCCACATGGCTCTCACGTATAGCCATCAATGAAGCGCTCGACTTTACACGTAAACAAAAGAATCATCCATTGCAAAGTACGGATGATGAAGAACTCGGTCTGGCCAACCAGTTGATGGCAGACAACTACTTTGACGGAGACGAGACAGAAGCACAACTTCAAGAAGCTATTGCCCAACTACCCGAAGTCCAGAAAACGGTATTTATGCTTCGCTATTATGACGAAATGAAATATAGTGAAATCAGCAAGATTCTTGGAACATCAGAAGGCGGCTTAAAAGCCTCCTATCACATAGCAGTAAAAAAAATCTCAGAATTTTTTAAAAAGAATGATTAAACCCTTTATACATATAAACGTCTAAACAATAAATAATTAACGATATGATGAACGAAGATGTATTGATAGAAAACAAAATGGGCAAGAGAAACCCGTTTACGGTGCCCCAAGGCTACTTCGATCATTTGGCAGAACAAGTCATGCAGATGATTCCAGAAGAGGAAACGCTGACAATTCGTAAGCATGAAACTCAAGCACCTGCAAAGAAAGCCATTCTGCGTAGCCTAAGGCCACTATTCTATGCAGCTGCTTGTACGTGCATCGCAGTCTTTGGTGTAGCCACCTATCTGAACCTCGACAGCAAGGCAAGCGAATCACAGCAGCTTCAGAGTAATATCGTCACTGTTCACAGTTATAGTGATTCATATATTGAAGAGGCAGCAGATTATGCTATGCTTGACAATGACGATATTTATACAAGCCTTCTGGCAGACATGTAAATTGACAAAACAAGAGTATGAAGAAAAAACTAATCTATCTCCTCATCTCCTTTATGTTCGCGTTGAGCATGGGGGCACAAGATCAGCAGAAATTCTCACCAGAGAAGTTTGATGCTGACCTGCAGGAGTTTATTACCTCACAAGCAAAGTTAACTCCACGTGAGGCCACAAAATTCTTCCCTATCTACAAGGAGATGCAAGGAAAACAGCGTGCACTCTACGAGAAGCAACGCATTTTGGGTATGCAGCGACCTCATGATGAAAGTTCTTGTTTAAAAGCTATCCGTGAGCGAGATGCAGTTGATTTGGAATTGAAACGTATACAGCAGAACTATCATGAAAAATTTTTGGAAATTATTCCTGCTTCTAAGCTCTACGATGTGATAAAAGCAGAAGACCGTTTCCATCGTCGCATGATACGCCGCTTCAACTATTCTAACACTCAGATTCCCCAAGCCCCACAAACTCCACAGATGAACAACAATAATAATAATCGCAAGTGGAACTGGCCAAATCGCCAAGGGATTCAGAAAAAAGACTAAAATTAGAAATGAAGTAAGTTACGAACTTCGTCATCACGCCTCAGCAATGAGGACTTAATAACAGAATCATATAATGGAAGCCAATTTGAGTTAAAGGTCCGAGAGACCACCTCATATTGGCTTTCTTTTGTATAATAAGTCTGATAGAATTTAATTACTACCATAGTATCAACTTGAGCAATCTTCATATTCAAGAGACAACTCTCGTTCATTTTAACAGCAATTGAATCATCGGCCAGAAAAATCATCTCTGTCTCACTTCCAAATGCATTAGTTACCACAGCCCTCATCTTGGCATCCATAAAGTCCATCAGATCCAAACGATTATTTTGTGACAGATATGGCACTAACGAATCAGGCATAGATTTAAAAACTTCACGAATATTCACTATTTCCTGAGCCATGCTAACAACAGGAAAACACAAGAAAAAAAAGATAAATAACTTCTTCATCTTATTAACAAGAATTTCAATTATACTTGTTTTGCTAATTGCATCATCATCACTGAAGAAAGACCAGCAGTCTCTGTACGCAATCGACTCTTACCAAGGTCAACAGAGATAAAGCCAGCACCAACAGCCATCTTTACTTCATCTATAGAGAAATCCCCTTCAGGACCTATCAAGACCAAGGCATCATCAGTCTCTTCCGTCTTACATAACTCATCAAACAGGTTCACACGAGGTACTTCTTGATAGCAATGAGCAATATAACGATGACCCTCACGATGCTGTTCAATAAAAGTCTTAAACGATATCATATCATTCAACCGAGGCATAAAAGCCTTCCGACTTTGCTTGACCGCTGAGACAACAATCTTTTCAATACGCGGCAACTTCAGCGAGCGACGTTCAGAAAACTGGCAATCGAGAAAAGACATCTCATCAAGCCCAACCTCCGTTGCTTTCTCTGCCAGCCACTCCATTCGATCCATCAATTTCGTAGGAGCTATAGCGAGATGAATACACCCCTGCCACTGACGATCTTGAGGTAGTGTCTCAACAATCTCATAGAGGCAACGTTTTTGAGTAGCCAACGTAACCAGAGCTCGATAGAAAAAACCTTTTCCATCCATCAGCACCATCTCATCGCCAGCAGAAAGACGAAGCACGCGAACAGCGTGAACCGCTTCGTCATCAGGCAGTTCCTGGCAACTGGAAGCATTCGGGACATAGAAATAACGTGCTTCTTTCATTACTATCTATACTTACTATCTCTTCTCTGGATTAAATACCAATGCAAAAGCGATACCCACAACAAGAGCGAATCCTGCAAAGATAAACCAACAGGTCTGCCAATCCCCCTCAAGGAAGCCATTCTCCCAATGACAATATTTATTAACGATCTCACCTGCAGCCAGCGTACCAATCGTTGCCCCCAGTCCATTGGTCATCATCATAAACAGTCCCTGCGCAGAAGCTTTTATAGAAGACTCACATTCCTGATCAACAAAGATACCACCAGACACATTAAAGAAGTCGAAGGCAACGCCATACACGATGCACGACAAAACGAAGAATGCAACACCAGGTATAGCAGGATCACCTACCCCAAAGAAACCAAATCGGAACACCCATGCGAACATAGACATGAGCATGACGACCTTAATTCCAAAACGTTTAAGGAAGAAAGGAATCATAAGAATACAAAGAGCCTCACTAATTTGTGATATAGACGTCAACAATGTAGCATTATTTGCTGCGAAAGTATCCGCATACTCTGGAACACCTTTAAAACTCGTAATAAACGGACCTGCATAACCATTGGTAACCTGCAAGCACATGCCTAACAAAGCAGAGAAAACAAAAAATAGAGCCATCTGTTTACGCTTAAAGAGTTTGAAAGCATTTAGTCCCAAAGTTTCCATAAGCGACATTTTACATTCACTCCGTGATATCTTACATTCAGGCAAAGAGAAGCAATATGCACAAAGCAACAAGCTCAATACACCTGATACAAAAAATTGCATATAAGTATATTGGAACTTGTGATCATTTTCATCCAATGTAAAACCAAATCCATCGTCATAGAAAGCACAGTTTACAAACCACATCGTAACAATAAAGCCAACTGTACCCAGCACACGGATAGGCGGGAAATCACGAACTGTATCCATTCCGTTCCTTTTTAGAATAGTAAATGCTGCAGTATTTGCGAGAGCAATAGTAGGCATAAAGAAAGCAACACTCAATGAATAGAGCATAATAAACAGAGACTTATCCTGCAATTCATTACCAAATCCTGCCTGTTGTCCCAACCACCAGCAACTCAACATAAAGCCACCAGCGAACAAATGGCACAGCCCTAACAAACGCTGCGGTTGAATATATTTATCAGCCACGATTCCCATAAGGGTAGGCATAAAGATGCTTACGATACCTTGTATGGCATAAAACCATGAAATTTTATCTCCCAGTCCTGCAACACCAAGATAGTTGCCCATACATGTGAGATAAGCTCCCCAAACAGCGAACTCCAAAAAGTTCATTACAGCCAAACGTACTTTTATATTCATAATCAAAAAGGTTTTAGTTTCTATTCTATCATCATTTCATTATAGAAGGCTCGTAGACCTCCCATAGTGTCTCTTTTCAAAACAACGTCGCCACTCATCCACTCGGTATGTTCAATCTCATGAGTAAATGGATAATAAGTTTTCACCACTCCATCCTCCAACTCAACGATGTATAGTTTCAACAATGTCCCGTTTTCCGCCAACAATCTGTGAGCCGCTATCCTCCTGCACTTCTTCATACTTTTTATGGAATCTAATTAACTGGATGTTATTCAGGAACAACAATCTTGTTGTTGTTGTCCTCGTATTACCCTCTCCAATATAGAAAAAGCCTTTCATAGCACTAATCTGATGACCAGTAAGTCCTGGTACACGCAACTGATTAATACCAGTTGTCATAAAACGAAGGTTTCTGCTAACAGTGGTGTCATTATCATAAGTAACAGCTAAATAGAGGTAACCTTCTCTGATACCGTCTTGATACATATAGTCGGACATAAACTGCATCAGGAAACTATCATTCTCTTTAAAAGTACTATCCACATTAACAGAAAAATCCCATCTGTTATATGGAGGCAATGGCATCATGGCAAGAGCAGTTCTTTCTGCCCAAATATTGGCAGTATCTCCCGTAGCATTCAACGATGCATATTTACCAATTTCACCTTCTGTAGCTCCAAGAAGCAATGCTTGTTCCTCAAGTCTCTCAGAAACTTTCGTGTATATATCCACAAAACGGTCAGCACGTTTGTAATAGTATACCAATGATGAGTCAAATTCAGCTTTAGTATAACCATACTTCTGAAGAACCGCTTCAATATAAAGTGCCTGTCGATAATCAGATTCCTCAGAAGAGCCTCCTTCACGTTCGGCCATTGCCCTTGCAAGATGATAATCCACAAGGATATCTTCCATATCGTCAGGTTGAATGAACTCACTAGGAGTCCCTGGTTTGCAGGAACCAACTAGCAGAGCAATTCCTATTATAATGCCCCAAGGCTTATTCACTTTTCCTAGATAAAAGACTCAAATCTTTTCTATAAACAAGCAACAGCAAAGCAACACCAATGGTGATAGCTGCGTCAGCAATGTTCCATACAAACGTAAAAGGCAGTTCGAACATATCCACAACACGTCCTTCCAGGAAACCTGCATAATGACCTTCGCCAACAAATCCAACAAAATGACTCACATCTAAGCCCGTAGAGATCGTAAAACAAAGTCCATAGAACAGGCAGTCAATTAAGTTGCCAGCAGCACCGGCGAAAATGAATGCCAAAGAGAGGAAAAAACCACGACGGATTTGTTCTTTCATCTTTGTAAGTTTCCACATATAATAGCCCACAAATCCGATGGCCACGAGGCGGAACAATGTCAGAAACACCTTGCTACCAAACAACTGTAAGCCACCAGCAGCACCATTATTCTCAAGAAAGGTCATGCGAAACCACGTAATACCAAATGCATCCCACTGGAAAAACGTTTCTCCAATGCACATGTTGGTTTTCACCCAAATCTTTACGATCTGATCAACCAATAGAATGATGGCGATGACTAACATCGCCATCATTCCATTCGACACAGACACTTTCGCGTTGCTCACTTCTTTTTCTTTTCAAGTTGTTTTGACTCTACGCTCAAAGTTGCATGAGGAACAGCACGCAAACGTTCAGCAGGAATCAATTTTCCTGTAATGCGATCAATGCCGTATGTCTTATTCTCAATACGAACTAGTGCAGCCTTAAGTCCCTGAATAAATTTCTGTTGACGTGCAGCAAACTGAATCAAGTCTTCCTTTGACTGAGTAGCACTACCCTCCTCCAATGCTTTGTAGGTGGGTGATGTATCATCAACATCGTTAGAGTCCTGATTCGTCAACGACGCCATCATTTGGTCATAGTCACGTTTGGCCAAGGCCAGTTTCTCGTTAATTATCTGGCGGAACTCCTCGAGTTCCTCATCAGAATAGCGTGTTTTCTCCGCCATAAGTCTTAAGATTTAGTAATATTGATATTTAGTGTAAATTCATCGAATTCCACAGCCTGTCCCGCATTAGCCTCAAGCTTGATTGAATCAGCCAACACCTGTCGAGCGATATAGTCTCCAAAGGCCTCCACAGCCTTAGTAGCAGCCTCATTTGGTTCAATAGTCACAAGAATACGATCAGTAATCTCCAGTCCACTCTTCTTACGAATATTCTGGATGCGATTCACCAATTCTCGTGCCATACCCTCGTTACGAAGTTCGTCAGTCAAAGTGATATCAAGAGCCACCGTCAGGTTACCATCGTTACCCACCAGCCAGCCAGGGATATCCTCACTGATGATATCTACATCGACAGCCTCAACGGTAAGGTCCTGACCATCTACGTTAATAGCGATAGTACCTTCCTTCTCCAACTGAGCAATTTGTTCCTGAGTCAAGGCGTCCATCCGAGCTGCAACTCCCTTCATCAGTTTACCAAATTTCTTACCCATCGTACGGAAGTTACACTTCACCTTTTTAACCAGAATACCCTGACCCTCAACGAATTTCACATCCTTTACGTTAACTTCCTGAAGGAAGATCTGTTTCACGCTTTCGATGGCTACACGCTGAGCTTCATCTACAGGAGGAATCATCAGAGTCTGCAGAGGCTGCTTCACCTTCAAACTCTCCTTACGGCGCAGAGCCAGAACAATCGTTGTGATGCGCTGGGCAATCTCCATACGCTGTTCCAAGTCGGCATTCACCAGTTCCATATTAGCAACGGGGAACTTCTCCAGATGTACGCTATCCAACTCACCACCCATATCTGTATAGATACGATCAGCAAAGAAAGGAGCAAACGGAGCCAATAACTTAGAAACAGTCATCAAGCACTCATACAATGTCTGATAGGCAGCCAACTTATCTTCATCCATCTCCTTACCCCAGAAGCGCTTCTTATTCAAACGCACATACCAGTTAGAGAGGTCTTCATCAACAAACTTATCAATCAGTCGACCAGCACGTGTGGGATCATAACCGTTCATCTCTGCCTCAACACCCTTTACCAGAGAGTTCAGACACGATAGAATCCAACGGTCGAACTCAGGACGTTTCTCCACAGGAATCTGCGGTGCCTTAGGATCAAAGTCGTCCACATTAGCATACATAGCAAAAAGTGAGTATGTATTATACAATGTGCCGAAGAACTTACGGCTCACTTCTGCAACGCCCTCTGGATCAAACTTCAGGTTATCCCAAGGCTCAGAGTTGGTCATCATATAGAAACGCACAGCATCAGAGCCATACTTTTCAATCATCTCAAATGGGTTCACCACATTACCTACGTGCTTTGACATCTTATTGCCCTTAGCATCAAGAACCAAGCCACTAGAGATAACATTCTTGAAAGCCACCGAATCAAAAATCATCGTAGCGATAGCATGCAAGGTAAAGAACCAACCACGAGTCTGATCAACACCCTCATTAATAAAGTCAGCAGGGAATGCTTTATTATCATCAATGAGTTCCTTATTTTCGAATGGATAGTGAATCTGAGCGTAAGGCATAGAGCCAGAATCGAACCAAACGTCAATCAGGTCGCTCTCACGCTTCATGGGCTTACCGCTTTCACTTACCAAAATGATATAATCTACATAAGGACGGTGCAGGTCAATCTTGTCGTAGTTTTCCTTCGACATATCACCAGGCACAAAGCCTTTTTCTTTCAACGGGTTGCTTGTCATTACACCAGCAGCCACAGCCTTCTCTATTTCGTTGTAAAGTTCCTCTACGCTTCCGATGCAAATCTCTTCGCCGTCATCACTACGCCAAATAGGCAGTGGGGTTCCCCAGAAACGTGAACGGCTCAGGTTCCAGTCATTCAGATTATCCAGCCAGTTACCGAAACGTCCGGTACCAGTTGATTCAGGCTGCCAATTGATGGTCTTGTTCAGTTCGCTCATGCGCTCTTTCATCGATGAACTTTTGATGAACCAAGAGTCGAGAGGATAATAAAGCACAGGCTTGTCTGTACGCCAGCAATGAGGATAGTTGTGAACATGTTTCTCAATCTTGAAGGCCTTACCATCAGCTTTCAGATCCATACAAATTGAGATATCCAAAGTCTCATCTTTATCTGTAAGCGTATCGTCGTAGGCATTCTTTACGTAGCGGCCTGCATACTTATTCCACTTCTCCACATCAACATACTTGCTCACGAAGTCGGTGTCAAGGTCCTCCACAACGAAGTACTTACCCTGCAGGTCTACCACAGGACGCTCTGCCCCCTTCTTGTCAATCAATACGATAGGACAGATGCCAGCTTTCTTTGCCACAAAAGCATCGTCAGCACCAAAGTTAGGAGCAATATGCACAATACCAGCACCATCTTCCGTGGTCACATAATCACCAGGAATCACACGGAAAGCATCCCCCATCGGCTTAATCATGGGCAGTAACTGCTCATATTCCATACCAACAAGTCCAGTACCCTTGTAGCGAGCAACTACACGATATGGCAGGAACTTTTCTCCTTTCTTATACTCAGGCATCTCACCACCGTCAGTAATCTCTGCAGCAGTATCGAAGTATGCAGCCACGCGAGCCTCTGCCATAACAACAGTAATCTTCTCAGCAGTATAGGGGTTATAGGTCTGCAAAGCCACATAGTCAATCTTCGGACCTACACAAAGAGCCGAGTTGGCTGCGAGTGTCCAAGGCGTAGTTGTCCAAGCCATGAAATAAGGAGTACCCCACTTCTCTGCGAACTCAGCGAACTCAGGATGCTCATCACTCATCTTGACCTTAAAGAGGGCTGTACAGGTAGTATCCTTCACATCACGATAGCAACCAGGCTGGTTCAACTCATGTGAAGAAAGACCTGTTCCTGCAGCAGGGCTATACGGTTGGATGGTATATCCTTTATAAAGCAAGCCTTTGTTGTAGAACTGCTTCAGCAGCCACCACAACGTCTCAATATACTTGTTATCGTAAGTGATATAAGGATGATCGAGATCTACGAAATAACCCATGCGCTCTGTCAGTTCACGCCATTCAGCCGTAAACATCATCACGTTTTCACGGCACTTTTTATTATAGTCCTCCGTAGAGATATACTTCTCACTTTCCTTATTATCAATATCCGCCTTAGTGATA
>Ga0310690_10001624_pt1 | contig 39390 bp, 32 predicted proteins | sample AusTroGonzalo_MG_2_FD_207661 | JGI IMG/M metagenome (GOLD analysis project Ga0310690, IMG submission 207661) | Bovine rumen microbial communities from tropical cattle in Woodstock, Queensland, Australia - Gonzalo_04 (v2) (version 2) | ecosystem: Host-associated > Mammals > Digestive system >... | reverse complement strand
GCCCTCCCCCTCGCTGTCGGCGGTGCTTTCCACAGCCCCCTGATGCAACCCGCCAAAGACGAGTTGCAGGCTGCCATCGAGGCTACAGAGTTCCATACACCCAACTGCCCTGTCTATCAGAATGTGGATGGTCAGGCCCATACCGAGCCTGCTGAGATCAAGCAGAATCTGATTGCACAGCTCACGGCCAGTGTACGTTGGACACAGGAAGTACAAGCGATGCTCGCTGCCGGCGTAACGGAGTTCACGGAGTGCGGCCCCGGCAAAGCCCTGCAGGGCATGGTTTCCAAGATCGCTAAGGATGTCGAGGGCCTCGTTGTCCGCAGCGCCGCCGATCTCTAAGCTATTAAGCTAATAAGCCATTAAGCTACTAAGCTACTAAGCCCCCTCCCCTATGACCAATAAGCCCATCATCTATCAAGTTTTCACGCGACTGTTCGGAAGCGACAAAGGTGTCAACCAACCTCATGGCGATCGCTCCGTGAACGGCTGCGGCACCATGGATGATTTCACGCCCGAGGCACTGGCACAGATCAAGTCGTTAGGAGTGACACACATCTGGTACACGGGTGTGATAGAACACGCCACGCAGACGGACTACACAGCCTACGGCATCTCCCGCGACCATCGCGCCATCGTAAAGGGCAAGGCAGGCTCGGTGTATGCCATCAAGGATTATTTCGACATCGACCCGGACTTGGCCACAAGTGTTCCGGCTCGCATGAAGGAGTTCAAGGCATTGGTTGAACGCACACATCGTGCAAATCTCAACGTCATTATTGACTTTGTCCCCAATCATGTGGCACGACAGTACCATAGTGATGTTTGTCCGGAGGACGAAGGTATCGAAGACCTCGGTGCCAACGATGATACCAGCGTGCATTTTTCACCACAGAACAATTTCTACTATTTCCCAGGTGAGCGTCTGCACACGGATTTCGACTTGCAGCAAGGCGAAACCGGGCCTTATGTGGAGGAGCCTGCACGCGCCACGGGCAACGATGTCTTCGGCGCTTATACCAACCATAACGACTGGTATGAGACTGTGAAACTGAACTACGGTGTGGACTATCTAGACGGACGTTCCACATACTTCGACCCCATCCCCTCCACTTGGGTGAAGATGCTTCGCATCCTCCTCTTCTGGGCAGCCAAGGGCGTTGATGGTTTCCGCTGTGACATGGCCGAGATGGTGCCTGCTGAGTTCTGGGGGTGGGCTATTCCACAAGTTAAGACACAATACCCAGAAGTTATCTTCATCGCTGAGATCTATGGTCCCGACAATTACCGACGTTATCTGCAAGAAGGGCACTTCGACTACCTCTATGATAAGGTGGGGCTTTATGACACGCTGCGTGCTATTACTTGCGGATACGCCAACGCGAATGCCATCACACACTGCTGGCAGGCGGTCCATGACATCCGTCCACAGATGCTTTCATTTCTGGAGAATCATGACGAGCAGCGCCTCGCATCGGAGTTCTTTGCTGGTGATCCTTTCAAGGGGTGTGCCGCAATGATTGTGGCAGCCACTTTCAGTACCGGTCCTGTCATGATCTATTTTGGGCAGGAGTTGGGCGAGCGTGGAATGGATGCCGAGGGCTTCAGTGGATGGGACGGACGCACTACCATTTTCGATTACTGGACGATAGACACCATTCGTCGCTGGCGTAACAAAGGATTCTTCGACGGGAAAGGACTCACGCCGCAAGAACGTGAGCTACAGTCGTTTTACAGCAAGCTGCTTAACCTCTGTTCCACAGAGTCAGCCATTGAACAGGGCGAGTTCTACGACCTGATGTACGTCAATCCCATCTCAGAATCTTTCAACCCGCATAAACAGTATGCCTACCTCCGCCATATCGATCGCACAACGCTCTTAATTGTCGTGAACTTCGACAACAAGCCTACACGCGTGGCCGTCAATATTCCAGAGCATGCCTTTAAGCTCTATCGCATGAACACACGCAAAAAGATACGTGCTATTGATTTGCTCACGAACACAGCTGTGGCTACGAGCTTCTCCCCCGAAGTTCCTTCAAACGTAAACCTTCCGGCTTATGGAGGTGTCATTCTGAAAGTGAAGACACGCTGACCTCGAATGATAGAATACAAAAAATAAGAAACGTATGGCATATTCCATCATCTACGTAGCCCTCATCCTTATCTTGATGCTAGTAGCATTGATGAGAGAGTATCTGCGACCGGGCTTGATTCTGTTCACAGCGGTGGTGCTGTTTCTGGTGTCGGGCATCATCACACCCGAGGAAGCCGTGAAGGGTTTCTCCAACAAGGGTATGATCACGGTGGCGCTGCTTTATCTGGTCAGCGAGGGTGTCCGCAAGAGTGGCATTCTGGAACGCATCGTGTTCCATATGTTGCCCAAGAAGAACGCCTCCATCACCACCGCAGGCCTGCGCTTCTACCCTATCGTGACCTTCATCTCGGCCTTCTTCAACAACACACCCGTAGTGGTCATCTTTGCACCGATGATCAAGAATTGGGCACGCAAGATGAAGCTCCCGCCCACCAAATTCCTTATCCCACTAAGCTATGCTACCGTCATCGGTGGTATCTGCACGCTGATTGGTACCACGACGAACCTGGTGCTGCACGGAATGCTGCTGCAAGAGGCAAAGGACGAGGCCGCAGCCGTAGAGAGCGGCGCAGCAGAAGGCATCCTCATGCGCTTTGGCATCACAGACGGTATATCGATGTTTGAACTCTCAAAAGTCGGTATCTTTATTGCGCTGGCTGGTCTCATCTATCTCATCTTCTTCTCGCGCTACCTATTGCCCGACAATCGTATGTCTGAGGAAGATGCAGACGATAAGAACCTTGCACCAGGTATGACGCGCCACGAAGTGCTGCTGGGCAACCGTTTCCCAGGCTTGGGAAAGACACTCCACGAGTTTGATTTCTACCGACACTACGGTGCCCATGTTCGAGCCATCAGTCGAGGCGGCAACATCCTCGAAGGCGACTACATGAATATGCGCTTGACCCACGAAGACACGCTCATCGTAGATGCCGACGATACATTTATGAAGGCTTGGGGCGAGAGCCGCGTCTTCTGGATGATCAACCGCGTCGGTGACTTCGAACCGCCGTTGAGCAAGAAGAAGCGTTGGTTCGCACTGGTGCTGCTCATCCTGATGATTATCGGTGCCACCGTTGGTGAGTTGGAGCCCGTCAAGCAGCACTTGGCACAGTCTGCGTTTGTGCAGACCTATATGCCGGCACTCAAGATTGATATGTTCTTCTGTGCTTGTGTGACAGCTGTCATCATGGCATGGACGGGGATGTTCTCTCCTCGCAAATACACCAAGTTCTTCTCGTGGGATGTCCTCATCACCATCGCCTGCGCCTTCGCCATCTCCACTGCGATGACCAAGTCAGGCTTTGCAGGTGCCATCGCAAGCTTCATCATCTCACTCACCGAACTGGCACGCCACAGCGAATTTGGCATCTACATTATCCTGGCGTCGCTATTCCTCATCACCAACATCTTCACCGAGCTCATCACCAACAACGCGGCAGCTGCCCTCTCCTTCCCGCTGGCATTGGCCGTTGCTGAGCAGTTGGACATGAACCCGATGCCCTTCGTGGTATGTGTCTGCTTCGCAGCCAGCTCTGCCTTCTCCACGCCCATCGGCTACCAGACGAACCTCATCGTACAAGGTGTGGGCGGCTACAAGTTCACGGACTTCGTGAAGGTCGGTCTGCCCATGAACATCATCGTCTTCATCCTTAGCGTATTCCTGATACCTCTTTTCTACAATCTAAGTTAATAAAAGCCTCACCCCCGTCCCCCTCTCCAAACGGCGAGGGGGAGCAATAACATGATATATAGAACATCATATAATGAATACAGATTCTAAACCATATTCAGATCAAACTACGCCCCCTCGCCCTTTGGAGAGGGGGACGGGGGGTGAGGCTTCCATTTATCCGATAACAACGCTGCCTCGCTCTGCACGTGAGCAACTCCTCCATCAGCGCGGTATGATGATCTGGTTCACGGGGCTCAGCGGCTCCGGCAAGAGCACCATTGCGCTGGGCGTAGAACGCGAACTGCATCAGCGCGGCATCCTCTGCCGCATCCTCGACGGCGACAACATCCGCACAGGCATCAATGCCGGACTCGGTTTCAGCGCTGAAGACCGCAAGGAGAATATCCGTCGCATCGCAGAAGTCGGCAAGCTCTTCGTTGATACCGGCATCGTCACCCTTGCCGCCTTCGTTTCACCCACCAACGAATACCGCACGATGGCCCGCGACATCATCGGCGCAGAAGATTTCTTTGAGATCTATGTCAGCACACCCCTCGAAGAGTGTGAGCGTCGCGATGTGAAAGGTCTCTATGCCCGTGCACGACGTGGCGAAGTCAAGGACTTCACCGGCATCAGCGCCCCCTTCGAAGCCCCCACCAACCCCGCTCTTGACATTGACACCAGCCGTCAACCGTTAGAAGAGAGCGTCAGGCAGGTGGTAGAGCTCATCATGAGCCTCACTCCCTAACCCCCTCTCCAAAAGGCGAGGGGGAGTAATTACCTTTGGAAATCTTATGCCGAACTTGTTAACCCAACAATCAGAGCAATATCCAATAAGACTTTTCCCTATGCTACATATACAACTTCTATGAATAACCAAAATACAAAAGTAACAACTCCCCCTCGCCCTTTGGAGAGGGGGACGGGGGGTGAGGCTTCCAATCATCTTTCTCACCTCCAAGAACTCGAAGCCGAGAGCATTCACATCATCCGTGAAGTGGCGGCAGAGTTCGAGAACCCCGTGATGCTCTACAGCATTGGTAAGGACAGCAGTGTGATGGTACGTCTGGCCGAGAAGGCCTTTGCGCCTGGCAAGGTTCCCTTCCCCCTGATGCACATCGACTCGAAATGGAAGTTCAAGGAGATGATTGAGTTCCGCGATTCCTACGCCAAGCAACACGGCTGGAACCTCATCGTGGAATCCAATATGGAAGCCTTCAACGCCGGCGTAGGTCCCTTCACCCACGGCTCCAAGGTGCACACTGACCTGATGAAGACCAAGGCCCTCTTGGATGCGCTGAACAAATACAAGTTCGATGCAGCCTTCGGTGGTGCCCGCCGAGATGAAGAGAAGAGCCGCGCCAAGGAACGCATCTTCTCGTTCCGCGACCAGTTCCAGCAATGGGACCCCAAGAACCAGCGTCCTGAGCTCTGGGATATCTATAATGCCCGCATCCATAAGGGTGAGAGCATCCGCGTCTTCCCTCTCTCCAACTGGACAGAGCTGGATATCTGGCAGTACATCCGTTTGGAGAACATCCCTATCGTACCGCTCTATTATGCCAAGGAACGTCCCTGCGTAGAGATCGATGGCAACATCATCATGGCCGATGACGACCGTCTGCCCGAGCAGTACCGTCCGCTCATCAAACCGCGCATGGTCCGCTTCCGCACACTCGGCTGTTGGCCCCTGACGGGCGCCGTTGAAAGCACCGCCACCACCATCGAAGAGATTGTAGAGGAAATGATGACCACCACCAAAAGTGAACGTACCACCCGCGTCATCGACTTCGACCAGGAAGCCTCGATGGAACAAAAGAAAAGGGAGGGATACTTCTAAGACTCACCCCCAACCCCTCTCTTTCAAAGAGGGAAGTAATTACATTTCAAGCATAAAGATCATGAGCGATAATATAGAGGAAAAGGTATCAATGCCCTCTCTTGAGTCCCCCTCGCCCACGGGAGAGGGGTTAGGGGTGAGGCCACCCGAGGGTGAGTCCGCTGACGAAGCCGCCCTGCAAGTCGATGAACGACAGCTCACGCGTCAAGCCCTGTGGGAACGCAAGCTCCTGGACTTCAGTCTGCGCAACAACCTGCTGAACGTACGTCCTGGCAAGCGCGCCCTGCCGCTGGCGATCTCCGATGTAGCCCACCTCGAAGACCGTTTGCAGATGGGCGAGAGCTACACCATCGCCTCAAAAGAAGCCGCCGCGGCTGCCAACGCCCTTCCCACAGCTCTCACGGCTGCCGAGTTGAAGCCCGTGCTCACGAATCTTTATCGCGGTGCCCGCACAGCATTGGAAGAGAATGGTGCCAACGCCCTCTTCATTGCCATCGGACTGCTCAAGTGGTTTGTCACCGAGAAGAGCGACCAACCTCGTTACGCTCCCATCTTGCTGTTGCCCGTCAACATTGTGCGCAATGGCAGTGGCTACATCGTTCGGATGCGCGACGAGGAGACCATCCTCAACATCACCCTCGCGGAGTTCCTTCGTCAGCAGTACAAGCTCCTCGTGCCCGCTCTCGATCCGCTACCCAAGGATGAGAACGGCGTAGATGTCCCCAAAGTCTTCGAGGCCATCCGCGCTGCTGTCAGCCAGCATCCCGACTGGGAAGTCATCGACGAGTGCGTGCTCGGACTCTTCTCGTTCAACAAGTTCGTCATGTGGAACGATATCCACAGCAATGCCGCCAAGCTGCAGGAAAGTGCCATCGTACAGAGTCTCGTCGAACGGCGCCTGACACTGGAGGCTTTGAACGAGGGCGTTGATGTACATGACTTCGACCTCCACGCCCGTCCCGCCGACATCGCCACGCCCATCAGCGTGGATTCCTCACAGCTCGAGGCCGTCATCGAAAGCGGCGAGGGTAAGAGCTTCATCCTCTACGGCCCTCCGGGAACAGGTAAGTCGCAGACCATCACCAACATGATTGCCAACGCACTCTACCAAGGAAAGCGCGTTCTGTTCGTCGCTGAAAAGATGGCAGCTCTGCAGGTGGTACAGCGCCGTTTAGCCAAGATCGGTCTCGACCCGTTCTGTCTGGAGCTACACTCCAACAAAGTCACCAAGACCCATTTCCTCGAACAGCTGCAGCAGGCCTTGGACGTCACCCACGGTCATCTCAGCGAGGACTTTACACAACGTTCCGAAGAGCTCTATGCCCTGCGTCAGCAGCTCAACGGTTATATGCAGGCCGTACATCGTACAGGTGCCTGCGGGCTCTCCGTCTATGACTGCATCGAGGGCTACCTGCAATTGTGTGCAGATGGTGAATCCCTCACCATTTCCTCCCCTCTCTGTGGGAATGGGGTCGGGGGTGAGGCCGTTACTGCCGCAGATCTTAACACCCTCTCCACGAGCCTCACGAAGCTCGATTCGGTCTTCCTTCTCACAGGTCATCCCATGGGGCATCCGCTGACGGGTCTCGCTCCCAAAGGCGACCGCCGCGAAGACCTCGCACGTCTGGAGCTGTTGCTACAACAGCTGCGTGCCGTTCCTGCTGAGCAACCCGCAGCCCTCATCGCGCAATGGCAGTCCATCCAGCAGAAATGGTTCCTTCCACGCTTCTTCGCCACCAACAGCTTCCTCAAGCGCCTCCAGCGCATCGATGGATCCTTGACGAAGGGCGGCATAGAAACTTTCGTCGGCGATCTCGCACAGGTGACCACGCCCGCTGTCAACGAAGAATGGCTACAGCACAAGGACGAATGGCGCGACTGGTACCAATGGTCGTCGCAGCGCACAGCCCTTGTGGAACAAGGTTACCAGTCTGTCGTGGAATTCATCGAAGCAGGACACAGCGGTGAGGAAGCCGCTCGCGCGCTCGCACGCACATTATATAAAGAATGGGCACTGCAGATGATTGACTCCGACGAGGAGCTCCGCCGCTTCAGCGGTCTTGTCTTCGAGGACGTCATCGCCCGCTACCGCCAACTCACCGAACACTTCCAGGAACTCACGAAGAAGGAGCTGTACTGCCGTCTGGCAGCCCGCATCCCTTCCATTTCCATCGAAGCGGCTACGGGTTCCGAGGTCAACATCCTCAAGCGCAATATCGCCAACGGCGGTCGCGGCACCAGCATCCGCCACATCATTGAGCAGATCCCCAACTTGCTGCCGAAACTCTGCCCCTGTATGCTCATGAGCCCCATCTCGGTGGCGCAGTTCATCGACCTCAGCTGGCCGAAGTTCGACCTTGTCATCTTTGACGAAGCATCGCAGATGCCTACCTCCGAGGCTGTTGGAGCCATCGGTCGCGGCAAAGCACTCATCGTGGTGGGCGACAACAAGCAGATGCCTCCTACCAGTTTCTTCGATGCGCAGCAGGTAGATGACGAGGATGCCGAACTCGACGACCTCGACAGCATCCTCGACGACTGCCAGGCTCTCTCACTGCCTGACCATTACCTGGCCTTCCACTACCGCTCGAAACACGAGTCGCTCATCGCCTTCTCCAATCAGGAGTACTACGATGGTCGCCTCTTCACCTTCCCCTCCGCCGACGACCGTCTGAAGAAGGTGTCGCTGGTGAAGCTCGACGGTGTCTATGACAAGGGTGGCAAGCGCAGCAACCGCGCCGAGGCCGAAGCTGTCGTGAAGGAGATCATCCGTCGCCTGTCCGATGCCGAGCTGTCACAGCGCAGCATTGGCGTGGTGGCATTCTCCGTAGCCCAGCAGAACCTCATCGAAGATGTCTTCATGGAAGCCCTCGTCGGCAAGCCTGAACTGGAGGCCCGTGCCTTCCAGTGCGAGGAACCCATCTTCATCAAGAACCTCGAGAATGTGCAGGGCGACGAACGCGACATCATCCTCTTCTCCATCGGCTACGGTCCTGACAAGGACGGCAACGTCAGCATGAACTTCGGTCCGCTGAACAACCGCGGTGGCGAGCGCCGCCTGAACGTGGCTGTCTCACGTGCCCGCTACGAGATGATAGTGTATTCCACACTGCGTGCCGAGCAGATCGACCTGCGCCGTTCCAAGGCTGCTGGTGTCGAAGGCCTCCAGAAGTTCCTCAAGTATGCCGAAGGTGGAGACTCTCCCTTAACCCCTCTCATGCAAAGAGAGGAAGTGAAAGAGGGGCTTTCCGCCGACATCGCTTCGGCTCTCAACGACCTTGGCTACGAGACAGCTATCAACGTAGGCCGTTCCAAGTTCAAGGTAGATGTTGCCGTCGTGGATCCCCAAGATGCGAACCGCTATCTGATAGCCATCCTCATCGACAACCACGCTCGACTCGCCACTAAGATAGCACGCGACCGCGAGCTCACACAGCCCTCGGTGCTGCAAGGTCTCGGTTGGAAGGTGCTGCGCGTGTGGAGCATCGACTGGCTACAGAACCGTCAGCGCGTGCTGGACACCATCGTGGCGGCCATCGAGACCCGCAAGACCACGACGAAAACCGAGCCGCTGAACCTCACCAGTCCCAAGATTGTCGAGGAGAAGGCGAAGGCCGTAAAGCCAGTAGCCATCACAGGCAAAGACGGCACCAAGCGCGATATCGACGACATCCCGGAGGCCACCATCGACAAGGTTGTCCTGCAGATTGTCAAGGAACAGATTGCCATTCCCCTCGACGGCATCAAACTCGCTGCCAACCGAATGCTTGGCTATCAGCGTCGCACCACCCGCATCGACAACGCCATCACCCGCAGCGTGGCCCGTCTCATCGCCAGTCACCAAGTCCTGCGCGACGGCGACAACATCAAAGCCACGTGAGGAATGAAAGGTGAAAAATGAAAAATTAAAAGTGAAAAATTAAAAGTGAAAAGTGAAAAGTTAGATAATACCTCCATTGTTACTTTCCAATAAATAGCCCTTATGAAAGAAACCCTCGATATCAAAGCCTACCTCGACGCCGACGAACAGAAGGACCTGCTTCGCCTGCTCACCGCCGGTTCTGTCGATGACGGCAAGTCCACCCTTATCGGACGCCTTCTCTTCGATTCCAAGAAACTCTACGACGACCAGCTCGCCGCTCTCGAGCGCGACAGCAAGCGTGTGGGCAATGCCGGTGACAGCATCGACTACGCACTGTTGCTCGACGGTCTGAAAGCCGAGCGCGAGGAAGGTATCACCATAGACGTGGCCTACCGCTACTTCTCCACGAACCGTCGTAAGTTCATCATTGCCGACACCCCGGGACACGAGCAATACACCCGCAACATGATTACGGGCGGCTCCACAGCCAACCTCGCCATCATCCTGGTGGATGCTCGCAAGGGCGTTATCACGCAGACGCGCCGCCACACGTTCCTCGTGTCACTCCTCGGCATCAAGCACATCGTACTGGCCGTGAATAAGATGGACCTCGTGGGCTTCGACCAGAAAGTGTTCAATGACATCGTGGCCGAATACCGTCAGCTCACTGACCACCTCTGCATCGAGGACGTCACCTGCTTCCCCCTCTCAGCGCGCGAAGGCGACAATGTGGTGGAGAAGAGCGTGAACACCCCTTGGTACGAAGGTCCTACCCTCCTCTACTTCCTCGAGACCGTGCCCATCCACGCCGACCGCAACTACTCGGACTTCCGCTATCCCGTGCAGTATGTCCTGCGTCCCGACCTCAACTTCCGCGGCTTCTGCGGAAAGGTCGCCAGCGGTGTCGTACGCGTAGGCGACGAAGTGATGGCCCTGCCCAGCATGAAGAAGAGCAGGGTGAAAGAAATCGTGGGAACAGGAACTGTGCAATTGTCAAATGGTAAATCGTCAAATTGTCAAATCAGCGAGGCTTTCCCTCCCCAATCCGTCACCATCACCCTCGAGGACGAAATCGACATCAGCCGCGGCGAGATGATTGTACACCCCGACAACCTTCCGCACATCGGTCGCCATTTCACGACGATGCTCGTATGGATGGACGAAGAACCTATGGACACCAGCAAGCAGTTCTTCCTCAAGCACAACACCAACACCACCCGCGCCACCATCTGTGCCCTGCGCAACCGTGTTGATGTTAACACCTTGGAAGAGAAAGTCGGCAAGCCTTTCCAGCTCAACGAAATCGGTCAGGTCGATATACTCACCGCCAAGACACTCTTCTTCGACGCCTACGCCAAGAACCGTCAGACGGGTGCCTTCATCCTCATCGACCCCATCACCAACAACACCTCGGCTGTCGGCATGATCCTCGCACCCCTCGACGAGAGTGCCCTCGAGAACGACCTCGTGCCTACCCTCGACCTGCCCAAGCTCGGCATCGAGCCTGAGCACTACGCCGCCATCGAAAAGGCCGTTAAGGAACTCTCCCGTCAAGGTTTGGAAGTAAAACTGACATATTGAACTCCTAAACGTTAAACGAACATCATGGGACTCCTGCAATTCGATAAACTCCCTGTGAACACCCTTGTCGGTGCCGATTGGAAGACCTTCAAGGCAATGACCGATGGCAAAGAAATAGATAAGGGCTATCGCACGAAATTCTATCTCACGAAGAGTATCTGCCGACTGCTCTCGATGATGGCGCCCATCCAAGAGCGTCGCTATCAGAAGCTGTTAGCCGATAAACCCTTGGAGCACGACCCGCTCTTCATTCTGGGCCATTGGCGTTCTGGGACAACCTTCGTGCATAACATCTTCGCCCAGGACAAGCACTTTGCCCATACGACCACGTATCAGACTGTGTTCCCCCACATGATGATGTTCGGACAACCGTTCTTCAAGTTCTGGATGAACATCTTCATCCCCTCACAGCGTCCTACAGATAAGATGGAACTGACGCCCGACCTGCCGCAGGAAGAGGAGTTTGCGCTTACGAACATGACGCCCTGCTCCTACTACGACTTCTGGTTCTTCCCGCGTCAGATGATGGACTTCTGCGACCGATATCTCACCTTCGAAACCATCACCGAGGCCGAGAAACGCGAATTTCAGGAACAGTTCATGAAGATTGTCAAGATCAGCCTCTGGAACACCGGCGGCACGCAGTACCTCTCCAAGAACCCGCCCCACACCGGCCACGTGAAAGCCCTCGTGGAGATGTTCCCCAATGCCAAGTTCATCTATCTGATGCGTAACCCATACACCGTCTTCGAGAGTACCCGCAGCTTCTTCACGCAGACCATCCAACCCTTGAAGTTGCAGGACATCAGCGACGACGACATCGAGATGAACGCCATCCATGCCTACCCCCGCCTATACAAAGCCTACCAGGAGCAGAAGCAGTTCATTCCCGAAGGCAACCTCTACGAAGTCAAGTTCGAGGAGTTCGAGCGTGACGCCTACGCCACCACCCGTGATATCTACGCCAAGCTGCAGCTCCCCGGCTGGGAAGAGTCCGAGGAAGCCATCCGCAACTACATCGACAGCAAGCGCGGCCACAAAAAGAACCAGTACGAATACAAGCCCCGCACCATCCAGCTCGTCAACCAACACTGGGGCCAAGCCATCGACGACTGGGGCTACGAACGCAAATAGTACTCAAAATCCGATTAATTCCTTCATATGATTGATGATGTGTTATACGTTGGCTATTGATTATTTAACCATTTGCTGAAGAAATCGAGGATGCCTGTTACTTTGTGGCTGGGGTATTGGGTGTGGCAAGTGATGCCGCTGATTGTGTCGCCAGTGTTGTAACGAACGAAATAAGTGCAGCGCGTGGCATTCTCGTCATCTGTAACGTAGTCGTATACCTTATCTTTCAGTTTTACGGTATTGGCTACCTCTTGTAGTTTTTGAAGGTTGTCGTTGCTGACCTTGAGGGTTTTGTCTATGCCCAGTTCGGCATCGCGCAAGGTCATCGTGGCCTCTTCCGCACCACGCTCAAGCGTGTACTCCTTGTCGCTCCCCTGATGATTCTTGAAGGTGAACTTAAAATAGTCCATGGCCAAAACACCGTTCTGGTATTCGCGCCATTTCCGGAAATAGTCCGTGAGTGCCTGTCGCACCTCACCGTAGTTCTTTGGCCAAGCCATGTAGCCGCCCGAACTGACGTGGCGCTGACTGTCGTACTTGTAGTACAGACTCCACGAATCGCCGTCGTAGATGGTAAACTTAGGCTTATACTCCCTTTCATATTTGTCCGTTTCGAAGGTTTTCACGATGTCCAGCAGTTCGTCGAAGATGGCGGTGTCGTTGAGGTAAAACTCTTTCTCGGTAGGGAAGCCCTCGTCGATGACGACATGAACCCTGCCGTCTTTCATGGTGGTGACATTGTACTTCTCTCCATGGAACATCGCCATAGAGTTGTGGTGGTCGAAGCTAAAGGAGGTGAGACGCTCAGCTTTCATTGCATTATTGTTGTGTTTTTGTGACACGCAGGATACTGCGAGTGCCATTAATCCGATAAACAGGAATCTACTGAAATAACGTAATTTAGTATGCATAGAAGATAATGTTTTTTTGCGATAGGTGAATAGTCTTTATATCAGCAAAGCCATTAGGACAAAGATGGCATCGGCCACCCCAAAGAGACTATTTCATCAGTTGACCGACCTTGCGCTGATTTTCTTTCCGTATTTGTTCCAGATAAGAATCCAAGTGCCGCGACGGCTGGTTATGGTATTGCCGGATACACCTACAATCTCACCGACATCAGATACATTCATGGCTTTCAGAACCTTGCCTTTGGCATCATAGATGCGGTAGAACGAGTAGTACTTTGTCACGATGAAGTCACTACCCCACCCTTTCAGTTCTCCTAGGCTGCTACGCGAGAGGCCACCAATCTTCTTGCCACTCTCGTCATAGACGTAGTACCAGTTCTTCGATTCTTCCACGTAAGAAATTTGCTGCTGCGCTTGAACGCCAGCGGCTAGGAGGAATAGCAGGATTGCGAATAGTTTTTTCATATGATTTCCTATATAATATCTTCAATAATATAGTCACTACGCTTGGAAAATTTAAAGAGTAGTAGTTTTTTCAGTGCAAAGATATGATTAATATCCCATTTTTACATAAAAACATATTAAAATTGTCTTAATGTCTGCCATTTTGTTGAAAAGGGTGATGTGAGATTCAAAATGAAGGGGGAAATGCGATAAAGAGGAGTGGTTTATGATGCGGTTTGGAGAAAACAGCGTATCTTTGCGGGCAGAAAACAACTGAAATGAAAACCACAGAGCAGAAAACAGAAACGATGCCGAACGAGGGGATGAGTATCGGAGCATTGCTGTATCGCATCCTACGGTATGTGATGCCGTATCGTTGGCTGGTAGCCATCACGTTGTTTCTGACGCTGATAGGCTCACTGCTGGCGCAGGTTAATGCCATCGTGCTGGACCGCTCTGTTGATGCCATCAACGTGCTGGACCAACAACCTACGCTCTCATGGAGCATGGCCCTGCGCATTCTGACAATTGTGAGTGCGGTGTTGTTGGGCAAAGAGCTCCTGGCTGCTGTTGTCAATTTCTTCCGCCGCTACTATGGTGAGCGGATGCGCATCCTCGTGAGCCGCGACCTGTCTCTGAAGGTGGTCAGCCACATGTTGACGTTCCGCATGGCGTTCTTCACGACCTCTGGCAATGAAGCGGGGCGCCTGCAGTCGCGCATCGACAAGGGTGTGATGAGCACCAGCCGCGCCGTGAACAGCTTATTCATTGACATCTTGCCTCTCTTCTCAAGTGCGGTGATTGCCCTCTTCCTGATGTTTGCGGCCAACGTTTATGTAGGATTGGTAGCCTTATGCATTGTGCCTGTTTACTTTTACGTGACCTACATTCAAGCAGAGCGTATGCGAGGTGGCCGCCGCGCCATCTTCGACGGGCAGCAATCGGTCAGCCAGAACATCCTCAATGTCATCGAGAGCATCACTGTCATCAAGTCGTTCAACCGCGAAACGATAGAAGGCGAACGGCAGGCCGATGTGCAGAACGCGGTGACATACCTGCAGATGAGCACCCGCAAACAGAGCTATTTCTACACGGGTCTGAAGGGGTTCCTGGAACAGATCGGCACGGTGTTGGTCATCATCCTGACAGCTTATCTCGTGCTCATCGACTATCCGGGTATGACCATCGGTAAGATTATGTATCACGTGATGCTCTTTGCCAACGTCAGCGCCCCCATCCGTCAGCTTCATCGTATCTACGACGATATCAACGACGCCCTCATCTACTCCGAGGGACTCTTCGAGCTGCTGGAAGGCAACGAGGCTGTCGAGGATTCCGGCACGCATCACCCCGCAGCGGTGACAGGGCGCTTTGAGTTGGAGCATGTGGATTTCACCTACCCCAACGGTGTGAAGGCGCTGCACGATGTGTCTATGACCATCGAGCCGGGCAAGATTACGGCGCTCGTGGGACTCAGCGGTGCAGGCAAGAGCACGGTGGTGAATCTGCTGGATAAGTTCTACCAGCCCGACAGCGGCACCATCAGCCTTGACGGTGTACTCCTCCACGAATGGGACACGCGATGGCTGCGTGAACACGTGGGGTTGGTGATGCAGAAGAACCACATCTTCGACGGCAGCATTGAAGAGAACATCCGTTACGGCAACACACAAGCTACCCACGAGGAGGTGGTGGCTGCGGCTAAACAGGCGTTCCTCTACGACCAGGTGATGCAACTGCCTGACGGCTTCGCCAGCAGCGCCTTGCGCCTGAGCGGCGGACAGCAGCAACGCGTGGCCATCGCGAGAATGTTCATCAAGAACCCTACGGTCATCATCCTTGACGAACCCACGGCCAGCCTCGACGCCATCGCCACGGAGCAGATAAAGGCCAGCCTCGATGCCATCAAGCGCGGACGCACCGTCATCATTATCTCCCACAGCATGGGACAGATTGTGGATGCGGACCAGCTGTATGTCCTCGACCGCGGACGCGTGGTACAAAGCGGTACGCCCGAAGAGGTATATCATCAAGGTGGGCGCTACAAGGAAATCTTCGATGCCAGCGCACGCTCCATGAATGCTGACAAGATTGCCAACGTGATTTCAAATTGAAAACTGATATGTCTATGAAAATCCGAACACTCCTATATGCCGTTCTCCTCATGACACTGGTCTCCTGTAACCATCAGGAGCTACCTCCTACAGCCTCACAGTTCATCAAAGAGTACTTCCCCGAGACATCCCTCGTCATGGTAGAGATGGAGGAGGATGACGATAATGGGATGGAATACAACGTGTGGCTCAACGACGGCACCAAGCTGGATTTCGACATGACGGGCGACTGGATTCAGGTGAGCCGCAAGAAGACGGGCGTACCCGCAGAACTCGTGCCTGAAGCCATTCTGCAATATATTGCAACCAATTATCCGGAGACGGCTATCTATAAGCTCAAGAAACGCCCCTATGGATATAAAATCAGCCTCTCCGATGACAACGACCTCAGGTTTAATCCCCAAGGGCTGTTTCTCGAAGAGGTGGATTGACAGGGCTTAGAGTACGCCTTTGCTGGAGGGCAGTTGCATGTGGTGGATGTCGCGACGGACAGCCATGCGGAGGGCACGTGCAAGGGCTTTGAAGATGCCCTCAATCTTGTGGTGCTCGTTCTGACCTTCGGCTTTGATATTCAGGTTCATGCGTGCGGCATCGGAGAGGCTCTTGAAGAAATGCAGGAACATCTCAGTGGGCATCTCCCCTACCCGCTCGCGGTGGAACTCAGCATCCCAGACGAGCCAGGGGCGTCCGCCGAAGTCGAGGGCTACGCTGCAGAGGCAGTCGTCCATGGGGAGGGTGTAGTCAGCATGGAAGCCGTAGCGCTCGATGCCGCGTTTGTCGCCAAGGGCTTTCAGCAGGGCTTCACCCAGTGCGAGGGCGGTGTCCTCGATGGTGTGGTGCTCATCGACGTGGAGGTCGCCCTTCACACGGATGTCGAGGTCGATGGCGCCGTGCTTGGCAATCTGTTCCAACATGTGGTCGAAGAAGCCGAGGCCGGTGGCGATCTGGCTCTTGCCGGTGCCGTCGAGGTTCACGCTGACGGCGATATCCGTTTCCTTCGTCGTACGCTTCACCGTCGCCGTCCGCATCCCAGCATACACAAGCTCGGCAACCTGTTGCCAAGAATGGACAATGGACAATTGACAATTGATAATGGAAGGATCATTGTCCATTGTCCATTGTCCATTGTCAATTAACACGGCCTTGCACCCCAGATTCTTAGCCAGCTGCGCATCGCTCTCGCGGTCGCCGATGACATAGCTGTTGGCAAGGTCGTAGGTGCTGTCCATGTATTGGGTCAGCATCGCGGTGCCGGGCTTGCGCGTGGGCAGGTTGTCCTCGGGGAAGCTGCGGTCGATGAGGATGTCGTCGAACACGACGCCCTCGCCCTCGAGGATTTCCAGCATCAGGTTGTGCGTGGGCCAGAAGTCCTCTTCGGGGTAGCTCGAGGTGCCGAGGCCGTCCTGATTGGACACCATGACGAAGCGGTAGTCGGTGTTCTGACGCAGGAAACGCAGGGCGCTGATGGCTCCGGGCACGAAGTGAAACTTCTCAAAGGAATCTATCTGTTCGTCGGCCGGTTCCTGCAGGATGGTGCCGTCGCGGTCGATGAAGAGAAGAGCAGACCCACCCCCAGCCCCTCCCATTAGGGAGGGGAGAGGCTGGCGCGTAGATGCATGATTATTCGACATTGCGGTATTTCGTTATTTCGTTATTACGACATTTCGATATTTCGAAGAAGGACTCCCCGCAGGCACTCCCCTCCCTTACGGGAGGGGCCGGGGGTGGGTCTTCCTCCCCTCCCTAACGGGAGGGGTTAGGGGGTGGGTCTATACTGCCTCAACGCCCCTAATAATGCATTGTTCTCCTGCGGGGTGCCGATGGTGATGCGGAGGCAGTTGCCGCAAAGCTGCACACGGGAGCGGTTGCGGACCACGATGCCGCGGTCGATGAGATAGTGGTAGATGCGGTCGGCATCCGTCATGCGAGCCAGGAAGAAGTTGGCATCGGTGGGATACACGACCTTGCAGATGGGCAGCTCGGCGATGGCGGGCAGCAGCTGCTCCCGTTCGCGCAGCAGCGTGGCACGCCAGTACTGCACCTGCTGGAGGTCGGAAAGCATCTTCATGGCCTGCTGCTGTGTGAGCGCATTGATGTTATAGGGGTACTTGACCTTGTTGAACAGCGCGATAATCTCCTCGGAGGCGAAGGCCATTCCCAGACGGATAGCCGCCGACGCCCACAGCTTGGAGAACGTGTTCAGCACGATGATGTTGGGGAAGCGGTCGAGGTCGAGGCGGAAGGGACGCGCGTCGTTGAAGTCGCTGTAGGCCTCATCCACCACCACGATGCCCTGGAACTCCGTGAGCACACGCTCGATGGCCTTGCGGTCGAGGGCGTTGCCCGAGGGGTTATTGGGTGAGCAGAGCCAGATGACCTTGGTATGGGCATCGGTAGCGGCCAGCAGTCGGTCAGCATCGAGCGAGAAGTCTGCATTGAGCTCCACAGGACGGTACTCGACATCATTGATACTGGCGCAGACGCTATACATCCCATAGGTGGGAGCGATGGCGACCACGTTGTCCTGCCGCGGCTCACAGAAGATGCGATAGACCAGGTCGATGGCCTCGTCGGAGCCGTTGCCCAGGAAGATGCGGTTGGCGGGCACACCTTTGACTTCGGCGAGCCGTGCCTTCAAATCCTCCTGCAAGGGATCGGGATAACGGTTGAAGTTGGCGTTATAGGGGTTCTCGTTGGCATCCAGGAAGACGTTGGCCTCGCGACCTTTAAATTCATCGCGCGCGCAGGAGTACGGTGTGAGCTTCCAGATGTTAGGGCGAACAAGACTACTAAGTAACATATTAATAAAATTCGTTTAACGTTTAGCGTTTAACGTTTAATTTCGTTATTTCGTTATTACGATATTTCGATATTTCGAAGAAGGACTCCCCGCAGGCACTCCCCTCCCTTGCGGGAGGGGCCAGGGGGTGGGTCTTCCCCCCCCATCCTCACCGACATTGCATTCTTGTGGGCATCCAACTGCTCGGCAGCTGCCATCAGTTCCACCGCGCGACCGATGCTCTGCAGGCCTTCGGGCGTAATCTTCTGATAGGTAATCTTGCGACAGAAGGCGTCGAGGTTCACGCCGCTGTAAGCGGTGGCATAGCCGTTGGTGGGCAGCGTGTGGTTGGTGCCGGAGGCGTAGTCGCCAGCGCTCTCGGGGGTGAGATGTCCGATGAAGACGCTGCCCGCGTTCACCACGCGCGCTGCCAGTGCATCGGCATCGGCGGTCTCGATGATGAGGTGTTCGGGAGCGTAGCGGTTGCTGATGGCGAGGGCTTCGTCCGTGGAAGACACGAGAACGATGCGGCTGTTCTCGAGAGCGGCAGCGGCAATGTCCTTACGCGGCAGGGCTGCAAGCTGCTTTGCCACTTCGGCTTCGACAGCTGCAATCAGCGCCTCGGAGGTGGTCACGAGCAGCACCTGTGAATCCACGCCGTGCTCTGCCTGCGAGAGCAGGTCGGCAGCCACGAAAGCGGGATTCGCCGTGGCATCGGCAATGACCTCCACCTCGCTGGGACCTGCAGGCATATCGATGGCGACATCCGCCAGCGACACGAGCTGCTTGGCGCATTGCACATACTGGTTGCCGGGACCGAAAATCTTCGACACCTTGGGTACCGACTGCGTGCCATAGGCCATCGCGCCGATAGCCTGTACCCCACCCGCCTTGAAGACCTTCGAGACACCAGCGATGCGGGCTGCCACGAGGATGGCGGGATGGACGCTGCCGTCGCGGCTGGGAGGCGTGCAGAGCACAATCTCCTGACAGCCTGCGATGCGGGCAGGCGTGGCCAGCATCAGGACGGTAGAGAACAAGGGTGCCGTGCCACCAGGGATATAGAGTCCCACCTTCTCGATGGGCACGCTCTTCTGCCAGCAGCGCACGCCGGGCGCCGTCTCCACCTCGATACCAGCATAGCGCTGTGCACCGTGGAAGCGGGCGATATTGTCGTGAGCCAGCTGCAGGGCGGCTTTCAGTTCATCGCTGACAAGCGCCTCGGCAGCGGCGAACTCCTCGGGTGTGACGGCCAGCGCCTTCAACTCGACCTTGTCGAACTGACGCTCGTAGTCGAGGACGGCGGCATCGCCTTCGCTCTTGATGCGGGCGAGGACGGCGGACACGGTGGCCGTGAGGTCCTTGGCATCCTTCGTCGGGCGCGTCACGATTTCACGCACCTCCGCTTCACTCGGAAATCTATAAGTCTTCATGTCTTATTCTTCACTCCCCTCTTTGAAAGAGAGGGGCCGGGGGTGAGTCTTTACAAAATCATTTTCTCAATGGGAATCACGAGGATGCCCTGGGCGCCCAGCGCTTTCAGCTGTGAGATGACTTCCCAGAAACGCTTCTCGTCGATGACGGTGTGGACGCTGTTCCATCCCGGCGTGGCCAGCGGCATCACGGTAGGACTCTTGGCGCCAGGCAGCACGGCGATGACCTCGGAGAGACATTCGGTGGGCACGTTCATCAGGACGTATTTCTTATCCTCGGCAGCCTTGACAGCCTCGACACGGAAGAGCAGGTCGTTGAGGATGGCGCGCTTCTCGGCGGTCAAGCCTTTGTTGGCAATCAGCAGCGCCTCGCTCTTCATCACCACCTCCACCTCGCGCAGGTTATTGCTCACGAGCGTGCTGCCTGAGCTGACGATGTCGAAGATGGCGTCGGAGAGGCCGATGCCCGGGCTAATCTCCACGGAACCCGTGATGACGTGAATCTCTGCGTTGACACCTTTTTCTTTAAGGTACGCGCGAAGGATGCCAGGATAGCTCGTGGCAATCTTCTTGCCCTCAAACCACTCCACACCCGGATAGTCGATAGCCTTGGGGATGGCCAGCGACAGGCGGCATTTGCTGAAGCCCAGGCGGCGCACCACTTCGGCGTCCTCGCCACGCTCCACGAACTCGTTCTCGCCCACGATGCCCAGATCAGCCACACCCGTGGCCACGCTCTGCGGGATGTCATCGTCGCGGAGATACAGGATTTCGACAGGGAAGTTCGGCGATTCCACCAGCAACGTGCGCTTGCTCGACGGAATCTTGATGCCCGCCTCGGCGAGCAGGGTCATGGTGTCCTCGAAGAGACGACCTTTAGATTGTACTGCGATACGTATCATAATCAGTCTTGTTTTACTTGTTGTGGCTTTAAGAACAGCCAACGCCGCACGATGTCTTCGTGCGGCGCTGAGTCCTTGCGTCGGGGCGACCCGACTCGAACGGGCGACCACCTGGTCCCAAACCAGGTGCGCTACCAACTGCGCTACGCCCCGAAAAGCGGGTGCAAAGGTAAGGAAAAAGTTTAATGTTTGATGTTTAATCTATGATGTTTTTGCATTTCGAGATGAATTTTTGTGGTTTTGGTATCTTTTTTCTCAAGTTACATCCTCATTTTTCGCTTTTCTCTTTGATTTTTTCACTTTTTAATTTTTCACTTTTAATTAATAGTCGTACCTTTGCCGACGTTTATGGAAATTCCATCACTATATTTGGAACGTGCCGTGAGTCAGTTCGCTGGACTTCCGGGCATTGGACGGAAGACGGCGATGCGACTGGTGTTGCATCTGCTCAAGCGCGAGCGCACAGATGTCGATGCCTTTGCGGACAGCCTCAAGGCGCTGATGGCCAACGTGCACTACTGCCGCGTGTGCCATAATATCTGTGATGGCGACATCTGCGGCATCTGCGCCACACCCAGCCGCGACCACAGTACCGTGTGTGTCGTGGAGAGCATTCAGGATGTAATGGCCATTGAAGCCACACAACAGTTCAACGGCGTATATCATGTGCTGGGCGGCGTCATCTCTCCCATGGATGGCATCGGGCCACAGGACCTGGAGATTATATCGCTGGTGGAGCGTGTAGCTGCCGGTGGCATCAAAGAAATCATCCTGGCGCTCAGTCCCACGATGGAGGGCGACACCACGGACTTCTATATCTACCGCAAGCTGGCAGATTATAAGGTGACCATCACCACCATCGCACGCGGCGTGGCACAAAACGACCAGCTGCACTACACGGACGAAGTGACGCTCGGCCGCAGCATCCTGGACCGCAAGCCGTTTAAAGGATGAGAATGGATATTGAATATTGAAAGAATAAATATTGAAAGATGAAGAATAAAATCAACATACTCAGGGCTATTTTTTGTGCTAATCTGATCACAGCAGCTCTTATCATGGTTGTTTTCGAAACGGGACTTATGGAACCGGGACTGTTGGCAGGTAACGAACTTGCTGATTACTGGGTAAGCCTTTGCTCTGTGGTGCTAACGCTATTTGGCATCCTGATTGGCTTGAAGCTGATGACCTTCAAACGCGTGAAGACTAAGATTCACGACGATGGAGACACCTACTTCCGATGGTCTTTGTGTCGCTTGGCTTTGTTAGGAACGCCTCTGCTACTCGACACCTTAGCGTATTATCTGTTGGGAAGCGAACCCACGTGCGGTTACTTGGCACTGATGCTTGTGGTCACTTTCTTCTTTATCTGGCCGTCGAAGGACAAAATGCTGTACGAACGCGATATCATCTATTCAGAATCCTAATGGTGACACCGAGGAGATGAAGCTGTCTGTTATCATCGTTAATTACAATGTCAAGCACTTCCTGTGGCAGTGTTTGGATTCTGTACATCGTGCCGCCAAGGGCTTAGATGTAGATGTCTGGGTGGTCGATAACGCCTCCACAGACAAATCCATCGATTATGTGCGCCTGGACTACCCCCACGTGCATTTCATCGAGAACACAGAAAATGTGGGGTTTTCCCGTGCCAATAACCAGGCCATCCGGCAGTCTGATGGTGAGCTCATCCTGCTCCTTAACCCCGACACCTTCATTGCCGAAGATGCCTTGTCACACTGCATACATTTCTTCGAAGAACATCCTCGTGCAGGGGCCCTTGGTATCCACATGGTGAATCGCGACGGCTCTTTTGCACGTGAGTCGCGACGTGGTCTTCCGACACCTGCCGCCGCCTTCTACAAGATAATCGGGCTAGGACGCCTCTTCCCTACCCATCGTCGCTTTGCGAAATATTATATGGGGCATCTGCCTGAATTTTCGGACGGACAGATAGAGGCGGTTTCCGGTGCGTTCATGATGCTGCGCCGTCAGGCACTGAAGGAAGTGGGAGCGTTGGACGAAACCTATTTCATGTATGGCGAGGACATCGATCTGAGCTACCGCATCGGACAGGGCGGTTGGGAGTGCTGGTACACGCCCAAGCTGATGTTACACTACAAAGGCGAGAGCACACAACAGACCAGCCTACGATATGTCTATAACTTCTACCACGCCATGCTCATCTTCTTCCGCAAACATTTCGTGCGACGCTACTGGTTTGCGTGGTTCTTTGTGGAAGTGGGTGTCCTGAGCATCGGGGTCTTCAGTCTCTGCCGAAAGTGGCTAAAGCGCGGCTGGCGATGGCTCATGCATGTGAGCAGCCTTGCACATCTACGTCGTCAACGCCCAGAGGAACCTGAGACGCTCCTCTTTATCGGTTCGAACAATGCATGGAATGAACTGCAGGATATCTGCAGCCGCGCCGGACTGGCGTCCACACGTGCCGAAGCAGTACCAACCGATCCGATGGCTCCGCATTATCTTTATATCGTTTTCGAAATTACTGCTGCAGGACATCCCTATCAAAATATACTATGGGAAATGGTGAATGCTAATCGCAAGGGAATCAGTAGCAATATCGGCACCTATAACCCACAGACTCATACGCTCATTCTCCCCAATGACATCTTCTGCTGACTCAACACTGCGCCTGCGTGCCTTGGAGCCTGAGGACCTGGAGCTCATGTACCGCATCGAGAACGACACACGCTTCTGGTGCCATGGTAGCACTACTGTGCCCTATTCCCGCTATGCCCTCCGCGAATATCTGACAAACAGCAGGAACGATATCTTTGCGGACGGACAAGTACGACTCGTCATTGAGCGGAACTCTAATGCAATCGGTTTTGCAGACCTCGTAAATTTCGATGCCATCCATCTGCGTGCTGAGATAGGTCTTCTAATATTACCCGAATACCAAGGAAAACACTATGGTCTGCCGACAGTACAACTGCTCTGTGACTATGCACGTCAACTTCATCTGCATCAGATTTATGCCATCATCGCCACTACAAATAAACCAGCCACGCAACTCTTCGCACATGCAGGTTTTCAGGCCTCGGCGAAACTGCGTGACTGGCTTCGTGTAAATGATGAAATCGTGGATGCTGTAGTGTGGCAACAGATTTTATCTGCCACGCCCGCCGCCGTGTGAGCCACCGTGCGAGCCACCACCATGTGAGCCCATACTATGGGAACCACCACCGTGAAGACCTCCATGGGAACCTCCGTGGGAACTGCTATGTGAGCCTCCGCCAAAGGAACTGCTGCGAGAACTACCTCCACTAAAACCGCTGGGGCGCGAGCTGTGGTGACTGCCTTGTCCTACTGTTGAACGTGTTGAGCTTGGATGGCCGAAACTGCTGCCGCCGTGGCTACGGGAGTCATGGTAGGAAGGACGGCCGCTTGAGTGTGAACCACCATAATGTGAGGTATTGACACGGCCACCAGAATGATGAGAGGAGTGGATACCGGCGCCGTTACGATGGCTCGGAGACCCACCGTGATGCACGCTGCCATGATGTCCGATGGGACCACGGTCGTGTCCGCGGAAGCCGCCGTTCCAATGGGGGCGACGCGAAGCATAGAAGCTTGCGTGGTGATAGTAACGTCCGTGGCCACCACGATAGCTGTAGAATACCGACGGGTGATTGTAGTAGTAATGCCCTACGCGATAGTAGCGATACACAGGCAGGTACCAGGCACCACTCAGCCACGCCAGCGGACGGAAGAAATAATCGGCTGCCGTGAAGAGCGAATACTGCCAATCATAAAGGATGTGACGCAAGTCGGCGTTGCGATAGGTAAGATAGTCGCCATAGAGATCGCTCTCGTCGCGGACGCTCAGCAGATAATCGAGGTTGATTTCGAAGGCATCGTTATACTGCTGGTCGTTGAGGTTCAACTCATACGCCATCTTATCTGTTAGGAAGCGGGCCTCCTCGCGAGCCTGCTCGTAAGACATCGCATTCACGGGAAGGAGAGCGCTCAGGCTCATCACGAGGGAAAGAATCATCTTTTTCATATTGCTGTAATATTTATTGGTTATACAATTCGTTATTTCGTTATCGTTAACGTTATCTTTTTGTTTTCTGCTGCAAAGGTACGGCCTTTTAGCAGGGTGACAAAAGGAAAACGCCTAAACGCAGAGGGGATTTTCCCTACGCATAGGAGGAGATGACTAAAAACCTTTACAAGCTTTTGGACCTTATTTTATGTCAAACAGGTTAAATATACGCTGAAAATGTATATTTTGCAGAATAATAGGAATCGCTTTGGAGAAAAAATGTGTATCTTTGCGCACACATAGTATATAATGAAATGAAAGGAAGGATTATTTTGACCTTCGTCGTACTATCTGCACTGCTGCAAAGTGCGTGGGGACAACCGGACTTCGGGAAGCTGCCTGAGATCCTGAGTATGGAGAAGGCGCGCATCACGGACGTCGGCGTGGCGGTGCGCGATATTGAGATGTATGTGCGGCTCGACTCGCTGACGCAGCAGACGGACACGGCGATGGTAATCTCCGACCCCGAGGTTATCTGGCAGTCGGAGCAGGTGGATGTCTATGACTCCGTGAACGTGGAGCGTGCCATGAAGCCGCGTCGCGCCACACGCCGCAAGGCTCTGCAGGACGTAGGTCTGTCGCAGTGGGGCAACCTGAAGGAGGGGATCTTCGTGGATTTCTTCTACTATGTCTTCCGCTTCGAATATCCGTCCGTGGATGCCAATGGCGACCCCATCATGCTGTCGGCCATCGCGGCCTGTCCCACACCCTCGGCGTGCGACGAGGTGAACAATATCATCATTGGCACCCACGCCACCATCACTGCGGATAATCTGCGCCCGTCGGCACAGGTGAACAACTTCAAGCAGAACGACTGGGGTATGCTCTTCACGCTGGCATCGGGTGGCACGATGATCCTGAACGAGACAATGTCGAGCTACCTCGTGGCTGCGCAGGCGGGCACGTTTATTGGTGTGCCAATGGTCATGTGCATTCCTGGAATAGGTACGATGCTGGCTTCCGCGCTCCTGGTGGCTCATATCTTCACGGATGTCGTAGCCATCAAACAGGTGGACAAGCGAATAGGCAATCAAGACTGCAAGAACAACCTGGTCATTATGCCGGACTACGAGGGCTATGGTCTGACGAAGGACCGCGCCCACCCATATCTCTACCAGGAGCTAACGGCGCGTCAGTGCGTGGACGCCGCGCGCTATGGCCGCTACCTGTATGAGCACGCCGAGGAACTGACCTATCTGCGCCACCCGTTGCGCGAGGATTTCCGCACCATCAGCATGGGCTACTCGCAGGGGGGCGCTACAGCGATGGCCGTGCACCGCTTCGTGGAGCAGAACGACCTGACCGATGAGCTGCATTTCACGGGCTCGGCGTGCGGCGACGGCCCTTATGACCTCATGGCTACGTTTATGTTCTACATGCAGCAGTCGCTGGAGGGCAAGAATATGTCGTTGTCGGTGGTGCTGCCGCTCATCGTCAAGGGTATGCTGGACAGCAACCCCTATATGGTGAACCATAAGGCCGAGGAGTATTTCCGTCCGGAGGTCCTGGAGACGGGTGTCCTGGACTGGATTGCCAGCAAGCAATATTCCACTGGCGATATCGATCGCATGTGGGAGGACTACGCAAATAAACACCCCGGTGCGAAGGACTACCACAACTGCAACATCACAGACCTCATGAAGGATGAGATCCGCGAGTATTTCATGCAGGTGTATAATGACAACAAGGACACCTTCACCTCTGCCGCGGGCATACCGCTGCCCACGCACCGCGGACTGGCGGAGGACCTGCATCTGGCGCTGGCCAGCAACGACCTGACCAGCGGTTGGAAACCGAAACATAGGCTGATGCTCTTCCACTCCGAGGGCGACAATGTGGTGCCCTACGTGAATGCGGAGCGCGCTAAGAATGCGCTGGGCAGAATGGTAGAACTGGAGGACGCACGCAATAAGCTGGACCACATCGACAGCGGCATCGATTTCTTCCGCGGCGACGATGAAATCTTTGACTTGGGTATCAAGCGAATGCTCAATCTCCGCATGAACGAATATGTGGACAAGCTGTGCAGTGATACTTGGAAAGAAGTGTATATATGGCCATGAAGTACAAGCATCTCATCCTACTGCTCCTGCTGGCACTGTTGCCGGCAGCAGCCTTCGCAGAAATCCTCGAGGGCTACGTCCTGGTGGACGGCAAGGAAGTCAGGGCTGAATACACGCTGCTGGCTGACGGCACTGTGGGTCTGGGCACAGGACACAACGCCTGTATGTCGCATTATACCACAGGCCGCGTGACAGTGCCCTCGGAGGTAGTCATCCGCGGGACAAGCCTCGGTCCCATCCCGATTACAGACGACAAGAAATACACGGTGACACGGATCATGTCCTTCGCCTTCCGCCTCTGCAACCGCATCGAGGTCGTGGTGGTGAAGGAGGGCATCAAGCGCATCGGCGACTTCGCCTTCATCGGCTGCTCGCAGCTCAACGAGGTGGAACTGCCTTCGACGCTCGAGAGCGTGGGCACAGGCGCCTTCCAAGGACTCGCGAACCTGTATCTCATGACGTGCAAGAGCACGACGCCGCCCGTGTGGGAGTTCAACGACGTCTTCTTCCTCCACAAGCAGACCCTCAACGACAACTCCGAGCCGCAGCACTTCCGGCAGGGCGTAGCCCTCAACGTGCCGGCAGAGGCGGCAGAAGCCTACCAGAACGCCCTCTACTCCAACCCCGACATAGGATGGCAGACGCCCGAGGGATGGGGCACGGCATTCACGAACATCAACGGCAGCGGACTGGAGAACTTCCGCCTCTACGAACCCATCGACATCTATGACCTGCGCCGCATCGCCAACAATCCTGATCGCTTTGGTGTCATCAAGAACCTGTGGCTGGAGGCCGACATCGACATGAAGGACTCCATCTTCACGGAGCCCGTGGGCAACACGCTCGAGCACGCCTTCGCGGCACCTGTCCACGGTCAGGGCCACCGCATCTCCGGCCTCCGCATCAACGCCGAGGGTGTGGGCGGCTTCTTCGGCTACTATGCAGGCCCCTCCATCAATGCCTTGCGCCTGGAATCGCTGGCGTTCTCAGGCACCACCGTGGGTGGCATCGCGGGCGTGGTGACCTCCGACTGTCGCATCGACTCGTCGCTGGTGAGCGTCCTCATCCAGGGCAGCGACAACGTAGGTGGTCTCGTGGGTGAGGCCCAGGGCAAGCTGACCATCGACCGCTGCATGGTGGAAAGCACCGCCCTCTACACACAAAGCGGCATCGCAGCCGGTATCGTGGCACAGGCCAACGGCGCGACCATCACCAACTGCGGTGTCATTGCCAGCACCGACCGCCAGCCCAGTGCACCCTTCATCGCCACCGGCAGCGGCACCGTGGATTACGCCTACGTCTGTAGCACGAGCTTCACGGGCTACCAGCCGCCGAGCACAGTCACCTACGGCGAGCATATCATCTGCGAGGGCGACCCCTTGCACATCCTGGACTATGCGGGCAATCCGCTCGACTTCAAGTATGAGCCCCGCTTCTTCCAGAGCGTCTATCCGGCTGCCAAGCTGGGTCTCACGGCATGGGCTTACAAGAATGGCGAATACCCCGTCCCGGACTGCTTCGCCAGCCGCTGGCAGCCGCGCGTGAATATGGCTGTCTATGGCACCGAGACGCTGGCAGCGCGCACCGTGAACGTGCTGACGCCCGACGAGCAGATTCCCGCCGACGCGTGGCTCGACCTCTCGGACCGCGGCTTCCGCCACTACAGCTTCAGGACCGCACGCCTGTGGATCGACAAACGCGTGGATGTCAACGGACAGGCTGAGCACCTGCCCATAGGTCTGTCGCGACAGATCACCGCCGAGGAGGGCGTCATCCTGCAGGACACCCTCTACGCCGACAGCATCGGCTCGCACGACGTCTATACGCCCATCTATCAGTCGGACGACGATGGCAACACGCTTTACGACGAGCATGGCGAGAAGATCAAGATCGACTCGCTGTTCCTCTTCAACCAGACCGAATGGCAGGCCACCATGCATCCCATCTGCCTGCCCTACAACGTGGTGCTGCCCCCGAACTGCACCCTCTACCAGCCCACTACCATCTACGACCTCAACGGCCAGACGACGGCCCTCTTCGAACGCGTGAACGAGAACTACGTAGAGGCCTTCCGACCCTACTACCTCGTGGTGCACACGAACTCCGTGCCGCTCGGCACACAGGCGCGCACCGTCTGTCCGGCGCTGGAGAGCAATTCCATGCGGCTCGACGACTACACCTACCAGGGTTCCATGACGCGCATCGGCAACGTGAAAGCGCGCAATGAGAACATCTACAAGCTCGACAACGGCAGCTGGCTGCACCTCAAGGAGAGCAGCGACCTCGACTTCGAGGTGATGCCCTACACCGCCTACTTCCGTGCCGAGGGCACGACACCCGCCAAGCGCATCGTCATACAGCTGGAGGATGCGAACCCCGTCATCGCTGTGGGCGACTTCTACTACCGCATCAACAACAGCGATCCCGACCGCGTCACCGCCACCCTCGTGGGCTATCACGGTCGCGGCGGCAATGCCGTCGTACCGGCAACGGCGCCCTACGTGTCCTACGGCACTAAGCGCATGGCACCCGTGACCGCCCTCGGCCCCGACCTCTTCGCCCGCACGACAGCCTACCTCTACAGCGTGGACTTCAGCGCCTGCACACAGCTGCAGCTCCCCGTGACCATCGACCGCACACAGTCCGGCAACCCGTTCTACAAGGTTGACGAACGCACGATCCTCTATATGCCCGAGGGCAAGGTCGCCAACCCCGAAGGCCTCAAGAACGTGGTCATCGGCACCGAGTGCGCGCAGCTGCTGCTCACCGACGGCTGGGACTTCTGCCCGCCCTATGACTTCCACGCCGACGAGGCCATCTACGACCGCATCTTCTACGCCTCCAAGCAGAAGGACGGCACCTACGAGCGCTATGCCTACAGCCTCTGCCTGCCCTTCAGCATGACGGAGGAGGACGTGGAGGCGTCCACCGACGGCTTTATGAAGCTCTACACTATGGACTATATCGACGAGGAGCGTCGCTGCTTCGCCTTCACCGACCACGAATATGTGATGCACAACAACCCCGTCGCCGGCGTGCCCTATCTGCTGCAGATGGTCTCGGGACAGTTCCAGGCCATCGGCCACGACACGCAGGTGCTCAAGGAACCCGTTGTGGACGACATCAACCTGAGCGTGCTGTACTACAACACCGGTACCGTTGCCGGCACCTTCGCCGGCACCTTCCGCCGCATCAGCAACGAGGACGCTGCCAACCGTCTGCTCTACACCCTCAACAGCGGCAAGTGGTGCCGCATACGCGACGACGAAGCCCGCTACCGCAATGCCTGGGTGGGCGCCTTCCGCGCCTTTTATGCCCCGGAGGCGGAACCCGAGTACAACACCTATAAGACCTACTACATCGCAGAGCCGCAGGGCGGCTTCGGCACCGGCGGAACCGTTTACGTATCCTTCCCCTCGCCCTACTGGGCCACCGACACCGACTTCACTGGCTACGACTTTGATGATGACGAGACGGGAATAGAAGGCCTCTCCCCCGACCCCGGCCTCACCCCCAGCCCCTCTCCAAAGGGCGAGGGGAGTGATTACTTGTACACCCTCGACGGCCGCCGCATCAACTCTCAACCCTCAACGCTCAACTCTCAACTCCCTCGGGGTATGTATATCAATAACGGCAAGAAGATTATCGTTAAATAAAAAGCGCTAATGAAGCACATACAATCTATCATATTGTCCTTCGTATCCCTCCTCTGCGCAGCGCAGGGGGTGAGGGCAGATGACATCATCATCACCACCACCGATGAGTTGAATGCAATCGCCACTGCCGTGAACAGCGGCACGGACTACAGCGGCACCACCATCAAGCTGGCCAACGATCTGGACTACACCGACAAGACCTATACACCCATTGGCAGTGTATCAGCCTATGGGTATCCTTTTAAAGGTGTATTCGACGGGCAAGGCCACACTATCAGTGGTGTCTCGCTCAGCGGAGGAAATCGTAAGGCACTCTTCAATCATGTGAGAGGAACAGGAACAATCAAGAATCTCACCCTTTCCAATTCCACGATAAGCAGCGATGATGCGATCTGTGCCGGCATCGTAGCACTCTTAGATGAAGGTGGGAGCGTGGAGAACTGCCACGTCACTTCCGACGTCACCGTGGGGCCTGGGAAGACTGCTCAAGGTGGCATCGTAGGAAAATGTACATCAGGAAACATCACAGCCTGCACCAGTGCTGCAACGCTACGCAACGGCACAAATACCAGCTCTACAATCAAGAACGGCGTTGGCGGTATCATAGGTTTCGCCGGAGAGGCAAATCCATCTTCTGTGATCACCGCGAATATATCCAAGTGCTTGTACTATGGCACGTCGATAGATATGTCCGGATATTCAGGTGCCGTCATAGGTTTGATGTCCACTTCTTCTTCGAACAGTAATGTGAACCTTGTCAGCAATTTCTATATTGTCCCCGAGGAGTCAACAACACACGGCGTGGGGCGAAAGGACTTCCTGTTTGGAGGTAATGAGAATAATAAGCAAAACAAGGATGACTACGACGAAGGGTCGCTCCCTGAATCCATCTCTGTTGTACACACCAACGGAGCCGTCCGTGTTCATCGGGTCAGCGACTTAGCAGACATTGCGGATATGGGTACGGTTGTTGACAGCTATTCCAATGGCATCACGGCCTATTCAGATGAACCCAGTAATGCAGCCCGTCCCTGCAGCGGCGTCAGATTCGGCGACACCTACTATAGCCATATCCTTTCGCTCGATGACAACGCCACGGGAACCACAAACAGCGCCCTGCTGGCAGCGCTCAACGGCAAGATGTTCGATGTGAAACTGCGCGATCGCACTTTCTATAGAGATGGTGATTGGAATACCTTCTGCTTGCCATTCTCATTGTCAAATCTCCATGGGACCATCTTCAATTCTGAGGTGTATGCAGGCGCCGATATCAAGGAGCTTGATAACACACATTTTTATTATATCGAGAAATCCGGACATGAACTCGCCTATCGAACCGGCTGCCAGGATGGCAAGCTCTATCTCTTCTTCCGGGATGTAGGTAGTGGGGACATTCAGGCGGGGAAACCCTATATCGTGAAGTGGTCCAACACGCACGGGGAGGGAGCCTACAACCCTGCTTGGGACCACGTCGATCCCGTGTTCCGTAATGTGACCATCAACAATACCAAGCACGACGTCACCAGCAGGGACGAGACGGTGACCTACACACCCGTCTATGACATTTTCTCTCGCGATTACAAAGACCTCACCGTCCTCATTCTCGGCGCAGCGAGCACCCTCTACTACCCCGGTGGAACCGGTACCGTCAACGTGAAGCCCTGTCGCGCCTACTTCCAGCTCAACGGCGTACAAATGAAGGACGGCTCCACCGATACGGGCGAAGATGATGACGTGTATATTGAAGGCGGCGCCGATGTCAAAGCCTTCGTGGTCGATATTGAGGGGGATGCCACGTGTGTTGAGACTTTGAAGAACAATCAGATACAGGATATATCTAAGAGTGGTGGATGCTACACGCTTGACGGTCGCCACATTGATGGTAATCGGCTCAAGCTGAACGGTTCCGGATTAAAGTCTGGAATCTATATCGTCAATGGCAAGAAACTCCTAGTGAAATAAATCTTCAGCCAGTTATATGAAGAAGAAATATTTATCCCCGGCATTTGAAGTCATCGCGCTATATCCCATGGCGCTCATTGCTAACAGCCTGAGAAACCTCGACAGCAATGTCAATCTCTACTATGGCGGTGCCAGCTCAGGTGATACTGATGCACGTGTCAAAGAAGGAGGTTGGAGTGATATCTGGGATGAATAACGCGCAGTGAAATCCTATTAAGGTATGAAGTTGGCGAGGGGACGGAGACGGTCGCCTTCATCGTCCATCAGGAAGAAATGAGGCGTGCGGATGAAGTGCCCATTGCGGTCCTCGTGGCTATGGAGAACGAGAAGGAGTCGTCCGCGCCAATCGTGAAAGAGCATCCCATGGCCGTAGTTAGGCGGCGTGATGGGCTTAGGTTCCTGCACCCAGGGGCCGTCGAGCGTGCCGCTCTTGCTGTAGGCAACACCCATGGTATAGACATCCTTGATCCAGCTGGTCCACAGACATCCGAGGCGTCCGCTCTGTGTGCGGAAGAGCCAGGGACCGTCTGTGACACGATTCGGCCAGGTGCCGTCGGCACGCTGTTGGCGCAGGGGCGAGCTGGGTTCCACATCGCCGGCCTCAATGCTCCAGGGGCTGTCGCTAGCACGGAACATGACACGGCTCCATCCCTTTGTGCCGCTGAGGTCATCGGTGAGACGAATCTTCTCGACAGTGCCGTCGCCGTTCTGCAACCATTCGTGGCAATAGACCATGTAGGGGTGGTTGTCGGTGTCGATCCATAGGGTGGCATCGAGTGTGGGCTTGAAAGCTGGCAGATAGACAGGGTCCTTCATCGGACGGTAGGGACCATCGGGACGATCGCTGACCAGCACGTGGCAGGCGCGACGGGGAATGCTACGACCCGCAACGGTATCGATGGCGATGTCGTTGTTGGTGAAGGTGGCGAAATAGTAGTATTTGCCATTATACTGATGCAACTCGGCAGCCCACACCTGCGGGTGATGCCCCATCCACGAGGCAGTATCGATCTCGATGACGTTGCGTGGTCCATCCCACGTCTGCAGGTTCTTGGACGTCCACATGAGTCCGCCCGTACCCGTCATGTAATAGGTATGTGTGGCGGAGTCAGCGAGGATGAATGGGTCGCTGAGGCGGATGCTGTCTGTGGGTACTCCTTCGCGGTAACGGGGCATGTGGCGCTGGGCCATTGCGGGAGCAAAGGAGAAAGAAGAAATGACAAATAATAAAGAATAAATAAGGTGGCGGGACATTGGGGGGTGAGAGTTGAGAGTTTAGAGTTGAGAGTTATTTCGTTTAACGATTAACGTTTAGCGTTTAAGGGGTTGAAGGGGGGCAAGAAGTTCAAGAAGTTCAAGAGGTTCAAGGAGTTCAAGGAGTTCAAGAAGTTTAAGGGGTTCAAGGAGTTCAAGAAGTTTAAGAGGTTCAAGAAGTTTAAGGGGTTCAAGAGGTTTAAGGGGTTCAAGAGGTTTAAGGGGTTCAAGAAGTTTAAGAAGTTTAAGAAGTTCAAGGGGTTTAAGGTAATGTTTATTCGTAATTCGTCATTCATCATTCGTCTTTTTTCACTTTTCATTTTTCACTTTCAATAGGCTTAGCAGTTTCTTGCCAGCAACAAGGAGGGTGACGGCAGAGAGGACGAGGAGGATGCCGAAGCAGATGCGGGGTGTCAAGGTCTCACCAAAGACGAAGACGCCGATGATAAGGGCCGTGATGGGCTCCAGGGCGCCAAGGATAGCGGCAGAGGTGGAGCCGATGTAGTGGATGGAGAGGTTCATGGTCACCAGCGAGATGATGGTGGGGAACAACGCCAGGCACACAAGGTTGCCCCACAGCCACGGGTTGTTGGGCGTCTGCAGGGCAAAAGAGAAGGAGGCGGTGTCGATGTCGATGGACGTCAGACGTATCACGTAGAGGAAGGAGCCGAAAAGCAGCGCCCAGAACGTGAGCGTCGAGGAATCCATCTTCTTAAGCACAGAGCGGTTCACGCCCACGATGTAGATGGCATAGCTCAGCGATGAGAGCAAGACCAGCACGACACCTATCATGGACAGCGGCGCATCGGGCTTGCCGCGATACAACAGCGCGATGCCTACGAAAGCCATCAGGATGCACAGCCACGTGAGGAGGCTGGCACGCTCATGGAAGACAATCCACATGATCAGTGCTACCAGCAGCGGATAAGCAAAGAGGATGGTGGAGGCGATGCCGGCATCCATGTATTGATAGCTAAGGAACAACAGCAGCGACGAGGCACTGAAGATGAGACCCATCAGCGCCAGCGATAACAGCTGGCGACGACGCAGACGGAACGACTTGCCCTGCACCAACATCATCGCGCCCATCATCAGGATAGCGAAGACGTAGCGGTAGAAGAGCATCGAGTCCGCCGTCATCCCGTCGGCATAGAGCGGCAGGGCGAACAGCGGGTTCAGACCGTAGCTGGCAGCGGCGATGCTGCCAAGGGTGACACCTTTGACTTTAACGTTCATTCCTTTTCAGTATAGAAATCGATGAGACGATGGATGGCACGCTGGCAGACGGGGCAGAACTCCTTCACCTCGTTCACCTTCATGCGACATTCCTGCGTAGGTCGATAGACGCCCTTGCTCTGGTAGCCGCCACCTTCATAGACACCCACCTTCGTGGTGAGGTCCTTGCCATCGGGGACGGTGGGGACGGCTGTGCCGGCAGGCAGCAGGTCCTGCCATTTGCTGGCGAAATCCACGAGGGTCGTGAGATTCGGTTCCCACGGCTCCGTGTCGGCAGGATACCACGTCTCGTACATATCATCATAGTAATACTCGTCGCCCAAACCGCCGAAGCTGTGTCCGAACTCATGCACGATGACTTCCAGCTTTGAGCGCGGACTCTTGGCTGAAGCAATGGTGTAGCTGTTATAGATACCTCCACCGCCATATTGTGTGGTGTTAGCCAAAATGATGAAATGTTCGAAGGGGATGCCTGTGCACAGATCAAAGAGGCGACCAACACTGGGGATGGTCATGTAGCGGTCGGTGTAGAACGTGTCGTAGTGGGAACCGAGGGCGGTGTCGAACCAGAGGTTCTTACGCGGAATAGAGACACCGTTCTGCACGGAACGTGGCATCACAGCCACGAAGTTGAATTTGTGCATCATCGAACGGTAGGGCTCGTGGGACATCAGTGCCAGCATCGTGGTATCGCACATCGCCAGGAAATCAGGCATCTGCTCCTCATTGAAGCCCTCAGCCACAATGGCTATATCGATACATTCACGCGAATCGCCGCCCTTCCAGATGTAGCGCCACGGCGTCTGCAAATCCATGGAGCGGTCGCGAATGAGGATATCCTTCGGATCCACGATATGTCGTAGTTCCGAGGTGACGAGGTTATGTGTGTCGGTGAGCGTGCAGACGACTTCCACGGGGCGTTTGGGATATGGAATCAGGAAAGCATTGTCGAAGCTACGTTCCAGACGTGTCGCCTCCTCCGTTGATTGCCACTCCTGAAAGAGCGAGGAGAAAGAGTGCTGATATACAGTATCCTTGCTGGCGGCATCCAAGACAACCAACTGCCCATTTCCACGCAGGAGTTGCTCACCCAAATGGTGACGACGTCCATACCATCCCTTCGTTTTGGATAGCGATTGTAGGGCGATATGCTGCGTCTTGCTGGTACCTGAAAAGATGTAGTCGATGCGGAGCGTGGAATCTGTGAACTCCTCATTGAAATAGACGACACGAGCCGCAGCACGTGGCGACAGGAAGCCGCAGAACAGCAGGAGAAGAACGAGACAATACTTTCTCATGATTACTGTATTCTAAGACGTCCGTGTGCATTTGTTTTGTCAAAAACAACAGGAGCGATATAGCTAGTGAAATCAGCATCCATATCCACCATATAGGTACCACTGGAACAATTCTCAGGCACTTTGAAGGTGACCGTTGGCGCCTGCTTGTCGTAGCCATCATAATTTGTATGAACTGATAACACCATATCTTTCAAAGTGCCCGTCTCTTCATCGGGCTCAACGTTGCGGATGGTCCAAGTGTAAGTGGTGCTTTCAATGCCGTTTCCCTTTTTGTTCTGGGTGAAGGTGAGTGTCACGTCCTCACCCGCCTTCGCGGGGTTCGGTTCTTGTACGAGTTCACCGAACTCAGGACACACATATTCATCCTTCTCATCAGCACAGGAGAGCACAACGAAAGACATCGCAAGGACGAATGATAAGAAGATAAGAATCTGTCTTTTAGCTTTCATATAATAATGTTTAAGTTCAAGAGGTTAAGAGTTCAAGAGTTTAAGGGTTCAAGAGGTTAAGAGGTTAAGAGGTTAAGAGGTTCAAGAGTTCGTTTAACGTTTAGCGTTTAGAGCGTTTAGGAAAATCAAAACGCCTTGAGCGCCTGATAGAGTCGTTGGACAGGCAGTCCCACGACGTTGAAAAAGGAGCCTTCGATGCGCTCCACGCCCACATAGCCAATCCATTCCTGCACGCCGTAAGCACCGGCTTTGTCCAGGGGACGATAGTGTTCGACGTAGTAGTTAATCTCTTCATCGGTGAGCTGGCAGAAAGTGACGTCAGAGCGGCATGAGAATGCCACTTGTTTCTCGGTGGTGGTCAGGCAGACACCTGTGAACACTTGATGCGTCTTGCCCGACAGCGCGCGCAACATACGATGTGCATCAGCCTCGTCCTTAGGTTTCTCCAACACCTGCCCATCGAGCCACACGATGGTATCTGCCGTGATCAACAGTTCGTCAACCTGCAAATTTGTGTGATAGGCCTCTGCTTTCTTCTTGCAGATATGCAGCGGGATGTCGCCACCCTGCAAGTCCTGCGGATAGCACTCGTCGATGCCCGGCAGCACACGAACCTCGAAGTCCATTCCGAGACCCGCCAACAGTTCGCGCCGACGTGGTGAGTTGCTGGCTAATATCAGTTTATATTTAAAACTATCTTTCACTATTTCAATCCTTCAATATTTCAATTCATCATACTCCCCTCTCTGTTTGAGAGGGGTCGGGGTGAGTCTTACCAGCCAAAAGCTTTCTTATCCTTCATCCATTTGCCTTGTGCCTTCAGAACCTGCTCCACAACATCACGTCCGCAGCCATAGCCACCTTTGAAGTGACTAATATAAACGGAGATAGCTTTGATTTCGGGGCAGGCATCGGCTGGGCAGACAGGACAACCTACACGCTGCATAATCTCGTAGTCGGGGATGTCGTCGCCCATGTAGAGCACCTCTTCGTCCTTCAGGTCATACTTCTCCTTCAACTTCTCGTAGGTTTCCATCTTCACCGAGCAGGAAAGGAAGATATCAGGGATGCCAAGCAGCTCATAGCGCCTACGGATGGCTTCGGGACGAGCGCCTGTGATAATGGCGATATGCAGGCCACTCATCTGTGCCAGACGCAGGGCATAGCCATCCTTGATATTCACGGTACGCACGGGTTCGCCGTCAGCTCCCTGCGAAATCGTCTCGGCACTCAGCACACCGTCGATGTCGAAGAGCATCGCTCGTATCTTGGTTAAATCGTAGTTGATCATTCTATTTAGTTCAAGGGTTCAAGGGGTTCAAGGGGTTCAAAGAGTTTAAGGGGTTCAAGAGTTCAAGGGGTTCAAAGGGTTCAAGAGTTTAAGGGGTTCAAGAGTTTAAGGGGTTCAAAGAGTTTAAGGGGTTCAAAGAGTTTAAGGGGTTTAAGTTTTCGATCTTTCAACATTCATGATGCTTGATGACAGGAGAGTGTAGATGCGTTGTAGATCGGGACGGTTGGCCAACATCGCACGCTGGAGTCCCATCACATTCTCATCGCGGCGCACCGCAGGACCTGTCTGCGCTTGTGCTGGCGGCATCTGATGGAGTTTGGCAACCGTCTCTTCCACCAATGGCAGAAGCACTTGGAAATCCAGGTCTGCATCCGCGAGCAAGCCGTCAGCCAATGTATAGCAATGGTTCGTGAAATTGCAGGCAAAGACGGCGGCGAGGTGGAGCTGGCGGCGCATGGCCGAGGTGGAACGATGCACGAAAGCCTCGTTATCATTCAATGCACGTGCAAGATCCATCAAATATTCTTCGTCCTTCCGCTGGGCTGCTTCAATAAAGAAATGGACCCGTGAGAAATCCACGGCGCGCTCCTTGGAAAATGTCTGCATCGGATAAAAGACACCACAACGTTCATGACCGGCATCAGCGAAGAGCGTGAGGGGCATTGAACCTGCTGTGTGTACCATCAGCGCCTGCTCACGGCCCGCGTGCAACTGACGAACGACCTCGGGCAGGACAGCATCCTTCACAGCTATCAGATAGACGTCAGCCTCACAGGTGACAACGTCTAGCGAGCCCCACATAAAGCGGCAGCCTAACCTTTTGGCCAACGCTTCAGCGGAAGAGCGGCTCTTGCTCCACACTTCCACCACCTCTACCCCACTCTCCTGCAATGCGGGAACAAGGTTCCAGGCCACGCGGCCAGCGCCTATGATTGCTACCTTCATTATGTTTAAAGGGTTCAAGAGTTCAAGAGGTTCAATATTTCATTTAACGTTTAGCGTTTAAGAGTTCCTTTCAAGCTTTGAAAGAATCCACATGGACCTTCTCCCACAGCAGCCGCTCCTCATTGAAGGGCTTACGCTCCATGCCTTTATGACCTACGGCCACCATCGCCAACACCTGCAACGGCTCTGGGATATTCAGCAGTTCGCGTACAAGCGTGTCCGATGGTGTACCATCGGGCGCAAAGCGTTCACGCACCTGTACCCAGCAGGCACCAAGCCCAAGGTCTTCAGCCTGATACAGCAGTATCGTGGTGGCCACGCTGGCATCCTCAATCCACACATCACTCTCTGCGGGGTCACCCACTACGACAATCGCCAGCGGGGCTCCTTC
>Ga0310690_10001622_pt1 | contig 39411 bp, 34 predicted proteins | sample AusTroGonzalo_MG_2_FD_207661 | JGI IMG/M metagenome (GOLD analysis project Ga0310690, IMG submission 207661) | Bovine rumen microbial communities from tropical cattle in Woodstock, Queensland, Australia - Gonzalo_04 (v2) (version 2) | ecosystem: Host-associated > Mammals > Digestive system >... | reverse complement strand
GTCCATGTTGAGAACGACGTATTCGGAGTCCGTGACTTCGATACCGTTCTTGGAAATCGGAGAGCCGAGCGGGCCCATGCAGAACGGGATCACGTACATGGTACGGCCGTGCATACAACCCTTGTAGAGCTTGCGCATCGTCTGCTTGAGTTCAGACGGGTCGATCCAGTGGTTGGTCGGACCTGCATCTTCTTCCTTCACGGAAGAAATGAAGGTACGGGATTCGACGCGAGCCACGTCAGACGGCAGAGAGCGGAACAAGAAGCAGTTTTCCTTCTTCTTGAGCGGAGTGGCAAGGCCAGCCTTGACGCACTTCTGCATGAGGGCATCGTATTCTTCCTTGGTACCGTCAACGACAACAACGTTGTCCGGTTCGCACATGGCAATCATTTCATTCACCCAGGTACTGATCCTCGGGTGCTTGATATCGTTAAGGGTAAGACTCATTATGAGCTCCTATTTGGTTTAACGTTAGTTTCGAGAAATTTCGAACGGAGCAAAAATAGCATTTTTAGTACCGAACGACCTCCTTTCTACCCCAAAAAAAGGTAAATTTCACACGTAACAATGAGCAAGGAAACCATCCAGAGGCATTATGAGCTGGTCCTATTATAGAGAACACCAAAAAAACATCCTGTGCATGATCATGGCAGGCGGCCAAGGCAGCCGTCTCCAGCCCCTCACCCGCGACCGTGCCAAGCCGGCGGTCCACTTCGGCGGGACCTACCGCATCATCGACTTCGTCCTCAACAATTTCATCAATTCCGGTATCTTCAAGATCAAGGTCCTTACGCAGTTCAAGAGTGACTCGCTGAACAAGCACATTTCGGCGGCCTGGAACCTGAACGCGAGCCTCGACCAGTACGTGGACCTCGTGCCCGCGCAGATGCGCACCGGCGACGACTGGTACAAGGGGACTGCAGACGCCATCTTCCAGAACATCAACCTTATCACGGACGAACGACCGGACCTCGTGGCCATTTTCGGAGGCGACCACATCTACAAGATGGACATCAACCAGATGATTGATTTCCACCTGAGCAGAGCAGCACTCCTCACCATCGCAGCCATCCCCGTTCCCGTCGCGGAAGCCCGCGAATTCGGCATCATCGAGGTCGACCAGGACGGACGCATGATCGGCTTCGAAGAAAAGCCCAAGAACCCCAAGGAAATGCCGGGCAATCCGGGCTACTGCCTCGCCAGCATGGGCAACTACATCTTTACGAGCAAGTTCCTGGTGCGCGAACTTTTGAAGGGTGCCCAGAACGGGGCAACGGACTTCGGCAAGCACATCATCCCGAACCTGTACAACGAGTTCCCCGTTTACGTGTACGACTTCAACACGAACATCGTGCGCGGCGAACAAGCCTCTACCAAGGGTTACTGGCGCGACGTGGGAACGCTCGACGCCTTCTTCGAGGCGAACATGGACCTCTGCTCCGAGAACCCTCCGTTCGACCTGTACAACAACTACTGGCCCATCCGCACATTCAACTGGAACCAGCCGCCGGCTCGCTTCTTTGCCGGCGACAGCGACGCTCACCAGGGAGCGGCCATCGACTCCATCGTTTCCGCAGGCTGTATCATCGGCGGCGGTACGGTCGTCAAGAGCATCCTCAGCCCAGGTGTCACCATCCAGAAAGATGCGCTCGTCGAGGAATCCATTCTCTTCCCGAACGTGACTATCGGACCGGGCGCCAAGGTGCGCAAGGCAATTATCGAAAAAGGCCTGCACATCCCCGCCGGCTTCCAAATAGGCTACGACCTGGAACGCGACCGCAAGCTCTTCCACGTAACCGAATCGGGAATCGTGGTCCTCGCGAAGGATACGATTATTAAGGCATAAGAGGCGATGAGGTCGGCACTTCGTGCCTTTGAGGTGCGAGGTCGGGGCTAAAGCCCCTCTGAGGTCGCTTCGCTATGAGGAAGTAGACAGTGGTTAGTGGTTGGTGGTTAGGGGGTGAACTCCAAGTTGGACCTTCAACTGCTTACTAATCATCTGAATCCTAATCTCTCACAGCTCATCGCTCACCGCTATTTACCAAAAAGGCCCCAGCTATGCTGGGGTCTTTGCTTGTTGTTTTTCAGGACAAATTACTATTCAGCTGCGGTGGAATCCGGGACTACGGGCTTGGTTCCCCAGTTGCCGCCGCCACCCATATTGAAGCCACCTGTGCTATCGCCCGTGTTGAATCCGCCACCAGTAAAACTGGACATATCCATTTTCCACTGGCCATCCGTGCAGACATAGGTCACGGTCATAGTGCCCATCATAGTGCTGTCCTTCGTGGCACCTTCCTCGTCGCACTTGTTCCTTTCGGCATCTGCTTCCCTGTCGCGGGCCCACTGGCCTTCCTTGCAGATGTAGGACTTCCCGTTCTCGATCTTGGTGGAATCTTCCTTATCGCACTTGTTCTTTGCGGCTTCAGCTTCCTTATCGCGGGTCCACTTGCCATCCTTGCATATGTAAGACATGCCATACTGTTCCCTGGTGGAGTCTTCCACATCGCATGTGCTACTGCCGCCCTGGAAACCGCTCGCATCCATTTTCCACTGGCCGTCCTTGCAGACGTAAGTCATGGCCATCGTGAAACCCATCGTTGACGAGGAATCCGTCTTCGTGGCGCCTTCCTCGTCGCACTTGTTGGCTTCGGCAGTCGCCGTGGAATCATAAACCCACTGGCCGTTCGTGCAAACACTTACGTAGCCCATCTGGTTCTGGGTTGCGCCCTCTTCGGTACAAGAGAACATATTCGCAAAGGGAGTCGAATCATCATCCTTGGAATCACTGGAAGGAGTCTTGTCCTTGTCTCCAGAATCCTTGGAATCGCTAGAAGAGTCCTTCTTATCGCCAGAGTCCTTAGAATCGCCCGAAGAATCCTTCTTGTCGCCGGAATCCTTCTTTTCCTTGTCGCCCGAGGCCTTTTCGTCCTTGGAATCCCCAGAAGAATCCTTCTTGTCCTTGGAATCTCCAGCCGAGGCCTTTTCATCCTTGGCATCCGAGGACTTGGCAGATTTCTCCTTTCCATCCTTGGAGTCGTTGGAGGTCACTTCACCACCTTCGCCACCATTGGAATCGCTGGAAAGAACAGGTTCGTCACCCCCAGCCGCAGACGGAGAAGAGGATGAGTCGTCGCACCCTATAAAACAGAATACAGCCGCAAGGGACACGGCCAGGGCAAATTTTTTGCAATTCATTTTAGATACTCCTATTTGAAATGAACGGTTTCCCTAGGCAGGAATATACAATGCAAAAATAGCGACACATAAAAATGTGTCGCTAACAGGAAAAAAAGTGTTGCGTGAATCTCAAAGAGATGTAAAGATTTATTTGTGAACTATAGAATTGCAGATTTTTCCGTTCGTAATCTTCACTCCGCTCCAAACAACGGAATTGCTGATTTCGACACCGGAAAGCTCGCAATCGTCCCCAATGGTGACATAGGGGCCAATCTTGCAACCATATATCTTGACATTCTTGCCAATATAGCACGGAGGAACAATTTGTGCCCCCTTGGCACCCACCATGGCACTGTTGTCGTTACGGCTAAGCATATACGCATTTGTATGCAGGAGCGTTTCCATCAGGCCGCAATCCAGCCAACGGAAAACAGGAGCCGTCTTGAACTTAAATCCCTGTTCGATCATCCTTTCGAGCGCATCTGTTAACTGGAATTCGTTCTTGGTACGTATATTGTTGTCCATCAAATATTTAAGGGAAGCCTTTAAAGCCTTCACATCCTTGATATAGTATATGCCGACTATCGCCTCGTCGCTCACGAATTCCTGCGGTTTTTCCACAAGACGTTCAATTCGACCATCAGGAGAGGTCACGGCAACACCAAAACGCGAGGGATCCTCGACCTTGTACGTGTAAAGGATATTTTCATCAGCATTCGCAAGAATGGAAAGGTCGGCCTCGAACAGCGTATCGCCAAGAATAATCAGGAGGGGTTCGTCATCGTCCACAAACGGGAGCGCAAGGCTTATCGCCTCGCCCAAGCCTTGCGGATTGTCCTGAAGGACCGTACGGACTTTGCCCCATTCCGGCTTGCCCTGCAAATATTCATCCATCTTTTCGGCTTTATAGCCTGTAATGAAAAAAATCTCGGAAGGGTTCAAGCACAAGGAATCTTCAACAATCCAGTCGATAATGGTCTTTCCCGCCACCGGCAACAAACACTTCGGGAGATTCTCTGTATAGGGACGGAGTCTTATACCATTACCAGCGACCGGCAAAATAATTTTCATTTCTTTGCAATCCTTGATTATCGATATTATTTCCTAAACTTTACATCCCATTATACAAAAAAATAACAAAAAAAGTAATCTTTTTTGCGAAAAACAAAAAAACATGAAGAAAATATCCAAATTTTCTTTCTTTATGTAAAAAAAATGAATAGTTTAATGTAGAACATATTAAGGAGTAATTCATGAAAAACAAATTTATCCTTGCAGTATCCTCCTTGTTCTGTCTCGCAACATTCGCTGTCGCCCAGGACATGCCAGAAGCTGAAACACAACAGGCACCAGCCGCAGTCGAAGTTCCAGAACCAACCCCGGCCCCAGCACCGGCTCCTGCACCTGAAGTAGAACCTGCTCCCGCTCCTGAAGAAGCGCCCGCAGTCAGCGCACCCGCCCCCACGCAAACAGCATCGCAGCCGGAACAAAATACAGAAGCCGCACCCGTAATATTCTATTACGCAAACACGATCCCGCAAGCACAAAATGCACCCCAGCCGCAGCCCATCCAAGAAGCGGCACCAGCCGAGACTGCCTCCCCAGCTCCAGCACAGCAGCAATCCGTACCAGTCCAGCCGTATCAACCCACGGTTCATCCCAAACAGACCATGCACTACGGAATTCTGGGCTCCATCGGTACAAGCGAATACATCGGAAGCTCGAACGACGACCTGGATGATGGCTTGACCTGGAATGCGGGTGCATTCATCACCATCCCCATTAGCGACTATATCTTCAGTTTCGAACTCGGTTCGGAATTCATCTACAGAAAGGAATCGAAGGCCTACTGGGATAACGACGTCGATAAAGCGCGCAAAGACAGAATTCTGGCCTACTCGCTTGGTTTCCCCATCCAAATGAACATAAACACAAGCCGAGCCGGTATCGTCAACTTCTTCGTCGGTACCGAAATCGAAGTTCCCCTGTACAACAATTTGCAGGTTTCCTTTAACGGGAAAAAGAAAGCAGACTTTAATTTGCAAGACGAACACTGTGCACCCATGTCCTGGGATTTCATCTTCGGTATGGGAGTTAACGCCACCAAGCACTTCGGCATTTACACACGCATGAATATCGGTATTTCCGATATCTATGACGACCTGTACATTACCGATCATGACGAGAGCTACGAAAACGAGAATAGCATCTATAATTCAAACAAGCGCAAGAAGGAATACTGGAACTTCAAACCATTTGACTGGTCTATCGGCCTGAGACTGTTCATCTAAACCAACCATTGTGTCTGCCTTTACGCCGGCATAAAAAAGCCTGCCTCCGATTGAACTCGGCGGCAGGCTTTTTCATTTACCTCACAATGTTTAGAGATAAAAAAAGTACCGGCTCCGCATTGGAACCGGTACTTAGTGGATGATGCAGGGGTCGAACCTGCGACCCGCTGATTAAGAGTCAGCTGCTCTACCAACTGAGCTAATCATCCATTGTCGCTTGGACGCGCACAATTATAGAATAATAGAAAAGGGTTGTCAAGGGGTTTTTAAGAAAAAATCAAAAAAAAATTTCATTACAGCCCATTTTTTTCATTATGCCCCCAAGAGGCCTGGAAAAACATCCTCAGACACTTAACGGGAATCTTTAGATTTCAGAACGCGGTACGGCACAAGCCTGTTGTAGTAGCGTCCTTTCAGGTCCCGATAGTTCTTCTTGCGGGCCGGGATCAGCAAATCGTCGCGAGGAACAATGCGCTTGACGGCCGTCGTACTCGTGTCCTTCGGGCCTTCGTCGAACTTGATGTTGCCAAGGAGCGTTTCGCCGCCAAGACCTTCCGCCGTCAGGTAGAAGTCCTGCACGCCCTCGAGTTCCGGCATGTTGGAGCAGCGCACGTCAATCCACTTGCTCTCATCGCCCGCCGAGGGCAAATCGCACTTGGAAATCACGTCACCCTTCTTGCTTTCCTTGCGGATGTTCAGCGTGCCGCCGGCAGCATTCTTCACCTGCACAAGCACGCCCGGGCCCACGATGGAATCCGTAATCACGTTCTCGAAAATCGCGTAGCCGCCATCCTTGATGGCGAACTCGTCCTTGTCGGTAAGGCGCACGCGGATACCGTTATCGAAGCCGTTCGCCGGAATCGTATCGCGGATGATGCGCAAGAAGTCGAGACGGTCTAGTTCCGCATAATGCTTGCCCTTCGTAATCTCGATAAAGTTCGAGCCGCGTTTGAGTTTCGTGGGGATGTACACCACCGACTTCTCGGGGAATTCGCTCCACGCGCCCGTCAGCGGCAGCTCGATTTCCTGCTTCTTGCCGTTGATGCTCACAAAGTGAGAGCTTCCATTCGCACCGTCTTCGGTCCAGTCGTTGTCATAGCGGTAACGGATCAGGTAGTCGCCCGCCTGCGGGATAATCATCGGCAGGCGAATCTTGCTGTCGTCATAGTTGATGTAGGCGCAGAACTCGCCGTTAGACGCCTTGGAACTGCTCGAAATATCCACATGCGTCAAGGCACCGTGTTCCGCCTCTGCGCTCAGGTAACGCCCGAGGAACGGTTGCCCGAGTTCCGGCCAGCCGTCGTCGGTATAGACGATGTCGCGCACCTGGATATAGGAATTGCCGCCGTCGTTCTTGTCGTAGTAATGGTTCACGAAGCGCTGGCGGTTCACGTCCTGGAAAGCCTCGCCGCCCGCGGGCCCGTAGTAGCGGCCATAACGGCTCAACAGGATTGTGCCGCCGCCATCCAGCAACTTCTTGCCGCTGCGGTCCACGTAGCCACTGGTAATCGACTTGGAGCGTCCGACGGTCGTCTTGTAGGAATTGTTCTCGAGGTCCGCGCCCTTCTTGCAGCAGTTATCCCACGCCGTAAAAAGATAGTAGTAGCCGTTGTGCTCAATGAGGCTTGCACCCTCGATACCCGAGCCACCGCGGTTCGCGATGTTGATCATCTTCGCGCCGTCCTTCACCTTGCCCGTCGTCTCGTCGAGTTCAAGAATGTGAATGCCCGTACCCCACGAACCAAACGCCATCCAGACCTTGCCATCGTTGTCCTTCAGCACTGCCGCGTCAATCGCGTTGTACGAATCGCTCTTGACCGTGTGAATCACCTCGCCCATGTCCGTCCAGCCATAATCCGGCTTTGTCGGGTCGATTTCCTTGCTCGCCATGAAGCCCATGCCCGACGAGCGAATGCCCATCTCGGAACCGCAATAGTACATGCGGTACTCGCCGCCAATGTAATGGATATCCGGCGCCCAGATGTCAATCATGTTCGGCGCATACTTGTAAAGCCACCTCGAAAATTCAGGCATGGCGGGCTCGCCATTCTTCCAGTTCAGCGCATCTTCGGAAAACTGCATCAGCATGTGGTTGTCCGTCGTCGCGAGCGCATAGCCGTCCTCGTAACGGATGATGTCCGGGTCGTGCCCCGCCCAGCGGGTCTCCTTCGCGTACCAATCGGCCGCAAAAGCCGAATAAGCCAAAGTAAGCATTGCCGCAGTCGTTACGACAGAAGCCTTGCCAATCCCGAATTTCATTTTTCCTCGCTTTACCCACACACCACACTCTAAATTTATACTCCCCTAAGCCATTCGTCAACCATCCAACAATCCAATACCATTGATTTTTTCACAACAAGAAAAGCGCCCCCAACGCACAAAAAAAATGGCCCAAATCCCAGAATTTCATCCAGTTTTTCTGATTTTTTTCAGCGCTCAATCGCTTGCGAACCCGCATAAAATAAGGTATATTCAGAAAGCAGGTCTTATAGGGGCTCTTTATGAGCGGAGGTAAAACCATTGCTTTTCTCCGAAAAAAGAGGTATATTAAGAGTAAGGAAGCATGAGTAAGCGAAATTATCCTCGACGCTTGGGATGATCGTTGTTGAAACGAGGATCCGTATGATGGGGCCAGAGGACCATACATGCTTCCTTTTTTTTATCTTATTAACGTGTGTCGTAAAGTCTTATAGGGGCTCTTTATGAGCGGAGGTAAAACTGATAAAATCTGACATTTTCCTATTGACTTCCGTGAAAAAAATGGTATATTATGGGCGTAAGAATTGGCCTGTGAAGCGAGAACCGTGATTCGTTTGAGTGGAGCAGGTAGCCGGGTGCCGATCACGGTACGCACACCGCTTCCATTTATCTCCTAAAGATTAGTGCCCCCTTCCTTGTTGTGTGGGAATTTCCGAAACCAGTCCAGATGGTAAATTCTTTAAAGACGCCTGAATTAGCAATAATTTCGATGGTGTATTCTTTTCCGTTGCTTTTGAATCTGTTGTAAAAATATGTGCGAATAGCCCGTTTGTTGGTGTCCAGACTCTTTAGGTATTGAATACGGATTTCAGCGGGATTTTTCAACGTCTCCAAAAACATTGGAAGAAGTCTTTCTCTGTGCTGTTTTTCATTCTTTTTTTCAGTAATATGTTCCAAGAATTTATCAACACTGTCTCTGTCAATGATTGTTTCGTAATGAAAACCTGTTTTTGTATTCTCGAATGGAATTGCAATCTTTGAATCTTTTCTATTCTTATAGGGGCTCTTTATGAGCGAAGATAAAACAAAAATTCTATCCGGGAGTGCGTTATGAGCGCAATAAGATATTCTTTCGTGGCTAGCGTTGTTGTTGTCGCGATGCTTACGGCATGCGGCGACGAAGTCACCGAAGTGACCAACGTGAATGCTTCTCTCGACATTGTCGAAAAATACAAGGAACTGCCGAAGTGTGAAGAGTCCGTTTACGGTTCATTGATTTACGTTGAGGATTCTTCGCAAGTATTCGCCTGCACTTCGGATGGCTGGGTGTCGCTCAAGGGTGAAAAGGGCGCCAAGGGTGACGAGGGCAAGGCCGGTGAAAACGGCAAGAACGGCGAAGACGGCAAGGATGGCTCGTCCTGCTCGGCGACAAAACTCAAGGATGGCTCTGGCATTGAGGTGAAGTGTAACGGCAAACTCGTCGGCACCATCACGAACGGCGAAAACGGCAAGGACGGCGAGTCCTGCACAACAAAGGCCGTCGAGGGTGGGGTTGAGGTGAGCTGCCCGGGGTCTGAGCCGGTCGTAATCAAGAACGGCGACAAGGGCGCCAACGGCAAGAGCGCTTACGAACTTTCGGGAACGGACAAGACGCTGGAAGAATGGCTCGCCTCGCTGAAGGGCAAGGACGGCGAGTCCTGCACGACAAAGGCCGTCGAGGGTGGGGTTGAGGTGAGCTGCCCGGGGTCTGAGCCGGTCGTAATCAAGAACGGAACGAACGGCGAGAACGGGACGAGTTGCAATATTGTAAGCGACAAGGACGGCGTCATTACGATTCAATGTGGCGAAGGTGAAAATGCCAAGACCACTGAACTCTATAAGGCCGTGTGCGGCGCAAAACCGTTTGACCCTGAAACCCAGTTCTGTGCCAAGTTCAATGACGATGCGAAAACGGAACAGATCTACAAAATGGTGACTATCGCTCCGGAAGGAACGGATTACAGCGAGACCTGGATGGCCGAGAACCTGAACTACAAAACGGGGATCAGCTGGTGCTATGATGACAAGGATGAAAACTGCGCCAAGTACGGTCGCCTGTACACGTGGGCTTCGGCGGTCGGGAAGACCGAAACGGAGTGCGGTTATGGAAAAGAATGCAATCTGGGCACGGGCGATATCCGCGGAGTCTGCCCCGAAGGCTGGCACCTGCCAAGCCTAGAAGAATGGGAAGACCTGTTTAAGGCTGTTGGCGGTATATTGACGGCCGGAGCCAAGCTCAAGTCCAAGACTGGCTGGATGGAGTATAGCGGCATCAACAACGAGGATGCTTTCGGCTTTTCCGCGTTGCCCGCCGGCGGCAGGTACAACAATGGCAGTTACAGCGCCGAAGGCGCCTTCGCGCTCTTCTGGAGTACTACTAAGTACGATGGCATCAGCGCGTTCTACATAAACTTCTTCGCCCACAAAGAGGATGCGTACTTTAGCGTCGACGACAAGACCTACGGGTTTTCAGTTCGTTGTCTCAAGAACTAGGTTTCCAACCGCCAAGGGCGGTAGGAAACGGGGCTAGTAATATATAATTAACTATCCACCTTTATTCCCCGAGCTGGTCGGGGTTCAGGCACTTGAGTTCATCGACTACGAACAGGCCGTCCTTGCGGATAAGCTTGTCGTCGAACCAGATTTCGCCGCCACCGTATTCCGGACGCATGATGAGCACGAGATCCCAGTGGATGGCGCTCTGGTTGCCGTTGTAGGCGTCCTCGTAGCACATTCCCGGCGTAAAGTGGATGCTGCCGGCAATTTTTTCGTCGAAGAGGATGTCGCACATCGGCGCGTTCACGAAGGGGTTGAAACCGATGGCGAACTCGCCCACGCGGCGTGCACCTTCGTCCGTATCGAATATGGCGTTGAGCTGGGCGTTGTCGCCCGAGTCGCAGGTGGCTTCCACAATCTTGCCTTCCTTGAACACGAGGCGGACACCGCTGAAATGCTTGCCTTCGTAAAGCGTCGGTGTATTGTAGTGGATAACGCCATTGATGCTCCCATTCACCGGGGCCGTGTAGACTTCGCCATCGGGGATGTTCATGTTGCCGCAGCAGGGCACGGCGGGGATTCCCTTGATGCTGAACGTGATGTCGGTGTCATTTGCCACGAGGCGCACCTTGTCGGTCTTGTTCATCAGGTCAATCAGGTTCTGTGCGGCACGGCCCATCTTCGGGTAATCGGCCAGGCATGCCTTGAAATAGAAGTCCTCGAAGGCTTCGGTGCTCATCTTGGCGCCCTGGGCCATGGACGGATTGGGCCAGCGCAACACGCACCATTTCGTCTTGTTCACGCGGTAATCGAGCGTTTCCTTGGTAATCTTGCGGTACATGAGCATTTTCTCGTCGCTCACGTCGCAGTTTTCCATGGCATTGTCAGCGCCACGGATTGCGATATAGGCCTGCATGCGCTTCATCTCGGCAAGGGCTAAATCTGCAGAAAGTTTCATCTGGGCTTCGCTTGCAGAAAGGAGAACTTGGCGACGGACACGGCTGTTGTAGTTATGGACAAAGGCGTTGCCTCCCACTTTTTCGACGGCCTTGACCAGCTCCGTGGAAAGTTCGTCCGGAGTGTCGGTCGTCTCGATGAGGATGTTTTCTCCAGCCTGGAGGCGGACAGCGTCGTTGATTAAATTCGTAGCAAGTTGTGTAATGCGAGGGTCAGTCATAAATTCTATACCTTTTGAATGCAGAAAGCCAGCGACAGGATGCCGCCAGCTTAAATTTACAAATCTATCCGCCCAAGTTCCACTCCATTTGGTTACTCCGAGAAGGTAAACGGGATTGTTACGGTGGTGTTCCCCGATTTGACCTTGCTGAATGTCCACCGACCGACCGCGCTCTTGATTTCGGTGTCGAATTCGGTGTAGCCCGTCGTAGAGGAGACCACTGCGATGCTGACGACTTCCCCTCCCGGGGCAATCGTGAACTTCAGCGTGACCTTGCCCTGGAAGCCGGGCTTTTTCTTGAGGAACTTGTTATAGATATGGCGCAGCCCCGGAGTACGCTGGCGAACCACCTTCATGATATCAGAAGCAGAACGCGAGGAATTGCCCTGGCCCACGTCGATGTCCCGCTCAGAAGGCGGTTTCAGTTTGCCGATGGACTTGGTGGAGATGGCCCCGGCAGATCCGCCGATCAGGCTCCCCAACGCATCACCGATTCCTCCGCTCCCGCCTGAAGCAACACCTTCGTTGAATCCGGCATCCAGTTTACCATGACGGGTCGATGCGATTTGCGTCTTCCCGGTAACCTGCAAACCATTCACGTTCTTGAGGATTTTGTCGATATCCTTCGCAAACTGCTGGTTCGTCAAGTTGTAGACTTCGGCATTCGCGTTCTGTGTCCGCGCCGCCAGCATCTTGAGAATCCCCCGCTGCTCGGGAGAGCGTGGATCCCCACGGCCCGCGCGCTTACCACCACCGCCTTGCCTCTTGCGTTTGTTTTCATTTTTTACGATTTTCTTTTCTTGTTTTTCCTGCTTTTTTTCCTCCTTTTTTTCGATGATGTTCATGGTTGTCGAAATCTCCACTGCCTCCGTCTTTTCGAAGACAATCTCGTCGATTACGCGATCATACGTAGTCGCCCAGAAACCTACCGAAAGCGCGGCAATGATGGATGTACCGGCAATGCGCCACATCCTCTTGTCGGAATCCGGAAGCAGGGACTCGATGAACTTTTCTGTTTCTTGTTTTTGTTTTTTGGTTTGCGGTTTCATGATTTTATCCTCCGTTTTATTGGATTTTTATTTTAAAGAAAAAGGGAATCAACTACCCCGTTGGCGGGGCATACTTCGGGAACGCGATGTCGAGGGGACGAAAACGGCCAAGTCAAAGGAATTATGTTGTTTGTACTTCCGTTCAATATTCGTTCCTTTGTTCGAACAAAGAACGATTTGTTACTCTCTTTAATCTTAAAGTACACCGAAAAAATTTTTTCGTTGCGCGCCGGAGCGTAAACAAAAATTCATCGACACATTTGTAAACTTGAACAAATTAGCGGGATGCGCGTAGATACTGGGTTCGGGAGCGATTTTATATTCTCGCGGACTTTCCGGTTTTTACAAAAAATTATATCAACCGGTTCTATTCCAATCTAGAAGTCTCCAAGTTAAACGCATTCTTTTTTTACATGGCCTTGTGGCCGGTTTTTGCAGAGTTTCCTATATTTTTCTTATCATGAAACTTTTACCCACCCCACCCGACTTAAACAAGATTGCGCGCCCGAACTGGATAGAAATCAACTTGGACGCCCTGTGCAACAATATCCAATTTATCCGGAGCCAGATCCCTGCCAATACGAAAATCCTGATTCCCGTGAAAGCAGACGCCTACGGGCACGGGAGCCTGGCCTGCTCGTTTGCCGCCAAGTTCGGTGGTGCCGACTACCTCGGCGTGGCCCACATCAACGAAGGCATGCTCCTGCGCCAGTACGGCATGGACCTCCCTATCTTGGTGCTTGGCCCCTGCACTCCCGCCGACTTCGCCTATTTCGTAGAATTCCAACTGACTGCCGCCATTACGGACCTCCGCACGGCGCAACTCTTTGACCAGTTCCTGCAAGAAACGGGGACGACATGCCGTGCCCATCTGGCGATAGACACGGGCATGAACCGCTATGGTTTTGATGCCGAGGACTTCGACAGCATCCGCACAGCGCTCCACCTCAAGCATATCGAATTCGAGGGCATGTTCACACACCTCGCCACGGCCGACATGCCGGGCAACCCGAAGACGGACGTTCAGATACAGCGTTTCAGCCGCTTGGTCGATGTCCTAGAAGCCGAAGGTATCCGCCCGCCTGTTTGCCACTGCAGCAGCTCGGCAGGCACGCTCACGCACCCCGAAAGCCATTTCGACATGGTCCGCCCCGGCCTCACACTTTACGGCTACAACTGCATGGGTCCGGTACCCTCCCCCTACCCCATCCGCCCTGTCATGAAAATCAAGAGCACCATCCGGCATATCCACATCGTGAAGCCGGGGGAAACGGTCAGCTACGGCGGCTACTGGATGGCCCAGCAACCAACCCGAATCGCGACAATCGCCATCGGTTACGGCGACGGCTATTTGCGCGGAGAATACAACAAGGGATTCGTGATGATTCGTGGGCAGATTTGCCCGATTCTCGGCCGCGTGTGCATGGACGCGACGATGGTCGACGTGAGCCACATCCCCGACGTGCAAGTCGGCGAAACGGTCGATGTCGTGAACGGCGAGCTCGATTTCCATATATCAATGGAAAGTGTGGCGGATGACCACCACACTATTCCGTACGAACTCACTAGCCGCGTCGCAAGACGCCTATACCGTAAATACTTCTGGAAGAACCGCCTTGTCCGCTGGGATTACCTCAAGCAGGAGTTCGGCGTCCAGGATTACAGGGAATACCCGTTAAGGTAAAACCTTAACGGATTTATTCCTCTATGCAGCGGACTGAATAGCCCGCTTTTTTGTCGAATGATTTGATTGCCGGGGTGTCGTAATAATTGACAAACAGGGCGTAAGCTTCGGAGCCATTCGCATCGCTTGACCAGAGATAAGCGCTGGATGTTTTGTCGAAGAAATCACCGTTCTTATAGCCACCGGCAGGCAACAGGTCAAAGCCCCAGAAATTGAGCCCGTCCTTGCTTCTCCATTCTTCGGTCGAACGAAGGTAACGATAATCGGTGTGGTAGAGATAAAGTGTGCCTAGTTGATCCTTACTCGGCAGTTTCCAGCCTTCAGGACAAACAGTCTGCGCAGCATCCCAGCTATAGAGACGGCCAAACTTCTTGCACGAAGCGTCTTCGTTGTTGTAACACCAGCTATCATCGGCCTTGACATTCAGGTTTTCGGCCATCCAAGTCAGATTATTAATCTTGACCGTCTTGTATTGTTTGCCGTCAACAGTCACAGAACCATAATCAAACGGGATTTCGGCAATGTACGAGGAATCAAGGTCGCCATCCACCTTTATACTAGCCTTCTGTGAAAGAACGCAGCGCACAGACATGCCGTGGTCCTTGTAGTATTCACCTTTGCTAGCAACATCCTTGTCGTAATGGAAGGAGAGGCCCTTGGCTGTACCCGCATCATATTCGTCAGATGTCCAGAAATAAGCGTACTTGCCGCCCGACTGGAAGTTTCCATCGTTATTGAGACGGCCACCGGCAAGAACATTAAAGCCAAAACGGTTCGTGCCGCCGGAGACGGTTTCGCTTTCATCCCAAGACGAAACCGCCTTGAGACTAGTTCCGCTGCCTTCATTACCATTGGCGCTCTCGACGGCCTCCAGCAATTTATTCCAATCTTTTTCGGAAGGTATGACCCAGCCATTAGGACAGACACCTTGGAACTGCCAGTCTTTTAAAATCCCCGCTTTCTTTGTCTTTAAGGAATCATCAAGGTCCATAGCGGCGGTCCAAGTGTAAAGCGGACCGTATTTTTCGCAATTCTTTGATTTGTTGTCGAGACAGCCAATGTTCTTCTTCAAGTTTGGCGTTTCGGAACTGTCCGCATAACGTAAGTTCTCGGCAAACCAATACAGGTCACCAATTTTTACGATCTTGTATTTGTTCTTGTCGCGGGAATCGGTAAAATAACCATCCTTGACAACAACAGAAGCATACAAATCTTTATCATCGTTTTCATGGATATTGATGGTTTCATCACTCGAATCATCTAAACATCCGGTGACAGCAAAACCTATGGCAAAGAGACCAACAACAAATTTTTTCATTGTTCCTCCATTGTGGAAAAAATAACGTTCTTTTCCTAATATAACATTAAGAAAAGGCAAAAATCAATTTATTTATTTTTTTTCTTGGGGAACTAACCGTTCTACAATCCGGAAAAGGTCATTGTAGATTTCAAGGAAGTCCTCAACCCAAATCGGGTCGCGTTCACCGACGATATGGAACGTTTCTTCGAGCGTATGGCGCGCGTTGTAAGGGCCAATCTGTGACCCCGGAGGCAACGACAACGAGCCACCCTGATAAACGGAAGCCGCAGCAAGGCGCGCACGGTAGCTACGGCGCAAACGCGCAATGAGCGTAGAACGTAAAGAAAGAAGCTCTTCGTGAGCCTTGAGGAACTTGCCTTCGCCAATCCAGCCCTCCACCACGTCGAGGCGGCGTAAAATAGAATCGCGTTCTGTCGACGGGACAAGCAAACGCTTGGCCGAAAGAGTCTTCTTTATCTGCGACGAAATACCCGCAAGCAAATCCTTGTTCCAGAATTCCATGGGGTGCAATTCGGCGGCGCTGCGTTCTTCGGGCTTAGGGGTATGTTGCACAACCCAGCGGTCAATCTTTGCCGCTACGAGTTTGGCTTCGGGTTCACGATCGACGGCCAGATATTCCTGGGCCCTGTTCAGCAGGTATTCTGCGTAAACCATGCGCCAGTGCGGGACCTTACCCGTCTTGCGGATTGCGTCGACTCGTTGCCGGAGATTTGCAACCATCTCGTCCATCGGTAAGCCTACTCCTTGCTCCCTGTCTTGGTCAACGGCGTCACGCCAATTTCCACGCGACGGTTCAAACGGCGGTGTTCTTCGCTGTCATTGGGATACTTGGGCTGGTGTTCACCGAACCCGGCCGCAAAGAGACGGTCAGGAGGGAAACCCTGCGCAACAAGAGCCTTGACCACGTTCACGGCGCGCTCCGAAGAAAGGTGCCAGTTGGTGTACGTGGAAGACTTCACCGGAGTATCGTCGGTAAATCCGCTCACCATGATAACATCGCCAGTATCCAAAGCATCTAACAAGCCCTTGCTAATCCCCTGAATAACGCTAACGCCTTCGGGAGTGAGGTTCGCGCCGTTCAGCGGGAAAAGGAAACTCGCCTGAATTTGAATCTTGCCATCTTCGAGGGCGATAAGGCCCGCTTCAATAGAGGTCTGCAAACTCTTGGACAGGAGCGCGTTGCGTTCGGCAGCAATCTTGCGCATCTGTTCCTGACAGCTGAGGACTTCTTCTTCGGTACGTGTCAGGTCTTCGGCTTTTTGCTCCTTGAGGGTGGCCATTGCCACAAACGCAAGGATGAACAAAGACACCAGGGCAACGCCCAGGTCCGTATAGGCCATCCACGGATTACGGTTGTCGTCTTGCTTGAACCGCATATTTATTCCTCGGCCTTAGGCTGCTGGGCTACAGACGGAGCAGGAGATACAGAGAAACGTTGCATCTGTTCCATGACTTCGAGGAGGATTTCCTGAGTCTTGACTGCATTTTCCATGAGGACTTCGCTTGCGCGCTCGTGGAAGGCTTCCAGCGTCTGGTTCAAATGTTCGACAAAGTTGTCCTCGTCGTCGCGTTCGGCCGTATCGCCGTTCAGCTTTTCGATAATCGATTCGAGGCCGGTGCGGAGCATTTCGAGGTTCGCGCTCAGTTCGGACTGGTTCACTCGCATGAGTTCTGCCGTCTCGACAATGTTACCACCCAGAGCGTCGGTCGCTTCCTTCTCCTTGACCACGCGGTTATCGATGCTTTCGGTAAGAGCCTTCTGGGCTTCGAGCAGCACGGCGGAGGTTTCGGAAAGTTTCTGGAATGCGCCCAAAATGTCCGTAGAGAGCGCGGAAATTTTTTCGGAAACAGACTGGCTGAGTTCGGCAGAACCCGCCTGTGCCTTCTCGGCAACTTGCAGGGCAACGTTCTTGAGCGTTTCGAGGCTTTCCTTCTGGTATTCCGTATTGGAGTCGGTCTTGGCAGAAAGCGCATCCATGAAGGACTTCCACTGTTCGCTAGACTGCTTGACCTGTTCGGTAACGGATTCAGCAATGTTCTTGCTTGCCGCAGCCGTGACGTTTTCGAGGCCGGCCTTGACTTCGTCGCCGATGCCGGCGAGGCCCGTCTGCAGCGAGCCGGAAAGTCCGTTCAGCTTTTCGTCCAGCTTGCCCGGAATAGAATCAACCGATTCGGCCAAGGACTTCACGCTCTTTTCCATCGGAGCAAAAGAAGATGCCACGGAATCGCCAAGGTTCTTGCCCAAGCCATCCATCATAGAATTCAGCCCGGACACCGCCTTCGACATGTCGGAAGAAAGTTTTTCGACGGACTGGCCAACGTCTGTAGAAATTTTCTCGACCGAAGTATTTATGTTGCTTGAAATGCTTTCTGTTGCAGCAGCGAGTTCCGCCCCGACCTTATTGACAATACCGGAAAGGCTTTCCTGCACGGAGTTCACGACATCGTTCAGGTTCTTCGTCACCACCTGGAAAAGGCGTTCGATTTCGCTCTTGTTTTCTTCGCCGACTTCGGCCACCGAGCCCTGCATATCGAGCGTCATAGAATCGAGGCGGCTCATGAAGGCATCGCGGTTAGCAATCAACACGCTGCGCGTCGCATTCAAAATCAAGGCAGCGAACAGACCGCAAAGGCTCGTACCGAAGATACCCTTCATTCCCTGGAACAAAAGCTGGATGGTATCAAGCGTGGCCTGTGTCGTTGAGTTGTCGATAGCACCACCAGCCGTTGCAACAGAATACATAAGGCCAAAGAATGTACCCATAAGGCCAAGGAGAATCACGGAACCGCTCGCACTGCGCGGAATGGAGATGGACGAACCCGTCGAGAGCACTTCGAAAGCCACCGGGGAATCCAGACGGACGTTCTTGCTCAACAGGCGTTCTGCCAAGCGGATTCGCGAAGCGACCACTCCATCGCCACTGGCCGAATATATACGGCGGCGTTCGCACTCGTCAATGATTTCGCTTTCATTGGACATCTGCCTGAGTTTTTTCAACGCCAAGGCCTGCTCCACGATGAATACGGCGAAAATCGCGATCATGATAATCCATCCGAAAAGCGGAGCGCCGAAATAGAATGCGCCCGCCAGCAATACAGCGAGGCCAACGACGCTAAGCAGCAAAATCGAAGTGAATGCGTTTTTCATGTTTATCCTTACGAGTTGGTTTGGGCCTGGTATGTGGCCGGTGTTTCAAACAAGTTTAACTGCCCCCGCGAGAAGCCGCGGAGGAAAAGCGCCCATTTGCTCTGATACCATTCGATAATCTGGATGGTGAGCCCACGGGCATAATCACAAAAATCATCGGTAAAAGCGAGGAATCCGTTTTCGTATGCGCCATGCGGGTTCCAGAACTTCCCTACGTTTCGAGCGCAACCGGCAGCCGACGCATAATAGCGCGTAGCGCTCTTGCCCATAAATGCCGCAGCGAATCGCTTTTTGGCAATGGAGTTGAGCGAGCTGCGCAACGAGAGCACAAGCGCATTCTCCTTTTCCCTGAGCGAAGTTTCCAGGCAAGGCAGGAGTTTCGAAACAGCGTCCACAGCGCTTTCGCTGTGCCAGTACTTGCAAAGTTTCTCTTGCAACTGCATCACACGGCCGTGCATACGGACAAAGAGCGGTTCGGCATCGCTCACCAGCAAGTGGATTGTCGCCGAATAAAAGGCGCTAATATCCTGCTTGTTGTTCTTCACAGTGAGAGCCCAGCCCTGTTCCTCGTCGTGCGTCAAGAAATCGCCACCTTCGAGGAGGAGCCTAAGCACTTCTTCTGTCGAAAAGCGCTGCATCCACTTGGCACGGAACTCGTCGTACAACGCATTTGCGTCCTGGATAATCTGCGGGAAACTCGCATCGGCCAATTTCCAGGCAGACTTACTGAAAGAAATGAGTTCGGATGCTCCGACCATGGATTCTGCATTGGACATCATGGCGTCCAAATGTTCGAACAACGCAATGGACCAGGTGACCATCATCGACTGCGACAAAGACGCCACCATGGACGACCTGTCCGGCCGGACCGACAAGCGAACGCTTGTCCCAGTCATCTTACGTATTGCTCGACGGAACGACTCTTCCACAGTCCACTACCTCAGAAACGGGCCTCGACTCTTTGCCAGATATTGCGGCGAACCCTCTTGCCCTTGTTGGCCAGTTCATCGGATTCGTTACGAACATCTGCTTCCAAATTGTTCGTGACAAGCGCCATATCCCCATTGTACTTGGCCTTGGCCTCCAGATAGAGACCATAGACATTATTGGAGATATTCGTATTGTTGGCGGTCACGTTGGCTGCACGGAGCGACAACGCAAAGCGGTTGCGCGAGAATTCACAGTCGGTAAGGTACATCTGGGAGACCTCGTCCACCCAGAGTCCATAGTAGTTGTTGACGAACTTAACCTTGTCAAAAATACCATCGGTGCGGAACACTGTGTTGCGGAAGGCATTTTCAATCACGAGGTTGCGGACTTCGAAAGGCTTGCTGCTAGAGACGAAATGGATTCCGTTCCAACTTTCGCTGGAATCGGCACTGCGGAACGTAATCGGCTTTTCGGGAGTCCCCTGGATGCGGACCGGGCCACGAAGCATAATCTTGGCATATTCGCCCATGAGGACCGTCACGCCAGGTTCGACAAGGAGCGTATCCGTAGAAGAGAACACGACACCTTGTTCCAGGATGTAGGGGCTATGCTTCGACAAAAGACGGACAGCACCCTTTTCTGGTTGAGGGAACGGCATCTCGCCGGCAAACACCGAGGCAACGAGCAGGAGCGATACGGACAAAAACGGACGTAACATCAGGGTTCACTCCTCATCTTGATTTTCTGGATGACATGCATGCTCGGGATGGAATCCTGGGCGATAACGTCCTTCACGTTCAAGTCGCCGTTGATTTCAAGATTCGCAGAAGCAACGGCCCCATGACTGACATCGAACAGAATGGAGCCCGAACCGACGATAAATCCCTGGCTTTCCATGTGAAGGTCGGATGTGGAATCAGGTTCTTCCTTATACTTGAGGTTCATGCCGATTTTTGCGATTTTAGCACCATCGTGAAGCATGACATCTTCGAGAGTGAACGACTTGTACACGGTTGTCATCGAATTGGCACCCGGTATAGTCACCATGCGTTCCCAAGACTCCCCTATGGCGACCGGCTTCGACGGGAGCACCGGCTGAATCTTCAAGAAGAGTTTGACGAGGTCGATGTCGTCGTCACCGAACTTCATTTCGGCATCTTCAACAACCGGATCGCTCATGGTTCCATCCGATTCCAGTTTGAACTGGAAATGCTGAACCGCAACGAGCTTTTCGACATTGCGGAATTCCTCGACAGAACGCTTGTCGGAGGTGTATTCCACAGAATCGACCTTCATTTCGAAACGGGCAGAGCCGTCATCGTAAGGGACCAGCATGTTAAGCGTGCTGCGCACCTTGATATGGGATTGCATGGATTCCGGCACGGCATTGGCAGAATCCTCCGGCAAGAGCACGTTTAAGGACGACTCGAGGAAAAAAGTACGCGAAGCGGCATCCTGCGTGTTAAAGGCAAGGACAACATCGTTATTGTCGCAAGAACACAGCAAAAGGAGCGCTGCGGAAGTAGCGCAAAATTTGATAAAATTCATGGTTTGAATATAGAAATAGACGAGAGACGAGAGGCTAGGGGCTAGAATCTAGAGGCTAGAATCTGGGGGGATGAGGTATGAGGTCGGGGCTAAAGCCCCTCTGAGGTGTGAGGTATGAGGTCGGCACTTCGTGCCTTTGAGGTATGAGGAAAGTAGGACAAATGCGTAAGGCGAGTGCCGCGGTCAAGTTTACTTGAACATGGCCGAGCCGAGCATTTGGTACTTGAGCTATACGAAACTTGGCAATTTATTGCCTTAGTTGAGTTATCCTCTATGAGGAGTAGCGAGAGTACCAGTAGACTGTAGGAAGTGATTAGGGGTTAGGATCTAGTCTCTCAAAGACTCACCGCTCATAGCTCATGGCTCATTGCTCGGGCCTGGAGCCTCGAGCCCCGAGCCTCCCTTATTGCCGGAATCGCCCTTCTCAAGCCGCATCTGCTGGAAAAAGGCCTTCAGGAGGCCCAGGCACTCGTCGGCCAGGAGCCCGCCCACGACCTCCACGTCGCGCTTGAGCGCATTGCCCGTAATCACGTCGACGGTCGTTCCGCAACCGCCAAAACGGGTATCCGGGGAACCGTAGACCACACGGGAAACACGGCTATTGAGAATGGCCCCCGCGCACATCGGGCAGGGTTCGAGCGTTACATACAAAGTACATCCATCCAGACGCCAGTTGTCCAAATGACCAGCAGCCGTCCCGATAGAAAGAATTTCGGCATGGGCGGTAGCGTCCTTGAGCATCTCAATCTGATTGTGACCGCGGCCGATGACAACGCCATCCTTCACGATAACGCAACCGATAGGGATTTCCTTCTCGTCGAAGGCCTTTTGCGCCTCGCGGATGGCCATGCGCATGAATTTTTCGTCTTCAGAATTAAACATAAAACACTAGCCAATGGATAATTGAGAATGGATAATGGATGATGAATAATCATCAATCATCAATCATCAATCATCATAAACCTCTCCCGTAAGCGCAGTAGCTATCTTCCTGCATGTAGTCGCCGTCGTGGTAGTAGGCGGCACGGGCTCGGCAGCCGCCGCAGCGGTCGTTGAACTTGCACTTGCCGCAGGCACCGGCATAGGCCTTGGTGCGGAGTTTCTTGAACACTTCGGCGTTCGCCCAAATTTCGTCAAACGGCGTATCGTGAACGTCGCCCGCCTCTTCCATCATGTAGGCGCAGGGGCGCACCTTCCCTATCGGGCTCACGATGCAGTAGTCAAGGCCGGCGAGGCAGCCACGGCTATAACGAGTCTTGATATCGAGTTGGTCGGCGATGCGCAGGAACTGCGGGGCGCATGTAGGCTTCACGGGAATGCCGAGCGTGCGGCTCTTTTCCATAATCTTGCGAAGCAGGCCCTCATATTCGGCAACACGCAGGGCGTGACCTTCAATTTCCTTGCCGCGGCCCACGGGAATCAGGAAGAAAATCTGGTGGTTTACCGCGCCGATTTCCTTGACCCAATCCATGATGTCGAAAATTTCGTTCTGGTTCCAGTCCATGATGGTCGTGTGAATCTGGAACGGGAGGCCCGCCGCCTTGCAGTTCTCGATGCCCATCATCGTGAGTTCGAAGGCATTCGGGAGACCGCGGAAATCGTTGTGGCGGTCGTGATCAATACTGTCGATGCTGATACCCATCGCCATCGCACCGGCGGCTTTAAGCTTGAACGCTAAATCATGCGTAATAAGCGTGCCATTCGTGCCGAACACCGGGCGGAGCCCCTTGCTCGAGGCGTGCGCCACCAGTTCCACGATGTCGGGGCGGGTCATCGGCTCGCCGCCGCTGAAAATCATGATCTTGAACCCCGCCTTCGCGATTTCGTCAATCAGCTTTAGGGCTTCTGCCGTCGTGAGTTCGGCCGCCTTGTTCTCGCCCGCGTCCTGGTAGCAGTGCTTGCAGGTCAGGTTACACTTGTTGGTGGTCATCCAAGATACAATCATCATAAACCTCGTTCAAAACGAACTACAAGATAGAAATCCTTGTCACAAAATTACATGTTCAAAAACAAATTATTGGCCAACGGTATCCTTACGACGGAATATAACCCAAAGGATAACGGCAAGGGAGGCTCCGATGAGGCACATGAACATATCTGACTGGGTATCCCAAATGTAGCCCTGGGTGCCAAGGAACGCCTCCGTGTCGGCCGGATTACTCAAGGAAGCCAGCCATTCAATAATCTCGTAAAGCGCAGAAATCGCCTCGGCAACGCAGATGGCCAAGAAAACAGTCCAGCCAGTGGTCCTGAGCGGGGTTGTGCGGCGCAAAAGTTCAATTGTCAAGAGCGCCGGGGTAAAACCTTGCATGAAATGCCCAATCTTATCGTAATTGTTTCGAGTAAAGCCGAACCAATCCTCCATCCAAAAACCGAGCGGCACCTTCGCATACGAATAGTGCGCCCCCACCAGAAGGACGGCCATGTGGAACGCCATCAGGGCATAAAGGTACGTGGGCATCCGGAATTTGTTGTACGTGAGCAAAAGGACGAGAAGCCCGACAAGTGCGGGAGCGGCCTCCAGGCCCCAGGTCAAGTAGGTGTCAGCAACCCCTACAACAGACCAAAGAATCGTCAAAAGGACAAGTACAAGCAGCACAAGGTGGGATTTGGGAATATCTTTCATACCCCAATAATAATAAATATACCCCTCCCTCAAAAAAAGTTTCTTTTTTATGAGAATAATCACCAAAAATAAGTTATAATATTACATAAATACGTCTTTTATATTACATTATGCTTTTTAGGTTCAATTTTTTGCATTATATGAGTGAATCCTATATAAAATGCTATTTTTCGGGGCAAAAAAAAAGGATACCATGACAAAGAGAAGAGTTGTTATTACTGGTCTAGGCGCTGTTACACCCGTCGGCAAGTCCGTTCAGGGCATGTGGCAGGCCATTCAAGAGGGCAAAAGTGGAATTGCCCCCATTACCCTGTTCGATGCATCCAACTGTCCCGTAAAGATTGCAGCCGAAATCAAGGAATTCAAGCCCGAGGAACACGGAATTGACCCGAAAGAAGCCCGACGCATGGCCCGCTTCACACAATTCCTAGTGGCCGCCGCAAACGAAGCGGTCAAGGACGCGAACCTCTCCCGCGAACAACTTGCCGAAGACACCACCGGAATCGTGGCCGGAAACGGCCTTGCCGGCATGGACATTCTCGACGAGACGTACAACAAGTATATCGAAGGCGGCAAGCGCAGGGTTTCCCCGCTCGCCATGCCCGAACTTATTGCAAACGAAGCTTGCGCGAACGTATCCATTGCCCTCGGCATCACGGGATTTGCCCACACCATCGCAACCGCCTGTGCCTCCGGCACCGACGCCATCGGGGTCGCCCTCGACGCCATCCGTTCCGGAAGGGTCGACGTGTGCCTCGCAGGTGGTTCCGAAAGCGGGATTACCGAATATTCTATCAAGAGCTTTGCCGGCATGCACGCGCTCACCGACAAATTCAACGACGCCCCCGAAAAGGCGTCGCGCCCATTCGACAAAGACCGTAGCGGCTTTGTCATGGGCGAAGGCGGTGCCGTAATGGTACTCGAAGAACTCGAACACGCGAAGGCCCGCGGCGCAAAGATTTACGCCGAACTCGCAGGCTACGGCGCATCCGCCGACGCCTACCACATCACGAGCCCGCGCCCGGGTGGAGAAACCTGCGCCAAGGCCATGATCCGCGCCATGAAGGATGCGGACATCGCCCCGACCGACGTGGACTACTACAACGCCCACGGCACCTCCACCCACCTGAACGATATCACCGAGACCGAAATGCTCAAGATTTCGCTCGGCGAGCATGCTTACAAAATCAAGGTGTCGAGCACCAAGAGCATGACCGGACACTGCGTGGGAGCCGCAGGCGTCATCGAGGCCATCATCAGCACACTCGCCATCAAGGATTCGTTCTACCCAGCCACAATGAACCTCGACAACCCGGACGAAGGCTGCGACCTTGACTACGTGCCGAACAAGGGTGTCCCGGGGAATATCGACGTCGCCGTATCGGCTTCGCTCGGTTTTGGCGGGCACAACGGCGTTGTCGTCATAAAAAAATTCAAGGATTAAGATCCTTGCAAAATAGAAAGGGGAAAAATGATTATTCAGCCCATGATTCGCGGCAACATGTGCATCAACGCGCACCCAGTAGGGTGCGCTGCTGCCGTGCGTAGCCAAATCAGTTCCGTCCAAAAATGGAGGGCGGAACAGGGCAAACCTAAAGACTCCCCTAAAACCGTACTTGTCATTGGATGCTCTACCGGCTACGGGTTAGCCAGCCGTATTGTCGCCGCCTTCGGGTTCGGAGCCACAACAATCGGCGTTTCCTTCGAAAAGGAGGGAGCAGACACCCACCCCCCAAAAAATGGGACACCGGGATGGTACAACAACATGGCGTTCGACCGCGAGGCAAAGGCCTCCGGCATTGAATCCTACACAATCAATGGCGATGCATTCTCCCACGACACGCGAAAAAAAGTCATCGATATCGTAAAAAAGACCAACAAAAAAATAGACCTCGTCATCTACAGCGTCGCTTCTGTCGTGCGGGTAGACCCGGATTCGGGTAAACTCTACCGCAGTGTCTTCAAGCCAATCGGGGAAGCCCTCACCGGAGAAACCATCGACGCGATGACCGGCAAAATAACCCCCATTGGTACCGACCCCGCAACCGACGAAGAAATTTTCAATACGATAAAAGTAATGGGTGGCGAAGACTGGGCTCTATGGATTGATCAACTCGCCAAAGCGGATGTACTTTCCGAAGGCATCAAGACGGTTGCCTATTCCTACATCGGCCCCTCCCTCTCCTATGCCATCTACCGCGACGGCACCATCGGAGAAGCCAAGAAGCACCTTGAGAGAACGGCAAAGAAAATGGATGCCGAACTACAGGCAAGTCTCAAGGGAAAGGCCTACATTTCTGTAAACAAGGGCGTCGTGTCGCGCTTGAGCGTGAGCATCCCCATTATTGCGCTATACCTCTCCGTGCTATTCAAGGTCATGAAGAAGAAAGGTACGCACGAAAGCTGCATCGAACAGATGGAACGCCTTTTCGCCGAACGCCTGTACACGGGAGATGCTGTACCGACCGACAATGTCGGGCGAATCCGCATCGACGACCTCGAAATGGACCCCATGGTTCAGGAAGAAGTCAAGAAACGCATGGCCACCATCACTCAGGAAAACTTCACCCAAGTGGGTGACCTCGTTGGTTACCGCCACGACTTTCTCGTCACGAATGGATTTGACGTCGAAGGAGTTGACTACACAGCCGATGTAGCCTCGATGGAATCTATTTAAAACAATTATTTTTCCTCCTTTTATCCTTTTTTTTGTATTTTTCGGGTGTAACGGCAATTTACGCCGTGAAGAACCAAGGAGCGTCGCATGTCCGACTGGCTGTTCAAATCGTGGCTCAAGATTTCCGCACTGACGGCAATCCTGTTTTTCTTTTATCACCTGTTTATCTCGCAAAAACTCGAAGAAGAAAATTTCTCTTCGGACAGCGACAAGCACTAGAGGCTTCTCATGGAACAGAACAAGGACATCCTGGACATCCAGGCCGCCGAAGAAAGCTCCCGCAAGAAGAAGAAGTTTATCCTGTGCTATCACAGTTTCAGCGTGCTGAACTTCAAGAGGACGCGAAACCAGATTAGGAAAATTGCAGACGCCGCAGGCTCCCCCATCAGCATCGCCGTCATCCCGTCGTTCGGGGCCGCACCGGAATCCGAGGCGGAACAGTTCCGCGAAGAACTCGAAAAATTCGTGAACGAGGGTTACGAGATTATGCTCCACGGAGCACGCCACCGCGCAGACCTATCCCTCAAGCGCAGCGTCCAGGGCAAAATCGCCCTCTTCATTTCGAACAACGAAGCCGAATTTGCCGGCCTGAACGAACGCTTCACCCAGGCGCTTCTCAAGCGCAGCCTCGCCCTGTGGAAAGCACATGGTTCGGGCAAACCATCCGGATTTATCCCGCCCATCTGGTTCGGGAACAAGTTCCTCAAGGAACAAGCCCTAGAAATTTTCGACTACTACGAAGACTACCACGGAATTTACCAGAAGGTGGACGGAAAAATCAAGAAGACAAGTTCCGGCACACTCAGTTTTTCCATCATCCCCGCACCGCTCCTCGGCATAGCGCAGACATACGCATGCCTCAAGATGTTGTTGCCGGGTGGAGTCCACCGCTTGGTGTTCCACGACAAGGACTTCAGGACCATCGGTGAAAAACGCATTTTGAACATGGTGCGCTACACATCCACCATGCGTGAAAAAATCATGTACAGGGATCTATAAGACCCGTCATCACTGGATTCAAGACATGATACTGAACAAGTTTCTCTCCCGCATAGATTACGAGTCTTACGAGGACCTTTACAAGAATTTCAAGATTTCCATTCCGGAAAATTTTAACTTCGCCTACGATGTGGTTGATGAATACGCGAAGACGGAACCCAAGCGCGAAGCGTTAGTGTGGTGCGACGACAACGACGAAAGCCACATCTTCACCTTCAAGGACTTGTCGCTTGCATCCCAGCGCACAGCGAATTTCCTTGCAGAACAAGGTATCCAGAAAGGCGACCGCGTGATGCTCATCCTCCGCCGCCGCTACGAATTCTGGTTCTTCTTGCTGGCGCTCCACCGCATCGGGGCCATTGCCATTCCGGCAACAAACATGCTCGCCGCCGAAGACCTGGAATACCGCTTCAAGGCAGCCGAAGTGAAAATGGTCGTCACCTACGACGAGCCTGCCCTCCAGAAAGAAGTGGACAAGGCCAAATCCAAGTGCCCCTCCGTCGAAAAGCTCGTGACTGTAGGCCAAACGGCCCGCCAGAACTGGATTAGCTTCTACGACGACTACGAAATTTTCCCCGCAAAGTTCGAACGCCCCGAAGGGGATGCCGCCACGCACAACGACGACATCATGATCGTCTATTTCACGAGTGGAACCAGTTCGAACCCCAAAATGGTCGCCCACACGTTTACCTACCCGCTCGGGCATATCGTGACTGCCAAGTACTGGCAGCACGTTATTGACGGAGGCCGCCACCTGACCGTTGCCGAAACGGGCTGGGCCAAGGCACTCTGGGGCAAGATTTACGGGCAGTGGATTGCCGGTTCTGCCGTGTTCACCTACGACATGAAGGTGTTCATCCCGGGCAAGCTGCTCGAAAAGATGGCCGAGTACAAGGTAACCACGTTCTGTGCACCGCCAACCGTATACCGCTACATTCTGCAACACGGCATCGGCAAGTACGACCTTTCAAGCCTCAAACATTGCACTACCGCAGGCGAAGCCTTGAACGTGGATATCTACAACAAGTTCTACGAACAGACAGGCCTCCGCATGCAAGAAGGCTACGGACAGACGGAACTCACGCTCACCACGGGCAACTTCGGATTTAGCGAGCCACATCCTGGATCCATGGGCAAGCCCTCGCCGGGATACCGCATGGAAATCGTGAACGCGGACGGCGAGCCCTGCGCCGATGACGAAGTCGGCGAACTCATCATCAAAATTGACCAGGGTAAGCCCTTCGGCATGTTCGGCGGCTATTACCGAGACGACGAACGCACCGAAAAGGTTTTCGAAGGCGGGGTTTACCATACGGGCGACACCGCTACCCGCGACAAGGACGGTTACTACTGGTTCGTAGGCCGCAACGACGACCTCATCAAGAGTTCCGGCTACCGCATCAGCCCCTTCGAAGTGGAAGAAGTCATCCACAAGCACCCCGCCGTGCTCGAAGTCGCTGTGACAGGCGTCGAGGACAAGGATCGCGGCCAAGCCGTGAAAGCGACCATCGTGCTCCAAAAGGGCTACGAAGCGTCTAAGGAGCTCGCAAAGGAAATCCAGCTATTCACGAAGAAGGTGGCCGCCAGCTACAAGAGCCCGCGCATCATCGACTTCGTGACGGAACTGCCCAAGACCATCAGCGGAAAGATTCGCCGCGCCACCATCCGTGACAAGGATGCCGAAGCGAAGAACGCCGAGAACACCGAAAAAGCCTCCAACGAAAACGCGGAGGCACCGGCTGACAACAGCGCCGAATCTTAAAGCGACTTAAAGACTTTCCTGGCGGCATCGACGGTACGGTCGATGTCGCTTTCTGTATGCGCAGCACTCACGAAAATGGCCTCGAACTGGCTCGGGGCCAGATAAATGCCCTCGTCGAGCATCCCGAGGAAATACCTGCGGAAGAGTTCCAAGTCGGATTTCTGCACGTCGGCAAAGCATTCCACCGAACCTTCGGTAAAGAAGATGCAGCCCATGGAGCCCACCTGGTTTGTAGCCAGCGGGATTCCCGCAGACTTCGCCGTATCCTGGAGGCCTTCAATCAAGCGTTTGGTCATCGCCTCGGCATGCACGTACAGCTCTGGATGCGTAGACAGTTCGCGCATCGTAGCGAGTCCAGCCGCCATCGCAACCGGATTGCCCGAAAGCGTGCCCGCCTGGTAAATGCCACCGAGCGGAGCAATCTGCTGCATCACATCCAAGCGGCCACCATAAGCGCCCACCGGCATTCCACCGCCGATAATCTTCCCGAACGTAGTCAGATCCGGCTTGATGCCGTAAAGCCCCTGCGCACAGTGGATGCCCACACGGAATCCCGTCATGACCTCGTCCACAATCAGGAGCGCGCCATGCTTTTTCGTTTCATCCGAAAGCGTCTGCAAGAACTCGGGTTTTGCAGGAACAACCCCCATGTTGCCTGCCACCGGTTCCACGATGACTCCCGCAATTTCGTCGCCAATCTTGTCGAAGAGTTCTTTAACGCCCGCCACGTCGTTGTACTGGAGCGTGAGCGTGTACTTCGCGAGGTCGGCGGGGACGCCCTTGCTGCTCGGCTTGCCCGTCGTGAGCATGCCCGAACCCGCCTTGATAAGCAGGCTATCGCTGTGGCCATGGTAGCAGCCTTCAAACTTCACAATCTTGTCGCGGCCGGTAAAACCACGAGCGGCACGGATAGCGCTCATTGTCGCCTCGGTCCCGCTATTCACCATGCGAATCATCTCGACACTTGGCACGAGGCTCATCACAAGTTTCGCGAGTTCGGATTCAAGCCCGCACGGAGCCCCGAAACTGAGGCCGTTCTGTGCGGTCTCGGAGACAGCCTTGATTACGGAATCATGTGCATGGCCTAGGAGCATCGGGCCCCAACTACCCACGTAATCGATGTAGTCATTACCATCCACATCGTAAATGTGGCTGCCCTTCGCACGGGCGATAAACGGAGGAGTGGCCCCCACGTTGCCGTAGGCACGCACCGGGCTGTTCACGCCGCCCGGCATGAGCGTCTTGGCTTCGGCAAAAAATTTTTCGCTAAAAGAATGGTCCATGTTATAAAAATAGAAAATCCGGCCCGAAAGCCGGATTCTACTAAAACAAGTTTCTCGAATTGCCTTACTTAGCAACAGTTTCGGCAGAATTGAACGCCTGGCAAGTCTGGTCACCCATTGCCTTGAGTCCATCCATCGTTGTCTGCATCGGCATTTCAGTCACCACCGGTTCCGCACCATCAGCTTCGGACTTCATAGTGTAACCGGTTTCAGTAAGAGTGTAAGTCGTGGTAGAGGAATAGCCACCAAGAGAGGTTGTAACAACAACAGAGTTGTCATTCACACTCACCGAGCAACCATCGCTGGGACCCGAGGAAGAGTCATCTCCGCAAGCAGTGAAAATAGCTGCAGCACCAATAGCAGCGATAAGCATAAGTTTTTTCATCTTTTTCTCCATTTGAATGAGTTTTTTATGCATTAAAAAACATGATACTAATATAAACTCGTTTAGAAATAAAAATCAATAAAAAATGCACAGAATTGTAAGAACTTTTTTACAATCGAGCTTTTTTCATCTTTTTTTTCAAAAAATTCCTTTTTCAAGCGCTTCCTTGGCGTGGTAAGTGATGATGATGTCGGCTCCGGCACGCTTGAAGGCCAACAAATTTTCGCGGATAATGGCATTTTCGTCAATCCAGCCTAGTTTCGCGGCAGCCTTCACCATGGAATACTCGCCACTCACGTTGTAGACAGCCACAGGCACGTCGCTTATCCCGGCAGCCTCGCGCAGCACATCCAGGAAGGCCAGGCCCGGCTTCACCATCACGATATCGGCACCTTCTTCGATATCGAGCGCCACTTCGCGCATCGCCTCGCGGCCGTTGCGCACATCCATCTGGTAGCTCTTGCGGTTACCGAAATGCGGAGCAGAATCGGCCGCATCGCGGAACGGCCCGTAATAAGCACTCGCGAACTTTGCGCTGTATGCCATAATCGGAGTATTCGTGAAACCGTGCGCATCGAGGCATTCGCGAATGGCACCCACACGGCCGTCCATCATGTCGGAAGGGGCAACCATGTCGGCTCCGGCAATCGCATGCGAAAGTGCCGTCTTCGCAAGGAGTTCCAGCGTCGGGTCGTTATCCACGTCGCCATCCTTGATAATCCCGCAATGCCCGTGACTCATATACTCGCAAAGGCACACATCCGTAATCACGTACAAATCGGGGAAATGAGCCTTGATGGAGCGCACCGCACGCTGCACGATGCCATCGTCGTCGTAAGCGCAAGTCGCCATTTCGTCTTTGTGGTGCGGGATGCCGAAAAGCAATATCGACTTGATTCCCAGCGCAACGCAGCTTTCGAGTTCCTTCAAGATTTCATCGATAGAGAAACGGAACTGCCCGGGCATCGACGGGATTTCTTCCTTGATGCCCTCCCCTTCTACCACGAACATCGGGTAGACGAGGGAATCGGGGTTAACTGCGGTTTCCGCAACCATGTTGCGGATGGTTTCATTCTTGCGTAAACGACGAGGACGGATAATCATAGGTTAGAGCCTAGGGGCTAGGGGTTAAAGACTAGGGGTTTACCGAGTCCTTTAGGCAACGGACAGAGATGCCATCATCAGAACTAAAGGGCTCCAAGAACGCCCCATCAATCGGATATATCATGTTGTTTCCAGCGAAGGATGCTGCATAACCCTTCGAAGAACTTTCCTTCGTTTTCGTCCAAAAATAGGCCTCAGAGGCTATGAAACTGCCATTATAAAAACCTCCCGGAAGAGCATTGAAACCAAAGGCATCAACGCCGTAAGCCACATTTCCCCACCCAGTCCTAGATTTCAACATTTTACCTGCTACATCGAGAGCGACAACCATGTCAGCCGGGAAGTTTTCCGGCAAATCCGCCGTCTTAAACTCTTTTCCACCCGCATACAGGAAGAGCGTCATGTATTCCGTAGAATCCGGCAAATGCCATCCTGCTGGGCAAACAGACTGAGCCTGATCAAAAGTATAAAGACGGCCATACACCAAACAATTCGCAAGATCCTCATCAAAACAAATGCTTCCATTCACTTCAAAGTTCATATTTTCAGCCATCCAAACCTGGTCTCCAATGGCCACAGTCTTGTATGTCTTTCCATCACGTAGATCGGTCAAAATATTGCTTTTCGGATTATACACACTGCAATCATCTTCCGAATTTTCGGAACAAGCTGTTACATCAAAAATTTCGTAACCATTACCATGCAAAACAACACCCACAGAATCATCGCCACAGACAATCTTGTAGCCCGTACTGTCAGCCAATTCCTCTGCCGTGCATGACTTGCCGTCATCCCCGTTCTTACCGTTCAGCACAACGCCAACGGAATCCGTACCGCAGACAATCTTGAACCCAGTGCTGTCATCCAAAATTTCGGCATTGCAGGATTTTCCGTCATCCCCTTTATCACCTTTTTTGCCATTCAACACGACACCCACAGAATCCATTCCGCAGATAATCTTATAGCCACTACTATCGGCCAGAGCTACGGCATTGCAAGATTTTCCATCGTTACCATCATCGCCTTTGTCACCTTTATCTCCCTTTCGCCCTCTTATACCAGAAAGGCCATCATCCCCCTTTTCTCCATTATACACAACACCTATAGAATCTCCACCACATTCTATTTTGTAGCCCGAACCATCGTTCAATTCTTCCATGGAACAAGAGACTGGGGCTTTTCTAGTAGAGTCGTCAACAGTCGACATGACTTTCCAAACACTATCCACACAGAAATATAGAGCCGATGAATCCTTCACAAAAATCACATCGCCTTCGTTTTCAGCCGAGCACTTGCCAAGTTCCGTATATGTGGAAACTATTGTATTTATTCCCGAATTTTCGGTAACATTTGTAGAGTCATCGCAAGCGGTAACACATGCAACAACAGCAATAAATGCAAAAAGTGGCAACCTGTGCCGGATTATGAAATTTGTCATGACGTTATTCCTTTTGGGTTAAAACCGAATTATTTTAATAAAAATATAAGATATTGAAAACCGCTTTGGGAAAACGGCTACGAAAAATCGCGTTCAATTTGTTCGAGACCGTCGGCCCATTCGGCCTGGATTTTCTGCTTGAGTTTCTTGGCGAGCGAGGGGGCGCGGCCTTGCGTGGAGACGGTCACGGCGATGTTTTCGCCGAAATCCATGCGGGCGGGCACGATAAAGTCGCCATCGAGGTAGTCACAGGCGTTGTTCACCAAAATGCGGCGGGCGCGGGCATCGTTTGAAACTAGCGCATTGACGGCAGGCTGGTCGGTGCAGATAAAGACCATGAAGATGCCACGGAGGTCGAGCGGTTCGTAAGGACGATTGATTAAGACGAGAGACGAGAGACGAGAGACGAGAGAAAATTCTGGGTCGAATTGCGGGGCAACGACGGTGATGCGGGCTCCGGTCGGCAAAAGCGTTTTAACCTTGCGCAGCGCAATGCGGCCACCGCCCACCACGAGGACGTTTTTGCCTTCGAGGTTGAGTTCGATGGAGAAGAGGTTTGAGGCTCGGGGCTCGAGGTGCGAGGATGAAGCATTATCGTCCAAACTTTTGTCATTGCGAGGAGAACTTTGTTCGACGAAGCAATCTCGCTCTGAATTAATCTCATGTTGAGCATTTCGAATTCCGGCGACGACCATGTCTGCGAATTCTTTCCAGTCGCCGAGGCAGGGCAACAGCGTTATAGGAATCTGCGGGAATTCAGCCTGCAATTTTGCAACCACACGCGGCACATCATTTTTAGTATGCTGACCGTTCAAGAGCAGGAACGGCAAAAGCGTCACCGATTCCACATCCTCGCGGAGGAGCGTACGCAGATCGTTTTCTAAATCCAACAGGCTCGTACTCGCCACACGCGTGCCAGGCAAGTCGTGATGCAACTTGTCTAAAATACCTTCGAAACCCTTGTAGGCACCGGGTAAAATGCAATGGTGAGCGATAATCAGGATGGCTTTCATAGTAGTAGGAAGTTGGAAGTAGACAGTAGGAAGTATTGGTGGTTAGGATTATTTTGAGTAAAACTCTGCTATTTTCTTGACGAGGGAATCCATTGTGGTTTCGTCGGAAGTGACGGTTTCAAAGCCGTGCTTGCGGGCTGCAGATTCCGTCATGCGGCCGATGCAAAATGAGGTATGAGGTACGGGGTATGAGGTCGCACCTTCGGTGCTTTGAGGCATGAGTTTAACGTAGTTCTCAACGGCGCTGGTGCTGGCGAACACGACGGCATCGGCGCTGGCGACGGCTTCACGCTTCCATTCGGGGAGTTCCACCACGGGGAGAGTCTCGTAAACCACCCAGCGGGTCGCCTGCGGGAGGTGTTTGAGCAAAGTGTCGTCGGCGAGATTGCCTTGCAGTAGGAGGATGCGAGGTATGGGGTATGAGGTCGCACCTTCGGTGCTTTGAGGTATGAGCGAAGCCAACAGTTTCCCAAGGCCTTCGCCGGTGTGGTCTTCGGGGACGTAATCGCAGCGGATGCCGTATTCGAGCAGTTTTTTCTCGGTAATCTTCCCGACACTCGCAATTTTCTTGCCCGCAAGGATGCGGATGTCGTTACCCGAGGCGAGCAGTTGTTTGAAAAAACTTTCCACGCCATTCGTGCTGGTGAAAGCGAGAATGTCGAAGTTTGCAAGGGAATTGAAATCGGCAGGGCGAGATTGCCGCGCCCCTTCGGGGCTCGCAATGACATGCGAGGCGAGTGCAGTGACTGGCTGTTCACAGACAGGCTTTGCCGAGCCGATGCTGTCATGCGCTTGCGCCATGACATAAGGGCGTTCCAAAGTGCTGGTTTCGATCATCGGGGTTTCGATGACTTCGGCGCCGAGGGCCGTGAGGCGGGCAGTAATCCCGCTGGATTGCTTTGCGGCGCGGGTCACCACAAGGCGCTTTCCCGAAAGCGGCAAGTTCTTTTTCCAGGCAAGCGTCTTGCCCAGTTCCACGACACCACCCATAATCGTTATTGCAGGGGCCGTCACATTTTCACGGACAATGGTCTCCCCCGCCGTTTCAAGCGTCGCCATGACGGTACGCTGGTACGGTGTCGTACCCTTTTCGATAAAAGCAAGAGGAGTTTTCGGATCCTTGCCGCATTCCATAAGGCGCTTGGCAATGAAATCCATGTTGGCGATACCCATCAAGAAGATGAGGGTGCCGGGACAACGCGCAAGAGCTTCAAAGTCCAAAGAGAGTCGATCAGATGCACAGGTCATTTCGGCAGGCTCAATGACCTGACAAGCCCTCTCGTCTCTCGTCTCTCGTCTCTCGTCTAACTTCTCATGCCCGGTAATGATATGGAAACTGGTTGCGATGCCACGATGGCTCACGGGAATGCCCGCATAAGCCGGAACCGAAATCGCCGAGGTAATACCCGGAACGACCTCAAATTCTACACCAGTATCAACAAGTTCTAAAGCTTCTTCGCCTCCACGCCCGAACACGAACGGGTCGCCCCCCTTGAGGCGAGCAATCACACCACCGGGAAATTCACTAGCGAACTGTACCAAAAGCTTGTTGATTTCGGACTGTTTGACCTTGTGGTGCGTCGGCATCTTGCCCACATCAACCATTTTAGCCTTGGGATTGCACATACCCAGAATTGCGGGCGAAACAAGACGGTCATAAACCACTACGTCTGCCTTTTCGAGCACAGACTTTCCGCGCAGCGTTAATAATCCCGGATCGCCCGGCCCAGCGCCAATCAGATATACTTTTCCCGTATTTTCTTTCATCGCCTACAATTTAGAAAAGCGACGCAACAAAACAATCGCTTCGCGCCGCATCAACTGGAACTTTTTTATATTTGGGTCGAATTTGAAAATAGGCGCATCATGAGTGAGAATTACAAGTACGGTTTTGTCACGGATATCGAAAACGAGGCTTTTGAAAAGGGCCTGAACGAAGATATCATCCGCAGAGCATCCGCGCTCCGTGGCGAACCGCAATTCATGCTTGATTTCCGACTGAAAGCGTATGAAAAGCTCAAGACCATGGAGCAGCCGAATTGGGGCGAACTGAGTTTCGCACCGGTAGACCTGCAGGACATCGTCTACTACTCCGCCCCGAAGACCAAGAAAAGTCACGAAAAAATCGAAGACGTGGACCCGGAACTCCTGGCCACCTTCGAAAAGCTAGGCATCCCGCTCGACGAACAGAAGCGACTTGCCAACGTGGCCGTGGACGCGGTTTTTGACTCGGTGAGCATTTACACCAGCCACAAGAAAAAGCTCATGGAAATGGGCATCCTGTTCTGTTCCATCAGCGACGCCATCAAGGAATACCCCGAACTCATCGAGGAATACCTGGGAAGCGTGGTCCCGGCTGGCGACAACTACTTTGCAGCACTCAACAGCGCCGTTTTTGGCGACGGAAGCTTCGTGTACATCCCGCCCGGAGTCAAATGTCCGATGGACCTTTCCACCTACTTCCGCATCAACAACAAGGAAGCGGGCCAGTTCGAGCGCACCTTGATTATCGCCGACGAAGGTGCCAGCGTAAGCTACCTGGAAGGCTGCACCGCACCGGAATATTCGAGCAAGCAGCTACACAGCGCCATCGTGGAACTGGTAGCGAAGGACAACGCTTCGATTAAGTATTCCACCGTACAAAACTGGTACGCAGGCGACCGCGAGACGGGAGCCGGCGGCGTGTACAACTTCGTGACCAAGCGCGGCAAGTGTGCCGGCAAGAACAGCCGCATCAGCTGGACGCAGGTCGAGACGGGTTCCGCCATCACCTGGAAGTACCCGAGCTGCGTGCTGCTGGGCGACAACTCCGTCGGCGAATTCTACAGCGTTGCCCTCACCAACGGGCACATGCAGGCCGACACCGGCACCAAGATGATTCACATCGGCAAGAACACCAAGAGCACGATTATCAGCAAGGGTATCAGCGCCGACTACTCAAGCAACGCCTACCGCGGCGAAGTGAGCATCCGCAAGTCCGCCACGGGCGCACGCAACTACACGCAGTGCGACAGCATGCTCGTGGGCGACAAGAGCGCGGCCCACACTTTCCCCTACATCACCGTAGCAAACGCAAGCGCCCAGACCGAGCACGAAGCGACCACCAGCCGCATCAGCGAAGACCAGCTCTTCTACTTCGAGAGCCGCGGCATCAAGCGCGAAGACGCCATCCAGGCAATGGTCGGCGGTTTCTGCAAGGACGTGTTCAAGGAACTCCCCGGCGAATTCGCGACCGAGGCAAGACAACTGCTGACACTCAAGCTCGAGCACAGCGTCGGGTAAAGATTTAAACAAGGGAAGGAATCATGAGAATATCGACAAAAGGTAGATATGCCCTGCGCGTTATGATTGACCTTGTCCAAAACAGCCCAGACAACTTTACCAAGCTGCAGGATATCGCCGAAAGGCAAAACCTCTCCATCAAGTACCTCGAGGGCATCCTGGGGACACTCGTCAAGGCGAAGCTGCTCACGGGCAACCGCGGCAAGGCGGGCGGCTACAAGCTGAATTGCGACCCCAAGACCTGCAGCGTCTACGACATTTTGAAGACAACCGAAACATCGGTCGTGCCGGTATCCTGCCTCGATGAAAAAGCCGGAAAATGCCCGAGAATGGCAGAATGTGAGACCTACCCCGTGTGGGAAGAACTCGACAAGATTATCCAGGGCTACCTCACGAGCGTAACACTGGACCAGTTCATCGCCTCGCAAGGCGCAAAAAACGGCAAAAGCAAGGGCCCGTCCAACTGCGGGCTGTAACTATCTAGCCACGACCTGCTTGCGGATTTTCTCCGAAAGTTCGCGACCACCCAACTGGGCGATACATTCAAACGCAAATTCTTCGGCAGTGCCAGCGCCACGGCTCGTGACGATGTTCCCGTCTACCACCACCCGGTCTTCTACGAATTTGTTACAGACAAGTTCGCCTTCATCGCCAGGGAAGCATGTAACAGTACGGTCTACAAGAATTCCCGCCTTGCTGAGCACCAGCGGGGCCGCACAAATGGCAAAAATCCACTTGTTCTGGTCGTTGAAATCGCAGATGACCTTTTCTACATCAGCAGAGGCCTTCAGATTCTTGACGCCAATGCCGCCGCCGGGCAAAAGGACGGCGCCAAACTTTGCGGTATCGGCACCCGAAAGAGCAAAATCCGTTTGGATTTTAAGGCCGCGCAACCCAATCACTTCGGCCTTGCCTGAAACAGAAGCCAAAGCGACCTGAAAACCTGCACGCTGCAAGTAATCGAACGGAGTCACGAACTCAGTTTCTTCGAAACCATCGGCCATAAGAAAAAGTATCTGCATATTGAACCTCTTTTTTGAGAGAATGTAATAAAATGTGGAGAGGCGCGAGGCTCGAATGACAAAACCCCCGGAGTAAACCGAGGGCTTTGTCAATTCTCTAAAGAAGAATTACTTCTTCTTAGCAACCTTCTTAGCCGGAGCTTTCTTGGCGGCGGGCTTCTTGGCAGAAGCCTTGCAGAACTTCACGTAGGCAGCGAGGGTGTCGCAGAACACTTCGTCCGGGGTGTTGTCGCCGTTGATGCGGCTGATGATGGACTTGCTGTACTTGCCGAGCACCTTGGCGGTGGATTCCTTGTACACCTTGAGGCGGTTCTTGATCACGGCTTCGTCGGCGTCGTCCTTACGGCCTTCGATCTTGGCGCGGTTCAGGAGGCGGGCCACGATGGTCTTTTCGTCCTTGATGTCGAGCACGAAGATGTGCTTCACGTCGACCACGGATTCGATGAGCTTGACCTGAGCAACCGTGCGAGGAATACCATCGAGGAGGAGGGTATCCTTGTCCGGATTAACTTTATTCGTATTGACGAGGCCTTCGATGAAGCGGCCGAAGATTTCGACAGTGGCTTCGTCCGGGACGAGCAGGCCCTTGCTGGAGTAAGAAGCGAGGAGCTTGCCGGATTCGCTGGACGGGGCAATGCCACGGAAGATGTCGCCCGTGGAAATGTGCTTGAGGGAAGTGGTAGCAGCGAGCTTTGCACCGACGGTACCCTTGCCGGAACCGGGAGCGCCAAAGATAAGGACTGCAGGAATTTTAGCCA
>Ga0310690_10001621_pt1 | contig 39454 bp, 60 predicted proteins | sample AusTroGonzalo_MG_2_FD_207661 | JGI IMG/M metagenome (GOLD analysis project Ga0310690, IMG submission 207661) | Bovine rumen microbial communities from tropical cattle in Woodstock, Queensland, Australia - Gonzalo_04 (v2) (version 2) | ecosystem: Host-associated > Mammals > Digestive system >... | reverse complement strand
GTCATAAGAGTAGGATTTATAATCGCCGGTTACTGTGACAGTTACGCTTACCTTGTTGATCGTAACATAACCGTCTTCTACTTCGAATGTCGGAGTATAGTCATCATCGAGATTCTGGAAATCCCCAGCAGACAATCCCATTGCCGTAGTACCGGCATTCTGCCTTGTCTTCTTCAGCTGTGTAGCTGTCTTGTTGCACTTGAATTTATTATCAGTGTATCCGCTGTTCGTCCGTCTGGTTACGGACCATGAGCTGACAGAATGATCTGCTCCGTCATAAGTGCCTGTGTACTGTTCGCCACGGATATAAACCGTGACCGGCATTCTCAGTCTTGCAGTTACCGTCTGGCCCTGCGTGTTGATCTTAACATCTACAGATTCGCAGTTCGCAGCAGATACTGTCCAGACACCGCCGTCATGGATTGAGAATGAACATTGCCCTGTGCTGCCGGAAGACTTTCTCTGTATTGTTGACTGATCGTTGCCTTTGATAACCTGAACAGTTATATTCGCCGGGGCTGTGACATTGATCGTGCCGCCGATGCCGATATCTTCGAATGCTATCGTATCAGTATACTGACCACGGTTCTGTGTGACATTCTTCGTCACGCCGGTTGTGCTCTGGCTTGTGGAAGACTTCGTTGCTGTCAGATGCCACTTGCCTTTCTTCTGCAAGACGAATGCATATGTGCTGCCTGATGCATCGAGTCCCGATGCTGTCAGCTCTGTGCCATCTTCATGAACACATTTAAGAGTCGTTGTTCCGGCTGGATAGGTTGCGGTAAAGTATGCCTTGAACCCACCGGAGCACATGTTCATTATCATACTTTTCCCTCCACGTTGACGATTCCGAGCCAATCGTCCTCATCAACAACACCGTTCACTTCGACACCTGCTTTTGCCTGCCATTGCCGGGTTGCGTTCTCTGTATCAAAACCGAACTCCCCATCTGCACCGCATATCCCCAAATCGTATCCCCAGCACAGAAGGAGATTCTGCCATGCTTTTACTTGGGGAAGGGGATTGCCGTCTCCGTCACCATACTCAAGATGCATGAACGTACGGTAATTCTCCGGGTGTACAATGTCAAACTGTGTATCATCGACATCGTCAAAGGAAGAATTATTTACACTCTCTTCTTCACAAACAACACTCCAATCCGGCCTGCCGTATCCGTCAATGATGTGGGTGCTTCTCAGGTTGTACCGGGTAAATCCTACTCCGTCAGAGTAGTTCCCTTCGACACATGTAATTGTATCTCCGTCTACACCCATGACGATTCCTGTATGGTTAATCTCTCCACCATAGATGAAGAATACCTGATCCCCGGCTTCGGGTCTTTTGTAATATGCTCCGTTCTTCTTGTAAGCATCAGCTGAAGCACGGCAAAGGGCATAACCTTTCGGTTCCTGATACGTCATCTTTACAGCATTGTCGTAACCAAAACATTTGATAAACGAGTAGTCTACAAAGATATCGCACCAGGGGACATTCGTTCCATCGAAACCGTACAGCTTCATATCCCAGATGCCGTCAGCATATTTGTTGCTTCCGTCAAGGCTTTCGTGATAGCCGACCTGAGACATGCACCAATCCCGGATCTTTTTCTTAGCTTCGTCTTTTGTCATCAAGTGGCCCCCCGATAAGATTTGATTCTCTGAGGCAGTTGGGGCAGATACCAATGTCTCTCTTGCCTCTGGACGGGTATTCTCTTCCGCACTTCTTGCATTTCTTAGTCTCGCAAAGAGCGTGGATGTGGATAACCCCCGCAATAAACTCAATAAAGTCATTGATTATCATCCTTCTGCCTCATTGTCAAAAAAATGTTTGTCGTTTAATGATTTCTCTCAAAGTTAGTTATTCCTAACTATCAATATTTACCCCTAACCATTGACAGAATATGCTAAGATGATAGGTGGAGGTGATGCCCTATGGGTATCAATGGTGGACGATCTCTCCGTGGTATCGAAGAGACAGGCAACTATGTGAAGTACAACATCACACTCCCACCATCCATCATCGAGAGATTGGAAAAGTACATGAAGAAAGAAGAACGCAATCGATCATGGACAATCCAGAAAGCACTCGATGAGTATCTTGCGAAGAGGGGTTACTGAGAGGTAATCTCTCTTTTTTTGATTCTGGCAAGGATTTGCACCTTGCATGATAGCCTTTAGCACGATGTCGGGTCGCATGACTTTCGTCCTTATCCTCGAGCAGTAACGTTACCTCTGCCCCGCTGACTATCTCCCGCTAACACGTCTACCTATTCCGTCACAGAATCAATATCAATGGTTATTGGTAGTTATTGGTTACGTTAAAAGTTGGTCAATGTTGATCACCCATGCTCATTGACAACCATCGTATAATATTGAGTAGGAGGTGGTCATTAATGGGCATCAACGGTGGTCGTTCACGCCGTGGGGAAGAAGAAACAGGGTATGACGATTTCCACATCTCTCTTCCCACATCCATCATCGAGCGGTTGGAAAAGTTCATGAAAGAGGAAGAAAGAAATCGTTCATGGACTATTGCCAAAGCACTCGACTATTGGTTGAAGAAGCAGGGGTATTGATTACCCCTCTTCTTTTTTCGGTCACGCATCCGCTTATGCCGTTTGTCGGATAAACGCACACAGCAGAATTGTGATTGCAAGAACTAAGAGAAGATTTCCGACAACCCTCTCTTTTCAAGAACACATCTGCGAACAGCCTACTGCATTCTTTGGTTCGGTTGTAAAACTCCCAATTTATGGAATCGTACTCTGTGCTATCCATACCATCGGCAAGTTAAAACTGAGCCGACTCAGTTTTCTTTTTTCGTTCCCTCTTTTAAGAGCAGTGGGGAATCACTGATTTGTGGTTGATACCGTCCTTTTCGCCAACCGCAAGCGGATAACGTTCGGTCACTTAGCAGAAGTAGGTTTCCCCTGCACCACGGTGTCCACCGATGTCCATTAAATGGTTACTTTAAATTACTTATCCGTTTATGTTGCCTAAAATAATAACCCCAAAATCCAGATAGCCGCCTGTGTTGTTTGTCAATGTAAAAGCCGAGTTACTGTAAGATATATTTACATTAGCAATACTATGAACAGTTGCAATTCCGCCCCATTGGTTGCCGATGAAAAAAGCTGGCGTCGATGGATTACCTGCGGTGGCACAAAAGATAAGTGCCATATATCTGCCAGTCCCCATTTTAATATCGAAGCTTTGCCCAGCAGATAAAACTCCACCATATGATCTGTTTATTCTTGATATTATGCTTCCGTCTGCCATTAACGCACCTCCAAATATGGAGTAGGATTTTTACTCATTCGTTTGCTCCTCCACTTCAGCAATCTTCCCAACGTAATCATTCTGAATAACTGCTCCAGTAGAAAGCTGAATTACCTGTGCAATCTGGAGCTGACGATCATCTCTCTTGTCAAATGCTCCCATGACTTCGTGCCAATCACCCTCGGCACGTTTCTGCGCTTTAGCAATGTCATTGTCGTAATTTCTGCTGTCAAATGTTTTCGGATAACCACTAAGGGGATTATACGTTCCATTTGCATCCACGATTTCTGCTGTAACCTTAAATATTTCTCTAATCATAATAAAATATATCCTTTCATTAAGATACGGTTATGAATTCAGGTAGTGCGAATATTGGCTGGCAATAAACTGTTGACGATCCATTATTTTTAATAGTAAAACTGTTTGCGGTAGTTGACCACTCCATATCTTCTGGGGCATTATTCTCTGCAATTACCGAACCGCCACTTGCTGCTGTGTAAAAATTCCACTTTATAAGCACATGGTTTGCGGTAAGCCCAGAAAGAGACTTCGTTACACCTGTTGAACCCGTTGGCACAGTAATTCTTGAATTTGGCTGAATAACGTCCTGTTGTGGAACTAAACGTTTGTAACTAAACACATCGGCAATAACATAAACGAAGGACAAACTTCCCGCATCCGCAACATATATGTTGCCATAAACATGATTATTAAATGTGTATTTGTAGGCCAACCCAGACCATTCACCATTGCATGTGTAATGAAACACAACCGGCTTGTTGTATAGTGTTATTGTGTTGAAAGCCTGTTCTATTTGAGCTGGAATTGTTGGGTATGTGGTCTGAGAAATAACGCCTAAATCCACATATTCTGCTTTGGAATTTATTGCGTCCGATAAATCACTATTAATCTCTCGCTGAGTCTTGTTCTTATCGAGGTCATAAATGCCTGATGCTTCCCAGTAATTACCATCAGTTAATTTGTATTTCTTGTTTGACATTTATGTACCCCCTACGATGAGACTTCCTCAATGCTGAGTGAAGTGATGTTCCCAAAGTTGTTGACTTCCCTTACCTGCCTGAAGATTGTTTGCACCACATAGTACGAGCCGTTGTACAAAAACGTCACATAGTCCCCAGCTTTGATGAATCCTGCTGGAACCTTCGTCAGCATCCCGGCAGCTAAGATGTAAATACTTTTCGCACCCGTACTGTTGATGTTCAACGTTGCTTGAGCGGGTACAGCATATGTGAATTTGACGGTTGGCATTGCTCCATCTTTCAGGATAAATCCGCTCAGTGTAGCTTCCTTCGCCGCTGTAGATTCTGCTGTGCTACAAGAAGCAAAACCTAATCCAAGAGCGGCAAGAGAGGTTATCGGATGTACATGGTCTGCTCTTGCGGCCTTTGTACTGGAACCGGCTGACTGCGTACCGTTCACTTTGATGTCGGTAGCAGTATCGGAAAAATCCTTTACATTGTCAGCTGCATTGATTGCTGCCTGTGCTGCATTGATTTCGCTCTGTAGTTTCTGCTGAGTTACGTCATATACAGTTTCAGTATCTATTACTGAGGTTTGGCTTGTATATCGCCGTCTGCCATAAGACATTTGCTTTATCTTCCCCCTTTCTTAAACCATCTCGACATATTCAAATCCGATGTTATCGAATAGGTCTACTCTGTTCTGAAGGTCATTATCGAGCTTCTGGTAGGAGATTGCACCGTCTTCAACCGTAGTGACGATTTCAGGATGTTCCTCGATATACTCTGCAATGATCTCTGCAACATTCTCGTCCAGGTAGGTACTGACAGCTGCGATTGCATCCTTCACGCCGTCAAACGTAGTGACTGTTCCATCGTCAAGTGTTACAACCATACGGCCATAATTCTCTTCGGTATTGACGAATGTGAGAGATACAATGCCGTTGCCTTTCAGGTTTGCAAAGGAGAATGTCAGCGTCCTGTCTTCGCCGGAGCCTGTATCGGTTATCTGTACATCGACAATGCCGTACTGGTTTGCTTGCGAGTCATTCACACTGACAGTACGGATAACACCCTCGTCAAGCCCTTCTGCAAGTTCCTCAATCTCCCCGGCATAAGCAATCATCTGCTCGACAAGGGACAGGGTAGCAGTTCCTACGTTGGAAGCTTCGTCTACATCGACACCTTCCATAATCGTACCGGCAGATACCCAGATCGTCGGGATAACCACTTCGCTGCCGTTTGCACCGCCTACGCCCTGAATACCGATGTACAGCTCAACACCGGACTGTGCCATACATTCCTGAGGTACGGTAAACTGTCCACCGTAAGCAGTAGTCACAAGCAGGTTATCTTCCGGTGCTATAGGATCGGAGCCGCTGGAAGTAGTGCCTGCACGGCAGATAACAGCTTTGCCGAGGCCTTCCCATGCTTCCGAGAAAGTGATAACGCCTTTCGGATAATTCGCCATGCCGGAAGTCAGGGTTTCTGTTTCTTTCAGGACGGCAGTTGCCGCTTCGCAATATATTCTAATCATTTCACACTAACCCCTTCGTATCACCGGTTTGCATGATTGCTCTCTGCAATGCCCCGTTTCCACTTCCTGTAGGTATATCCATCTGTGCCTGTGTCTGTGCTACCATCCCGCCTGCCGATGTACCTTCGTTGCCGAGAGGCAAAGCCCCGGCCATATCCGTTGCGGGAGCGGGCTGCTGCATCGCTGCCAGCTGGTTCTTGAGTTCGCTGATAAGTGCCATCCTCTGCGGGATGTAATCATCAGGCAGTCTCTCAAGGAACTGCACCACGGAGATCTGACCCTGCATCAGCAGGTTTTCAAGAGTCTGAATGGATGCAATCTCAGAGTAGTAAGTGGATGCACCAACGTCTACTTTCAGGATAACCGGATGTTCTTTCAGTTCGGAGAAATTAAACTGCTCCGGCACTTCTTCCGGCATCTCCTGCTCCGGGTTCGCCTGCTGTGCAATCTGGACCAGGACTCTTTCTCTATCGTTAATCGGCCTGTCAACGTATCTTCTTCCATAGTATTCACCCATGAAATCAAGATAGATCCGAGACAGATCCTCAATTGCGGAGTAGATATTCTGCTTCGTCAGTTCGGACGGCGTTGCAGCTGCCCGCTGCAGAGCAATAATTGCGGAAGTGTTGTCAGGCCTCGTATCACCGAGAGCAACGTCCGTTGCACCAAGGCTTGACTGCGTCTGTTCGATAAACGACTGAATGTACTGGAAGACCTGCGGTGAAATGTTGGAGCCATCAACTACTTTCATTGCACCATCGACGGAACCGTTCACCCCGTAGACCATGCCGACCTGATTCGTTACTTTCCCGATCCTTGTCTTGTCATAGATCTTTGTCGGGAATGCCATATTCATCATAGACACCTGCGTCAGAGCATGGGTCTTGTTAATGGCAATCTGGTTCGGCACAAGCCCGGTAAGCATTGCCTGACCGTGATAGCAGTCTTTGATTACATCCCAGCACAGCCACACGATAGGATAGTGCTTGATACCGAGGCTCTTCGGCTCTTCGACATCAGCACGTTCAGCGCAGCAGTATGCCCAGATTTCATCTGTCTCATCGTCACGCCAGAACAGATGCAGGATCGTAACAAGATCGTCGTTGTACTTCGCCTCGTCCACGGCCTGTGTTTCGTCCGGGTGAGAAACAATGTTGCGCCATTCCTTAGAGCCGTTGTTCTTCGCCATAAGCCGGGCGTTTCTCTGCGGCATTCGTCTTGCAATGATTATCCAGGGCTGCTCCTGCACATGCACATCAGACGGATTCCCGAAGAAGACACGGACGTTATCGACCAGCTCACTTCTGATCCCGCCTTTGGCATCTTGCCCGGTCTCCATGTCAGCATCCCAATAGGAATAGATGCAGCCATCGCCGTCTACGCAGGCATCTCTTGCAAACTCCCTGACAAGTGACGGGATTTTGTTCCGCTCAAAGATTGCTTCAAACTCGTCGTTGACTACCTGGACAAGCTTCTTGTAGTTCGTTGTCCCGACTGTATTCGCCAGAGCGGAAGCAGTTACTTTGATGTTGTCGCTTACCGTTGTTGCCACGGTGAACATACCCGTTCTCTTCAGGATGTTTACCTGCGGAGTAGGAAGATTGTTCGATGCGACACCTTCCCACTGTTTGCCTACAAAGAAATTCTCGTTTACCTTTACAGTTTCATCCAGGTTAATCTGCTGGTTGAACGACAGGCTTTTCTGGTACATCGCCCAGGTTATTTTGTAGGTTGGCTTGTCCTGACCTTTGAATAACCCAAGGAGTTCTTCGTCTTCCGAAATACCATCATTGTATTCGTCTTTGTATTCATCCATAATCAATTACCTCTATGGGGAGTACCTTTGTATGGATTGTAAGCAACTACACTCTTTACCCATTCAGATAACACCTCATTCTTCGCCTGCTCAATTTCCAGATCTAAAGGATCAACCTCAAACATTTCCAGCTTGTCGGATAGGGAAGTGGTAGTATCCACTACATCCGAAACTGTCTGTGCCATATTGGCAAGGCCCTTCGTCATAATGGAATCGACTTTATCAATTTTCCTGTCTACTTTCCTGATCGACATTGCAAGTGCAAAAACAGCAACGCTCAGAACGAACAGAATAACCCCACAAAATATTTCAATCGTCACTTGAAAAGCTCCTTATCCTCATTGGCAACTTTGATATGTACCTTCCGATCCTGATTCTCAGCAGCCTTGTCTGAATACCCGCCATTCTCCGGCATCGCCAGAGCAAGCCTGATACCCTGTGCCATTTTCGGCTCAGTTACCAGCCGCCTTACCAGAATGCTTTCACGCCTGTCTCTTGCCCACTCAAATACGGCTTTATATTCGTATGCTTTGTCACCGTTTATTTCAGGGGAACACAGATCATCAACGTCTTTCTTTGACAGTTTCAGGAACAGACGCATTCCGGCAAAATCGGGGAATTCGTTCTTTTCGTTGCTCTCGACAAAGTATTCGTCTATCTTCTGACGCAGCACTTTAATATCCGGGTATGTCGGCTTGCGTCCGCGTGTTTCGGTTCTTCCTTCTTCCATGTCAGTACCCCATATAGCTTGCGGAGATTTCCCCGCCCATCATGTAAGTTTCGTATGTTTCTGCCGGTTCGTCTTCGAGTTCTGCGAACGGATCTTCTTCTACTTTCACCGGTTTCTCAGCAGAAGACACCCTGCTTATTACGAAATAACGGACCATATCGACGTTGTGCGTTACTTCGTGCGGGTCTTTGGAGCAGTCGTTCGGGTTCTTCTCGTCGGCCTGGATATCCCGGATATCGTTTATCACTTCATCGCAGGAATCGAAGATCATCAGGCCGGGAAGCTCTTTCGGGACTTCTATACCCCGTGCCTCAAATACCGCTTTTACTTTCGGATCTCGCAGCGGTATCGGAGCCATTGCCTCTTTCATCAGCATGTGGCCCTGGACACGGGAGTTGTCTGCCATAATCAATGGGATGTTGTTCTGCATGAACGTTTCTGCCATTGACCGGCCTGTATCCTTCGACCGTGACCAGATATCACGAGGAGCATATGTTGCGGAGATAATCTCTCCCGGCAGCGTGTGTTCATCGATTTCGGCGCAGGCTTTTGATACGATAAGATCCTTTTTCTCAAAGGCCCGGTACAGCCAGAACCGTCCGTCTTCATCAATTGCCCACCAGCCTACTGCCAGCCGGTCAAGACCATAGTCAAAGCTTCTGTATCTCGGCCAGTGTTCCGGGATCTTGAATGGCTTGATGGTATGTGTTCCGATAGTAAATTCTTTGAAGTAGTTACCTCCGACGATGTCCCAGTTACCATACCGGTACGCCTCTCTTAAATCCTCCGGCATGTTTGCCAGCGTCCTCAGGTAAGTAGGGGACTTCTTCAGCATGATCTGGTTATCGTCTACCGTGGCGAAGATGAACGTGTAGTCTTTCGGGTTCTCGTTCTCTTCCGGGTTCTTGCAGTTTGTCTTGTACTCTCTCGTAATAAACAAACGCTTCACCCAGCGATGCCCGATCCCGCCAGGGTTGCAGGTAACATAGAATCGCTTCGGAATATCGTTCGTACCACGCAGGCAGCCGCCAAGGAAGTTGAAGGCCCGCTCAGAGAACTGTGTTGCTTCATCCATGAAGATCCAGTCATATTGCAAACCGTTGTACTCGTTCTCCGATTCTTCGCCTACCCAATGGCCAAACTTGATGTACGACGGGGGAACATCGTCCCCTAAGTCGAATGTCATCAGGTGGTCCGAACCGTTATATGTTGCAATCCCAAGCGGAGCGACCAACGCCTTTATAGGCATTACATGGTTCTGGACAAGCTCCGGGTAATGTGCACGCATTATCAGTATGCTGATCCCCGGATGGTTCAATGCACCGCCTACCGCTTTATGCTGAACAAACCATGTCTTGCTCAGCCACCGCCTTTGGCTCCACCATATCCGACGTACAGCGTCCGGGCTTTGAATGCTTCAAGCTGCTTCGGGTTCGGAGCTTCCATGCTCCAATTCACTTCGGGCTTCCTTACATTCGGATTGTTGAACTTCCTGGCGATGCGGCATCACTTCCTTTCAGCCATTACAAAATCTTATATCATCCATTACAAAATCTAATACATAAATTATTTTTTTAGGGAGTACCTACCCAAGAACATGCCGTCACTTTTGTAGGTACCCCCTATGGTCTGGAGGTTTACTCACTTTGGTTGCAGAGATTGGACTTGCACCAATAGCCTTCTGGGTATGAACCAGACGAGATTCTGTTTCTCCACTCTGCATTATTTCTGGTTCTTCCGGGGCTGCGTCCCCCTGGCTTTTACAGGAGCCATTACCGATACACAGTTTTTTCGTTGCCAGACCAACGGAGGATTTTCACTCTCCCTGTTTGTTTCTTCCTAACGGACTCAGCGTCCAGAACATCCGCAACAGGCTTGAGGCGTAACATGTGAAAGGAGGTGATCCAATGGAAAAAGTCCTGGTATCACAAAGCATTAGGCCCTCTCGCACTACAAGAACCCTATGCTATATTTTTTATATCATATTAACCAAATTATGTCAGCACTAATATTTTACCACTTTCAGTACCTTGCAGGATTATTGACCCTGTTTTTCCGGTACCCACTCTTTACCCAAAGTCATTTCAGAGATTTGAGTCTGTGAAAAATATATATTATATATATATAATAAAATAACTGGTTATATTTTTCTGGTACGGGGTGGGGGTCGGTCTCGGCTTCCGTTCCCGGAAGAGCCAGAACCACCGACAAGCCCGGAACCCGGCAGCAGGCACCAGGAAAAAAGAAAAACCACCACAAGCCCGGAAACGCCTGCAGCAAACCACCACAAGCCGCAGCCCGGCTCCTTCCTATCGCCCCGCAGGCCCCAGGCAGGGCACTATTGCTATGTATACATGTATAATCTCGTATAATAACTGTTATCTACTATTTTTCTGAGAGTAAATCATATAATACAGCGCAAGCAATACGAAATCCGTATCATAACACAGCAAAGGCCGGAAGTGTCCGCGCCCTGCATACAGTCTCATGATAAAACCATATCCCGGTAAATCTTTCCTTGAATACGCGGACGGGAACCGGAAAGCCCGGACCGCCCTGCTGCCGATCCTGAGTATAACAAAATCTTATAGCACCATAAGATATTCTTATGCACGCGCGAATCAATGTCAACTTTATATAACCTCGCCGCCCCTATCACCGTTAACATAACAACATATAGGGCACGGAGACACCGAAAAGAAAGAAAGCACAATATACAGTATCAGCATAAACAGCAAGAAAGAAAAAGAAAAGGGAAAGTAAAAAAGGGATAAAAAAAGAGCCCTGAAAAGGGCATAGAAAGCACCGGAAGAACACCGGAGGCAGGGCCGGGAAAATCCTTCTCTTCCCCCCACACCCCCTATCTTATCCTGATATAATATATATAATATATAATACTATATTATGGTTCTGAGAGATAGAATAGAGTAATAGGGGAGTATGAGGGGGAAGAGGGGAAAGGAAGAGGGAAAAACCGGAAACGCTAAAGGGCCGGATACCAGGAACGGGAAGAGCCTGCAGCCGGAAAGAGAAAGAGAAGAGAAGAAAAGCCCGGAAGATCCTGCAGGCCAGGAACGGGAACCGGGAACCGCGGACCATGTCAGCCCGGACCGGCCAGGAAGAGCCGGAACGCCGGACCGCTGCAGATCCCAAAAGGAAAAAGAGAAAAAGAGAAAGAGCCAGGGAACGGATCACACCGCGCCCCGGCTCTTCTTATTCGTTGTCTTCTATAAATTTCTCGATTGCTTCTTTTAATACCGTTGTCGGCGTGGTACCGGCTGCAGCTGCAGCAGCCCGGAACCGTTCAGTTTTTTCTTTGTTCAATTTCACGGTAAAGCTTGTCAGGTTTTCGCTATTCCATTTTTTATTAGCTCTTTTCCTTGCTTCCGATATCGGCATGGTATCACCTCTTTTCAGTTTGAAATAGTATAGCATGGAACCTGTACCGGTGCAAGTGTACAACCTGCACAAAAATCGGCCCGTTGAAGTGTTCTGGTGGTAGTGTAATTTTGTGCATTATTCCGTCTTGACTTTGTACCGGTGGCAGTGTATCATTAAAGCCGTCAAGAGGACAACGACAAAAAAATAAATCAACTTGAAAAGGAGATACATCATGAAATACCTCAAAAACATCAAGAGCCTTGAAGAGCTGAAGAAGGCTTACAGAGCATTAACCAAGCAGCTTCACCCCGATTGCGGCGGCAGCGATGCGGAAATGAAGATCCTCAATAATGAATATGATGAGCTGTTCGAGATGCTGAAGAACCATCACAACGCAACGCACGACGCAGAACACCAGACCACGGAAAGCCCGGAAGAATTCCGCGACATTATCGAAAAGCTGATCCATATGGAAGGGCTGGAAGTTGAGCTTTGCGGGTCCTGGATCTGGGTACGCGGGAACACCTGGAGCTACAAAGACACGTTAAAGGAAATGGGCTTTAAGTGGAGCCAGTCGAAAAAATCCTGGCACTGGCATCACGCAACGATTATGGACCTTAACCGGAAACACTGGGGTTATTCAATGGAGAAAATCAGGGAGATGCACGGAAGCACGATTTTTGCAGCAGCCGAAGCCATCCCGCAGCTTGCATAATGCAGAGGACAGCCGAAAGGCTGTAATGCAGCCGAAGCCGGTTCCAAGCCCGGAAGGATGCTAAATTGAAAGAGAGGCTTTTAACATGAGCAAATACGACAACATCAAAACAGCTTATGATCTTGCCAGAGAGGTAAGAAACCACGGTTTAAGCTGTGACATGGAAGACCTTTGCCGGGTACAGGACATTATAAGCCACAGCACGGAAGAAGAGCTTTCCAGCCTGGCAAAAAACAATGATACCAAAGGCATCTTTTACATGATCCTCTTCAAGTCCTGGAATTATGAAGACGCCTGCCGCTTTTGGAATCAGCATAGCAACCCGGAACACGAAGAACTTGAAAAGCTTCGGGTAGTAAGCCGGGACCAGGCCGCAACCATCGAAATATTGACAGAGCGCAACACCCGAACCAAGGAAGAACGGGACGCATCCCGCGAGGCTTTTAATGATAAGGCCACTTTGGTTAACCAGCTTCAGAAAGAAGCCGAAGAAATGCAGCTGGAAATCATGAGATTGAAAGCTCAGCTTTATGACTATATGTCAATGTGATTATGAATATCGGTTATTTAGCGTTTTACTTTGCAGGGATCTGCGGCCTCGTCTCCCTAATCGGGGCCGCTTTCCCGGAAGAAAACCGGAAACCTGCCAGGCCGGCAGCGAACTATCAAAGAATTTATGAGGCCATGAGGCCAAAGGAGTTATGACATGATTAAGAGCATTATGACAGCAACCAAGGCCGAGCCGATAATCCATAATTGGATTGACGAGGCCATCAAAGTTATAGAGGCCCAGACAGGAACCATTTTAGAGCATGACGATATTTTATATCAGCTTGCAGATCAAGAGTGGACTTATTCCATCGTTATAGGCGATGAAGAAGACGAAATAGACATGAAGCAGGCCATTATCCAGCTTAGTTATATAGTCGAGCGAAACATAGATTTTATAATTGCCGAAAGAGAGGATACAGACGTATGACAAACAAACAGCAGGATCTTGTCAATTCGTTTTTCAACGAGTGGGATTTTGGCAGCAGATCCAACGACGGGTATAAAGAGTTTCACATCCGAGGCTATTTCCAAAAGCCAGACAGACTGAAAGAAACAAAAAGTGTTGCCCAATATGACAAGAGCGCATCCGAAGCAATCGCAAAATGTCAGCAGGCCATCGAAATATTGACAGCTTACCGGCTTGCCCTGGCAGAGAGATATAACGAGATAGCAACCGCGCCGAAAATCCCAGTTGTGAAGCTGATCCGGGAAAAACGTTGGAGACAGAACGTCAAGTATTATCTTATCACTTGCAGCCGAAACCTTGCCGAAGGAACCGAAATAGAGGAATCCCGGAAGACTTACGAAGGCAGCGAAAGACGGCAAGCCTTGAAAGACTTTGAGACCTATTGCAGAAATCACCCAGGCATCACAGCAGAAAAAGACATAGAGAAACCAAAATGGGAACGTTAGAGAGCCGGATTTTTCCGGCTTTTTAATTTTGCCCCTCAGAGCCATTCTAAGCGCATTTAGCTTTTGCCCTTGAAATTATACTTCCGACATGATAAAATCTCACACGCAAAGTTTAACTCAGCAGAGCGAACTGTTTTGTTTTATACCTGGTAATCAATATCTTGTAGGAACTTTTGCACAAAAGTGATGGATTGAAGCCCGCTACAAAAAAAGAAGTGTCCGGGAAGTGTCCATTTTTGATATGACAACCCTGTCATTTTACCGCCAGAAATGGCGGGAATACGTCAAAATTGACATATCAAAACAAGAACTTATAAAGCAGAAATGCAGCAGTTTTTCACTAAAAAGTTATTATTTTTACACTAAAAAGCCCTGTAAATCAAAAATCAGACTTACAGGGTAAAGAGTGCCGGTGGTGGGACTCGAACCCACAGGAAATATGCCAAGAGGCCCTATTTACGGGCCTCTTTAATTTTAGCTGTCCTGGAAGTGTCCATTTTTAAGAATTTTTTCATCTTTGAAACGTCTTCTTTGATAGCTGTATTTGAGACTTTAATATAAATCTGATGAACTATGGGAGAGCCGGGCTTCCAGCCGCCCAAAACACAGGTAGTTTCTTCGTGCAGCTGCAGATAAGCGGCAAGGCTTGCGTAAGTCCTTCGGAGATCATGCAGCGAGACAACCGGCAGTTTATTCGCCTCACAGATCCTTTTGAGATGCTGTCTCAATGTCTCTTGTTTTATTGTGACTATCGGCCCCGATTCCGGCAGCACTTCCAGCAGCCGGGGGATTATGACCGGGATATCACGAGTTGACAGCCGGTTCTTATTGGTTTTCTTGTCTACCCATTTTCCGTCTTTATTGCGGACCGTGGCCCCTTTGACATGGATAGTATTGTTTGAGATATCATCCCTTGTCAGGTGGTAAAGCTCAGAGGATCGGAGACTGTGCAAGGCCAGGAGTGCAGCAGCTTCACAGTCATCGCCTCTTATGGCCTGAATAAATGTTTTTACCTGCTTATGGTCCAGGAAATCAGTATCCGGTGCAGCCACTTGAGGAAGGTTTACAGCCGGAACCGGAAAACCGGCATATTCCAGGGCGGGAGTTACAAGCCCCCATGCATTCTTGACTGATTTCGGGGATACATCTTTTGCCTCGTCGTTGACCATCTTTTGATAGTCGATTGCATCCAGCTTACAAGACATATAATCCTGGAATCTGTTTCTTGAGTAGGAATCATAACCCCGGATAGTGGAAGGGGAAAGAGTTTCAGAATTCGAATCGATATAATTTTTAATAGCTTTCTGTAAAGTGGGGTAGTCATTTAAAAAACTGCCCCCTTTTTTAAATATCTGAGCATTTTCGAAATACTCTTTCCTTGTTTTGCCCTTTATCGTTACTTTCTTTCCATTATGTGTGATTCTATGAGAATAATAATCTTTGTGCTTTATTGGCTCCGGGATGTAATAATCTCCCTTGTTGCGGATCTGCTCGGCCCCGCACCAATTACAAAAAAGTGAATTGTCTTCTATTGACCGCTTGCAATTCCGACACTTCATTTTTTCTTACCCTTCATTTGCTTGTGCCAGGACTCTCTAAGTGCATCCCATCCGAAACCAGCAACCATCAAAACAAATAGAAAATATATAATAGCAAGCGCAATCCTTATATCTTCATGGAAATTTACAAGATATTTATTAAGAATCTCAGCTGCACCGACAACAGAAAAGAATGCTGTGGTTGCTGCAATTATAATCCGTAATAGCCCATTAACAAATTCTTTCATAGTATCACCCTACTTTTGAAGTCGATGACGGTGCATCTTTTTGACGATCCAGGAGGAAAAGGGCATGCTCTTTTATAATCAAAAGATTTTCTTCTGTGAGCTTTTCAAGAATATCGCATATATCCAGAATTATTTCTGCTTCGTCTTCGAAAATCGTATCATGTGTGCGCTCATTTTTTTCGTCTACTCTTCCGACAAGATAATCTACAGTAACCCCAAAATGGTTAGCTAATTCCTTTAGCCTCTCTGAATTTGGCTCTCGTTCGCCTTTTTCATAACCAATATAAGTTGTATAAGCAAGCCCTAATTCTTTTGCCATTTCAGACATGTTAAAACCTTTTTCTTCACGCAATTCTTTTAGCCGGATCAATATAACCACCCCTTCCTACATTATTATTACACATTGCGGGTATTAATGCAATAGAAAAATACGCGAAAGTAGTAAATTGTAACCGTATTAGCTACGCAATACGAGTAGATTGTAACCGGAATTGCGTAAATTTGTTGTTGCAAACACGCAAAGTGCGTAGTATATTATAGCAAAAGCTACTCGTTACGAGTAGCCACCAAAAGGAAAGGGGTGATAAATTGTTTTTTCCGAACATCGCAGCAGAAAGAGCAAAGCGGAAAATGTCTCTTGATGAACTTGCTAAAAAGCTAAATGTAACAAGAAAAACTATCTACAACTGGCAGGTAAAAGGGAAAATTCCGCAAAAGCATCTGGTAAAAATGTCAGAGCTTTTCGGCTGCACAATTGATTATTTGCTTGTGAAAGAAGGTGATCCCTAATGCCCTACACGAAACTATCCGACCGAAGCAAGCCAAAACCAGACATTCTAAAGGCGAAGCTTCTTGAGCGGATGCATTCAGAGGGCAAAAGTCAGACAGAAGTTGCTGCAGCAATGGATGTTTCCCTAAGAACATTCCAAAGGCTGATGACACAGCACACAGGTAATTGGACCGTTGACCAGATAACCCTTGCTTTGCGGGCTGTGGATGTCCGGTTAACGATGAGAACTCTGAACTACGAGGTGTCTGATGCTAATGGATAAAAAAAGAAGAGGGAACCGCTCCCTAATGCGATTCCCCGATTGAAAGAAAGGCTAAAACGTGTGTCGCGTCATTAGCCTAAGGCATGTGCATATTAGCATAGAAAGGATGGTTTGTCAAGATGGCAAGGGATGCTGCCGATTCCTACGGCATAAACGAATATCCACCGATAACCCATTGGTGTAGCTTTTGCGGTGGAGAGCTGGAAGATGAGGCAGAAGTGTACGAAACCGAATTCGGGGTTATGTGTGAAGATTGCTTCTACAATTTTTGCAAGATTAATCTTGATCTTCACGAAATGGCAGAGCTTTGGAATATCCCCGTCAGAAAAGCTTGTGAGACTTAAGAAAGGAAAATGATCTATGGGAATACCTGTAATGGTTTTGGGTGCAAGTGGCAGCGGTAAATCCACTTCGCTCCGAAACTTTAAACCGGAAGAAATCGGTATCTTCAATGTAGCATCAAAACCGCTGCCTTTCCGCAGCAGCTTGAAGAAAGTAGACAAGGCAAGCTACAGCCTGATTACCAAGGTCCTCAAAGACAACAAGCTCCGGTGCTATGCAATCGATGACAGTCAGTTCTTGATGGTATTCGATGAATTCAACCGGGCAAAAGAAGTCGGATACGGCAAATTTACAGACTTCGCCCTGAATTTCTATAACCTGGTGCAAACGGTAATCAATGACACTTCCCCGGATACAATCGTTTATTTCCTGCATCACACAGAAACAGACGATTGGGGAAAAGTCAAAGCAAAGACTGTCGGCAAGATGATCGATAGCAAGCTTACCCTTGAAGGTATGTTCTCTGTGGTTCTTCTCTGCGGAACAGACGGAAAAGAACACTGGTTTGAAACACAGAGCAACGGTGCAAACACGGCAAAGACTCCGCTTCAGATGTTCGATAGCAACCGGATAGACAATGATCTGCGGGCTGTTGATGATGTCCTCCGTGAATATTGGGGGCTTAAACCTATTACCGGAAAGGAGGAAAAGTGATGAGAGAGATGGCACGGTATGACTGCTGGATTGATTGCGGCATGACAACACAGTTACGATTTACGAATTTGGAAATGACCGATGTGCTGAACCTGCTGCATTTGGTAAAGAACGCCGTGATCCATGAAAGATATGACAGAGATAGACAAATTTCTGTAATCATATCTCTTCACGAAGAGATTGCAGATGGCGAAAGCTGAAAACGCCTGCACTTCATACGCTGAAAGATGGGTAAATATCTATTTTACAGACGAGGAAGTATGCTGCAAGTTCTGCCCGCTCCTGGAAACATATTCCAGAAAACAATGCCGGAAGACCGGCGAGTATATCACAAACGAGAATGTAACCGGCTACTGGTGCCCGTTACTAAAACCAGAGAGTAATACTCTCGTAAATGAAAGAACAGGGGAGGTAATAAAAACCTATGATTTCAAAACCAGCGAATTATGACCAGATCTCAGAAAACGGAGTTAAAAAGCTCCCGATGGGTGTGTATGTCGCAATTATCCGCGGTGTTGCCGATGACACAGAAAATCAGTTTCTTGAAATTGAATATGACATTGTAGAGCCTGCCGAATACAAAGGCATTGCCGCTGAAACATTCCAGGCGTGGGGCCGCTGGGCACACAACTTCCGTGTGTATTACACGGAGAAAGCTATGTGGAAGCTGAAGAAATTCATTTCAAGACTCGAAAAAACAAACCAGGGCTTTACGTTCAATTGGAACAATCCTCAGTGCCTTGTAAACAGAGGGATCGGCCTCATTATCGGATACCGTCAGTATTATTCCGGCAAAGACGGCGGCTTGAGAGAGGCCCCGGATGTACAGGACTTCTGTACTGCCAAAGAGGCCCGGACCGGAGTGATCGTTGATGACAACGGAAATGAAAAGCCGCTGCCGGAACCAAAGGTTGTTTATCCGAAGACTACAAGCCCGGCTCCGAAGATGGAAGAGCTGCCGCCAGACGATGATGGAGAATTGCCGTTCTAAACGAGGTGCGTTATGAAGGTTCTGAAGATCCCTACCGACTTCATTCAGTCCATAGAGACTCTTTCAGATGCGGAGTGCGGAAGGCTCTTCAATGCAATGCTGAATTATGCAGCTGCAGACAAAGAGCTTCCTCTCTCCGGGAATGAAAGATTTATATGGCCACAGATGAAAGTGGTTATCGATAAGCAGAAGAAAGCCAATAAGGCACATATGGATTCACTTGAAATTGCAAATGCAAATTTAAAAAATGCATATGCAAATCGCAAAAATGCAAATGCAAATTCTGATTTTGCAAATGCAAAAATTGAAAATGCATCTGCAAAAGAAAGAACCAAAGAAAATAGAGATAATAATATAAATAATAATACTATCTCTTCAAAGGGTAAAGAAGACAATGATCCTGACATAGTTGCTATGTTTGGATATAACGAGTTCCTTCTGGACACTGTCAATGACTGGATGACCTATAAGAGACAGAAGAACCAGGGATATAAGGGGATGGGGTTGAAGTCATTCCTTACCCAAGTGCAGAACAGGGTTTCTGAGTATGGCGAAGAAGCTGTGATCCAGGTTATCCGGGATTCAATGGCTGCAAACTATATGGGTGTTGTCTGGGATTGGTTGAACAAGAAAAACAAGACACAGTACACAGACACCAGAAACAGTTACTCGTTCATGGATGTTTTACGAAGGGAGGAACAGAATGAACAGAACGGAAACAGCGAAACTTTTAGCCCTTTTACAATCTGAATACCCGCTGTCGTTCTCAAAGCTTACCAAAGAGCAAATAGATCTAAAGCTTGAGCTGTGGGCCTCAGAATTTGCCGGTGATCCGTTCGAAGCTGTCTACACTGCTTTGAGGATGTACATGGAGACCGGCGAACAGTTTGCACCGAATATCGGCCAGATCCGAAAGAGGATGCAGATGCAAAAGCAGCAGGACGAGCTATCAGAAGGTGAAGCTCTTGCGATGGTTGCAAAGGCCTGCCGGAACGGGTCCTATGGCTACATGAAAGAGTATGCCAAACTTCCACCCGATGTGCAGAAAGCTGTCGGCAGGCCAGAACAGCTGCGAGACTGGGCAAGGCTTGATGAGAATGACTTCCAGACTATAGCCGGTTCTCAATTCCTCAGAAGCTTCCGTGCTGTGAGACAGTGGCGAAAAGAAGCAGAGACTTACCCGCCTGCCATCAAGAACATGATCGACAAATTAAGTATTGGCATGAGCGAACCTGATGCTCTGCCGGAAGAGGCAACGTGAAGCACTACGGAGATATAACTTAACAGTTTATTCACATTATCCGTTATAAAAATCTGAGATTTGCAGGCATAGGAAGTTGAATAAATTTTAAGGCTTCCCTATACATGGGAAGAGAAAGGAAAAATTATGTATAAGCTTAAGATTAACGGGCAGGACTACATCAAAGTCAGAAACATTCGGGAAGAAATCCGGCACCTGCGGAAAAGCATCGATACCAGGTACCACAACTTTGACGATGATCACAGGGCAATGGTTCACCTTGCTTACAATGACATCGTCAGGGCAATCTACCAAGAAGAACTTGCAGCTGCAAAAACTCCAGAGGAACACGCAGCAATCATTGAAATGCCCGGTGACTTCATTGTCGTTAAGGGTCATAAGAAGGGCGGGTTCGCTGGATTCCTCGGTTGGGAAGACGGGAATGCGTTAATCGGTGATATAAACGATTCACTGTTCTTCGACTATGAAAGTAAAGCCAAAGAGGTAGCAGAGCAGCTTGGAGATGGTTGGTGGGTTATGGACATGAGCCTGGAAGAAGCAGAGCGGACAAGAAAGTTTCTCAGTGCAATATTCAGCCCGTCAGAAGATGAATAAGAAAGGAGCCGATAATGGCGAACAGAGCGAAACAAGCGAATAAATACAATCATAACCGGCAGCTGTATTTCCTGTCGAAAGGCATAGTGATGCTGCCGACTAAGAAGGAAATGATCCGGCAGGTGCTGAAGAAGAACGGGGTGCAGGCAACGTGAAAATCGGCCTGATTGATGTTGATGGGCATCACTTCCCGAATCTTGCGCTGATGCGGATAAGTGCCTATCACAAATCAATCGGGGATGAGGTTGTGTGGTGGTGGAGTGACTTTGAATATTACGACATCGTATACAAGTCAAAGATTTTCTCTGATGCCTACAGCAAGGATGCACCTGATCCGTTTAATTGTGGAAAAGTTATCATGGGGGGGTCGGGATACTGCATCTCTCTGGGAGAGGATGGCAAAGAACACTTCGATCAAAGCAAAAACAATCCTCTACCGCCTGAAATGGAAAAGATGTTCCCTGATTACAGCATCTATCCTCAATTCGATTTTGCAATTTCCATGACCTCTCGTGGATGCCCGCGCGGCTGTGAATTCTGTCATGTGGCTAAAAAAGAGGGCAGAGCATCCATAAAGATCGCCAACGTCTCTGACTTCTGGAATCCTGATCTCGGTAAAGATGAGATACGGATTCTGGATCCAAATATCACAGCCTGCCGGGAAAAGCGTGACCTGATGAGGCAGTATAGGGAAACCGGAGCAATGCTTGACTTCACACAGGGCCTTGACATCCGTCTTCTGAATGACGATGACATCGAAGACATCAACCACATGAGGCTGCGGACATTGCATTTCGCCTGGGACAATCCGAAAGATGATCTGGAAGATAAGTTCCGTAACTTTGCCAAAGGATTCCGCAGAAAGTCAGACATTGGTATGGTGTACTGCCTCACAAACTTCAACAGCACGATGGAAGAAAACCTATATCGAATCTATACGCTTAGAGATATGGGATATGATCCATACGTCATGATTTATGACAAGCCTCATGCACCAAAAGAAATCAGACGATTGCAAAGATGGTGCAATAGCAAATTCATTTTCAAGAAGTGTCCTAAATTTGAAGACTATTACAGATAGAAAGGGTGATTGATTGAAACGTTGGATAGGTATTGATCCAGGTTCAGCTGGTGCAATTGCCATGATCCCGGAAGAAGGGGAGATTGAAATATGCCCGCTAGACAACGAATTTTTGAAAATGTGCTGCCGTGACTGGCAATTTGATGAATGCATATGCTGTCTGGAAAAAGTCGGGGCAAAACCAGGGCAAGGCGTGGTGTCGATGTTCACGTTCGGCAAGGGCGTAGGTTACATCCAGGGAGTTCTGGAAAGCCACTTCATCCCGTACCAGGAGATTACCCCGGTGCGCTGGAAGGGTGAGTTCGGCTGCAACCTTGGCAAAAACTTCTCTTCCAAAGACAAGAAAGAAGCAGACATTGCTGCCTGCAAGAAACTGTTTCCCAATGTATCCCTACGGCGTACCCCTAAATGCCGGACGGATGATGATGGTTTTGCGGATGCTCTGCTCCTGGCAACGTATGCCAAAAGAAAACTATAACTATACTTCGAATAATTCAATGTAATTATGAAGATTCGGGGTAACACTATTTGAAAGAAAGGCTAAAGCGTATGTACAAAATACTCATAGTGACAGGATTACTGATGTTCTGTGCCTTATCGGCAACAATCATAATCTGCGCTCTGTATGTTCACTGGCAGAACATGCCGGAATACTTTGAACCCGACGATTGCCCGGATGAGGATTGGGTGCAGGATTGTTACAGAAAGGAGCGGGAAGATGAATCTTGAAGATTACAAAGCCAGGAACGGCTTGTCTACCAACGACGTTGTATCCATTGTCCAGCAGGAATTCCCGAAATTCAGCAAACACCAGTTTTCGATGGTGAAGCGCGGGATCTACGGGGTGGTTCTTGCTCCGAGGGCTGTTAAGGTCCTCAATACAGCACATCCCCCGAAGAAAGAAAACCGGGTAAAGGGAAACACACTGACAATTCGCCTCACTGATTATTTGTTCGGCTTGCTGCTCACTTACTGCGAAGAGACAGGCTGCACACGGCAAGATGCGGTTGAGATAGCAATTAATGCCTTGCTGAAGCCAGAAGCCCGCAGAAGCGAACCTGCTGAGTTAAACTCTAAAATACGCAGAGATCTCAAAGACTGCCGTAATGAATTGTGCTTGAGATGCGGAGAATACCGTACTGCACATCTTGGCTCCTGCGATGGCTGCAGATGGAAGGATATAGGTGAAAGCAAATGATGCAAAGAGGAACGCCTATCACAGAATTCCCGATAACCATGAGCGTTATCGTCGGCGGCCTGGAACGCAGCAAATCTCTCAATAAAGGCGATATTGTAAAGTGCCTGAGATGCGGCCAGAAATTCCATGTAAGCGAAAAAACTGCTGTGATGCTGAATAATGGCATGCCCTGCCTGAGATGCAACAATTTCGTCGGGGAAGAGCAGCGGTGCGGATACACTGCATCAGTCCTGTACTACTTCCCGAAAGAAGAAGGGCTGAGCTGCGTTAATGCCCGGCATTGGTAATAACTGAAAAGGAGAATAATAAAAATGACACTTGTTGACCTGCACAATGCTCTTGGAGAAGAGCTTGAAAAAGTAAAAGGATCTGACATCCTTCCGAGAGAAACACAGAGAAAGGTTCTTGATTCAGCTGCAATCTTTTCATCCCTTGCAAAGCAGATGATTAATAACGCGGATGTTATCCTCAGGGCACAGAAGCTTGTTTATGACAAGAAGATGCCGAAGACGGCTGCAATCTCTCAGATGATCGATAAAGAGGTTGATCCTGATGCTATTACGGGATGAACAAACCGGGCAGCTCCTTCCTAAGTATACACCGGAACAAGTAGACTTCCTCCGGGAAGTCTACCCGGAATACGGATACCTGGAAACTACAAAGCTATTCAATGAAAGATTCAACGAAAACAAAACGACAGAACAGATCCGAAGAAAAGCAAGGTATGAAGGGCTGAAGTATATACGAGGACGGGAACAATGGTCCGCTGAACACAATGAATACCTGAAAGAAATCTATGCCGGAAGAAAGCTTGACGAAATCACAGAGATGATGAACGAGAAATTTGGTACACATCGGTCAGTATATTCCGTGAGGACGCAGGCATGTCATTTGGGTATAAAGACCGGATATGTTCCAGAAAATTTCAAGTTGGGGCAGTCGAATCCGTACAAAGAGCAGTGCCCGATTGGGACCATATCGCACATTGAAAAGGTAAAGGGAATACCGCTGCCAATTATAAAAGTAAATGACGAGATTGGTTCTGATAAAAAAGGTAAAAATTGGGATCTGCTGAAAAACTATGTATGGAAGCAGCACTATGGCGAAATCCCGGAAAATCATTTTATAGCTGTTGCAGACGGGAACGAAGAAAACTGTGATATCTCAAACCTGAGATGCATTCCTTACAGGTATATGCAATCTCTTTGCAGGCTGAATAAATGGTATCGCAAAGGAGCAGAGATCCTTGATGCTGGTATAGCCTGGTGTGATCTGCACTTTACTTTGAAAGACATGGAAGAAGGGAAATAAAGGCAATATGAAAGAATTGTTCAAGAAGTATATTGCCAAAGTCCAGAAGAATTCGCAAGACCAGGAATTTGGAAAGCGTTTGCGTGAAGTGATAAAGAATCGGCACATGACATTAAAAGATTTCTGCGGTTCGATTTCTTTGTCACGGAATGCTTTCTACAATTACACATCCGGGCGCAGGCAGATGCGGCTTAATCTCTTTGCAAAGGTAACTGATGCGCTGGCAATGACTCCGATGGAAGTTGCATATCTGCTTGAAGCATATTGGGAGGATGAAGATGAAACCAATGGATGACAAATCAGTATGCTATGAATGCAAACATCTTTATGGAGAACAGATCATTGATGATGTGTACGAATACGGATGCGAAATGGATGCGCCGCAATGCGGCATGGAATACGGGTGCTACCTGTGGGAGAGGAGAAAAGAGGATGGCTGAGTATATTGAACGGGACAAACTGAAGGAAGCCTTTTGCTCCAGATGCAGAGGGTGTCAAGCTGGTAAAGGTGAATGCTTTGAAGTAAACATTATCAACAGCATCCCATCCGCAGACGTTCAGCCTGTTCCAGAGGGCGGTATCGGTGAGATGAGTGACGGATACCATACCTTCAATGGATTGTATTACCAGAGAATGGTGCTGTTCGCAACGCTCGTAAAGCAAAACAAAGACAAATCATGGAAGTCGTTACGACACGAAGACGGAGAACTATGCTTTGGCGGTGGGTGGTTTATTGTTGGAATCGATACACCAAGTGGGAGCTACACGTATCATTATGAGGACAATTTCTGGAGTATGTTTGATTGTCAGGAACTTCCTGTCGCAAAGCATTGGGACGGTCATACTGAAAAAGATGTAACCAGATTATTGTCCTTAGCAGACGTTCAGCCTGTGAAGCGTGGTGAGTGGCTTGGAGAAGCCGACGGATATGCAGATGGTGAACTTGTATATGATACATGGTATTGTTCCTGTTGCGATTATACTGTGGATGAAGATGAAAACCGGAATGGAGATTCTGCCCAAACTGCGGTGCTGATATGCGAGGTGAATCATGATACTGATTAACATGGAGATGCCGAAAAACTGCTACTTTTGCCCGTGTTCTGATCTTGAATATTATGACTGCAATCTGATGCCCGGTACAGGGATTTCGTCTGACAGGAAAAGCGGCAAGCGGCTTGACGATTGCCCCCTCATCCCCGTTCCAGACCACGGGCGGTTGATTGATGCAGATGCACTAAAAAGCTATATGGAAGAATGTAAGGGTGAAAACGCTATGGATATATATGCGACAGGATATGCGAGAGGTTTCATAGACAATGCACCAACCATCATCCATGCTGACAAGGATGGTGTAGCATGAGCGAATTAAAACCATGCCCAAATTGCGGTTGCGATTCTGTGAAGGTTAACAAAAGACGTGGTAAGTATCAGTATGAGTGCAACGGCTGTTGGACGTTCACAAAGTGGTATTGGACTGAAACCGAGACAAGAGAAGCATGGAATAATCTTGAAGTATTCCCTTTATCAGTGAAAGAAGAGGGGGAAGAATGATGGATGAAAACATAAGAGTCGCACCCATTAGATCAATACCGTTAGATGCACCACCGTCACATTATTGTGCAGTATGCGGAAAGATGGAATATCCAAATGCAGTTTATGCTACATCGGTTTTTTGGCTTTGTGATGATTGCCTTGGCAAGCTAAAGACATTACTGAAAGGTGAAACATAATGCTTGATGATTTGCTCAAAAATGTTTTGGCTGCCCGTGACGAATTGCTAAAGTATGAAATCGAAGCTAACACGGTTGTTTTGAATGGGAAGAAATTTAGAAAACTAATTAAACCGGGCTTCAAACCTACAATCTTTGGCATGGATGTATATTTTGATGAAAATCTCCCACTAGATTGTGACTTGATGGTTCAGTATAACCCGCCAAAATTGAAAGAACCACAAACCAACGCCGACCGCATCCGCAGCATGACGGATGAGGAATTGGCAAAATGGTTCGGCACAAGAGGCCATGCGTGTCCAGAAAGATGGAAGGCTTGCAATATTGGAATAGTAGATCATGAAGACGATTGCATCCCATGTTGGCTTGAATGGCTGAAAGAAGAGGCGAAAGATGAGCTATAAACGGAAATATAAAATCGGTGAACCGATCACATCTCTTGACGAAGTAATGAAGCAAGATTTCGTTTATATGTTCAATTGCGAAAGACCTCTTAATATTGGATTCGTACAATCACTCCAGATGCGAGTTGTTTATAACTCGATTAAATGGGGCAGAATCTTTAAGGCAGAAAGAATTGAAGAGGTGAAAGAATGAGCGTATCACTTTGGGCATATGAGCCTGTCACTTGCGACAACCAGCCGTGTTGTGGCGATTGCGACTTCTGTGACCATATTCCTTCCCATGAAACAGATTTCTATGAGGAAGGTGGTGATGCCTTAATGGGACAAAACGATAAGTCTACTCCGCTTCCGTATATGATACCAGGCCCCGATGACGGGGCAGCAGATGAAGACGTTGAGCTGGAATGGGATTTCATCCATAAGGAAAACACAACCTGGTCCATTGCTATGGCAGTAATCAAGCTGTTTGTCCCGGAAGATGAGCAGCAAGAATGGATTGACGAGCTTGAGAAAGCATACAAGCGAGAACAGGAAGAAGCCGAAAAGAAAAGAAATGAAGAGCTGGATTTCTTCTGCGGGAGACACACTTTCAGCCCGTGGGAAATATGAAAGGAGCAAAACGTGAAAGTAACTGTAGACAGTATCAACCATGTTGTCCAGCTGCTCGTCGGCAGAGAGATGGAAGCAATCTATGAAGTGCTTGATAAAGACCAGGACAACGACAGGATCATGAGCCTCGGCTATATCAAAGGGATCATAGACTGTGCGAATGCGCTGAAGGAGCAGGTGAGAGGATGAAAGAATACGGAATGCTCATTGCTTGCGACAGATGCCATGCAACCACATTCTCAAAGGTAAACGGAGAAGATGAGCTTGACGGTGGCTGGACAGTAATCAAAAAGACCACGCCTATTCCTGATGGCTGGGTTTCATGTGCCAAGGTTGGAGAAAAGTATGTTGACTTGTGTCCTGAATGTGCAAAAGAATTCCGCAGGCTATGTAGCAATTATATGAGCGATTGCTTTGCATTTATGAGAGGAGACACAAAGAAATGACGCAGGAAGTCAAGCTTTTGATCAGAATGTTTCGTTCTATTGAGGGTGAGCCAATGCCATGTGCAAAGATCATAGCATATTGTCCAGACGGTAGTGCTATAGAAGCATATCCACCAATCTACTTTGCTAAGTTTCCAGAAGACACAAACGATTGGCTTCATATGGCAGAGCAATGCATCGAAATATTAATTAGAAGATGGGAGAAAAATGAAAATGGGAGTAAAACATCCTAAACCGCATAAGGCAGCGACACACAAAACGCATCACCAGACAGGATATCACAAGCCTGTAAAGAATCCTACCACAAACTTTGCCAAAGATTCACACAAAGCTTTCTGTGAACGCTGCTTCAAGTATAACGGCTTTTGCCCGGATACAGAAACACTTCGCAGGTCTACCGTTTGCAGTCTGTGAGGTGTACAGATGACTAAGATCATAATTATTCAGCTCGTGATTGCAACAATAATCTATTTCCTCGGTGTGTTCATCGGAAGAATGTCAGTTTCGCTTGATGGAGGGAAAAGACATGATAAAGGATGAAAAAGGACGTCAGGAATTCGGAAGCCGGTTAGATGATATGATGTACTACCGGCACTTCAAAAAGCAGACAACAGGGCGAAATATCGGTCTGTCAGAGCACACAATATCAATGTGGACATTCGGTAAATTTGTCCCGACTGTGGAGCAGTTTATGCTTCTCGCAACCTATATGAAAATGACCGATGAAGATATTCTGCATCTTCTCAAATCTTTCAAAGGAGGAAAGACAACATGAAAGTAAAACTCGAACCGTGGGCATATACGCCGCTCAGAGCACACCGGACCGATGCCGGTCTGGATCTTCGAACGCCGATAGGATTTGTTCTTGAACCGCACACAGCTGTTGTGATTGATACAGGGGTACATGTTCAGCTGCCTATTAACAGTGCAGGCTTGCTCGTATCAAAGAGCGGGCTGAATGTAAATAACTCTATCACATCAACAGGCTTAATCGATGAGGGATATACGGGCAGCATTAAAGTCAAGCTTTATAACCATGGGAACGAAGAAAAGGCATTTACAAAGGGTGACAAGATCAGCCAGCTTGTAATTATCCATGTCCGCTATGAGGGAGTTGAATTGGTGGACGAGATCGAAGGCGGCGAAAGAGCTGATGCCGGTTTTGGATCTACAGGGGAATGAGTACAAAACTATGACAACAAGAGACATAGAAAACTGCATCTATGACCTGGAACGCAAGTTCAACGTTGCTTGTCGCATGCTTATGCAGGCACAGGATGTTTTCTTCAAGGACCCGACAAAAGAAAACAAAGATCTCCTCGATGCGACAAGAAGAGCTCATAACAATGTGCAAGAAGAGTTGAGATGCTTCATGTACAGAGAATGGGAACTGAAAAGAGTTCCACCAATTAAACCGATAACGGACGAAATCCAGCATGTCGGTTATGACGAAGAACAATGTGGGAGGACTAAGTAATGGGAAATCTTGATTTCTTTGATGCACTTATTCTCTTGAACATCGCCTTGAAGCTTTGTGGTGTTATTGATTGGCCCTGGTACAAAGTGCTCTGGCCTATTGCTGCAGCTTTCGTAATGGTATTGCTTAAACATAAAGGAGGAAATGATGAGGATTAAAAACACAACAATCGATTTAACCGAAGAACAGGTTGAAGCTATCGTAAAACTGAGCAAAGAAATAAGCCTTCCAATTTTTGTCGGAAGGGGAGTCCCGGAGATCCGGCAGATTATCTACCATGATCCTGCAACAATCGTCTACTGGAGCGATAAAACCAAAACCGTTGTGAAATGTACAGAGAATGACACGTTCAGTCCGGCAACTGGCCTCGCTCTCTGCATCATGAAAAAGGTATACGGTGACAAGGAATACCGGAAAATCCTGAAGGAGCATCTACTGCATGAGGATGATTGATGCTGATGATCTTCTGGAAAACCTGGAGAAAACAGAAAAGGAACTTCTCGCGCAAGAGAATTCCTTCGATAAGCTCCTGACAGTATCTATGGTGCAGTTTGCAAAAGAGGTTATCAGAAGATGGGCAGAAAGGAGTAAGAATCATGGCAGTGACGGACAAACAAATTCTCCTGCAGGAGATTGAACGGTCACTTGCTGATAAGATAACCGCAGCGGATATACAATCCGTCATTAATGTTCTCGCAGACAAAATAGTCAATTACGATATCGAGCGCAGATCCGACACAGAGAAGTGCGGTGACTATGAAGAGTATATGGAATACTACATAGATGCCAAGAGGCTGGACGGTCTGTCTGAGAATACCCTTAAAAGATACAAGTATATTAACGGGAAGTTCATGGAAAACATCAACGTGCCGCTCCGGGATATCACGGTGTATCATCTCCGTAGCTACATGATGAGAGAGAAAGCAAGAGGCATTTCAGACAGAACCCTAGAAGGCAACAGGCAGGTGCTTGCATCGTTCTTCGGCTGGCTGAATAAAGAGGGCCTGATCCCGAACAACCCATGTGCCAATCTGAACTCAGTAAAATGCAAGAAGGAAATGCGGCTCCCGTTCACGGATGTCGATGTCGAAAAGCTGAAAGAAGCCTGCGACAATGCAAGGGATAAGGCAATGATTGCTTTCCTCTCTGCTACCGGATGTCGTGTCTCAGAAGTGTGCGGCCTGAATGTCAGTGATGTTGATATGACAAACGGAGAATGCACTGTTCTCGGCAAAGGGAACAAGGAGAGAATCGTCTTCCTCGATTCCGTTGCTATCATGCAGCTGAAGAACTACCTCGATACAAGAGGAGTGTTAAACAATGCACTGTTCGTAGGCAAAGGGAACAAGAGGCTGAATCCGGGCGGGGTAAGGAAACGCCTGAACGAACTCGGAGAGAAAGCCGGTGTCGAGAATGTACATCCACACCGATTCCGCAGAACCCTTGCAACGAATCTGATTGACAGGGGAATGCCTATCCAGGAAGTGGCTGCAATCCTCGGTCATGAGAAGATCGATACCACTATGACGTATATCTATATCAGCAAGAAAAACGTGAAGCAAAGCTACGAAAAATTCGCATAAAGAAAGAGCAGGATTTCTCCTGCTCTATTTTTTTAGCCTGCGATGCCAAGTGATTTCAGCAAAGCATTATAATTTGAGGATTGCTGCCCAGATGTTTGCCTTGGAGTGAACAATTGGTTTACATTGCTTGTTCCAAATTCCTGTTTGGATCGTCCGCTTTTGTAGTATTGATCCTCAGATGTATATGTGTAGTTACCCCAATCGTTTATGGCATATGGGACATTAGCCACTTCTTTCATCTGGTTGTAAATATCGTTTCGTTGTGCATTAGACAAACCGGGCAACATGGAGATTGCGTAGTAAGCTTCGAGAGGCTGGAGTGTTCCGGCTTTCTGAGCGGACTGCGTACCACCATCTTTGTACTTCCAATCCTGAGACATATTCCAGAAATCATTAATTTGCTTTGAGTTGAATCCATAATCAGAAAGAATATTATATACTCCCGTGACGGTCTTGGAACCAACATCGGCAACACTATTGATGATCTTCCGTTTCTCGGATTCTGGGATATCCATGCTTGCGAGAGCATCCAATTCAACAACGGAACCGGTTCGTGAACTCTTATCAAGCTTTTTCTGCGATGCTATAGTTGCATCCTTGAACTTGTAATATGTCTCTGAACCGATACCGGCATTGCTCCATTTCAGTACCTGTCTGAGACTATCGTCTCGTTCGGAAAGAACCGTCTGGATATTGGTGTTGAGGGAATTGTATTTCCTCGTAAGACTGTCGATAGTCTTGTAATCTCCATTTTCAACGGCATCTTTCATCATCGTCTCATAAGCATAGTAATTAGCTATGTTGCTCTTATTCAGCGGTGTATAGTCATTTGACGTTCCAGGAGCATCCTTGCCGTCTGTAAGCTTGTCAACGGCCTCTTTCTTATGTGTCTCAAGATAATGCTTATTTGCTTCAGACTTGGCTTGCTGATTCAGCTTTGCCATTGTCTCTGCCCGTTGGTCATCCGTCATGTCCTGATAGATGGATGAACCGACAAAACTCTTGATGTAATCCTCAGACTTCTGCCCAGCGTAACGGTGATATTCTTCCCGCTCTTCTGCGGAAAGATTGATTTTCTCACCGTTATAAGTGACGGAATAAGCACCGTTTTTGTCTGGGATTGCATCAGCATTACCGGAAGACATTGCTACACGGTCGATCTCGTCAAGAAGTGCATTGCGCTGGTCTGTTGTAATTGCACCAGGAAGGATAACCTTGTTGAGGAACTGCTGCGTACCGCCTTCATTCTTGATTGGATTACCGAAGTTGTCCGTCTGTGCGGGCAGACTTCCTCTGGTATACTCTTTCGGAATGAGCGGGTTATCCGGTATTCCTGCCTTGATTGCATCGACTGCCTGCCCAAGCCTGGTATCTGCACCGTAGAGATTTCTTTCGGTGTCATCCAAACCGGCAGCAGTTGCACGGAGAACGTTCGGAATCGTGAATCCGGTCAGGGTATTTGCTGCCTTGTCTGTAAGGACGGCACCAGCCTGGATACCAAGCCTTTCTGCATCAGTAGCATCGTCCGGTACATTGGCATACTTTGCCGCATTTATCATGGATGTGATAGTTGATACGGCAGGAAATTCAAGCACGGATTCATACATACCCTTGAGGGAATCAAGGCCAACCTTGCCGCTGAATTTTGCCCAGTCTGCAAGATCTTTGTGTTCCGGCATATCCTTGTAGTCATCGTAAACCATGTTGCCGATGATGAGCAAGGAGTTAAGCTGTGGAATCCATCCGATATTACCCCACTTATCACCTTCCTGCTCTGCCGGATCACCACCAGTGAAAAGCCTTGCGGCAGCAGAGAAGTTGATTTGCAGTCCAGATTTACCCTCTGCTTTGTGCAGTTGCTTCTGGTCTTTGTCATCGTCATTGGTGTACCGGAGTACGCCTTTTGCAGACATTAAAGCCGCAGCCGCTACCATTGCAGTTCCGTTAAGGGCTTTACCGACAGCTTTTGCAGCTGCTCTCTGCTGTGATGCAGTTGCGTTCTTTCCGTCTGCCATGACGGAGAATACTTTGCCGATAGCGGGAATAATGCTCAGCGGGTTAAGGTCAAGTTCCGTCTGGACAACATTGGCAGGAACCTGTGCGAAGGGGAGTACATCTTCTCCAAGGCCGTAACGAACTTTGCCGTCTTTCCCTTTGATGGAAAGGACATTGTTCAAAGCATTTCTCAAGCCTTGTGCTGCTCTGCTCATGCCGCTATCATTCTGCAATGTACGGTATTCTGCCTCTTCTTTTGCAAGTTGTTCGGCAGTTGCAGCATCCATGCCACCCTTCATCAGGTTACGCTTTGTTTCTCCCTCAATGCCGCCTTTGGCAATCTGGTCAGTAGTCTTCAGCTGATAACCCTGGTTCCGTTCAAGAACAGACAGGATATGTTCAATGAAATTCCCGCTTGCCTTGAATGTTCTGCCCTTGATTTCGTTGTATGCATAAGTGGATTGTTCCGCTTCAGCATCAAGGGAAACCTCAAGCCAGGATTTCAAACCGGCTTCAACACTGCCCTTCAAGCCAGCCTTGGAAAGACGTTCAGTTCTGACGGTTCTTTTCCCGGTTGCAAGACTCATAAGGGCATCAATGGGAGAAGACAGGTTAGAAGAAACGGCATCAATGAAATTACCGAATACAGTATTGGCACCAACGTTACGGGATGCTGTTGCCGGATTGCTAAGCATATTCATGTAACGTAATGCTTTAGCCTTATCCCAGAACGATGCCTTTATCTGGTCACTTGCAATAGATCGAATCTGCGTGGTTGCAAGCTGAACAAGAAAGTCAGTGCCACCATCCATTTTCGCAACAGAATCAATAACCTTGCCAAGTTTAGCCTGCCCAACATCGAGGAATGCATTTGTTTTGCGTACCCTGGCAACCAGCATGATAAGGTCTTTAAGAGACATAGGATTCTTTGCCGGTTTATTTGTTGGAGCATTAGGATTGCCAGAAGGATTATTTGCAGGATTGTTGGTTGGGTTATTTGTTGGATTGCTATTCGGATTGTTCTGCGGGTTATTGGTAGGATTGTTTGAAGGATTATTCACTGGAGTATTTGCGTGGTTATTCGTTGGCGGTGTGCCGTTCGGATTGGCAGGAGTAGTTGTTGGTGAACCAGATGGAGCATTGCTCTGCGTGTTGTCAGGAACTTCGTCTGGAGTTTCAACGTGAATATCTGCTTCTGTGGAAGTGTTTTCTGCATTTGCGTTTGTGGCATTCTCGTTTGCACTTTCAGCACCGATACCTAAAGATTCTTTTATTTCTTCAAGTTGTGTGCTGAATTCATCAACCTGCTGCATGATAGCAGATTTCTGGTCCGGGCTGAGTTTCCTGGTCTTGCCTTGGTTTTCTTCACCGTACAGAATGTTTGCAGATTCGGAAACAATCTCTGTTTTGGATCCACCGAATCTTTGCCGCTGACGGAGCGCACGGCCTTGCTCTGTGCCTTGCTTGTTGTAGGCATTTTTCAGTTCTGCAATACGTTTGTATGCATCATCCTGTGCCTGTCCGGTAAGCTGTCTTGCGTTCTCCAGTTCTTTTGTAAGAAGCATCTGAGCAGTACGGACATCAACGTCATCCCAATCTGCTGGGTCACGGGACATCAGATCAGTACGCGCACCATCATAGCCTTGATTCGTAATGCGGTCTTGAGCGAAAGCATCTACTTCCGTATCGTGATGCTGAACGTGAGTATCATTATCTGGGTTCAGTTCATCCCGTGTCTTCTCCTGATCGGTAAGCTGGTCATGGAAAGTGCTTTGAGTAGGCACATCAGGCCCTGTCCAGTTCTGCCCATTATTACCAGAAGGCGGGGGAGTAGGGTTACCATTATTGTTCTGATTCTGATTATTCTGATTGCTCTGGTTACTCTGATTGTTCTGCTGATTTCCCTGTGCATTACTGCCGTTATTGGTTGGAGAACCTTGTGGAGATGCCTGTGGTGTTTGCGGTTGCGAGTTTAACTCACCAGAAGGTGCCTCAGAGCTTTCCTGAGATTCTTCCTGTGTCTTTTCACCTTCTGAACGCAGAGGCTCTTCTGAGGGCGTTACGGGGCTTTCTGCGGTTCCTTCTTCATCTGGGCTTCCTGTAATGTCTCTTCCGCTGCTTGTGCTATTATCTGCATTAGTGGGCTGGGATTGTCCTTCGCCCTTTGTTGAAACGTGTTCACTAATGTCTCCATAGCTTCTATATCTATCATAGTCTGGTCTGGGGATGCTTTTTTCTGATTTGTTTGCATCAGACTGTTCAAAATCGGATTCTGCATTTTCGACTACTCCTCTCAGTGAAACATCTTCGTCCCCGAATAGGGATACCTGATTTGGATTTCCTAAATCAGCTACTTTATTGTAGATCTTATTCAGAAAAGACGTAAGTTGGTTCGGTGCTCTTTTAAGTGCTTCAATGCCCTGTGCAATTGATACTTCTTCTGCGCTGTATTCTCCAAACATGGAGCCTTTCGATGCAAGTTCCTCAACAGGAATACCGGCAGCACGAGATTGATTGTAAAGATCCACCGCAGCAAGAACGACTTCATTTGCTTTTACATTGTGCATGTTCCCAGCATCTACAGCATTCTTTGTAGCAAGAGCATTCGAAGCTGTTCTCAATAAAGCATTTAACACGTTTTTGCTGTCTGCGTCAAGACTTTCCGAAAGATTTTGCAGTAAAGAAGTGTCTCCGTATGCTGCTGCGAAGATAGCATTCTGCATACGTTCAAGACCAGCCTGAGACAGTTTCCCGTCAGCAGTAAGCATTCCGGCACGTTCAGTTGCAGGAACAATCCTGTTTACAAAAGCCTGTATGAAAGGAAGATTCTCGTTTGTGTTTATATCGCCTGTTTCAGTATCAGCAAGCAAATCAAGAATATCGAGATTATCTTTCAGTTTTGCGGCATCTGTCATGCCTTGTTCAGTGGCAGAATATGTACTGACAGAAGATTCGTTCGATTCCCTTGCAAGCTGTGCCCAATTGTCTACATCGTCAGAGATACGGACAAGCACCGGATTCTCAGGAATTGAATTTGGATCAATGCCAAATTCAGCAGCATGCTCACGGATATAGTTTTCGTAATCGCCTGCTCTTCCATTCTCATAAGCGAGAGTAATACCGCTTACTCTACCATTTCCGGCAACAACGACACCGTCATTTCTTACGACAGGGGCTCCGGTCGATACTTCTGCACTTGCTCCCACTCTGGCAGGGTTGAGAGATTTCCCGATATTGCTTACCTGCCTCTGTGACTCTACTCTTGACCTGTCTCTTGGCTGCATTTCTTTCGGATATGCTGTATTCTCATTACCATACGCATCATGAGAGGTAGTCAAATCAGATAGAGATACAACGGCATATGTGAAGTTAACAGGAGTATTGTTATCAGTATATGCAACACCACGACTTCCGAAAGAAGTTCTGCCGTTATTCAAAGCTCCGTTTGTCGCAGTTGTCGGTCCTGCTTGTTCAGGATTTGCTGCAACAGGATTCACCGGAGCTGCCGGTTGTGCTGCAGGTTGAACAGCAGGAGCCGGAGCAGCGGCAGCTTTTGCAGCAACTTTCTCCGGGTTCTGAGCTTTATTCCCGGTTCCCTCGTAGTTCCTCGCCTTTTGAGGCACAATGGGATTTGTTGGATTTGTCGGTGCAGCTTCCACAGCCGGAGTGGCATTCTGTTCCACAGCGGGAGCAGTTTGTTTGCTCTCATTCTCAGCCACTCTCAATTTAGCATTGGCCTGTGCATTCCCGCCACTAATGACATTGACAGCAGTACCGGCACCGCCCATTGCGAAACCAACAAGCATACTATAAAGAACTTCGGCTGCCTGCTCTTTATTGTATCCTTTTGGAATAGATGCAATCCCTTTATAGATTGCCTGTGTAAGAGGTTCGGTTACACCGGAAACACCTTCTTCAAGTGCTTCACCAACACCGCTGAACAATCCGCGCAAAGCAGTTCTGCCAAGATCGGACTTTGCCATCTTCCCAATGACAGATTCAACAATATCGTCAGCAGCACCTTTCCCGTAGATCCCAGCAAGGCCGTCAAACATCTTTTCTGTTGCAAGTTCGATACCACCACGGACAACACCATAAGCAATCTGCTGTGCAATAGATGCACCGTCATTCCTTGCTTCACGGGCTGCACCACCCATACTTCTTGCACCCATTGCAGCAAGTGAACTGCCGCCGGTAAGGACAGCTGCAAGGCCATCCATGCCCATCTGGATAGCATTGGAGCCAACATCAACAGCAAGCTTTGTGATGCCTCTTGTACCTTCTTTGGCTTTATCAATATCAGCCTGTGAACTTGCTGCAAGCCTGTCAGAAACTCCCTGGATGTCTTCAACTTCCTTGCGCTGCTGATCCCAATACTTCTGGTCATTCTGTTTTGGAATAGCAGCACGGGAGACTTCGTCTGTTGCCCATCCTGCATACTCTCCGGTATCACCACCGAGTTTCTGCCCAAGCTGATTGAGTCCCGCTGCTGTTGTGGCACCAGCATTAAGCATATCAGTACCCCAACCTTTTGCCGCACCCTTGCCAACAAGGCCAACACGTTCCTCATCAGAGATAACGTGCTTGCCCATTGCCTTGTCATAGTTGGCCTGCGCCTGGTTGAGTGCTTTCCGTGCTTCTGCTTCGGATGCTTCGTCCGTGACATATGCCATATTGGTTTTTGCTGTCTCAAGAGCATTTCTTGCCTGCGTGATTTCGGATTCTCTTTCAGCAGCACGTTCGGGATTCTGAGCCTTTTTACCTACACCCTCATATTTTCTTCCGTTACGGGGTGTAATCGGTTCACGGCCTGCCGCCTGGTCCTCAGTGATCAGGTTGGCTTCTTGCAGTTTGGACTTGGCAAACTCTTCTTTCGCAGCATCATAAGCAAGCTGAGCCATCTGGAGTTCTTTCCGCATCTGGCTTTCCTGCATTGGGTCAGTAGCGTAGTTGAGGTTCTGCTTGGCTGCATCAAGGGCATCTTTTGCTGTGATGTATTTAGCCTCTGCCGGAGATTTCGATGACGATGAGCTGGAGGCAGGATTTGCCCCCAGCTTTCCGTTCGTCAGGTAGTTTTTGCTTTGACTTACAGCAGGATCCATGCCATTGCGGAAACCTATCGATTCTCTGATGTAGTTCGTTGTGAGACGGGGATCAGAATTCTCAAGGGTTTCTCTGAACGCACGATAGTCATCGGTGTTGAAAACTGGCCCGCCATTGCTATAGGAATCATACAGAGCATTATAGGTACTCTGTTCCTGTTGGGTTAGCGGCTCAGCTGTAAATGTAGTTTTCATAGCATCTCCTTAGATGTCAGTGCGGTTCCCGTAAAAGTCTTGTGCTGCCTGCGCTCTTGCAAGTGCGCTTGCGTAGGATTCACCGGAACCGGCATTGCTCAGCCCGGTCAGAGTAATAGAATAACCATTGTCACCCGTGTAGGTTCTGTTGATACCCTGATTCAGCTGGCCTGCACCTTCTCCGAAGTAGTACGGATTACTCTGGACAATGTTCCCGTTGTCATCTGCGGTATTGTAGGTGATTGCTCTGGCTACATCTTCAAGGGTTGCTGCCCCTGTTCCGCTGCCGTACCCTTTACCACCGCCCTTGGAATAACCGCCTGAACTATATCCAGACGAACTGCCGGAACTGTTGTACGGATATTTACCCGTGAGCATTTGATACTCTTCTGCCGTGATAGCACCCATAGAGTAGGCAACCATAGGATTCTGTGCGATCCAGACTTCACGCATCTGGTCTGCAATGCCCTGTCCGTAGATTGCAGCATAACCGGAAAAGTCACCATACTCAGCACGGTTTGCAGCTTCCGTCATAGTTCGGTCATAACCACGCTCGTCTTCGTTCCAGGCTCTTGTGTAATCCCGCTCATCCTGATTCCAATTACGAGTATAGTCACGATTTTCTTCGTTATACGCCCGCTCATAATCACGAACATCTTCGTTATATGCTCTGGTATAGTCGCGGTTTTCCTCGTTGTAGGCTCTGGAATAATCACGTTCGTTCTGGTTCCAATCACGGGTATAGTCTCTGTTTTCAGTATCCCATGCCCGTTGATAGTCCCTATTCTCTTCGTTGTAATTCCGGTTATAAGCCCTGTCGTTTTCATCCCAGTAACGGTTATAACCACGCTGCTCTTCATTCCATGCCCGGTTATAAGCAGTCTCATCAGCATATCTCTGGCGTTCGTAATCACGTTCGTCCTGATTCCAGTTCCGCTCATAATCACGGTTCTCAGTGTTCCAAGCCCGGTTATAATCACGGTTCTCGATATCGTAGGCTCTGTTGTAATCACGATTCTCTTCGTTGTATGCTCTCTGATATGCCTGATTCTCAAGCTGCTGTGCTCTTTCCCAATTCTGGTTTTCAAGAGTCATCTGACGGTTGTACTGATTCTCATACTCGTCAAGTATCGCTGCAGCAAGCTTGTAATCATTGTTCGCCACAGCCTGTGCAATCTCGTTCTGGTATTTGACACCGAGGTCGGTAATGCCGCGGTTCGCCTCATTGAGAGCTTCGTTTTTGGACCTGGCAAGATTGCCGGCATTCTGCTGATATGCCACAGACTGTCCAAGAGCAAGCTGTGATCCTGCACCGGTATTCAGGCCATTCGCAGCACCCTGCATATTCGTATTGCGTTTCTGCCTCTCATACTCAGCTGCAAGGGCATTTGCCGACTGCTGATACTGAGGAGTGATCTTCTCACGGGCTGCCTGCAAATCAGAAAGGTTCTGGTCATAAGCAGTTTTCAGGCCTGCAAGAGTATTCTGCTGTGCCGCTCCATAAACATCCTTGATCTTCTGTTCACGGTTGGCGTTGTATGCATCCAGGTTGCTCTGGTCATTCAGCCCGGTCGGAGTATAGGTTGCCGACTGCTGGCTTCTGACAGGCTGTGTGGAGTCGTATTTGATTTCGTCTGCCATGTCAAACCTCCTTATGAAAGCTTGATAATAACCACGTTAACGGTGATTGCCGCTGACGTATTTGTTGTGGCTGAGAAGCCGAGGACATTCGTTCCCTG
>Ga0310690_10001620_pt1 | contig 39467 bp, 27 predicted proteins | sample AusTroGonzalo_MG_2_FD_207661 | JGI IMG/M metagenome (GOLD analysis project Ga0310690, IMG submission 207661) | Bovine rumen microbial communities from tropical cattle in Woodstock, Queensland, Australia - Gonzalo_04 (v2) (version 2) | ecosystem: Host-associated > Mammals > Digestive system >... | reverse complement strand
GAAGTCCGAGTCGCTGGAAACGCCATAAGTAAGCGTTCCGTTACGAACCTCAATGTTGTCGATGACGATTTTGCTCCAGCCGTAACCCATTCCGCCGTTTGCCAGAGCGATGCGGACGTCGTTAGGCGATATTTGTTCGTGCTTGTCGTTTGCTTCCTTGACACGAATCGCAGCATCTTTCCAAATGTCGCCTTCGTGGTCGTCGCAGGCAGGAATCTCTTTCAGCAAGGGTTTTCCTTCCGTCTGAGCAAAGATGAAAGCTCCCGTGTAGCCGCTATATGAAGTGCGTCCTGCAGTAGTCAGTCTGTAGATGCCAGGCTTGAGGTTCCGCTCAACATGCTGAGCGTGATACCTCAGCGTCCCATCTTCGTCGGCACAAGCATCAAGGTATTCAAGGTCGGGATTGCCAGTATAGTGCTTTCCTGAGACTGCATAGTACCAACGTCCTCCATCGTTTCTCGTGACGGTGAAGCCTATGTCGCGAAGGAACTGATGCCGCTTAGCATCGTGATACTCTAACCGTACCGACTCGTTTACTTTCTCTCGCAGAATGCTTTCCGCAGCCTTGAAGTAGTCTTGTATCTGAGGGTCGGCATTCTTTGCCTTAGATTCCAAATCGTAAAGTCCTTTCCAAAGCAGAGCAAACTCTTCGGGTGTGAGCAGGAGTTCATAGCGCGAAGCCTCTCGCTTCAGGGCAAATCCGATGGAAGCCAACTGCGCATCGCTGGCACCTTCACTGCGTTCAACAAGTTCATTCATCTTATTCATAATAGCAGGAAAGCCGTCCTGATAGTCGCTGACGTGATCCATTGCACGCAATACTCCTCGATGAAATTCTGTACTTACTGCCCATTTCCCGTCGATATAAGTTGTGTCGATTTCAATTTTCGAATTGTTCCTGTTCTCCTTTACCACTTCGCCAATCTTAATGGCAGTCCGGACGCTGTCCATCGTAACTCGGTTTTCATTGGTTACGAGCGTTATAGATCTGGGATTGTTACCGATGAAGCGCATCAAAGAACCTTCCTTTCCGCCGTTTGGTAAGTCGTTCCATGAAAGGAAGAAGCCGTTGTCGTTGCCATCCTTGTCCTCAAACGTAAGCACATACACATTCTTATGGTCGCTTGTCAACACTATAATGCCTTCCATGTTGTCTAACTTCAATCCCATCCATGGCTCTGTCTTCGGATGCAATTCACATGAACAGTAGAAGTAAGTGGTATTATTGATGTGAGCCATAAACTCTTTCCATAGGCTGGTCAACAGTTCGTCGTCTGTGCATGTGAAGTCCGTACACCAGTCAGTTTCCTTGACATTGATGCTTTTCTTGTCAATCGGCTGACCTCGCGCAATGATGCGTGGGTCTGTCAACGACACACTCTTGTCTTTGATGAAGCGTTCCACAGCTTTTTGCATTTCCTTAATATCATTGTGCCATTTTGCGGACATCGGCAACGCCACGAACATGCAAACGAGCAGAAGGCTGAGTTGTGTGATTCTTTTCATAGTGGTATGTTTGGTTAGGTGGTTTATAATGGGATGTAATGCGTTGTAGTATCTACAAGGTATTCCTCTTGATAAGCGGTTTCCACTTGCTTGTGGATGATTTTATTGACTAAGGTCTTTATCTTTTCATCGGCTCGCATCAGGTTACTGAGTTCAGCCAGACATGTGCTGTCGCGGCAATCACCCATTTGATTCTCCAATTGCGTTAGGTAGTAGTAAAGACTGTCCGCGCTGGTAGATAGTTTTACTGCTTCTGTGTCTGATGTCGCGCTGACGGTTGCGAGTTGCTGAGGTTGGGGCTGGGACTTATGGGGCTCATAAGGCTTATAGGACTTATTCGGCTCATTAGCCTCATTGGGTTTCTGAGGTTTTTCTTCCTTCTTTTCCTCAATGACGGGTTGGGTAGCGGGCTGCGGAGTACTCTTCTCTATTGTCTCTGCTATTACAGGCTGTTCAACTACAGGTTCGTGGATGGCTTTAGCATCAGGACGCGATGTTAGTCGCGGTTCTTGGCCAAAGCGGAACACTAATAACAAGAGGATACCAGCGGCGACTGCTCCAAGCCAAGGCCATAGAGGGTAAAGACGGGTGAGGCGTTTGCGCTCTGCCACTACCTTATCGAACTCCGCCTCAGCAGCATCGAGTTCCTTTTTGGAAGGCAGGTTCAGACGGTCAGCATGCAAAGGAGCTTTGCCTGCAAGATACTGTTCCAGGAATTTTTCGTCATCTATTTTTAATTCTTCACTCTTAAATCTTAATTCTTCACTCCTCATAACGCTCCTCCTTTTCTTAATGATTCTACAATATGACGACGTGCAGCACTCAACATCGTACTCACGCTGCGAACGGCGATACCTGTGGCGGCAGCAATCTGTGCGCTATCCATCTGTGCTTCGGCAAACATTGTCCAGAGTCTTCGCTCGGCAGGCGGCAAGGCTGAAACAGCTCGCTCTAAAGCGTGTTGAAGTTCGACTTCCTGAATGACATCATCAGTAGTTGTAGCTGAGTTTTCTTTTAATTCCACCGTCTGCTGTTGCTGCCTTTTCCGATAAGCATCTATGCAGGCGTGTTTGGTGAGTCGGACAGACAGTCGCTCTGCATCCACCGCCTCGGACAAATCATCCCAAACTGTCCACAATCGCATCAACGCTTCCTGAACTGCGTCTTCTGCAGCATCGGAATCAGCATTGAACTGCAACGCGAGAGACAACAACCGAGGACGGAGGCGCGAGGCAATAGATGTAAACTTTTCAACTTGCATACATCTATATAACGTAGAAAGTGCCAAATGTCAAGTACGAATTAGGATTTTTTAAGGTTTTTTTGCATAGATTGCTTCATGTTTGCAAAAAAAGTAGTAAATTTGCTCGCGAAACAAGCAATATTGAATTACCCTAACTAAATTCACACACAATGAAACAAGTAATGAAAGCTGCCTTCGGCCTTGTGCTGGCTATGTTCTGTATGAACTTATGGGCACAGAGAGGCGCACCCGCAGACCCCAATCCGAATGTCAAACTGAAAGATGCTTACAAAGACTACTTCATGATTGGCGTTTCCCTCAACCAGCGTAACGTGAGCAACGACGACCAGATAAGCCTAATCAAAAGCGAGTTCAACAGCATCACAGCCGAGAACGACATGAAACCCGGCGAGCTGCACCCCAAGGAGGGTGAGTGGAACTGGGAGAGAGCCGACAAGATTGCCAACTTCTGCCGCCAGAACGGTATCAAACTGCGTGGCCATTGCCTTTGCTGGCACTCTCAGTTTGCCGATTGGATGTTTACGGACAAGAAAGGTAAAGAAGTGAAGAAAGAGGTGTTCTACCAACGTCTGCGCGAACATATCCATACGGTGGTAAACCGCTACAAGGATGTCGTCTATGCTTGGGATGTAGTAAACGAAGCTATCAGCGACGGTGGTGGCTGGGGACGCCGTGGTGAGGAGCCCAATCCGTACCGCGAAAGCCGACACTACAAGCTCTGCGGCGATGAGTTTATCGCCAAGGCTTTCGAGTTCGCCCATGAAGCCGACCCCAACGCCCTGTTGTTCTATAACGACTACAACGAGTGCGACCCCGGCAAACGCGACCGTATCTATAATATGGTGAAGAAGATGCAGAATGCCGGCGTGCCCATTCATGGTATCGGCATGCAGGGCCACTATAACATCTACGGTCCTTCTGAAGAGGATATTGATGCGGCCATTACAAAGTATTCAGAGTTGGTAAAGCATATTCACGTGACGGAACTCGACATCCGCGTCAATCAGGAGATGGGTGGCCAGCTGCGTTTCTCGCGTGGTGAAAACAAACCCTTGGCCGGCCATCTCAACACCATGCTGACCGACCAGTACAACCGCATCTTCAAGATTTTCCGTAAGCATCGGGATGTCATCGACTGCGTGACTTTTTGGAATTTGGGCGACCGCGACTCATGGCTGGGCGTGAACAACCACCCGCTGCCTTTCGACGAAAACTACAAGCCCAAGCAGGCTTACTATGCCATCAAAAACTTCAATCCCGCGCTTGACAATTATGTCGTCAAGGAGGACTTCCGCCCTAGCCCCATGAATCAGCCGGGACAGGAGTATCCCCAGGTGAACAGCGAGGGTTATGCCCGCTTCCGTGTGGTAGCTCCCGAGGCTAAGTCGGTTATCGTCAGCCTTGGACTTGGCGGCCGTGGCGGTACAGTACTGCGCAAGGATAAGGATGGCGTTTGGGTTGGAACCACAGAGGGTCCGATGGATCCTGGTTTCCACTATTATCATCTGACCATCGACGGCGGTACGTTCAACGACCCCGGCACGCACAATTACTTCGGCTCTTGCCGTTGGGAGAGCGGTATCGAAATTCCTGCTCCAGACCAGGACTTCTATCAGAATCGTCCGGAAATCGAGCATGGAAATGTCCAGCAGGTATTGTTCCCCTCGAAGAGCACGGGTGAGATGCAAACTGCCTGGGTTTATACGCCTCCAACCTATGGCAAAGCAGAAATCGTAAATGGTAAATCGTCAAATATTAAATCCCTGCAACGCTTTCCCGTACTCTACTTGCAGCATGGCTGGGGCGAGAACGAGACCAGTTGGTTCCGTCAGGGCTGTGCAGGCCTGATTATGGACAATCTCATTGCCGAGGAAAAGATAGAACCTTTCATTATCGTGATGGCATACGGCCTGACCAACAACGTGAAGTTCGGCACCATTGGTCAGTTCACAGCCAAGGAGTTTGAGACTCTGCTCATCGACGAGCTTATACCCTATATCGACAGCCACTTCCTAACCAAGGCCGACAAGTGGAACCGTGCTATGGCTGGTCTCTCAATGGGTGGCATGGAAACAAAGCTCATCACTCTGCGTCGTCCGGAGGTGTTCGGTTACTGGGGACTGCTCAGTGGTGGCACTTATATGCCCGAGGATATTAAAGACCCCAAGGCTGTGAAGGTCATATTCGAGAGTTGTGGTTCGAAGGAGAATCCCGGCGGTATCAACAAAAGTGTCGATGCCCTGAAGGCTGCCGGCTATAATGCATACGGCTTTATCTCTGAAGGTACTGCCCACGAGTTCCTGACTTGGCGTCGATCATTGCACGAGATGGCTCCCTTGCTATTTAAATGAAAAGTGAAAATAAAATGATGAAGTTGAAATCTCTTTTATCTCTTATTATTTGTTTCTTGTTTAGCCCCGCAAGGGCGCAGAACCCTTTTGTCCAGACCTGGTGCACCAGCGACCCGGCTCCTATGGTTCATGACGGGCGGATGTATGTCTATACCGGTCACGACGAGGACGGTGCCGACTTCTTTTGGATGCAGGAATGGCGCGTTTATTCTACCACGGATATGGTGAACTGGACCGACCACGGTTCGCCCTTGGCTTTGGAGAGTTTCTCTTGGGCCGACGACCGTGCCTGGGCTTCGCAGACCGTCGAACGCGACGGCAAGTTCTATTGGTACATCTGCGCCCACAGCAAGATTTCTAACGGCATGGCCATCGGCGTGGCTGTGAGCGACTCACCCACAGGTCCCTTCAAGGATGCTATAGGGAAGCCCCTCTTCGAGAACGGTTCGTGGGACCACATTGACCCGACCGTACTCATTGATGATGACGGACAGGCGTGGCTGATGTGGGGCAATCCGCAATGTTACTATTTGAAGTTGAACCGTGATATGATATCGTATAGCGGCGAATTGGGCCGCCTCGATATGACAGAAGAGGCTTTCGGAGGCCCCATCATGAGCAAGCGCGAAAAGGGAAAGAAATACAAGGATTCGTATGTGGAAGGACCATGGCTCACAAAACGGAATGGGGTGTACCAGTTGCTCTATGCGGCTGGCGGTGTGCCTGAGCATATCAGTTATAGTACTGCTCCATCGCCTACTGGCCCATGGACCTATGCCGGAGAGATAATGCCTCTGTGCGACACAAAGTCGTTCACCAACCACTGCGGTGTAGCTGACTTCAAGGGACATTCTTATTTCTTCTATCACACCGGAAAACTACCCAAGGGTGGAGGCTTCGGTCGCAGCGTAGCTGTGGAGGAATTCAAGTACAACCCAGACGGCAGCTTTCCCACCATCATGCCTACCGACGAAGGCGTGAAGCCCATCGCTACCTTCAATCCTTATCAGAAAGTGCAGGCCGAGACGATAGCTTTCAGCAACGGTGTAAAGACCGAACAGAACGACGAGATTGGCGTTTATGTGACAGAAATTCACAATGGTGATTATATCAAACTGCAGAACGTGAAGTTCGACGGCAACACCCCAAAGCAGTTCACGGCTCGCGTAGCCAGCGGTCTGCGTGGAGGACAAATCGAGGTGCGCATTGACAGCTTGAAGGGAGAGTTACTGGCTCGTCTGGAAGTTCCCGGCACCGGTGGTTGGGAAAGTTGGCAGACACTCACGGCCCCCCTCCAACTCCCCCGAGGAGGAGAGGAAGAAGCCTCCCCACTGGGAGGTTTGGTGGGGGCTGCTACCCACGATCTTTACCTAGCTTTCACAGGTCGCAAGGGTCCGAAGCTCTTCAACTTCGATTGGTGGCAGATTGAGGGCGAACAGAAGTCACTCGTTGTCGAGGATGGTGGATTGGGTCAGTACAAGGCCATCATGAAGGAGGAGCCCACGCTGGAGGCCCACACCATCTTCGTGCCCGAGGACCTGTCTGACTTCAACGAGAAGAACCGTCTGCCCGTGCTCGTCTGGGGCAACGGAGCCTGCACCAACTCACCTTGGGAGCACTTCAAGTTCCTGAACGAGATTGCCTCGCACGGCTACATCGTACTGGCCACCGGCTATATCCCCATGGAGGAGAAACCCTATCAGGGTCCGATGTCAACCACCGAGCAGCAGATTCAGTCCATCGACTGGGCTATCGCCCAGAATGCCGACCCCAATTCACCTTATTTTAATAAAATTGACGCAAAGAACATCTGCGTGGCAGGTATGTCGTGTGGCGGTCTGCAGTCGCTCTACAACTGTGCCGACCCACGCATCAAGACCCTGATGATCTGCAACAGCGGACTATTCAAGAACAGTAATCGTGCTCAGGCTGTGGGAGGCATGCCTATGCCCGACAAATCAAAACTGAAGGATATTCACACGCCCATCATCTATATTCTGGGCGGCAAGGAGGATATTGCCTACGAGAATGGCATGGACGATTTCCACCTGATTAACCACGTGCCCGCCTGCGCCGCTAACTATCCCGTGGGTCACGGCGGCACTTACCGTCAGCCTCACGGCGGCGAGTTCTCTGTTGTTGCCCTCAACTGGCTTAACTGGCAACTGAAGGGCGACAAGCAAGCTGCCAAGATGTTCCAAGGCAAGGACTGCCTGCTATCCAAGCGCGAAGGCTGGACGATTGAGAAGAATAAGAAACTGAAGTAATAAGAAAATGAAAAAGACGTTTGCCCCCATAGTTTTGTTGGCAGCCACACTGTCGGCAAATGCTCAGCCCCGAGACCACCAGATGCCCATGCCCGACCTGAACCAGGTCAACATGCCGCTGTTCCAGACCAAGTACACCGCCGACCCCTCACCGCTGGTGGTGGGCGACACCCTGTTCCTCTACACCTCGCACGATGCTTCACCCGAAGACATCCCCGACGAGAACGAGAAGAACTCTGCAGGCTTCTTCATGTACGACTGGCTGCTGTGGTCGACCACCGACATGGCCAACTGGACTGAGCACGGTGCTTGTGCCTCGCTGAAGGAATTCAAGTGGCGCAATCGTGAGAACGGAGCATGGGCTATCCAGACCGTCGAGCGAAACGGCAAGTACTACCTCTTTGCTCCGCTACATGGTCACGGCATCGGCGTACTCGTGGCCGACACCCCTTATGGCCCTTTCCGTGACCCCCTAGGCCAGCCCCTCGTTTGGCAGAAGGAGCATTGGGACGACATCGACCCCAGTGTCTTCATCGATGACGATGGTCAGGCCTATATGTACTGGGGCAATCCCCACGTCTATTGTATCAAGCTCAACAAGGACATGATCTCTACCGATGGCGACATCCTCGTGCTCAATCCCACCGACGGCGTGATGCGCCCAGTGAAGGAAGAGGGTGCGAAGATCAACCTTCGCATCCCTGGCAGCGAAAAGGCCAACTGGAAAGTGAAGAACTACCAGGAAGGGCCGTGGATCTATAAGCGTAACGGCAAATATTATCTAGCCTATGCCACCACCTGCTGTCCCGAGGCTCTGGGCTATGCCATGAGTGACAGTCCTACAGGTCCTTGGGAGTGGAAGAACTATATCATGCGTCCCACTGAGCGCGACCGTGGCAATCACCCTGGCATCTGCGACTTCAAGGGCCGTTCCTATGTTTTCGGTCAGAACTACGACCTGATGCATCTCGACACCTATATACATCATGAGCGTCGTAGCGTCAGCGCCAACGAGATTGTCTATCTCGAAGACGGCACCATCCCCGAGATTCCCTACTGGCTCGACCAGAAGCCCATGCAGCAGCTCCACTGGCTGAATCCCTACCAGCGTGTAGAAGCCGAGACCATGGCTTGGGGAAAGGGCCTGAAGAGCGCCAAGATGGGCATCCCAAATACTGGTGTGGTGAAGGATATGCCTGAGTCTTTGGGCAAGCGCAACATGTATATCTACGACATCGACAATGGCGAGTACATCCGTCTGCGCGGTGTTGATTTCGGTGCCGGTGCCAAGCAGTTCTGCATTTGGGCCGCTGCCACGGGTTCTTGCACCGTGACCCTGCGCCTCGACTCCGAGAATGGTCCCGTAGTGGGTATCGCCAAGATTGGAAGCACCGGTTCAGTGGAAGCCTACAAGCAGTTCACGACCAAGGTCAAGGGTGCCAACAGCGTGCACGACCTCTATTTTAGCTTTGGTGATGCCGAGGGCGAAGTACATTTGGACTACTGGCAGTTTAAATAGGTGGGCAAATAAGCGGCACTGCGTGCCTAAATGAAAAATGAGGCGGGATACGCCCTAAATGATAAAAGACAAATGAAAAATGATAAATAAGAGAGAATGATGACTAAAAGTGCAAACAGACTAAGGATAATGATGGCGGTAGGTTTATCATTTTTCATTTGTCTTTTATCATTTAGCCCCGCAGGGGCGCAAAACCCTGTTATCCGTAACCTATTTTCTGCCGACCCTACGGCTCGCGTGTTTAATGGTAAGGTATATCTCTACCCATCGCACGATATTGTACCTCCTGCCGATCAACGTCAGGATTGGTTCTGCATGGCTGACTATCATGTATTCTCTTCGGAGAATCTGACGGACTGGATTGACCACGGTGTCATCGTCTCGCAGGAGAGAGTGCCCTGGGGAAAGACCGACGGCTATTCCATGTGGGCGCCCGACTGCGTTGAGAAGGACGGCAAATACTATTTCTACTTCCCCAACGGTCCTAAAACGGGTCGGGGCTTTGCGGTCGGTGTGGCTATAAGCGACAGTCCCGAAGGACCATTTGTGCTGGAATCCGAGCCTATCAGGGGAGTCAGTGGCATCGATCCATGCGTGCTCATCGACGAAGGGCAAGTCTATATTTATTGGAGTGGCATGGGCATCCGCGGTGCTCGGCTGAAGGACAATATGTTGGAATTGGACGGTGAACTGCAAGAGGTACAGATGCCACGACGCGAAGGTATGCCCGAGATGCCGCCGATGAAGGTGGGCGGTCAGCAAATGGAGGGTCTGCCCGATGGTTTCAAGGAAGGTCCTTTCGCTTTCAAGCGCGACGGATGGTACTATCTGACTTTCCCCTGGGTACGACAGGAGGGCGGCACAGAGACACTTGCCTACGCGATGTCGGAATCGCCCCTCGGACCTTGGGACTTCAAAGGCATCATCATGGCCGAGCACGCCAACAGGTGCTGGACCAACCACCACAGCCTGGTGGAATATCATGGGCAGTGGTATCTGTTCTACCACACCAATTTCTTCTCGCCCAAGGATGACAAACGTCGCTCGGTCTGCATCGAGAAGATTGCCTTCAATGCCGACGGCACCATCCAGGAGGTAAAACCCACCATGCGAGGCGTTGGCATCAACCAGGCCACCGAGCGCATCGAGATTGACCGCTATTCTTCTGCTAACGACGTTCAAACTGCCTATGTTGATACCACAAACACCCTGCGCGGCGCTTGTGTCACCCTGTCGCCAAAAGGTAGTTGGGTGAAATACGATGATGTGGATTTCAGCAACATCTCTGACGGTTATCTTGTCATCAATGTTATGGCCCACGAAAACACCCGGCTTTTTGTGAGGGAAAAAAGTGCTAAAGGCAAAGTTCTTGCGAAGATCCCTGTGACGGTGAAGAGCGAGAACGGCCTCTTCCGTCGCGACATGTCGGGGCAGTGGCTCACGCTGACAGCCCCGCTGGAATATACGCCGAAAGGCATCACCGATTTGGTAGTCACTTGTGAGGGCGAGGCTGTCAGTGTGGATTGGCTGCGATTCAAGAACCGTCCCAAGTATTTCTGTGAAGTAGAGAAGAATGCCGCTCCTGCCCAGCCCGACAACCAAGGCTTCATCCGTCGCTGGCGACTGATGGAACCCATCGCGGTTGATGTGCGCAGCAACGTTATCTTCACCAACTCGTGGCTGCGCGACAAGTTCGCTGAAGAACTGACAAAGCTAACAGCCAATAGCCAAAAGCAGAAAGCCAAATGGCACACCCTCGACAGCGAGAACTACAATGTGAAGTTGTTCCGCTTCGCCGAGAGGTACGGCAAGCAGACCTACGGCTCCTTCTTCTGGTGCGAGACCGTCATCGATTGCCCCGATGACATCGAGAACGTGCGCCTGGCTTGTGGCTCCAACGGCGCATCTATGTGGTGGCTCAACGGCGAGGAGGTACTTTTGCTCGAGGGCGACCGCCGCATGGTGGAGGACGACGGTATGTCCCAGCGCCTGACGCTGAAGAAGGGCCGCAACATCCTCCGCGCTGCCGTCATCAATGGCCCCGGCCTGAGCGATATGTGTGCAAGATTCCTCAATGAACATGGTCAACCCGTGACGAATTATGAAGTAACGTCCGTCATAACGAAATAACGTTATAACGTCATAACAACACAGACATGAAACGCCTACTGATTCTATTATCAATTGTCAATTTGCAATTGTCAATTTGCATAGCGCAAACCGGTGCCCCCTACATCCACGACCCTTCCACCATTGCTGAGTGCGAAGGCAAGTACTACACCTTCGGAACTGGTGGCGGAGGCCTCATCAGCGAGGACGGCTGGTCGTGGCACAGCGGCGCGGAGCGTCCCGGCGGCGGTGCTGCTCCCGACGTGATGAAGATAGGCGACCGCTACCTCTGCATCTACGGAGCCACAGGCGGCGGACTGGGCGGAGGGCATAACGGCCGCATCCTCACCATGTGGAACAAGACACTCGACCCTAAGTCGTCCGACTTCAAATGGACGCCAGCCATCGAGGTGGCCTCTTCCGACGGCATGGAGGACCAGGACGCCATCGATCCCTCGCTTCTACTCGACCCCACCACAGGTCGCCTTTGGGCCAGCTACGGTACTTACTTCGGTACCATCCGCCTTATCGAACTTGACCCCGCCACTGGTGAACGTGCAAAAGGCAATGTGGAGAAAGACATCGCCATCGACTGTGAGGCAACCGACCTGCTCTATCGCAATGGCTGGTATTATTTATTGGGAACCCACGGCACTTGCTGCGACGGTGTCAATTCCACTTATAATATCGTGGTGGGCCGCGCCAAGAGCGTCGAGGGCCCTTATATCGACAATGTAGGTCGCGACATGTTCCACGGTGGAGGCCGCATGGTCATCGCTGCCGGCGACCGCAAGACCGGTCCCGGTCACTTCGGACGTACTGTCATCGACGAGGGTGTCGAGGTGATGTCGTGTCACTTCGAGGCCGACTTCGACATGAGCGGGCGCAGTGTGCTGGCCATCCGTCCCCTGCTCTGGAAGAACGACTGGCCCGTAGCCGGCGAGCAATTCAAGGGCGGCACCTTCGAGATTGAGTCGGAACGGCGCGGCTATTCGCTGGAGCTGACTGTCGATTTCGTCCGCATGGAACAGGAGCGTCAGCGCTTCTGGCAGATTGACCCCAACGAGCCCGTGAAGGCTCTCCCCAACCAGAAATTGAAAGATGTCATCGGCACATGGCCCCAGGGCGAGATCCCCGTGCGCTGCAGCGACTACATGTTCCGCCCCTGGCAGCGCTGGACCGTCACACCTGTCCCCGAAGCCGGCGGATATCTGGGCGGGCCCTACTTCCGCATTGTCATCGAGGGCACCGAGCGCGCTCTGACTGCCACCGCCAACCTAGAAGTCACCACGATGCCCGTGTTCAGTGGCGGCGACGAGCAGCTGTGGCGCATCGAGCAGCTCACCGACGGCACCTTCCGCATCATGCCGAAGGCCATTCCGGGCCACGACGGGCTGAACACCCGCTACGTGCTCTACTCCATTGCCGACAGCACCCCTACCCTCGCCGAGTATGACTTCGGCACCGACAATGCGAAATGGAACTTCCGCAGTCACTGACAAACACATCACTATATGAAACATGGAATTTTCATGAGCCTCCTGGCTCTTGGCCTGATGGCCGTCACAAATACCCGCACGTCGGCCGCCGTCGATGAAAACTTCTACATCTTCCTCTGTTTCGGGCAGTCCAACATGGAGGGCGCCGCCAAACCAGAGGCTGCCGACATCGCCAGCCCTGGTCCGCGTTTTCTGCTGATGCCTGCTATGGATGATGCAGAGCGGAGCCGCAAGAAAGGCGAGTGGTGCGAAGCCACTGCGCCCCTCTGCCGCCCCAACACGGGACTGACGCCTGCCGACTGGTTCGGTCGGACCCTCGTAGCCTCCCTGCCGGAGAACGTCCGGGTCGGCGTCATCCATGTCGCCATCGGCGGCATCAAAATCGAGGGCTTCATGCCCGACAGCATCGATAACTACGTCAAAACGCAGGCTCCCGGCTGGATGAAGGGCATGTTGGCTGCCTACGACAACAATCCCTACTGCACGCTCGTCGCACTGGCCAGGAGGGCGCAGCAGGACGGCGTCATCAAGGGAATCCTGATGCACCAGGGCGAGTCGAACACAGGCGATCCCGAGTGGGCGAGGAAAGTGCAGAATGTCTATGACCATCTGCTGGGCGACTTGCAACTGAAGCCCGAGGAGGTGCCACTCTTTGCGGGCAACATTGTCCAGGCCGACGGCAAGGGCGTCTGCATCGGTTGCAAGAAGCAAATCGACGAACTGCCCCAGACCATCCACACATCGCAGGTCATCTCGTCCGACGGCTGCACAAACGGCCCCGACCGCCTGCATTTCGACGCCGCCGGCTATCGCGAGCTGGGTTGTCGCTACGGCGAGGCAGTGGCGAGGTTCCTCGGCTACGAACCCAAGCGCCCGGAACTGCCAGTTGCGAAGAAGATTGAGGTGCCCGACGATGCTGTGACCGCCGAGACGACGATTCAGGGCAATGAGTTCCCAAAGGTCGATAAGGACGGCCGTGCCTACTTCTACATCCATGCGCCACAGGCCCGCAAGGTCATCGTCGATATCTGTAGCAAGAAGTACGAGATGCAGGCCGACGGAAAGGGCGGATATATGGCCGCCACAGAGCCGCTGCCCGTGGGTTTCCATTATTATTTCATGAACATCGACGGAGTGAACTTTGTCGATCCTGCCAGCGAGACCTTCTTCGGCTGCCACCGTGAGTCGGGCGGCCTGGAAGTGCCCGAAGGTCCCGAGGGCGACTATTACCGTCCCCATGAGGGCATCCCGCACGGCTGTGTCCGCAGCATCTACTATCCATCTTTCCACGATGCCCAAATAGTAAAGGGGAGTCCGCGACTACAATCGCGCCTTGGTGCTAAAGCATCCGAGAAATCGTCAAATGGCAAATGTACCTGGCGTCACGCTCTTGTCTATACTCCTGCGGAGTACGACAACACCAAGAAAGCCAAGAAGCGCTATCCCGTGCTCTACCTGCAGCACGGCATGGGAGAGGGCGAGACCAGCTGGATGCTGCAGGGCAAGATGCAGCACATCATGGACAACCTCATCGCCAGCGGCGAAGCTGTGCCGATGATTGTCGTGATGGAGAGCGGCGACATCAAGGCACCCTTCCGCGGCGGCAGCAATCAGGCAGGGCGCAGTGAATACGGCGCATCGTTCTATCCCGTGATGCTGAACGACCTGATTCCCTATATCGACAACAATTTCCGCACGAAATCCGACCGCGATAACCGTGCTATGGCCGGACTTTCCTGGGGAGGCCACCAGACCTTCGACGTCGTTCTGCAGAACCTCGACAAGTTTGCCTGGATGGGAACCTTCAGCGGCGCCATCTTCGGCCTCGACGTGAAAACGGCCTACAACGGTGTCTTTTCCAACGCCGAGGAGTTTAACCGGAAGATTCACTACTTCTATATGAACTGGGGCTCCGAGGACTTCATCAAGAGTCAGTCCATCGTGGACAGTCTGCGCGAGCTTGGCATCAAGGTCGATGCCTCCGTCTCCGAGGGCACCAGCCACGAGTTCCTCACCTGGCGCCGCGGCCTCAAGGAGTTCATCCCACATCTTTTCCGTTGAGGCAGCAAAGAAGAAAAATAGTCTCACTCGAACTCAATTCCGAGCCCCGAAAACGACCTCAAGTCTCGTCAATTATCAATTAATATAGCACCTTCTTTCCGTTCACTATGTAGAGGCCCCTTGTGGGATTCTGCACCTTGCGGCCAGCAAGGTCGTACATTACCTCCCCCTCGGGGGAGCCGGAGGGGGGCCGCACGCCGTCCGCTTCTTCTCCGAAGTTCAGCTTGAACTCCTTCACCTGGATTGGGTCGTTGAGTTGGAAAAAGCTGCGGAAGGCGTTGATGGCAGTGGCAGCGGAGCCGTCGGGATAGTAGAGCTTATTGCCGCCGCCAAGGAAGAGGACGCTCTTGTTCTCAACGGGATAAGACACGGGGCTGTAGGTTCCCACGAACTTGCCGCCCGTGAAGCTAACCTCCGTCGAGGCGCTGTTGCTGATGGTCACACTTGCGAAAACGGGGGAATCGATGGCTGTGCCAAGATAACCGGATGCTGCCCCTTCCGGCTCACCCCACTTAATAATATAAGGTGTGCCAGCGGTGATGCTGGTGGCAGTCTTGAAGTTCAGGTAAAGCGTGGAGCCATCAAGACCCGTTGCGTGGGTGTATGTGCCGTCATCAGCAGGATCCAGCTCCATCAAGATAGCTCCCTTGAAGGCTGAGCCTTCAAGAGAGAGATTGAATGGCAGGCATAGGGTGTTCCATTCGCCATCCTGGTAGAAGCGGCGTCCGTAAAGAATGACTTTCTTGCCCGAACCGCTGGCAGAGATATAGTCGACATTCTTCTTGCCGGCGGGGCTGGCGCTATCGTCGTCCAAAAGGGCAAGGGCAAGATCTGATGTTTCGACGCTGGCATTCATATCGACTGGAGGCATCTGGAAGGTGTAGCCATTGACGGGGCCGTACCCACTGCTGTCGGTAGCATCGCTTTGCGATGTTACCACGTACCGGATGACATTGTATCCTGCGGCAACCTCGCCGCCGTAGCTGAGCGTGACCTCGGCATTCTTGGCAAAGTATGGCACACTGTTATAGGTAATGGTAGCTCCGCTGACACTCATGTTGGCAGCGAGGCTGATGGTAAATACCTCCTCTGCAGCACCTGCTCCGTCGGTGAGTCCGTCAACAATGTCGTAGTAGCCGATATCGCTGATGCTGGAGTTGTCCACTGTGCACTCACGATAGTAGTTGGCAGTGATGGTGGCGCTATTGTTGCCGACAATGGCACCGCGGTTTTTGCCTCCATTGACAGCAAGTTCCGAGTGGATCACCAAGCATCCGCAGATGGTGCCTCCTACGCAGCAGCCCACAACACCAGCCACGTAATTGTTGGCCAGAATGTCGGCTCCATCGACGATGACATCCTTCACCGTACCGCCTTCGACATATCCGAAGAGGCCCTGATAGCTGTCGGCACCGGTTTCGATCTTGATGCCTTTGACGAAGTTCCCTTTGCCGTCGAAGTTACCTCGGAAGGGCTTGTCTATAGTACCGATGGCGGTGTAGTTGTTGCTACTTTGGCTGCTGATATAGGTGAGATCCTGACTGAGCTGGAAAAAGTAGCCGTCGGGGTGGGTCGCATCGGGACCGAAGTCATCGCCGCCGTTGACGCTGGCAGCCAACCCGTCGAGATCAGCTGTAGAGGAGATAATGTAGGGATTCGCTTCGGTACCGTCGGCACCAGCGTCGCTGCCCCATTTACCGTTGAGGGTATAGCCTGAGAACGTCACACCGATGTTGGCTGTACCCTTGTAGGGGTTGCCTCGCATATCTCGGACGGGACCTCCACTGAGACCGGTAATGGTAAGCGGCGTTTCGGGGTTGAGATTGTTGGCGATGGTACCCTTGAAGGTAATCACATTGGTGCCGCTGCCAGCTTCGTAGGTCAAGTCACCCCAACTGGTGTTGATGGTGAGGATATTAGCGCCGTCGGTGTATTTGACATGAACAATCTCGCTGAAAGGTACGCTAATGTAGAACTGGTTGCCTGCGTTGTAGGGACCTGCCGAAATCTTTACATCACTCTCAATCAGTGTCGGGGGACAGTTGTCGATGGCTTGGATGTGGGCCTTGAAGTCCTTCACCTTCCACTTGTCATCGTGTTTGCCGGAGGCGTCGAAACGCACGCCGAGCGTCTGGAGGTTGGCTTCTGCCAGCATGCGGGTGTTCAGCTGGTAGTTGTATTGGTAACCTGGCTTGATCCTCTGGGTGTAGAGGCGTCCCACCGTGTTTTTGTATCTCTGCCATTTCATGTCATAGCAGCCGAAGTTGATGTCGGCAGCTGCACCGACAGGGAAGGAGTAGTAGGCATAATTCTCGTTCTTCACACCAGGATCGTGACCGAAGCCTGCCATGAGCTGTGCATATTGCAGTACCCCTACCTCGCCGTCATGATTGCCACTGTCGTAGTTGGTAGTTTCGTCCACCAGAACCTGTAGGTACTGGTAGCCGTCCTCAATCTCTTTAGCCTGGAAGTCGAAGGTCATACCTAGCTTCGTACCTATGGCGGCGAAGTACTTCTGCGGGGCGGTGGCTTCGAAGTATTTCGAGATATCAATGGCGTGGTATGTATTAGGGGAGGTGCCATAGCCGACATCATCAACGGTCACTGCATCTCCGTCCTTATTACCGATGACTTTAATCTCCACGTTCTTGAAGAATTTCTCTATCTCGACCTGATAGTCGCTGCCATACTCGATGAGGTGGTCGCAGTGGGCCAGTTCGGTGCCGTTACCGTTCAGCACCTCAAAACGGTACCTGCGCCACTGTCGTGCCTGGTAGCAGTACGGTGCATCAATGTCGCTGACGGCTGTTTCGGTGACGTCCACCGTCTTGCTGGTCTCATTGGCTGCAAATGCCAGTTCGCCAGTGGCTTCGGCGAAGTGCTTGCCTACCAGCGCCGTCAGACTGACGGTGCGATACTTAACGGTCTGTGCTGCTGAGGTGTCACCCGAGCGGGTGATCGTAAACGTGGTGGTAGTGCCGATGGTGGAACTCTCGACGCTGAATGTCTCCGCCCACGTTTGTTGCCCCACCGTCAGTGCTGCTATCGTCAGCACCGCCGCGAGGACTTTCTGTAAAATAGCTTGTCTCATCCTATTTAATAATTATCTCTTTACCTTACCACTCCTCGTCCCAGATGCCACCTTGCTCCTTGATGCGGGCATCGCCGTTACCGCCAAATCCGAGTTCTAAGTCATCCGAACCGAGGTTAGTACCTAATGATTTAACGCTCTGCATCAGCAACTCTTGGTGCTGAAGGCGAATCAGAAAAATTTCAGGTTTAATGTATTTCATAATAAAGTACCTCTCGGAGACAATAAGATGGGGTTATTGTTTATTAACTACTGTTTATTGTTTATTAAGACCTTCTTGCCGTTGATGATGTAAATACCCTTGGGTAATTTGCCTTTTGACCATTTACCATTTACCATTTGACCTGCAAGGTTGTACCAGGCGTCAGCCTCATTGTCAATTGTCAATTGTCCATTGTCAATTGAGGTAGCGTCTTCGCCACCTTCAAAGTTCAGCTTGAACTCACGTACATTGGTGGTGGGGTCGTTCAGCTTGAAGTAGGCACGGAAGGCACCGATGGTGGTTGTGGCCTTGCCGTCGGGATAGTAGAGCGTGTTGTTGCCGCCCAAGAAGAGCGTGGTGGGGTCGTCAGCGGCGAAGAAGATGGGACTATAGGTACCCACGAACTCCACGTATTTGTCCTGGCTGACGGTGCCACGGTCGGCGGGTGTCTCATTACTGATGGTGACACCGGGGAAAGTCGGGTTCTCTACATAGTCGGGTGTCTGGGCCGTCCACTTCACGATGTATGCCACGCCTGGTTCGATAGTGTAGGCGGGCACGAAGTCGAGGGTCAGCGTGCCGGTGCTGACATCGAAGCCAGTATTGCAGCCAGCACTGTTGCCGAGTGTCATCAGGGCTGCGGGTGCGAGCTGTGCGGTAACTTGCTCGTCAGTCATTGAGAACGGCAGGCATAGGGTGTTCCAGTCGCCGTCCTTCCAAAGCTTGCGCCCCTGCAGGGTGACATCGATGCCGGAGGAGAAGCTGGGAACGGTACCACCAAAGGCTGTATGGTTGGCGGGATCAGCGTATGCAGCGATGAGGGCGATGTTGTCACGATTATCAGCAAGGAAGAGCTTCGTGGCATCGAGTACAGCCCCAGTGACGTCGCCATAGTAATTGGAGGTATTATTATCGTAGCCAGCACCTATGTGGAATGCGGTCCCGCCGGCTTTGTAATAAGTACTTTGGATATTGGGGGCATATATGAGGGTGCTGTGGTAGGTGTTAGCAGAAAGGGTTCCAGTACAATAGCCTACAATAGCACCGGCACAGGGAAGGCTGCTCTGGTTGACAGTAATGGTAGAGCCGACGACATGGCAGTTTTGGATAGAACCGTTGTACATCGTACCTACAATGCCGCCGACATAATCTTGGCCGGTGATAGTGGCGCTGGAGAGGGTGAGGTTGCTGACGGAGCCGCCGTCAATGTAGCCAAAGAGGCCGACCTGAATTCCAGTGGGACTATTGATAGTTAAGCCGCTGATGGCCTTTCCGTTCCCGTCAAAGTGGCCTTTGAAGACACTGACAGGGGAGAAGTTCGCTACGCTGCCCATATCGATGTCGTTGCCTAACTTGAAGTGGACGTCCATGAAATTATGGCCGTTGTTACATCTGTTGGAGAGATACTCCAGTCCCTCGGGTGTTGTGATGATATAGGCTTTCTCCTCACTGCTACCGTCGTGTTGGGCATCAGCATGCCAATAGATGGCCTCAGGGGTGCCGATGTGGAGTTCATTGCCGATGCGGACAACGATGTTATCATTGGCAGACGGCGTGAAGTAGGCATTAGGGGTGGACGTGCCCATGTGGGTGCTCCATTTGTTGGTGAGCTGGGTATTGTAACTGCTGAAGAGATCGATGACGATGGGAGCCGTGGGGGTGATGGGGCCGTCTATATAGATCCATGTATCACTATTGCAGTATGGAGTCACTTTCCATCTCTGTGCCCACGCATTCTGCCCCACTGCCAATGCCGCAATTGTCAGCACGACAACAAGGATTCTCTGATTGATGAATGCTTTTGCTTTCACATTTATGCTACGCTTTATTTATATCCTTTTTTCTTAGGTGCAAGCTGCTTGCAAATTTGCTGCAAAGATACGAAAAAATCCGGAAAAACTTTTTCCTTTCGCTGTAAATACAGCCAGAGGAAAGAAAAAATACAGCCAGAGGAAAATTTTGGGGGAAGATTTTCGGACAAAAAAAGAACCGCAGGGCTTGCCTTGCGGTTCTTTGAGAGATATAGCGGACGCACCTAGGCGCCACTACTTTTAATAGATGTTGTCAACGTAGTCGAGCAGCGTCTTGCGGTTGGCAAGAGTGCGGTCGTAATCCTCGCGATTGGTAACCACAATCTTGTCGAACTCGCGCAGACCGGTGCCTGCAGGAATGAGGTGACCGCAAATAACGTTTTCCTTCATGCCCTCCAGATGGTCGGTCTTACCGTTGATGGCAGCCTCGTTCAGCACCTTGGTTGTCTCCTGGAAGGATGCAGCCGAGATGAAGCTCGTGGTCTGTAATGCGGCACGGGTAATACCCTGCAGAATCTGCTTGGATGTTGCAGGACGGGCGTCGCGAACCACGACAATCTTCTTGTCCTGACGCTTCAGGAATGAGTTCTCGTCGCGCAGGCGGCGGGCCGTGACAATCTGACCATTCTGCATGTTCTCGGATTCACCGCAGTCGACAACCACCTTCTTGCCCCAGATGTTGTCGTTCTCCTCGGCAAACTCGAGTTTATCAACAATCTGTTGAGAGAGGAAGCGGGTATCGCCGGCATCATCAATCTGTACCTTACGCATCATCTGACGTACGATGACCTCGAAGTGCTTGTCGTTGATCTTCACGCCCTGCAGACGGTAAACGTCCTGTATCTCGTTGACGATGTACTCCTGTACAGCTGTTGGACCCTTGATGGCCAGGATGTCGGCAGGCGTAATAGCACCATCGGAAAGCGGTGTGCCGGCACGCACATAGTCATTCTCTTGAACCAGGATCTGACGGTTGGCTGGGATGAGGTACTTCTTGACAGCCTCTTCACCACCCAGACGCGGTGTGATGATAACCTCGCGGTTACCACGCTTCAGCTTACCCATTGTCACCTCACCGTCGATTTCGGCTACGGTAGCAGGGTTACTCGGATTGCGGGCCTCGAAGAGCTCGGTCACACGAGGCAGACCGCCGGTGATATCACCACCACCACCAATGACACGAGGAATCTTGACGAGCACATCACCAGCCTTTACTTCCTGACCATCCTCGACGGCAATATGACCGCCAATAGGCAGGTTGTAGTGGCGCAGAATGTCGCCATTCTCGTCCAAAATGTGAACGGTGGGCACCCTCATCCTGTCGTGAGACTCGATGACGATGAGTTCCTGCAGGCCTGTCTGTTCGTCGGTCTCAACCTTATAGTTGACACCCTCGATGACATCCTCGTACTTCACCTTACCAGGCATTTCCGTCACAACGACAGCATTGAATGGATCCCACTTGGCAACAATCTCATCCTTCTGAACCATATCGCCATCACCCTTGTAGAGGGTACTGCCGTAAGGAACATTGGCGGTAAGCAGAACGATGCCTGTGGTGGGGTCGATGAAACGAACTTCGGTGAGACGGCCCACTACAACTTTAGCGGGTGTACCAACCTCATCAACAACATCAACAGTACGCAGCTCCTCGAACTCGAGTCGGGCATCGTACTTTGCCTTGATGCGAGCATTGGCGGCAGCATTACCTGCCACGCCACCGGCGTGGAACGTACGCAGCGTCAACTGGGTACCAGGCTCACCGATGGACTGTGCTGCGATAACACCTACGGCCTCACCCTTCTGCACCATACGACTGGTGGCCAGATTGCGCCCGTAACACTTCATACAGACGCCCTTGCGGCTCTCACAAGTGAGTACGGAACGAATCTCGACAGTTTCGATGGGGCTATCTTCAATCTCTTGTGCCTTGGCCTCGGTAATCTCCTCGCCGGAAGCACAGATGAGCTTGCCGGTAAGAGGATGGATGATGTCGTGAACAGAGACACGACCCAGAATACGGTCGTAGAGGCTGCTGATGACCTCATCGCCATTCTTCAGGGCGGAACATACGAGACCACGCAGGGTACCGCAGTCCTCTTCGTTGATGATGACATCGTGGCTGACATCAACCAGACGACGCGTCAGATAACCGGCGTCGGCCGTCTTCAAGGCTGTATCGGCCAGACCCTTACGGGCACCATGGGTAGAGATGAAGTACTCCAGTACACTCATGCCCTCCTTAAAGTTGGAGAGGATGGGGTTCTCGATGGTATCGGGCTCGGCACCTGCCTTCTGGGGCTTGGCCATCAGACCACGCATACCAGAGAGCTGGCTAATCTGACCTGCACTACCACGAGCACCAGAGTCAAGCATCATATATACGGCGTTGAAGCCCTGGTCGGCCTCCTTCATGGTCTTCAGAAGAGCCTTGGAGAGGTCGTTGTTGACGTGTGTCCAGATATCGATAACCTGATTGTGGCGCTCCTTGTCAGTAATGAAGCCCATGCCGTATTCACCGCTGATGCGCTCAACTTCGGCGTTACCCTTGCGAATGAGCTCTTCCTTCTCGTCGGGGATGATGATATCGCCTAGGTTGAAGGACAGACCGCCCTCGTATGCCAAACGGTAGCCAAGATTTTTGATACCATCCAAAAACTCGCACGCACGAGCTACACCTACGGTCTTTATGACGTCGGTGATGATGCCACGCAGTGTCTTCTTGGAGATGACATCGTTGAAGAAGCCTACCTCGACAGGGATAATCTCGTTAGCGATGACGCGACCTACAGAGGTCTCGACCATACGCTTGCCGATTGTACCGTCCTCGAGCTTGTCATCAACTACCACAAAGACGGGAGCATGCACATCGACACGCTTTTCATTGTAAGCGATGATGGCTTCCTCGGGACCGTAGAACTTCAGGCCAGCGCCTTTTGCTCCGGGACGCAACTTGGTGATGTAGTACAGACCGAGCACCATATCCTGTGAAGGAACGGTGATAGGTGTACCATTGGCTGGGTTCAGAATGTTGTGCGACTGAAGCATCAGAATCTGAGCTTCCAGGATTGCCTCATTGCTCAAGGGCAGATGCACAGCCATCTGGTCGCCATCGAAGTCGGCATTGAACGCCGTACATGCCAGAGGGTGCAACTGAATAGCCTTGCCCTCGATCATCTTAGGCTGGAAAGCCTGAATGCCAAGACGGTGCAGTGTCGGGGCACGGTTCAGCAGAACAGGATGTCCCTTCATGACGAACTCCAGGATATCCCAGATGATGGGATCTTTGCGATCGACAATCTTCTTGGCGCTCTTGACGGTCTTCACGATGCCGCGCTCGATGAGCTTACGGATGATGAACGGCTTATAGAGCTCTGCTGCCATCAGTTTTGGAATACCGCACTCGCCCATCTTCAGCTCGGGACCGACAACAATGACGGAACGAGCAGAGTAGTCAACACGCTTACCGAGCAGGTTCTGACGGAAGCGGCCCTGCTTACCCTTGAGCGAATCGCTCAGGGACTTGAGAGGACGATTGCTCTCGGTCTTAACGGCACTGCTCTTGCGGCTGTTGTCGAAGAGGCTGTCAACGGCCTCCTGTAACATACGTTTCTCATTGCGGAGAATGACCTCGGGAGCCTTAATTTCAATGAGTCTCTTGAGACGGTTGTTACGAATGATGACACGACGATAGAGGTCGTTCAGGTCGCTCGTAGCGAAACGTCCGCCATCCAGAGGCACCAAGGGACGCAACTCGGGAGGAATGACAGGCAGAGTACGCATAATCATCCACTCGGGTCTGTTCACCTTAGCACTTAAGCGGAAACTCTCGACAACCTGAAGACGCTTCAGAACGTCGTTCTTGTGCTGTGCCGCAGTCTCTTTGTTGGCCTCATCACGCAACTGGTTGGAGAGGGAATCCAAGTCGAGCTCAACGAGCAGGTCATAGATAGCCTCAGCACCCATCTTGGCGATGAACTTGTTGGGGTCCTTATCATCCAGGAACTCATTACCCTGAGGCAAACGTTCCATGACGTCTTCGTATTCTTCCTCAGAGAGAAGGTCCAGTTTCTGTACAGGAATCTCCTTATTCTTGGCCATAACACCAGGCTGAAGCACGATGTAGCGCTCGTAATAGATGACTGCATCAAGCTTCTTGGTGGGAATGCCAAGCAGATAGCCAATCTTATTGGGCAAAGAGCGGAAATACCAGATGTGAGCGACAGGCACCACGAGCTGGATGTGACCGCTACGTTCACGGCGCACTTTCTTCTCTGTTACCTCCACACCGCAACGGTCGCAGACGTTACCTTTATAGCGAATACGCTTGTACTTACCGCAATGGCACTCGTAGTCTTTGGTGGGACCGAAGATGCGCTCGCAGAAGAGGCCGTCACGCTCGGGCTTGTAGGTTCGGTAGTTGATGGTCTCGGGCTTGAGCACCTCGCCATAAGAGTTTGCAAGAATCTCCTCGGGGGATGCCAGACCGATTGTTATCTTGGTAAAGTTCGTCTTTACCTTATTTTCTTTCTTAAAAGCCATGTTTTGATATCCTTTCTGAAAAAGCGATTCATTAATCCAAACTTACATGCAGTCCCAGTCCGCGCAACTCGTGGAGCAGCACGTTGAGAGACTCTGGGATGCCCGGCGTGGGCATGTGTTCACCTTTGACGATAGCCTCGTAAGCCTTGCTGCGGCCCACTACATCGTCACTCTTGATGGTGAGGATCTCCTGCAATACATGCGAAGCACCGAATGCCTCGATAGCCCAAACCTCCATCTCACCGAAACGCTGACCACCGAACTGTGCTTTACCACCGAGAGGCTGCTGCGTAATGAGAGAATACGGGCCAATGCTACGTGCATGCATCTTGTCCTCGACCATATGACCGAGCTTAAGCATATAGGAGACACCGACCGTTGCGAGCTGGTCGAAAGGCTCGCCAGTAGCTCCGTCATAAAGCTGTGTTGAACAGTAACGAGGCAGACCAGCCTTGTCGGTCCACTCACAGAGGTCTTCGAGCGAAGCACCATCAAAGATAGGTGTTGCGAACTTCACGCCAAGTTTTTGGCCTGCAGCACCAAGCACGGTCTCGAAGATCTGACCGATGTTCATACGTGAAGGCACGCCCAACGGGTTGAGCACGATATCGACGGGTGTACCATCGGCCAAGAATGGCATGTCCTCCTGACGGACAACCTTACTGACAATACCCTTGTTACCGTGACGACCGGCCATCTTGTCGCCAACACCAATCTTACGCTTCTTGGCGATATATACCTTAGCCAACTGGATGATACCGTTGGGCAGCTCGTCACCGAGGCTGATGGCAAACTTCTTGCGCTTCATCTCCGTCTCAAGCAACTTGTACTTCTTGAGGTAATTAATGATGAGTTTGCCAATGAGCTCGTTGATATGAGTATCGTTTGTCCAGCCAATAAGCTGTACAGTGGTATAATCAATGTTGTTGAGAAGGGTTTCGGTAATTGCACCACCTTTGGGAATGAGAGCGATACCCACATTGTCAACAATACCCTGACTCTTCTTTCCCTTTGTGAGTTCCAGCAACTTATCCACGAGAATAGCCTTCAAATCGTCTGTCTTGCTGTTGAACTCCTCGTCGAGAGCTGCCAGACGGGGCTTATCCTGCAACTTCACCTTACCGGTCTTGGAGGCTTTGGTGAAGAGTTTCTTGTCGATAACAACACCATTGAGCGAGGGACTTGCCTTGAGAGAAGCATCCTTCACATCACCAGCCTTATCGCCGAAGATAGCACGAAGCAACTTCTCTTCAGGACTGGGATCGCTCTCACCCTTAGGTGTGATTTTACCAATCATGATGTCGCCAGGAGCCACACGAGCGCCAATACGGATGATACCATTCTCATCAAGGTCCTTGGTCGCTTCCTCGCTGACATTTGGAATATCAGCAGTAAGTTCCTCCATACCGCGCTTTGTCTCACGCACTTCAAGAGCAAACTCCTCGACATGGACGCTCGTAAGAATATCTTCACGAACTACGCGCTCATTGAGCACGATGGCATCCTCGTAGTTGTAACCCTTCCAAGGCATATAAGCCACCAGAAGGTTCTTACCCAATGCCAATTCTCCGTCTTCGGTAGAATAGCCTTCGGTCAGAATCTGTCCCTTAACGACTTTGTCGCCCTTATTACAAATAGGACGCAGGTCGATGGTCATATTTTGGTTCGTACGGCGGAACTTGGGAATGCGGTATTCCTTCAAAGCGGGTTCAAAGCTGACAAACTCTTCGTCTTCGGTACGGTTATAGAGAATACGGATGGTAGATGCATCAACATATTCTACTACGCCATCGCCCTCTGCACTAATCATTGTACGAGAATCAACACAAACCTGACGTTCGATACCTGTACCGACGATAGGAGCTTCGGTACGCATCAAAGGCACAGCCTGACGCATCATGTTGGAACCCATCAATGCACGGTGTGCATCGTCGTGCTCCAGGAAAGGAATCAGGGCTGCAGCAATTGAAGCAATCTGCTGAGGTGCCACGTCCATGAGGTTGACCTCCGAGGGAGGAACAACAGGATAGTCGTCGTCCTGACGACACTTTACTTTAGCACGGATAAAGGTTCCGTCGTCATTGAGAGGAGCATTACCCTGACCAATGACGAGGCCCTTCTCTTCTTCTGCTGTCATGTAGCGAACACCTTCGGGAGAAAGATCGACTTTTCCGTCTGCCACCTTACGATAGGGCGTCTCTATAAAGCCTAGATCGTTGATCTTGGCATAAACGCAAAGCGACGAAATCAGACCGATGTTAGGACCTTCGGGGGACTCAATAGGACAGAGACGTCCATAGTGCGTGTAGTGTACGTCTCGCACCTCGAAGCCAGCACGCTCACGAGACAGACCGCCAGGACCAAGGGCTGAGAGACGGCGCTTGTGCGTCACCTCTGCCAGAGGATTGGTTTGGTCCATGAACTGGCTCAAAGCATTGGTGCCAAAGAAACTATTGATGACACCGCCCAAGCTCTTGCTGGTCAGCAGGTCAGTAGGTGTGAATACCTCGTTATCACGAACATTCATACGTTCGCGAATGGTACGAATCATACGTGCCAAACCAATGGAGAACTGATTAGCTAACTGTTCACCAACGGTACGTACACGACGGTTACTCAGGTGGTCGATATCATCCACACTGGCCTTAGAATTAACAAGCTCAATCAGATACTTGATAATCTCGATAATATCCTCTTTCGTCAGGACACGTACGTTGGGATCTGTGTCCAATCCCAACTTGTGATTGATACGGTAACGACCCACATCTCCCAGGTCATAACGCTTCTCGCTGAAGAAGAGGTTGAGGATAACTTCCTTGGCACTGGCATCATCTACGGGATCTGCGTTACGCAATTGACGATAGATATAGCTGATAGCTTCCTTCTCGCTGTTGGTAGCATCTTTCTGGAAAGTATTGAAGATGATGCTGTAATCAGATGTCTGTGCATCTTCCTTATGAACAAGGATAGAAGGTACATTACTAGCCATAATCTGCTCGATAGCATCTTCATCAAGCAAACTCTCGCGTTCCAAAATAATCTCGTTACGCTCAATAGATACTACTTCGCCCGTATCCTCATCGACGAAGTCCTCAATCCAACTCTTGAGCACGCGAGCAGCAAGTTTCTGGCCAAGATGACTTTTCAGGTTCTCACGAGTTGCCTCTACTTCTTCGGCCAAATTAAAGATTTGCAGAATGTCTTTATCATTCTCGAATCCGATGGCACGGAGCAGAGTCGTGACTGGTAACTTCTTTTTACGGTCAATATATGCATACATGACATTGTTGATGTCTGTAGCAAACTCAATCCAACTGCCCTTGAAGGGGATGATACGGGCAGAATAGAGCAGAGAGCCATTGGCGTGTACACTGCTACCGAAGAATACACCGGGAGAGCGGTGAAGCTGTGATACCACAACGCGCTCGGCACCATTGATGATGAAGGTACCATTGTCGGTCATATACGGGATAAAGCCCAGGAATACATCCTGTACCACCGTATCGAAATCTTCATGATCAGGGTCGTCGCAACTTAACTTCAGTTTTGCCTTCAAAGGCACGCTGTAGGTAAGGTCGCGCTCCAGACACTCCTCGATAGAATAGCGGGGAGGATCAATGAAGTAGTCGAGAAATTCCAGATTAAAATTGTTTCGTGTGTCATTAATCGGGAAGTTCTCAGAGAAGACCTTGTACAAACCGTCATACTTCCTCAGTTCTGGGGGAGTATCAAGTTGGAGGAAGTCCTTGAATGACTTCAGCTGCACTTCCAGAAAGTCGGGATATGCCAACGGACTTTTTACGGAAGCGAAATTAACTCTCTGATTCTTTTTTTTAGCCATCTAAACCTGTATTGTGTTCTCGTGAAAGTTTATAGACACAAAAAGGCAAAGAACCCTCTACCAGAGGATCCTTTACCCGTAAGTCCTTATTAAAGGAGGGAGATTACTTCAGTTCAACTTCTGCACCAGCTTCCTCGAGGGTCTTCTTCAGAGCCTCTGCGTCAGCCTTAGGCATGCCTTCCTTCAGCACGCTGGGTGCGCCATCAACCATTTCCTTTGCTTCCTTCAGACCGAGACCGCAAGCTTCCTTGACAGCCTTAACGACCTGCAGTTTAGCAGCACCGGCACTCTTGAGGACAACATCGAAGTCAGTCTTTTCCTCAGCAGCAGCGCCTGCACCTTCACCACCGGCAGCAACTACAACAGCAGCAGCAGCGGGCTCGATGCCATAAGTCTCCTTAAGTTCATTCTTAAGATCAATTACTTCCTGTACTGTGAGCGCAACAAGCTCAGCAGCAATAGCCTTAATATCAGCCATTTCTTTAATGTATTTAAGTTGTTATTATTCTTGGTTATTACTCAGTTGCAGTACCGGCTGCCTTCTCCTCGCGATTTTCCAGAGCGCTCAAGACGTTCATAATCGGAGATTCGAGAGCAGCGATAACGTCTGCAATCAGTTCGTTCTTGCTCTTCAGAGCGCAGAGTGTCGACAGTTGGTCAGCACCAACATAGATAGCACCCTCGGCATAAGCAGCCTTGAAAGCGGGCTTCTCTTGTTTCTTGCTGTTCAACTCTTTGATGAGCTTAGCAGGAACGTTTGCGGTCTCCGTCAGGATCAACGCAGTGGTTCCAACCATTACGGGCTTCAGCTCGTCGAAGTCTCCTTCTGCAGCCTCAAGGGCCTTAATCATCAGAGTGTTCTTGACAACGACCATTTTGAGGTCCTTCTCGAAACACTTGCGACGCAGGCTGCTTGTGCTGGCAGCATTCATACCCTCAACATCTACCAGATAGAAGTGGGGATACTGCTTAAGCAGTTCGCCAAGCTGCGCGATAATTGCGGTTTTATCTTCCTTTCTCATGATGTTACAGCTTTTTTAGATTTCCTCAGTAGCCTTAGGATCGACCTTGATGCCGCGGCTCATTGTACTTGAAAGATAAATACTCTTGATGTATGTACCCTTAGCAGCAGCAGGCTTCAACTTGATGATAGTCGAGATGAATTCCTTTGCATTCTGAGCGATCATGTCTGCAGTGAAAGACACCTTGCCGATAGAGGTATGCACGATACCGGTCTTGTCGACCTTGAAGTCAATCTTACCCTGCTTCACTTCACGGACAGCCTTGGCTACATCCATGGTTACAGTTCCACTCTTGGGGTTTGGCATCAGGCCACGAGGACCGAGCACACGACCCAGCGCACCGATCTTACCCATGATAGAGGGCATTGTGATGATGACGTCGATATCGGTCCAACCACCCTTAATCTTCTCGATGTACTCATCGAGGCCTACATAGTCAGCACCTGCTTCCTTTGCAGCAGCTTCAGCATCCGGTGTGCAGAGGCAGAGGACGCGAGTCACCTTACCCGTTCCGTTGGGCAATGAAACGACGCCACGAACCATTTGGTTTGCCTTTCTGGGATCAACGCCCAGACGCACATCAATATCGACGGAAGCGTCGAACTTGGTGGTGGTAATTTCCTTCACCAAGGCAGCAGCTTCCTTCAAGGTGTATGCTTTCCCTGCTTCAATCTTATCAGCTACCAACTTCTGATTCTTTGTCAGTTTACTCATTTTAATTGAAGTTTAAATTATTTACCAGGGAACTCACCCTTGACAGTGATACCCATACTTCTGGCTGTACCTGCAACCAAAGTCATTGCAGACTCCACTGTAAAGCAGTTCAAGTCAGGCATTTTGTCCTGAGCGATGGCACGAACCTGATCCCAAGTGATCTCGGCAACCTTCTTGCGGTTAGGCTCTGGGCTACCACCCTTAATCTTAGCAGCCTCCATCAACTGTACTGCAACGGGAGGAGTCTTGACGATGAAGTCATAGGACTTGTCTGTGTAGTAAGTGATGACTACAGGCAGCACCTTACCGGCACGGTCCTGTGTTCTGGCGTTGAATGCTTTACAGAAATCCATGATGTTGATTCCCTTAGAACCCAATGCGGGACCTACTGGGGGAGATGGATTTGCAGCGCCTCCTTTAATCTGTAATTTGATTAATCCAGCAACTTCTTTAGCCATTTGATAATTCTTTATTATTGATTGTTAATTAGAGGCCTCTAGACACGTAACAGAATGTCTTAAAGCTTCTCGACCTGTGTAAAACCAAGTTCGACGGGCGTTTTGCGTCCGAAGATCTTGACCATAACTTTCAGCTTCTTCTTTTCGTTATTCACTTCTTCGACGACTGCATCGAATCCGCTGAACGGACCGTCGGAAACCTTGACGCTCTCACCTACCTCGAAGGGGATGATTACATCTTCGGGTATCTCTGTCATTTCGTCGATGACTCCCAGCATCTGACTAACCTCAGCGGGACGCAGCGGCATAGGAGTGTTGCTTGAACGAGAGTCATTGAGGAAGCCCATCACATTGGACACGTTACGCAAACGAGCCTGAGTCTCTCCCACCAGTTCTGCCTCTACAAAGACATAACCGGGGTAGCGGTTCTTCTCTTTAATCTTGCGCTTGCCTCCTGTGACGGTAACCACCTTCTCGGTAGGGATCAGCACTTGAGAGACATGTTTGGCGAAGTCGGGCTGATTGTTGATCAGCGCATCGATTACTTCCTTAACTTTGCCCTCTTTTCCACTGATGGCACGCAGAACGTACCATTTCATTCCAGTTTCTGCCATTTCCTAAGAAACTCTTTATCGCAGCAAACCATAGATGACTTCCATTCCGGACTGGAACACGAAGTCCATAACGAAAACTACCAGTGCTATGCATAGGGAAGCGGTTAATACTACAACAGCACTGTTCATAAGTTCTGAACGTGTAGGCCAAGTGGTCTGGTTTACAAGTTCTTCGTATGATTCCTTACAATATTTTTTGATACTTTCAAACATAACGTATTGTTATTTGGCACGGGAAGTAAGACTCGAACTCACGACCCTCGGTTTTGGAGACCGATGCTCTACCAACTGAGCTATTCCCGTATTTTGGGTGGGCAGACATTGTCCACCCACCCAATCTTATAAACTTTGAGGGGGTTGTTACCCCAAAGATTTCAGTTTATTAATCGAACACTTCAGTGATCTGGCCAGAGCCTACAGTACGGCCACCCTCACGGATAGCGAAACGGAGACCTACGTTCAGAGCCACAGCATAGATGAGCTCAACCTTAATCTCAACGTTATCACCAGGCATTACCATCTCGACGCCATCGGGGAGGTGAATCTCACCGGTGCAGTCCATGGTGCGCAGATAGAACTGGGGACGATACTTGTTGCCGAACGGAGTGTGACGGCCACCCTCTTCCTTCTTCAGAACGTAGATAGAAGCCTTGAAGCCCTTGTGAGGAGTGATAGCACCCGGGTGGGTGATTACCATACCACGCTTAACCTCGTTCTTGTCGATACCACGGAGCAGCAGACCTACGTTATCGCCAGCTTCACCTTCGTCAAGAATCTTGCGGAACATCTCGACACCAGTGATGACAGACTTCTTGTCCTCACCAAGACCGAGAATCTGAACCTCGTCGCCTACCTTAACGACACCAGTCTCGATACGACCGGTAGCAACGGTACCACGACCCGTGATAGAGAAGACGTCCTCGACGGGCATCAAGAATGCCTTATCCTTATCGCGTACGGGCTCTTGAATCCAGTTGTCGCAAGCGTCCATCAGCTCCATAACCTTAGCTTCCCATTCGGGCACACCATTCAGAGCGCCGAGGGCAGAGCCACGGATGAAAGGAGTATCCTCCTCAAACTCATACTGAGCGAGCAGCTCCTGCATTTCCATCTCAACGAGTTCGAGCATTTCCTCGTCCTCGACCATATCGCACTTGTTCAGGAACACAACCAGACGGGGAACGTTCACCTGACGGGCGAGCAGGATGTGCTCACGGGTCTGAGGCATAGGACCGTCAGTTGCAGCAACAACGATGATAGCACCGTCCATCTGGGCAGCACCAGTTACCATGTTCTTCACATAGTCGGCGTGACCCGGGCAGTCAACGTGTGCGTAGTGACGCTTTGCTGTTTCATACTCAACGTGAGCGGTGTTGATAGTTATACCACGCTCCTTCTCTTCGGGTGCATTGTCAATCTGATCAAAGCTCTTCACCTCAGAGAGACCCTGCTTTGCCAATACGGTGGTGATAGCAGCGGTCAGAGTAGTCTTACCGTGGTCAACATGACCAATAGTACCAATGTTCACATGGGGTTTGGTACGTTCGAATTTTTCTTTTGCCATAACGATTTTTTATTTATATTAAATAATGTATATGTCTCGTTTCTTTTTTTTTGAGCTGCTTCCGAGAGTTGAACTCGGGACCTCATCCTTACCAAGGATGCGCTCTACCACTGAGCTAAAGCAGCAACGCTTATTATATTTTGCATCTTGCCCCGAATAGAGCGGAAGACGGGGCTCAAACCCGCGACCCCCAGCTTGGAAGGCTAGTGCTCTATCGACTGAGCTACTTCCGCGTATCTTCGATACTTAGTTCTTTCGGCTTCGCCTCAGCATAGTCAAGCAAACTTGCCTCTGCATTCGGCTCGCACGAAAGTTCCGCGTATCTTCAGCAAGATGTGGGTGGTGATGGATTCGAACCACCGAAGGCGAAAGCCAGCAGATTTACAGTCTGCCCCATTTGGCCACTCTGGTAACCACCCTTTCGTGTTCTATCCAGCTGCCACACCTGGCTTGCTGAGCCTCTTGTCGGATTCGAACCAACGACCCCGAGATTACAAATCACGTGCTCTGGCCAACTGAGCTAAAGAGGCGATTTACAGCCGCAATCGACATGCGAACACGTCTAATCGGCTGCAAAATTACTAATTATTTCCGAACCAGCAAAAAGTTTCGTCGTTTTTTTAACGATTTTTTTGCTTTTCCTTATATTTAGATGCTTGGCGTACCAAGGATTCTACTGTCTTGTCGATTGCTTCTTCAAATGTGTTGCAAACTTCCTGAGCGAACAACTCTGTGCCTGGCAGTACGACTTTCAGGGCAGCTTCTTTGTTCATGGCTGTCTCAGGCTTTACAACCTTCAGTGACACCTCTATCCTTCCTATTTCGTCGTTGAACTTACCCAGTTTGGAGACCTTCTTCTCGATGAATTTCTCCAACTTCTCTGATGTCTCGAAATGGATTGCATGAATTTTGATTTCCATAGTTACCTCCTTTTGTTTTTAGCCCGAGGATGGGCTTGGTTATACATTTCTTTCAGTTGCTCGAAAGTTGTGTGAGTATAGATTTCGGTGGTTGACAGACTCTCGTGCCCAAGCAGTTCCTTGACAGACTGCAGATCGGCCTTATGGTTGAGCATCGCTGTGGCAAACGTGTGCCGGAGCACATGCGGGCTGTTGCGTTGCTGCGTAGTGACCAGCGAGAGGTACTTCTTGACGATGTTGCGCACCCTGACCGGACTCATTTGCTGTCCGTTCCTTTCGTCCAGGAAGAGGTTTGTGACTCCTGTAGCAAACTGCTGCGCGAAGGCATCACGTTCCGCAAGGTATTGTCGCAGGCTGTCGCCGAACTCATCGCCATAGGGAATGATGCGCTGTTTGTTGCGCTTGCCCGTAACCTTCAGCTGCATCTGATCCAAGTCAACATCCTTGTCCGCGAGGCCTACCAGTTCGGAGAGTCGTATGCCTGTGGAGTAGAATGTGAGCAGAATCATGCGATCGCGGCACCCTTGATAGTCTTCGCCGAAGAAGTCGCCGTCGAAGAGCCTGTCCATTTCTGTTTCGCGGACATAGGCCGGGAGTTTCTTCTCGACCTTTGGACCCGGCATATTGTGAACAGGGTCTCGGGTGACCAGTTTGCGACGCAGCAGAAACTTGTAGAAGGAGCGGAGCGAACTGAGACGGCGGCGGACGCTTGTGGCGGCATTGCCATTGTCCATCATCTCCACTACCCACTGCCGGATGATATCGGCTGGCATTTCTGCCCAGGTGAGGTCTTTGTCAATTGCTTCATAGAACCGCTTGAACGCTTCCAAGTCGGCTTGATATTCCTCCGTTGTTTTGCGGGAATAATTCCGCTCAAACTGAAGGTAATCTATGAAGTCTTTAATCCAATTCACACACTTCGCTTACTGTTTCTTCTGCGAAGGTAGCTATTTTTTTTGACAATCCAAAGAGAAACGTCAAAAATTTAAGGACTTTTAATCTTCTACGCGGTGGAGCTTCTGTACATAGACAGCACGTTCCATAGCAAGGCGCTTCAGAACAGAGGGCTTGTCGAACTGCTGGCGTGAGCGGAGTTCCTTCACGATACCAGTCTTTTCAAACTTACGCTTGAACTTCTTCAGAGCTTTCTCGATGTTCTCGCCTTCTTTTACGGATACTACAATCATTGCTTCTTTTTTGTTGTTTTTAATTAATTAATTGGTACATAGAGTCAAAATGCGGCGCAAAATTACACATACTTTTTGAATTGGCAAAGCTTTTTTAATAAAATTTTGCAATAACTCGCGGCTTATTACATTTTAGAGGCTTGCACGAAGGTATCGTTCGAGGGCAAGAATGACAAGAGAGGCTGCAGATGTGTGCAGCCTCTTCTTGAGTTTTCTTTTGCGCTTAGGGCTTCAATCCCTATATATAATATAATGTACGCGCGCGGAGATTTTTATAGGTTGGCGTTGTCTTCCTTCCAGTTTGCTACAGGAGGTATGATGCCCAGGCCGATGATTTCGTCGCGCATCTTCTGCAAGTGCTCGTAGGATGCCTGCAGGGCAGCCATCTCTTCGGCCGTGCCCTCGGGAGCGGTGAAATGTACGCCGTCCTTGTCGATAACAGAGGGCATAGCCATCATGACGTTCTTGTAACCGCACTTGTCGCAGTTCACATAGCAACCAGCAGGCCACTTGAACGGCTCGCCGCCCATTGCGCCCTCGATCATCTTAACAGCCTGATATGCAGGACTCTGGAAAGAGGAACGGCCACGCAGCTTGATGATATTGCTGCCACCCTGGGTGGTCATGTGCTTAATCTCAGCCCAACGCTCTGCAGACAGAGGAAGTTCTGCGAGGGGCTTGCCGTCAATCTTTGCCTTCGAAGCAAATACGGCCATCTGTTCACCGTGACCACCATAAGTGTAGGCACCGGTCACCTTGTCCTGCTGAACGCCGAACTCCTGAGCCAACTGCTGCTGCAGACGGGTAGAGTCGAGAGCTGCCAGCGAAGTCAGCTGGTTGGGCTTCAGACCAGAGTGGATGAGAGCTGTAAGAGCCGTCACATCGGCAGGGTTGAAGATAACGACAACGTGCTTCACGTCGGGGCAGTACTTCTTGATGTTCTCGCCAAACTCGGCAGCAATCTGACAATTGCCTTTCAACAGGTCTTCGCGAGTCATACCCTCTTTACGAGGAGCACCGCCGCTGGAAATGATGTACTTAGCACCGGTGAAAGCCTCCTTTGCGTCAACCGTATAGGAGAGGTTTGCGCCCGGGAAAGCACAATGGCACATCTCATCGTAAACGCCGTGTACGCCGGGTTCGTAGATGTCATACAGACAGATGTTAGGAGTCAGGCCGAGCATCAGAACACTCTGCACCATGTTAGAGCCGATCATACCGCCGGCACCAACGATAACGAGTTTCTCGTCAGTCAGGAATTTCATGTTTCTTTGTTATTTAGTTGTTATACTTTAATTCTGACTGCAAAGATAATGCTTTTTCCCAATGCTTCAAAGCTTTTAGGCCAAAAAGAGCCGCTCTCCCCGCAAATAACACCAATTTGCAACCCAAACTGAACATTCGCACCCTCAACAGCCCGCAAAAAACTGGTCGACATATAAACCCGGACAGAACTGACACCTTTACTTTTTATTTTTTAATCATGCTTGACTAGGAACCCACCCTATTAATTTTTTTTACTTTATTTCCCGAAACGCAGAATTTTTCTCCAAGGAAAAAAGTTTTTTCTTCAAGGGGAATTTTATGTTCCAGGGCTTAGAATATAAGTTCCAGGTTTTGGTACACACGTTCTAGGGCTTGGAACATAAGTTTCAAGGTTTGGAACATAAATTTCTTCGGGGGAGAAAAACATTTTCTCCGAGGGGAAAAGGAAAATATCCCCCGACGAGATAACAAAATCTCCCAATGACGAAAAAGAATTTCTCCGAAAGGGAAAAACTTATTACTCTACGGGAAATGACAAAATGTTGCCGCTTTGATAATTTTTTTATCATTTCCTTATACTATTTTCGCAAAAAGATGTATTTTTGCAAAAGTAAAACACACGAAAAGAAGTTATACAACTCAGATTTCCAATTACACAATTTAATTCACAACATTATGAGAGTAATCATTGAACCTGACTACGAGAACCTGAGCCGCTGGGCCGCCGAGTATGTTGCCGCCAAAATCAACGCTGCACAGCCCACACCAGAAAAGCCTTTCAAACTGGGTTGCCCCACAGGTTCCTCTCCTCTGGGCCTCTACAAGCACCTGGTCGAGATGAACAAGGCCGGCAAGGTTTCCTTCAAGAACGTCATAACATTCAACATGGACGAATACGTGGGTCTGCCCGAGGAACATCCCGAGAGCTACCACAGCTTCATGTGGACCAATTTCTTCTCGCACATCGACATCAAGAAGGAGAATGTGCACATCCTGAACGGCAACGCCAAAGACCTGGAGGCTGAGTGCGCTCAGTACGAGGCTGCTATCAAGGCTGCTGGCGGAATCGACCTCTTCATGGGCGGCATCGGGCCCGACGGACACATCGCCTTCAACGAGCCTTTCAGCTCGCTGCAGAGCCGCACCCGCGTGAAAAGCCTGACCACCGATACCATTATCGCCAACAGCCGCTTCTTCGACAACGACGTGAACAAGGTGCCCAAGACGGCTCTGACCGTAGGCGTCGGCACCGTGATGGACGCAAAGGAAGTGCTCATCGTGGCTAACGGCCATAACAAGGCTCGCGCCCTGCAGCACGCCATCGAATGCGGTGTCAGCCAGGAATGGACCATCAGCGCCCTGCAGATGCATCCGCACGCCATCATCGTCTGCGACGAAGCTGCGACCGACGAGCTGAAGCACGGTACCTACAAGTATTTCAAGGACATAGAAAAGAACAATCTGTAAGATAATAACCCCTAAAAACAACTATTATGGAACTAATCATTTGGATCGTAACCGGTATTCTGGCCGGTTTCATTGCAAGCAAACTGCAGAGTGGAAACGGTAAAGGAATGCTCCTCGACTTCTTCCTGGGCATCATTGGTGCAATGTTCGGCGGCTGGCTGTTCAGCCTCCTCGGCATTGAGACCAACGGTTGGATTGGCTCACTGATTTGCGCTGTCGTTGGTGCTGTCATCATCCTCTGGATTGTTTCGAAGATGAAGTAAAAGTTCCCAAAACCTCCCAGTAAATAGAGGTTTCCCTGATTTAAGCCCCTCCCCAAAAACGGAGGGGCTACATTATTAATATTAATTTATAAACCAAACCATGAAGACTCCGCTCTTTCTATCAGTTCTCTTGCTCTTTACCCCTTTATTCCTATCCGCTCGCTCCCAGAAGCAAATGAGCCGCGAGGCGCTGATGGACAAGATAAAAGGCGGATGGGCAGGACAGACAATCGGCTGTGCCTATGGTGGCCCGACGGAATTCTGCTATCGCGGCGTCATGATTCCCGATGATGTTGAGATTGCCTATCCGGAACACCATCTGAGGTACTTCTACGACCGCGCTCCAGGCCTGTTCGACGATGTCTATATGGACCTGACGTTCGTCGAGGTCTTCACGAAGGAAGGCCTCGATGCTCCTGCCGAATCGATAGCGAAGGCCTTTGCCTATGCCCCCTATCCTCTTTGGCACGCCAACCAACAGGCTCGCTACAATGTGATGCAGGGACTCATGCCACCAGAGTCGGGCTATTGGAAGAACAATCCGCACGCCGATTGCATCGACTACCAGATAGAAAGTGACTTTGCAGGACTCATGTCACCCGGAATGCCCAACACCGCTTCAGAGATTTCTGACAAAGTGGGACACCTCATGAACTACGGCGACGGCTGGTATGGCGGCGTCTTCATCGGAGCTATGTATTCGTTGGCTTTTGTCGAAGACAACCTGCTCACCATCGTCGAGAAAGCCCTCGAGACAATTCCCGCCAAGAGCAAGTTCCATCGGTGCATCACAGATGTGGTGAAGTGGTACAAAGAAGAACCGAACGACTGGAAACGAGCCTGGACACTCTATAACGAACGCCATAGCCAGGATATCGGCTGCCCGGAACTCATACTCGCTCCCGGCAACATCGACGCCACGATGAATTCCGCCTACGTCGTGATGGGGCTGCTCTATGGACATCGGGATTTCGGCAAGACGATGGAGATTGCGACACGATGCGGACAAGACTCCGACTGCAATCCCTCTTCGGCAGCAGGCATCCTAGCTACAGTGCTGGGTTACAGCAACATCCCGGAACAATGGATGGGAAACCTCCGCGAAGTGGAAGACCGCAACTTTTCCTACACGACAATGTCGCTGAACGATGTCTATCGGAAGAGCTTCGACCTGGCCCTGAAAACGATTGAACGAAACGGCGGCAAGACAGACTCTGAAAAGGTGAGTATCAAGGTACAGAAGCCAAAAGCCGTTCGGTTGGAACAAGGCTTCACAGGCATCTATCCAAGAATACTCATCGAGGGCATCGAGCACCTCGAGGATGCTAACAAGGGACAAAATGTCTTTGAGTTCACAGGCACAGGAATCGTTGTTTACGGCAACATCGATTGTGCCGACAGAAGCTACGAGGCCCAGCTTGAAGTAAGCATCGACGGCAAGAAAGACCGCGTGATGAAGCTCTGCTCGGACTTTAACAAACGAACCGCTGACGCTGTCTATTGGAACTACGACCTGGCGGACGGCCCGCATCGGGTAGAGTTCAAACTGTCGAATCCGCGAGAAGACGTCAACATCAAAGCCCACCGCATCATCTACTACGTGAAAGACAATGCCACAGAGGAAAAGAACTGAGCCTCCTTCTGTAAACAAATGTTAAAATGGAGACGTTTCGCGAAAATTCTTCACTCTTCACTCTTCACTTTTCACTTTTTTGTCGTACCTTTGCACCGCAATTTTAAAGAATTGCACCGCGAGAACGAGCAAATGCCCCCTCGCACAAGCTAACACGGTGCCTATAGTTCAGTTGGTTAGAGCGTCAGATTGTGGTTCTGAATGTCATGGGTTCGAGTCCCATTAGGCACCCAAGCCAAAATCCCTGCAAACAAGCGTTTGCAGGGATTTGTAATAAAGATAGTGATTTCCACTTT